>WNFR01000531.1_pt1 | contig 38721 bp, 33 predicted proteins | sample 5400221 | NCBI WGS metagenome assembly WNFR01 (sample SAMN13153357, study PRJNA577476) | soil metagenome | isolation source: 40 cm soil under Madrone tree | place: USA:California | collected 2016-06-14 | reverse complement strand
CAATCCACAGGAATGAGCTGAGGATACCCCCTTGGGCTTTCGATTCAGACGCTCAGTCAAATTATTCCCAGGTCTCCGCCTGAACTTCGGCAAGCGCGGCATCAGCGCGAGCATCGGTGTTCGAGATGCCCATGTCACCTATGGACCCACGGGAACGCGGACGACGGTTGGTTTACCCGGCAGTGGATTGAGCTACACCCACTTTGACAAACCGCACCGCGACGTCCTCATTCCCGCGGCCGCAGAGCCTCCGACCGACCCCGCCGGCCGGCAGGGATCGACGTGGCGCGGGTTTTGGTGGACCGGTCTGATCGTGACCGTCCTGATCATTGCCTTCGACCGGCTGACAACTCCGCCGCCGCCCATGCAACTGCCGACGCCCCCGCGAACGTTGGCGCAGGCGGCCGCTCAAACCGCCGCCCAGGCGGTCGACAATGAGAGAGTAGCGGAGATCAAGAGAGCCGCCCTCGGCGTCACCCAGATCCGCCACGTCGTTGCCAACTCGAATACCTTGCGACTGTCCCAGGTGACCATGATGCCGAAAGGCACAATCTGCTACCAACTCCACCTGCAAAATAGCCGCGGCGTCGCGTACGTCCGGACCGCCGTGATAGACGGCACCGTGCTGTCGATCTCGGGGTCGGGTGGTTTTTCCGCACTCTGGAATCGCCACTGCGCCCACCAAAGCGACGGTCGCGACATTACTGCGGAGGTAGAAAACGCCATTCAAATCGCTACTCGGTAAGGCAATTCACGGCCACATCGCCGACGCCTCGGACATCAACTCCCGCCTGTCCGACACACTCATCCGCGGCATGAACTCGATCCCGGTTAGCGCCTCAATCCGCTCGATCGACGCAATGTACGACTTCAAGTCATAGGGCTGCTTGAAATCCGTATTCGGCAGGATGAAGGCAATTGCTTTCCACGTCGACTGATCCTGCACCAGAATGATCTTGTAGAAGTACAAAGGCACCGCCACTTCATGCTCGCCAATCGTCTGCCGTTGGCAATCGACTTTGGCGTCTGGCGGCCGCGGTAACTCGGGATCGCACCGAATGGGGCCGGTCCATTCATACGCGTGCCCGTACCGGAACACCCAGGCGCGAGTCTTGTCCTCCAGCACCTCCCAAATGCCACGATTTAAGGACGGCCGCTGGGGAGCCATGTTCGACATGTAGAAGGTCTGATCCTTGAGCTCCGGATCCACCGTCTGATTGCCGGCTGGCGCTTGGTGACCTCGATCGTAACCCGATCCAATATAGTCTTTAGGGTAGGCTTTCGGTCCTTGAAGATCCGGATCCGCATTGAAGCGGTTGGACCTAGCGAGATGGCCTCTCAACTGATCCGCCGAGACGCTTTCGCACACCCAGAGCGGAATCTTGTCCACCGAACTATGTTCGAGCACATAGCCCCGCCGGATGACCAATTCCGTCGAGCCGACTCTCTCCCGTCGACCCACCGGCAACCCGTCATAGCAACTGGCGTCAACCAGTGCCTGCTGCGCGGGACTCAGCGTCCCAAATCGACTCGCCACCGGTTCATGACCGCCGGACGCCGGACGTTTGAGCCCACTGCTCGACGAGCACCCCTGAATGAGGAGGCCGATGCCCAGCAGTGTGACTAATATTCTATGATGCACGCGAAATACCGGATGGTCGACCGGCGCGAATCGCAGCTATGGGGACGCGCGAGCAAACAGGCCAAGGCAGATCAGGGCGTCTTGCCCGCATTGACGGTGTTGGTGGCAGGCGTACGTCAAGCGATCAACAATCAAGAACACACGAAGGATGAGCGCTTCGATGCGATCGTCGATCTCGTGCATCGCTACGATGCTGGGGACTTGAAGCCGCTCAGTATCGCCGCACGCCAGCGGGCGCTCCTCGTGAACCAGATTCGGCAAATTCGACCGCTGCTGAAGAGTCTCATCGGGCTCGACCTACAGGTCGATGACGCCTCTCAATGGCCGGCACTGATCGGCGCGTTGAAGGACGCCTACGCGCGGAGTGCGGATGGCTTGACGAAGACAATGGCGCCGCCCAAGTCGCCGGTATGGATAACGCTGCTCGAGGACCCGAACGCCAATCCACGGAACGCCGCCGAAGTGCAGATCCTCTGGGAGCTACGTCAAGCGCTGCGCCGAGTGAACACGGATAACTACCTAATTTCTTGGTAATTATCTCCTGGTTCCAGGTCTATCGCGCCGCACCATCAAAAGTACACTTTTAGCAGCATATGTACGGCGAGGCCTATTCGCGAGCGAATTGGATGACCGAGGCCTCGTCGACAAGCACGGGGCCAGCTTCCAATATCTGACCAACGCTAAAATCTGAAAATTGCACGAAGCTCCGTGCGAATACGGGGTCTATGAAGGATGTTCATATGTATTTCGGCACACCTTATGGTCATCTCGCGGCTGCATAGTTCAGTCACATACCTGCTCATCCCAGCGCGAATGCCGGACGGCTCCGCCCCTGCTTCAGTGGCAGTCCCATGATTTGGCGCGCCTCGGACGCCGTTGCGGGTTCATAACCCATCTCGCGTACGAGACGGACCACGCGCTCGGTCAGTAGTACATTCGTGGCGAGCTCACCCTGCCGATAGTAGAGGTTATCCTCCAGTCCAATACGCACGTGGCCGCCGAGCAACAAGGAATTCATCGCCGCGGGCAATTGAGCTGGACCAATGCCGCTGACACAAAAGACGCTTTTCGCCGGCAGCATGTCCACCATCAACTGCAGTGTCCGCGGCGAGTAAGGCATCGCGTTCTGAAACCCCCGGTGTACGCCGAGTACCAAATTGACGAAATAGGGGGGCTCATCGAGTCCGTCCTCGATCAACGTCGTGACGTCCTGCAAGATGTGAGTTGGACTAAATACCTCCCACTCGGGCTTGATACCCCGCGCGCGCATCGCGACGGCTAGTTCCCGGCAGCGCGAAGGCGCGGTGTTCATCAACAATTCCTTGCCATCGAAACTAGCGATAATCGTCGTCGCGTCCAAGGTACACATCTCGGCGCCAGCCTCCATGCCCTTCAATCTTTCTTCCCAGAGAATCTCCCAATAGCCGTTTGGCGCCCGTGCAATCATGTCGCCGTGCACCCCACCGCCTGTGGAATTATTGATGACAATGTCACACTTATCGCGAATACGCCGGTTGATGTCTTGATAAACCGAGGAGTCGCAAGTGGCGCAGTGATCGGGACGGCGCGCGTGCACCGCAACTACGCTCGCGCCTGCGTTGTAGCAATCGTACACGTCGCTGGCAATCTCGTCGGGCTGCGTTGGAAGATGGGCATTCTGCTGCTTCAATGCCATCCCACCCGTAGGGGCAATTGTGACGATCACTTTTTGGGTGAGCATAGTAGATTTCTCCGTTTCACACGATTCAGGTCTCAAACCCTCTCGATGATTAGTGCAATCCCCTGCCCTACGCCGATGCACATCGTGCACAAGGCATAGCGACCGCCGATCCGTTCGAGTTGATTGAGGGCCGTCGTAACGAGCCGCGCACCGGACGCCCCCAGCGGGTGACCGATGGCGATCGCTCCGCCATTCGGATTCACGTGCGGCGCGTCGTCTGGCACCCCCCATTCGCGAGTCACCGCAAGCACCTGAGCGGCGAACGCCTCGTTCAATTCGATCGCATCCATCTGCTCGAGCCGCAACTTTGCCTTGGCAAGCGCTTTTTTCGATGCGGGCACGGGCCCGTATCCCATGATGCGGGGCGCAACACCCGCCGTCGCCATCGCCACGACCCGTGCGCGCGCACGCAAGCCGTGTCGTTGTGTCGCCGCATGTGACGCCAAGAGCACAGCACACGCGCCGTCATTGACGCCCGACGCATTACCAGCTGTCACCGTTCCCCCGTGCGGTTTAACGACGCCCTTCAGCGTGCCAAGTACGTCCAATCTCGAATCCGGTCGCGGTTGCTCATCGGTGTCGAAGATTCGCGATTCACGTTGCCTTTGCGCGAGCGGAATCGGCACGATCTCCGATTTGAAGAACCCCGCCGCATTCGCCGCCGCCCAGCGTTGTTGGCTGCGCAGCGCGAATGCGTCCTGATCGGCGCGGTTGACCGAGAACTGTTCGGCCACGTTCTCGGCGGTCTGCGGCATGGAGTCGACGCCATAGGTCGCGCTCAGCAGCGGGTTGACGAAGCGCCACCCGAGTGTCGTATCCTCCATCTTTGCGTTTCGGGAGAACGCGCTGTCGGACTTACCAACGACAAAAGGAGCGCGAGTCATGGATTCGACGCCCCCCGCTATCACCAAATCCACCTCACCGGTTTTAATGGCGCGCGCCGCCGTCCCGACAGCGTCCAAGCCGGATCCGCACAGTCGATTGAGCGTGGTTCCGGGTACCTCTTGAGGCAAACCCGCCAGCAACGCGGCCATGCGTGCCACATTGCGATTGTCCTCTCCGGCCTGATTGGCGCAGCCGTAGATCACATCGTCGACCGCCTCCCAATCCGCTGCTGCATTGCGGTCGATTAGCGCCTTAATCGGCACCGCCGCGAGATCATCGGCGCGGATCCCGGCAAGCGCACCCGCATAGCGACCGAACGGAGTCCGAATCGCGTCACATATATAAGCATCGTTCATGTCAGCTCCGGCTCGCAACTGCGTCTTGCTGCGTTTCACAGAGTCGCAATTGACCATTAATCCAGTCGCTCTCGAGCTTCTGGCCGATAAAAATCAGCACCGTGCGCCGCTTCTCGAACGGCCGCCACACGGTACCAGCGTTGATTTGCAGCAGGCTTTGCACCCCTTGAATGACCAGCCGGGGTCGCTCGTTTGAGACATGCACGATTCCCTTGTAACGCCAAAGCCTGTTTCCATAGCGCAACTGCAACGCATCGAAGAAGTCATTCAATCGGGAACGGTCCAATGCCGTCTCGGACTCAAAGACACATGACACCACATCGGCCGTATGCCGCGGCCGGCGAGAAGCCGGCGGACCAATCGAGAGCGACGCGTTCGATGAAGGCGCGCAATTCGCGTAGCGCTGCAGTTCGTCCCGTGCGACATAGTCAAACCGATAGCTTTGGGTATCAAATAGCAACCCGATCAGTTCTCCGAGACCCGCCGAATGAATATCAACGGGTAAGAGGTCCGCCCGTGCGTTCATAGCGGCGATCCGTTCCCTCAAGACTTCGCGTTGCGCAGCGGATATAAGGTCGCTCTTGCTGAGCAGCACCCGGTCCGCGTAACCAATCTGTGCCTGGTTCTCCACTCGACTGAATTGACTTTCGCCGTGGACACCGTCGATGAGTGTGATGACCCCGTCCAGGTGGAAATGATTGAGGAGGGTCGTCTCAGCCAGAAAGGTCTGGATGATCGGTCCGGGGTCGGCGATGCCGGTGGTTTCAATCAACACCCGATCGAAGGCGAAGCCGCCTTTCTCCGCCTGAATGACGAATGCATGCAACGCACGCGCCAAGTCGCCGCGAACGGTGCAGCACAGGCAGCCGTTGGCGAGTTGAATCACGGTCTCCGCGCGCTCTGTAACCAGGAATTCGGCATCGACGCCGACTGCGCCATACTCGTTCTCGATGATCGCGATACGCTGATCGTGCTTCTCGCGCAGGATGCGATTGATCAATGTCGTCTTGCCACTGCCGAGAAATCCCGTGACGATACTCACGGGCGTGGTCAGGCGCACGGCCATGACGAACCTCCGCTGCTCCTTCGGCGCCGTGCCTCTCCCGCCTTCTCGCGCGTGTCGTTGACGCTTAATGCCATTGCCGTGCCCTACTCAATTAATTGGTACCGCCGCGCAGCTGCTGGACCGTAAAGATGTTCTGTGGCGGCTGCGTGACCTGGCCCTTGATCAGTCCGACCGTGCAATGCTTCGATTGCACATCGACCATGCTGAAGGAATCGAAAAGCGGCACGCCAGTGCCTTTGTTCAAGGGCAGATGATGATCCGGGTGGGCAATTCCGATGGTCCAGATCTTCCACAACTCACCCTTCCGGTCGTAAATCAGGGTTTGCGGCAGCGTAAACGTCTGCGCATCGACATAAAAGATGCGCTTGCCCACCGGATGGGACGGGTCCACGGGCGTGCCTTCCAGCACATACACCTTGCGCAGCTGCCAGGTAATGTCGACGAAGCAGTTGCCCTTGCCAGTGGCGCCCACGTAGCGATACCCGTCCGGTTGCTTTTCCTCCTCCGATAATTTCAAGTCGTTGTGGTTGTACATCGGCAGCAGCATCGTCTTGGTCCCCTTGTACTGCCACTTTGAATCCGATACGCGCGCGTTATAGCCTTCGAAATCCTCGATCATCAGGTCAGTACCCAGGAATGGGTCGGTCGTCTGGCCGGTGGCCAATCTTCGCACGCGACGTTGGAAGCCCAAATACAGATAGGCATCGTCGTGCAGCGTATCGTCCTGGAAGCGCTGAATCAGCAACTGTGTGTCCCTGATGTCCTGGGGTTCCTGGACGCGAATGTAGAAACTTCGGAATACCTTAGAGGGATTGGGTATTACCTCAGGTACCGGGGGCTGATTGACGCGAAACATGTTCTTTTGAACGTAGTAGCCAAACTGAATGGTTCGCTCCGTCTTGCCATCGTTCAGATTGCGAAACTTGTAGAAAAACGGCGTGTACTGGCTCGCGTCGCCGGCGCCATAGTTATATTTGATATCCCATGCCAGTTTTTCGCCGGCCCGTGCGTCATCTGCCTTGGGTTCCTCGGGGAAAGGCAGGCCTCCCGCGTAACCCACGATTTCACCCAGCTTACTTCCCAGTTGCGCCTTATTTAAACTCTTCTTGGTTTCCTCGACGTACTTGGGGAACGGATCATAGGATACGGTGGATCCGACGGTCACTTCGTACCATCCGTTTTGTATCGCGAGCTGCTCGCCCGGATCGACCACGTCTTTAAATTGATCGAGATTGGATTTGTTGATGACGAGCCCCGGCTTAACGCCGGACACTTGTGGCGTCCCGTTCTTATAGGGAGACAGAGTGGTGTCCACGTCGGTGTCGGTCGCGGCCAATAGGTGAGCGGCGCACAGCAGCAGCGGAACGGACGTCCATCGTGCAGATGTAGGTTTACTCATGACCTGATGCTCTCCATGGTTTTAAAATTTGTAATGCAAGGTAAGGAAGACCTCGTTTTGTTTCATGGCCGCTCCAATCGGTCCGGCTCGGAATCGGCCTAATGGCTCGATGCCGCTTAGTCCGACCGACCCCGGCACGAACGACTGTCCGACGCCGGTATAGGTCGTGAACGGCGGATACGGGTTGCAGGATCGGCAATCATCAAACGAGTAACGATCGACGTCCCCACCATGAGCAGTGGCGCCGAACGTCATATTCCAGTGGTTCGAGATCAACCAACCGAACGAGGGCTGAATGGCAAAGGCACGTGCTTCCACGTCATAAGCAACGAGAATTTGTGGGGTGACGCGCCCATTCAGATAGCTCGCCTTTATCAGTAGAGTGCCGATTTCGTCGTCCTTCCAGTCCGGCATGCCAATCGGTCCCAGTGCCCCCGAATACAGCTCATGATTGAAGATATGCTGGTAAAAGATCTGCGCGGATATCAACGTTGTCTGCAGCGGATTTATGAAGTTGATGTACGTAGGCCGATCCAGGCCGATCACTGATCGAAAAACGGGATTTGCCGAATACAGCAGAGTACGCGCAGTATTGGCGAACTCCTCGCCATGGGTGTAAGCGCCCTCCACGCGTACGGCGGTCTTGATCGGGTCGATTTGAAAGTCCATCGATCCGCCAATTAAGTTCACGCGCGGATAGTACATGTCGAAAGCGATTAGGTTATTGACCGGCACGCCCGCCGCCGGCGGGGTGGTATTCCCGGAGCCGCCCGTAAAGGGGTTCACGGCTCCGCTGTTGAAGGCGTGGAGACTCGGAAGCTGTGATCGATAGGTCAGAGCATTCAGGGAGAAGGCGAGGCCGCCTTGCGTCACTCCCTCGAATTTCAGACCGAGTTGAGTGTTGGAGAAGCTCCAGCCGGGCAGATACACGTTGCGGATGCCGATCTGGTGAGGTCCGAAATCAGTGGCCGCGTAGACACCCGGATGACCCGGCGGAATTGGCGCAAAGTTTGATACAGTCCCGCCGTTGTCCCAGAGGTTTTTCGCGCCGCGAAAAAAGCAGCCTGCATCGAGGATGACGTTGGGTGTCCCGCACTGGCCCAAGTCGTCCGGGCGAAATCCGTCGAAGTTCCACATCAGCTGAAGATTGCGATCTTGCAGGTGCTCGGAAGCTCCCATACGGTACTCTACCTCGGCAATGAACATGGGAATTCGGATATCCTGCAATTCGTCGTAGATGTTGTTGCGGGAGTAGTCCACCGGATTGATGACATCCAGCACCCGGAACAAGTCCGTTCGGCCCCACACGACCTGCTGTCTGCCGATCTTGAAGAAAAGCGATTGACCGTTCGACAACGGCAAATCATCCTTGACATACAACTCACGGATGAAGTCAAGGTGTTTGTCGAATTCCGGGAATTCCAACTGCGCGAGCGACTGATCGCCGTATCCGCCAAAGTCGACGCAGCCGCGATGATCGACGTCGCACGGTCGCGCCGGTACACCAAATTCCACTGTGCCGAGATTGGCGGAATGCCAGTTGGACCCCAGGACTTGAAGGCCTACATTCGGATTGTTGAGAATGTTGAAGCCGAACGCGTTGCTAGCCGGCACTCCAAAGGCCGTAGCGACCGGATTATTGATACCGCCGCCCCATGGCACGGTGGGATTGCGAAGGGTACCGAAATTACCGGGTGCGCCCGCCGGGATCAGTGTCGCAAGCACAGGTCCGGCTGTGTTTTGCAGCTGGATTGGACCGCCGGCATGGCTTCCGTACTCGTCCGAATTCAACACATAAACACCGTCCCATGTGCCGCGAAGAATGCTACGGAACGTCCACCCATCACCCAGTCCTTTGTCGGCCTCGAGCTGAAAAGTGTTACGAAATTTCTCCAGGCCGTCCCATTGGCCGGATGCGTCTTTGCCACGGACCCGCGTGTCGTTTTCGTAGTACATGCCGATCCGCCAGGGATCGGCGGCCGCGGCGGGCGGCACCGGTGTTGCGCCGGACTGCGGCTCATCCGCGCAAGCGATGGCCGCCATGCAGGTTCCCCATATGACTATCGCCAAGGCCCGCGATCTGCCCCAATGAGGTCTCCCGCATCTGTTGTTGTTCATTTCTTATTCCTCGCTAGCACACCGAGTGATTCGCCCGTCGCGACCGCGTTCACTGCACGCGCCAAGACGATCATGCTTCATACTCTTCAAGCACACCTTCCTCGTCGTAATGAGTCGCTACCACGAAGTGCGGCTTGAACACGACACACCAAGCCGGCACGATCAACATTGCGGCCACGGCGTTCACGATCAGCATGAAGGAGAGCAATGTTGCCGCGTCCGATTGAAATTTCAGGTCAGACATGAAGATCCAAAGTACGACACCGGCCACCAGCGTTAGCGCGGTAAAGCTCACTGCATAACCGGTCGTCGACACGGCATTCAGCGTGGCCGTCCGGATGTCGTGTACGCGCGCCATCTCTTCACGAATCCGATCCATGAAGTAGACCGCGTAGTCAATGCCTACACCGACCCCGACCGCGATAACGGGCACCGTATTCACGCTCACGCTCATATGCCGCCCACTCATGAACGCGTAGGTCGTGACGGTGGCAAACAACATCGGCAGCACCATCAGCCAACCTGCGTGCAGTGATTGGTAATAGCCCATCACCAGCAAGAATGCGCACAGCATCACCGTGGGGATAATGATCAACTCATCCCTGTATAACGCTTCGTTCGCAGCGGCCGTCACACCAATGATGCCGCCGCCGATCTGTATCGAGAGATCTTGGATCCCGGAGAGCTTGGCCGTCGCCACATTGGCAAACTTCACGGCACGATCAATGGTGCGGGCCTGATGGTCCTTGTAATAGAACACCAAGTTCGCCTCGTTTTCATCCGTGTTGACGAACTCATTAAGAGCCCCAGGAATCGGACTCGACGTCATGTAGGCGAACATGAGGCCGCCGACCTCGTTGGCACCGTAGGGGATTTGACCCCAACGCAGGTCATTGTTATGCGTCAGCCGGTTCACCGATCGAATCATGGCAGGCAGTGCCTTAGTACCACCAAGGCCCGGATCTGCGAGCATCGTCGATTGAAACGCCTCGATGGCGTGCAGCACTTCCGGCCTTCTGATGCCGGCCTTCTCGCCCGTACGAGCCACGATGTCGAGCTCTTCCGAGCCCGGGAACAGGCGGTTGATGGCTGCTGTGGATACGTTGTAATCGTGATTTGGGCTCAGAAGAGGCGAACCCGGCTCGGCCTCACCGATTTGAACGCGAGATGCGAGCGCAATTCCCCCCGCCATCAGGACTCCCACGACGGTAAGAATGGTCGCAGAGCCTCGTGCGGCGCCTCCGGTTCGCTGCCACAGGGCGCCGAGCGAGGCGCGTATGGCTTTGTTCTTGTTTTCGAAGTGCCGCGGCTGTGGCAAAATCGTGAGCGCGAGTGGGATCATAAAATGCACGGTGAAGATTACCGAGAGCGCCCAAAAGCCAGCGGAAATTCCTAGCTTCCAATTGAACGGCGCAGCGCCGAGGACAATGACGCCGATGCCCAAGGCGTCAACGATGATGGCCAATGATCCGGGGCGGAACAACGCGTCGAGCGCATTGCGTGCTGCGCTCTTGCCATTGCGGGTAACGGCAAACTCTTCGTAATAGCGGGCGACGAGTTGAACTCCATGTGAGGTGGCCCGCGCGGCGATCAAGAACGGAATGGGCATCGATAGCGGTTCGAGATTAAAGCCCACCCAGGCCATGAACCCGAGCCCCCAGATTGACGACAGTGCAATCCCGAGTAACGGCAGGACGACGCCGTACAGCCGGCGAAAGTAGACGACCAGAAGCGTTGCCAGCAATGTCAGAGTGCAAAAGAGAATGGCGACGATCTGCGGCAGATAGGTGTACACATAGCCCGTGAGTACCGGGTTACCGGTGATATAGACCTCGTGCCCCGGCCGACTGACGTCGGCTCTTACCTGCTGAACTTCGGCGAAGGTCTTCGCATAATCGATACTCCCTTCGTTCAGCGGCGCCTTGATCAAAGCCGCCCTGAGATCGGGCGACACCAACAGACCATATACCCGCGGATTGGCCAGAACCGCGTTCTTTAGCTCTACCAGTTCCGCCTCCGTGTGCTCAGGTTTTTGCGCGTCGTAGTAAGGCTTGGACGCTATGCTGCCCTCCGATGTCAAAAATACGTTGCGAGACGTGCGATGAGTAAGCGATGACAGGAGGTTGTGGTTGACGCTGGGCACGTTGTCCATGCCCTGGGTCGCGCGATAAATGAGGTTCAAGGTGTCGTCGTTAAAAATGGTCCCGTGCTCAACTGCGATCGCCATCACGATCACATTGGCGCCGCCAAATGTTTCTTTGATCTGATTATAGGTCTGTATGTACGGATGCTTCTGTGGCAGTAGATCCGCGAAATCGGTGTAGATGCGCAAGTGCGACAACTGACTCGCAAACACCAGCGTCATCGCCAAAATCAGTGAAAGAACCGTGTGCGGGTTGGCAAACAGCACGTTTTCACATTGATGCAAGGTATGCGTGAGTTTTCGCCGCAAGCGTGTCATGACGGCTTCCGGTCCCCGACAGGTGGCGCGGCAGCGAGCCTCCCCGATACGTCGAGTATCCTCAGCTCTCCGCCCGCACCCACCACAAACAGCGATTTCGCGCTGACCAATGCACCGGCGCTGAGAAATGCCGATGCGCCCGTGGAGATATCGAGTGGCACCCACAGCCCGTTACGTCGCAGGGCAATTGCCCCCCCATCGCCCAAGCCGAAGAGACTGTTGCCGTCGCCGACGAAGGCGTTGACTGAGGCCCCGCTGCGGTTCTCCTCCCGCTGCCAGGTCTCGCCGCCGTCATCCGTGTGCAGCATCGTGCCCGCGAGTCCCGCCAGCCAACCGTTGCGAGAATCAGCAAAATAGGCGGCGTACGGATAAAAGTCGTTGGGTACCTTGGGCTGCGGCTGCCATGTCTTTCCACCGTCCACGGTCGTGATCAGCGTGCCGAATTCCCCGCTGACGAATCCGTGCTGCTCGTCAACGAACTGAACCGTTCGAAGGATGGCGTCTTGCTTCAGCGAAGTGGTCTGCCAGCTGCCACCGTGGTCGGCGCTGTTGAGAATGGTGGTATCGCTGCCCACCACCCAGAGGTTTCCACGCCGATCACAGGTGATCGCCATCGGCGTCGCAGTCGAGGTGATGGAACGGGGATTCCATTGCTTTGCCGCGGCATCCGAAACCCAGATCTTGCCATAAAAATCCAGGGCGATCAGCAACCCGTCGGAGCAGACCGTCAGATCAATGATCGAGGATGGCTGCGGAAGCTGTGTTCTGGTCCAGGTCTTCCCGCCGTTTTCCGACACGACGAGGGCACCCGCGTTTGACGCGGCGGCGAGCAGCTCACCACGAGCCACTGCCGATTGAAACGTGTCGGAGCGTCGAACGCTGCTCGACCGGCCGTCCTGGGCCGCGGTTGCGCTGTCGGTGGCGCGACACGCAAACAAGGCCAAACAAGCGCCGAATACGGCGAGACAGCGCAGTACTCTCGACGGCACGTTCGTTGCGGGCGCGTATTCGTCGGTGGCGGCGGCAGCCCGTGCGAACTTATTGAGGTACTCCTCGTTCACTGCCTCTGCTCCGGCGATCCGGGGTCGCGCGCGTTCTCTACCTGCGACTTCAATGCGGCGACCGATGTGTCGGCCCCCAAATCGGCGACCGTCGTGATCAGGCGTTCGCGCGCGTTGTCGCTCGGCAACCTGGGCCAAACGACTGGGTCGGCGGACCAGGCGCGGGCGTGAGCACGGTTGAAAGTTCCGGAGTGCTGCGCAACTGTGGGGCACGGGACCGCCTGCGCCGGCCAGGTCGACACGGCATCATTAACGTCCAGCACCAAGATGGGTGGAATTCGGTGAAACCGGGCGACGTTGCCGGCCGTACCGAGCGCACCCTTCCAGCAGTCGCTCTCGGTCTCGCCGGGCAAACGGGTCTCGTGCAACTGCAATACGTGGGCGCCGGCCTCAGCATACAATCGCGTCAAAATCGCGAGTATTCGGCCGACGTAGTCGTAACCGGTCTCGCCGTCCATCTCAATTCCGACCTTACGCAATTGCGCCAGCACCGTAGCCGGGCCCGTGAGCGCAGCGACCAAAACAGGCTCGCTGGGGTCGGCGAGTGCAATCTGCCGCGTCGCGTCCAACGAGGCGGCGATTCGAGGGCTGGTCGCGATTGCACCGGCATCGGGGTCGCCCAATTCTCCGCTCGGCGCACCGATCACGCGTGGCGGCCAGTCATCCGACACAGTAATACCGACCGCTTCCACCTCCATGGCGGACGGCACCGCGCACACGATCGCATCCAGACGCAGGACGCGGCGCAATTCGCTTACGTTCTTGCGCAGGCGCGTAGCGTCACGCACCATGTCAGCGGCCGGGATCGACTCGACCTGCGCGGCCGCGGCCAGCACCAGCGGCGCAAATAACGGCGCGTGCGGACGACCTGCATTGCGCGAGAGGTCCTGCATACGCTTGCGCCACGTTGCGCCGGTTACCAGTTGAGCGTCGGTCATGGGTACGGCCTCAGGCGCGCAGCAGTGGCGAAACAATCTTCGCATCCGGCCACGAGCCGTAATAAGTCAGAATGTCCTCGGATGGTTTCTGCTTGAGCCAATCGACCTCAAAGGCGGCGTAGGGTTTGCCACGCTGCTTGCGCGCGGCCAATTCTGCGGAGCGAAGTTCGGCGGTCGCCTGCAGATCGACGCGCCGCAGGGCACCATCCCATACCACTTTGTAGACATACCTTGCCGCTGTTTCCGATAGCACACCTTTGAGTATGTCCACCTCGACCGCCTTGGGGTCGCGGTCCAGCACGTCACCGTAACCGGTACCGCCGCAAGAGAAGGCAAAGGTGGCCACGTCACCGTTGTTGTACGGCCGCACCGAGCGACCCTGAAACTCCACTTCGTACTCGCCGCCGATCGACCGCGATGTGAGCAGATCCTCGACGTCGAGGTTCAAAGCGGCGCTGCCCTCGGTCATTAATTCTTTGATGTTCGAGTTTCGGATGCCGATGCCGGGCACCGTGCACGGCGCATAGCCGCCGAACAACGGCTGCGGCGTCTGCAGCTTGGTATTGTCCGCGATGGCCATCATGTAGATGTTCGGCACGTGGTGCGCTACCCACACCTGGGCCGTTCCCACGCCGCCTCGGTATTTACCGTGGCCGCAGGAGTCCTTCCAATGATTGGACAGGGGCACGAGCAGCGGAAACTCGTTCTCCACGGTTTCCGTGTTTGGGGCGCGCCCAAATACGCACCAGGGGAAGCCGAAGGCGTCCATGCCATCCTCGGTCGGTCGGGCACCCTGCCCTTCGGTATTGATCGAGTAGGCCAACATGTCGGCGAAGGGGGCGCCCCATTGGTTCTGGCCCGCGAGCACCAAGGCGTTGCCGCCGTTCCCCATCGACGCGCCGGCCTGCTTCCACAGTCCGGTCGAGAACATTGCCTTGGCGACACAGTTGTGAACCGCACTCATCACGCCCGTAGAGATCATCACAGAGCACGAAGTGGCTGCGCGCGCATCCGGACTCAGGCACGTCCTATTGCCGAACTTGAAGTCGATACCCGCGAACGTTCCGTTGCTGATCGGGAGCGAGTGGAACAAATACTCGTAGATATAGTTCGAGAAGTGCGCGATGGCCGCTTGCGGATGAGCGTTATACGGCGACGGCGTCTCGGGCCCGGTCTCGGACAGGTCGACCAGCATGCGGTCGCCCTGCTTGTCGATCGTCATGTAGCAGGAGCGCACCAAGCCTTGTTTGAGGCCCACCGCGTCGCTGAAGGTCACGCAGCGGTACTTGCCGTCCGGCCACTGCTCGATGATGTCCCGCGCGCCGGCTTCGGCCATCTGCAACATCTTGCGGAACAGCCCACTCAAGTAGTCCGCGCCTTCACGGTCACACAACTCGATAAGCCGGGTGCGTACTCGGTCGGCTGTCGTGCAGCGGGCTTTTAGGTCCACCGCTATCATCGATGGGGCACGAATGCCGAAGGCGACAAACATCGAAACGACATCTTCGCTAAGTTTGAAGTTCGTGCCGATGCGCATCGGCGGAATGTTCATGCCCTCCTCAAAGCGGGTGGTGGCCGATACCGGCATCCCGCCCGGCTCGATGGCTCCAGTCTCGGTGGTATGTACTAGCGCGGCGGTCCAGGCTACCAACGCGCCCTTGTAAAACACCGGCATGCAGACCATTTGGTCGGGATTGTGCACACCGCCGTACACCGCGTCGTTGGCAAACCACAGGTCGCCATCGCGTACCTGGTCGCCGTAGGTGTTCAGAATGAATTTGATGATCAGCGGTGGGATCACGGCGTGTAGGTACGTTCCGCAGGACCCGTTCACAATATCGCCGGCGGCCGTCATGATGGCGACGAGCGAGTCACCGGCAACGCCCATCGCGCAGCGGCACGATCGCTGAAAGACATCCATTCCTTCGTCGAGGATATCGTTGGTGCGCTGAAAGCCGATCTCGTACGTGGCCGAGTCGATTTGCGAGGCAAGCTCACGTTCGCGCGGAGTTGGCGGCGACGGTTTGAGCCATGCTAGTTTCTGTTCAAGCGTCGGAATACCCATGGTTCTGTCTCCTGTTGTTCTGACGGCTCACGCCGATACGGCCACGTGAGCCGCGACACGCTTGCGCACTTGGGGCGGGTTGACCGCCTCGAGAACACCGAGTCCATGCTTCTCGATGGAGAACTTCTGACCGGGTGGCACGGGGATGGTCGTGAGTTCCGCCTCGACCACCGCTGGTCCCACCACGACATTGCCTGCCTCCAACTGCTCGAACTGGTACGTCGGCGTATCGACCCATTGTTTGGTTTCAGGCCAATACGCCTTGCGCTTACCGAGGCACGCGCCCGACGGATCGGCACCCTGCATCTCGAACACCGGTACTTCGGGCTTCCAGGTCGGCACCGTAACGCGCAGCACGAAGTTGTCGAGAAATACCCCGCCTGGCTTGTTGACCACCAACGGCGAAAAGGACTCTGAGAACTCCTTTTCGAATTCCTCGTATATCGCCCGGGCATCGGCATCCGATTCGATCTGCAGGCGCGGCGAAGAGGCCCGTTTCAGGTTGACTTGGCCGCCGTAGAGCATGTCGAGTTCGAGGGCGTAAACCGCATCGGAGACGTTGAGTCCTTCGCTCTCGAGGTCCTGCCGCGCCTTCGCGATCATTGTCGAGACCGTCTCGTTGAATTGTGCGCGGTCGATGATGATTCGCTCCGTCAGCGGCTCCATGAACACCATTCGACGCGACTGTTCATACATGTGCACGATGTCCATGATGGACGAACCCATTGCGCAGAACACCGGTGCTGCCGGAAACATAACCGCCTTGGGCACGTCGCCCCGCAGTCCGCACATGTGGGTCGGGCCCGCGCCGCCGAAGGCGAACAGCACGAAGTCCTCCGGGTGATAGCCGCGCATGTGTACCTCACGCTTGATGGCGCCGGCCATGTACTCGTCAATCACGCGGCGGATGAGCGCGGCGCCTTCGATCAGTTCGATGCCCAGCGGCTTGGCAATCCTTTCGCGAATCGCCTTCTCCGCCTTCGCTTTGTTCAACTGCATGCGTCCGCCGTAATAAGTCTCCGGGTTGATGTATCCCAGCACTACGTCGGCATCGGTCACCGTCGGGTCTATACCACCCAGGTCGTAGCAGACCGGCCCCGGCATCGATCCGGCGCTCTTCGGACCAACCATCAGACGCCCGTTCTCGACCTTGGCGATCGAACCGCCGCCGGCGCCCACCGAGATGGTCTGCATCATCGTTACGTTGACCATCCATTTGTCGATGACGGGGCGGAAGGTGTAGTTGCGCACGCTCGATTCGACCACGAGTGCCACGTCAAAACTGGTGCCGCCAACGTCGCCGGCGATCACGTTCTTGTAACCGAGCCTTTCGGCGAAGTAAGCCGAGCCCATCAGACCGGCGACCGGCCCGCCATTGAAGGTGCGCGATGCGGGCGTCTTGAAAATATCTGCCGACCCGCCCGAGTTGTGAATCATCAGGAAAGCGCCGCGATACCCTTTATCGCGCAGCTTGTCCCAAGTGGCGCCGATGTCATTCTGCATTGAGCGCTGAAGGTAGGCGTCGAGCACCGCGGTCATCGTGCGTTCATATTCGCCGATCTTGGCGACGACGCTCGACGACAGCACCACCGGGACGAAGCCGATGTGGTATTCCTTGTATTCTTCGCGAATGATCTCGCGCACCCGCCTCTCGTGCGCCGGGTTCATGAAGCTCCACAGCAGCGAGACGACGATGGCGCGCGCGCCACGATCCATTAAAAGGCGCAGCTTCTCACGCACGTCTTCTTCGTCGAGCGGACGCACGATCGCGCCAGATGAGTCGACGCGCTCCTTAACCCCGAGAATCAGGTTCCGTTCAACGAGCGGAAGCGGTTTGTTTTGCACCGCTATATTGCGTCGCTCGGCGACGCGCTGGCCGTCGGTCCATTGCGCGCCGCGGCCGATGATGATGGCGTCTTCGTGCCCTTCCGTCATCAATAGGCCAATGCGCGGGCCCATGCGCTGCAGCAGCCGGTTTAGCGCCACGGTGGTGGAGTAGCGGATGATGCCGATCTTGGGCAGCAGTTCCTCGACCGTGAGCCCCACCTTCTCGCCGCCGGCTTCTATCGCATTCAGGAACCCGACCGACAGATCGTGCGGCGTGGTCGGACACTTGGCGATGATGCGTTCTCCATCCAACGTCAACACGAAGTCCGTGAAAGTGCCGCCGACATCGATGTCGATCGAGTTGATCGCATCCTTGGACGTGAGCGAAGTCATGCTACACCTCCTTCCAACGGCTTGACCTTGATCAGCTTGCCGTTCTTGATGGTGACCTCGCCTTGGGCGAGGCGGCTCTTCAAGCTGTCGAGATCGAGTTCAATGTCGCGCGTAATGGGATGACCGGGCGGCAAGTACTCGGTCTCGATCTGGCGTGCGCAACTCGGACAATAGAATTCCAAAATGCGCACCCAGTTCTTATCCGGCGCAAAACTGTACGGGCCTTCGATGACCGGATTGTGGATCTCTTCAGGCATGCGTTCGGCGACCAGACAGCCTTTCTTATAATTGTCGCGCGCCGATATGAGCTTGGCGTCGCAATCGTGGCAATACCAATGCTCGTCGTTCACGTCGAGATCCAGATATTCCGTGAAGCGGATTCGCTCAAACATGGGTTGTCTCCTCTTTTGCGCCGGAGGGGTCAAGCGACCCGCTTCAGCTCCGCATTGCCGTAGTCGTCGATGCGCAGCGACCAGCCGGGCGGTATCGGGCAGGTGAGCGTGGCGCCATTGATCAGGGCGGGGCCGGGCAGCGTGTCGCCGACATTCAGCGCTTCCCACCGGTGGACGGGCGCAGTGATCCGTGCGGCGGCATTGAAGCGCATCTCCCGTTTCGCGGGCCGCTCCGTCGGCACCTTTGCATCACGCTTGGCTATGCCATGCGAACCGACCACAAAGCGACTCGTTAGCCGCACACCAAGCATCGGTCGGTGAGTTTGCTTGGCCATCGCGACGGCTTTCTCCAGGGCACTCAGTACCGCGGTCACCGCACCGTGCGGTGCCGGGACGCTGAGGGTGGAGACTTCCGCTTCGTTGCGTCCGAAATCCAGTTCCCAGCTATAGCTTGCCGTCGCAGGATCGAAGCCCTCGCCGCGCAGATCGCGTTCGGCCTGCTGCTGCATCTCGACGACGATCGGTCGCAGGACTGCGTTCACGTTGTCGTCCCAAGTCACCGACAGACCGCGCTCGTAGGTATGCACGACATCTGAAATCGACGACCCGAAGGCACTGAACACGGGACCGAGGTTGAAGGCGTAGGCGACCGGCATGTCCAGGGTAGAGGCCACCAGCGCACCGAACATCGGCCCGTTGCCACCGAAGCAAAATAGCGCCGTCTCGGCGGCCTTCAACTTGGCCTCTGCCAGTGTATTGGCGACCAGGTCGGCCATCATCGCGACCGCTTCGTCTCGAATCGACAAAGCAGCCATCTCGACCGAAATGTCAAGAGGCTTGGCCACATGCCGTTCGATCGCCGCATTGGCCAGGCCGACATCGAGCTTGCGGCGGCCACCGAGGAAGTTGGCGGGATCCAGATAACCAAGTGCGAGCAATGCGTCCGACAGCGTCGCCTCACTGCCCCCCAGGCCATAGCAGGCCGGACCGGGGGCGGCACCCATGCTGTCGGGGCCGAGCGTGAGGGACTGATCTCTGACGCGTGCTACCGAGCCGCCGCCGACGACCGCCGATCGCAGCATCGCGAACGAGGACTGCACTGGCACGGCCATCAGTTCGCCTCCGCGCTGATACACCGGGCGGCCGTCACGTATGATCGACGCCTTGCTGGTCGTGCCGCCCACATCGAAGCACAGCACGTGCTTCATGCCGTACAGTCCTGCCATGTAGGCGCCGCCGAACGTGCCGAACACCGGGCCAGACTCGATGGTATCGACCGCCTTGGTCTTACCTATGCGGGCCACGCCGCCGCTCGTATTGCCGATCAGCAGGGCGCCATTCCAATTATGGTCGTCGCGCAGCATGTCCTCGGCCTTGAACAATGAGGTGGCCAGCTGCGAATGGGTGTAAGCGTTCATCAGCGAGTAGTGCACGCGCGTCTGATCGTGACGCAGCGGCACCATCTCACTGCCGAGCAGCACCGGGACCGCCCCGATGATATGGTCGGGGTACTGATCCTCGATCACGGCCTTAATGGCGCGCTCGGCTTGATTATTCGGGAAGGAGTCGGCGAGGCACACGCAGATGCGTCGCACGCCGGCCTCGAGCAACAGCTTGACGCCGTCGAGCACGTCGGCCGGGCGCGGATTGGGGGGCAAACCGATGATGGCGCTCTGCGCGACCAGTTCACCCACCACGGGCGAGCGGCGCATTCCGTAGAGCTTTTCCTCCTGGCCTTTGCTGACGAGCAGGCCAACCTTGGAACCCCGGCGCTCGCCGAGCACGTTGGTCGTAATGGTCGACGACCAGCGGATCAGGCCGACTTCGGCGAGGAAAGCCTCGACGCTGGCGAATTTCAAGTTTTTGGCCGCCTCTTGCAGACAGCCGAGGAACGATGCAGTGTAGTCGTGCGGGGTCGTGTCGACCTTGACGGCGTGGCGCGCGCCACCCTCCGAAATGAGGGCGTCCGTCATGGTGCCGCCCGTGTCTATGTCTACCGTGTACATACCCCCCCCAACTTTCCATATTCGCCCTGCAACCCGCCTTGGATCTGTCGGTGCGACCTTTTGAGGGTCGGGCGGTGTTGGGCGTACAATAAGCAGAGAAGCCGCCGCTGCCATTGGGATCGATTCCCTACACGACTAAGGAAATGACCTAGTGCGGCGCGGCAATTGACCAACGACCCTGCGCCGGGTCCTGAAACGAGACCATTGGGGGAGCCATATCCGTGTCGGGCATTGCGCCATTCAATGGGTCCACCGCGATCAACGACTCTGTGGACCCATCGCTGCTCCAGAGCGGGACGCCATCTTCACCCGTGCTCGACCGCGAGTTTGCCTACGACGTTGTGCTGGAGAACGCGATTGTCGGCGTGAGCTACATGCGCGGTCGGCAATTCGTCTGGGCGAATACCCGGATGTGCGAAATATTCGGTTACCAAACCGGAGAATTGACCGGGAAGCCAGTACGCATCCTGTACAGCACTCAGGAAGACTACGACGAAGTCGGCCGCATGTACTCCCTCTTTGCCCGTAACAATCGCTATACCCATGAGCGCGCGATGGTGCGTAAGGACGGGCAACCGATCTGGTGCCTCATTGCAGGCAGAATGATCGAGCCTATTGGGCCGCACTCGCCGTCGGTCTGGGTGGTTCAAGACATATCGGACAAGAAGCGCACGGAGGACGAGCTACGGCGAGCGAAGCAACGACTGGAGCTGCGTGTGGAACAGCGTACCGTGAATCTACGGCGCACGAACCAAGCGCTTCAACTGGAGATCGAGCGCCGCCGACTCGCGCAGTTCGCTTCGGTCGCAAGTCGCGAGAAGTACCGCACGTTGTTTCGAACCATTCCCCTCGGGGTACTGGTCACCAGCGCATCGGGCGAGGTGGTCGAAATCAACCATAATCTGCAATCTTACGTGGGCGCGACCACACGCGCGCAACTGCAGAATCTCCTGGATGATGAGACCCGCGTCATCGAGGGTTCCGGCACCACGTCGCTGCGGGAGTTCGTTCGTCGTCAAACGGCCGCGATCAAACGCCGCATGACGCGTCTTGAAATCGGCTGGATATCGCGCGATGGCAGCCGGCGGGACATTGCCGTGGTGGCAGCCGCGATTTCCGGTCACGAATTCGGCGCTGCCTTTGCATTCACCGACGTGACAGCGCAACGACTCGCCGAGGAGCGCGAACATGAGCAGCAGCAGGCGCTCACCCACGCGTCGCGTCTCTCTCTCGTTGGTCAGCTGGCCTCGGCTCTGGCACATGAGTTGAGTCAACCGCTGAACGCCTGTCAGAGCTATGTGGCGGGCTTGCGGCATCGCCTCGCCGACGACCTAGCGCAGCGGCCGGATGCTCTGCTGGCCTTCGAGCGCATTGGCGGACACCTGGATCAGGCAGGGCAAATCATCCGCAATGTCCGTGGTTTCGTATCGCGACACCAGCCCGAGGTCCAGGTCATCGAGCCGGCGGAACTCGTGCGGCAGACGCTCGCGTTGCTGGAGGTTCAATTGCGCATCGACAACGTGCGCGTGACCGTCGGTGCTGCGCGAAGCGTGCCACGCGTGCAATGCAATCCGGTGGAAATTCAGCAGGTTCTTATTAACCTAGTCATGAACGCCATCGAAGCTTTGCGGGACGTTTCACCGAGCGGACGCAGCATCCACATCGGGTTTCGACGCGAGGCACGCTCGTACTTGGCGATTCACGTTTCGGACAGCGGCCCGGGCGTACCGGCCGGCCTCGTGCCGCAGTTATTCAATCCTTATTTTACCAGCAAGAAAACCGGTCTTGGCATGGGCCTTGGCATCTGTCGCACCATCGTGGAGTCTCACGGCGGGTCGATCCGACTTGGCCGCAGCACGGGACCAGGTGCTCGTTTTCGCTTCACGCTACCGGTCGCGGTGCCCCCATGAATTCCGAACCCGTACAAGTGTTTCTCGTCGACGATGAGCGAGCTGTGACGGACGGGCTGAAATGGCTGCTCGACTCGGTGAAGATTCCCGCACGCGCCTTCTCCAATGCCGAGGACTTTCTGGCGGAGGTTCGGAAGGCTCGGGGGCCCGCGTGCGCCGTGCTCGACCTGCGCATGGCAGAGACGAGCGGGTTGGCGCTGCAGCAGCAAATGCTCGCGGAAAACCTTCAGCTCCCGCTCATTTTTCTCAGCGCACACGGTGACGTGCCTGCCGCAGTGAACGCGATAAAGCTGGGTGCCTTCGACTTCATGGAGAAGCCCTTCAAGCCTCAAGCGTTCCTCGAGGCGATCAATCGGTTGATGGGAATTGCCCGGGAGAACTATGAACAAAAGGCCAAGGAGAGCGACATTAGAGGCAATCTCAAGAAGCTATCCGCGCGCGAAGCAGAGGTTTTCGAGTGTCTGATCGAGGGGCGAACCAGCAAGGAAGTCGCACAACTTTTGCTTATCAGTCCAAAAACAGTGGACGTGCACCGTGCCAGTATCATGCACAAAATGTCCGCGGCAAGCGTTGGCGAGTTGCAGAGAATGATGGGGCTTCTGCGTCGCGCGAAGCCATAGACGCCATGCGTTCCATACCGGTCAACGGACAATTGCGGGTGCAGTAACGCCGGCTGTAAAAAATCCATGGCCCACGGCCGCGAGTTCTTCCAGCAATGGTGCGGGACTCCAAAGCTCGGCCCCAAAGCGCTCGCGATACCGGGTAATCGCCTCATACACCGTTGTTAGACCGACTTGATCGGCATGGAACATTGGCCCCCCGCGCCATGCGGGAAAGCCGTAGCCGTGCAGCCACACCATATCGATGTCTACCGCGCGCGCCGCCACCCCTTCACCGAGAATCCTCGCCCCTTCATTGATCATGGCGTACAAGCACCGCTCGAGGATTTCCCGATCGCTGATGTCACGCCGCACGATGCCGGCCTGACGAGCATGATCTAAAATGAGCTGCTCAATCAGGGGATCCGGATGTGGAGTGCGATTACCGGCCTCATACCGATACCAGCCAGCGCCGCTCTTTTGACCAAAGCGCCCCATTTCACACACCTTATCCAACAGATTGCAGTCGCGGACTCCCGGCCTACGCAGGTGCGCGCGTGCCTTGCGGTTGCGCCACCCGATGTCGAGCCCTGCGAGGTCCCCGACCGCGAGCGGACCCATGGGAAAGCCGAAATCGACCAATACCCTGTCCACCTGTTCGGGGAGCGCGCCTTCTTCCAGGAGAAAATATGCCTCGCGCGTGCGCTGTGCGAGCATCCGGTTGCCGACGAAGCCATCCGCTCCACCGACTAGAACCGCGACCTTGCCGATGGCCTTGGCGATCTTCATTGCCGTCAACAGCACGTCCGGCGCCGTCTTCGGCGTACGCACGTTTTCCAGCAAGCGCATCACATTGGCCGGGCTGAAAAAATGCATGCCCAGTACGTCCTGTGGGCGGCCCGTGAATTCTGCAATGGCGGCCACGTCGAGATAGGAGGTGTTCGTGGCCAGGATTGCGCCCGGCTTGGCCACGGCGTCGACTCGTTCGAAAACCAGTTGTTTGACATCCATGTCCTCAAACGCCGCCTCGACGATCAGGTCGGCTTCTCGAAGATCCTCATAGATCAGGGTCGGGGTGATCAGGTGGAGCCGTTTGTCCATGCCGTCCTGAGACAGCGCGCCGCGAGTGACGGTTGCCGCATAGTTCTTCCGGATTGTCGCGATACCGCGCTCGAGGGCCCCGGAGCCCGCCTCCACCAACTGCACCGGAAAGCCGGCATTGGCGAAGCACATGGCTATCCCGCCCCCCATGGTGCCGGCGCCGATCACGGCGATGCGTCTGACCTCACGCGCGGTGACGTGAGCAGACAGGCCCGGCACTTTTCCGACCTCGCGCTCGCCGAGAAATGCGTGGCGTAGCGCCGCGGCCTGGGGCGAGGTGCGCAACTGCAGAAATAGCTCGCGTTCGCGCTTGAGTCCCTCGACAAACGGGAGGGAGACTGCTGCGCGGATTGCTTCGATGCAGCGAAGCGGAGCAATCAACTCACGCTTTTTTGCAAACGTCCGTTTGGCTTCGTCGAATATCCCGTCAATCGGGCGCGTGACGCTGAGCAGTCCGGTGCGCCGCGGCGGCTTCGCGTCGCGACCAAGGCGCTCCGCCGCGGTAGCGGCCGCGACTTCAAGATCACCTTCGGTGATCTCGTCAATGGCCCCCGACTCCAGGGCGTGAGCGGCTGTGATGGGGACGCCGTTGCAAATCATCTTCAGCGCTAGATCGACGCCCACGAGCCGGGGCAGGCGCTGCGTGCCGCCCGCGCCCGGGATTAATCCAAGCTTCACTTCCGGCAAGCCAACCGTCGTCGAAGGGGTCGCGATCCGGTAGTGGCAGGCGAGCGCGATTTCAAATCCGCCGCCGAGCGTGGTGCCGTGCAATGCCGCGACCACCGGTTTGGGCGACTCTTCAAACGCCTGCGTCACCTCGGGCAGATGCGGGGGCTGCAGGGCGCGACCAAACTCGGTGACATCGGCGCCGGCGATGAAGGTGCGCCCGCTGCACAGGAGCACGGCTGCACGCACGGCCTCATCGGACAGAGCCGCCCGCAGTGCCTGCAAGAGGCCGGTGCGGACCGCATGGCTCAACGCGTTCACCGGTGGATTATCCACCGTGATGAGCGCTATACCCGCTTCGATCCGCAGGCTGACCGGCGAAGACAATGACGTGGACATTTTTCCGCTGCCCCTGCTCGTGCTCCGTCAGTACGTCTCGATGTGCAGGCGGTTCTTCGCCACCAGCTCGGGTTTCAAAGCATCCCATTCGAGTCCGTGTTTGCCGCATACCTCGCGAAAGGCGCTGAGCACCCCTTCTTCCATGCCCTTGAGGCCGCACAGATAGATGTAGCAGTTGTCGTCCCGAAGCATTTGTACAACCTTGTCAGCGCGCTCGTGGATACGGTCCTGCACATATTTCTTGGGCTGACCCGGGGCACGGGAGAAGGCAAAATTGATGTCGATGAACTCCTTCGGCAACCTCATCAGAGGCCCGAAGTACGGCAATTCCTCCTCCACCCTCGCGCCGAAGAACAGAAGTAGTTCTCCGCCTTCATTCAGGACCCTGCGCCGCCGTCGCCGCTCGGTCATGCCTCGCATGGGGGCTGAACCCGTTCCCGTGCAGATCATCATCAATGATGCCCCCGGATGATTCGGCATGAGGAAGCTGGTCCCGTATGGACCTACCACATTGACCTCGTCGCCGATCGCAAGATCGCACATATAGTTGGATCCCACGCCGGTCACCGGGTTGCCCTCGTGGTCTGCAGTCACGCGTTTTATGGTGAGAGCCACATTGTTGTAGCGGGGTCGTTCTCCGTCCCGTGGGCTAGCCACGGAGTAGAGGCGCACATGATGCGGTCTTCCATTTTGGTCTGAGCCCGGGGGAAGGATGCCGAGAGTCTGTCCCTCGAGTACCGGAAAAGCCGTGGTGCCGAAGTCCAGCACGATGTGACGGATATCAGCCGAGGCACCCGCGGCGGTCAAACGGTGATTGCCGGCGACCGTGGCAATGGCCGGCTTCGTCATGGAGTACAGATTGACGTACGGGTGAGCTGCCGACCACGGAGGCGACGCCTGCGCTCCCTGCCCCGCCGACGCAATCTCCGTCAGTTCGCGGACCGCGCTGGGGACCTCCTGATGGGAAACCACCTCGAGCTCCGCCGGCGGCGGCAGAGTGTCCCAGGAAAGCTGCTCCGTCAACGAATGAGGTTTGGCCGTCAAGACCTTATGCCAGTGATCGATGGCCCCGGTAGGACACGGCGAGATACAGGCGTTGCAGCCGTTGCAGATCGAGAAATCCACTACATAGTTGCGCGAGTCGTGGGTGATTGCATGGACGGGGCAGGTCGCCTCACAGGTATTACAGCGAATACAAATTTCCGGGTCGATGAGGTGCTGCAGGGAATATTCTGCGCTCGATGCGGCGGCGGCCATGTGTCACCCCCCTCTGGTCGATCTAGCTGAACCGAACGTATTCGAAGTTCATCGGCTGGCGGTTGATCCCCACCGAGGGGGGAGCGATCCAGTTGGCAAATTTGCCCGGCTCGACCACTCGCCCCATGAGCGAGGCGACAAAGGCCCTGTCGTCCTCCGTCGGCAGCCAATTCGCAACCTGCGCGTTCCACTCGCCTTGCGACACGATTCGGCCATCCGGAGAGATTCGCACTTCGGATAGAGAACCGATCTTGCGGTGGAATGCCTTGTGCGGCACCTTCAGCCGGAAGCCAATGCCCGCCTTCTCGATAACCTTGTTCCAACGCTCGACGCCGCCGCATGAATCTTTAATGTAGTCGTCGCGTAGCACCTCGTTAAGCGCGTTGAGCATAGGCACGTCCTGGTCTACCAGCTTGCCGTCGACGACATTCAAGAGGCGATAGGTCTGGTTCTTGAGGGTGTGATCGTCGTTACGTTTGGTCTCTTCGTATCGCCCTTTGAGTCCTGAGGTGTAGAAGGTCGCCGCGTTGGAGGACTGATCCGCACCGAACAGATCGATGGTCACGCTGAAGTGGAAATTGAGATAGCGCTGGATGGTCTCCAAGTCCACCACTCCCGCAGCGCGCACTTTGGCCGCATCGTCCGTCTTGAGCTCATTCATCACCTGGCAGGTGCGCTGGATAACCCGCGAGATACCGGACTCGCCCACAAACATGTGGTGCGCCTCCTCGGTCAACATAAACTGCGTGGTGCGCGCGAGCGGCTCGAATCCCGATTCGGCCAACGCGCACAGTTGGAACTTTCCGTCCCGGTCGGTGAAGTAGGTGAACATGTACATCGCGAGCCAGTCGGGTGTCCTCTCGTTGAACGCGCCGAGTATGCGCGGGTTGTCGTTGTCCCCGGAGCGACGGGTCAACAGCGCTTCCCCCTCTTCGCGGCCGTCCCGGCCGAAGTAGCGGTGCAGAAGGTACACCATCGCCCACAGGTGGCGGCCCTCTTCAACATTCACCTGAAACAGGTTACGCAAATCGTAGAGCGAGGGACAGGTGAGCCCCAGATGGCGTTGCTGCTCGACTGAGGCCGGCTCGGTGTCGCCTTGTGTCACGACAATTCGGCGAAGATTGGCGCGGTATTCCCCTGGCACCTCCTGCCATACCGCCTCGCCTTTGTGCTCGCCGAAGTTGATTTTTCCGTTCGGCTGCGTTGGGTTGAGGAAAATTCCCCATTGATAATCGGGCATCTTGACGTGGCCAAACTTCGCCCACCCATCCCGGTCAACGCTCACCGCCGTGCGTAGATAAACGTCGTAGTTGTGCGAGCCCTCCGGTCCCATGTCCTTCCACCACCCGAGGAACTCGGGCTGCCAGTGCTCGAGAGCCCGTTGCAAGGCACGGTCCTCCGCCAGGTTTACGTTGTTAGGAATCTTCTCGCTGTAGTTGATGCCGGCGTTCATCGATGTCTCCTCGAATCGAATGCGTATTTTGGGGTGATGGGTAACGCGGGGTCAGACCCGTTCCCAGTTGAATTTGGCCTTGTTTCCGGTACCGAAAACTTTCAGTGCGCCACCGTCGCCAACCGCATTGGGGCGGATGAAAATCCAGTTCTGCCATGCGGAGAGCCGACCGAAGACACGAGTTTGCATGGTCTCGGTTACACCGAATCGCAGGTTTGCTTCCATGCCGGTCAACGCGTCCGGCGACATGCTGGCCCGCTCTTCGAGCACAATTCGAATCTCGTCGTTCCAATCGATGTCGTCGAGCGCCGCCGTGATGAGCCCCAGATCTGCCGCGTTCTTGGCGTCCAGCTTGCGGCCGATGGCGGATCTCGCTTTGCTTACTGGATCGGGCTCGCAATAGAAGCGCGATTCGATGCGCGACAAGCGGTCGACGCGTGGGTATGCGCCGAAGTTGAGTTCGGACAGGATCACTTGAGGGGCTTTCGTGGGTTCCCCGGGCAGGTCCAACATGTACGTTCGGTCGGCGGCAAAGGCCAACTCCAGTAGCGAGCCGACGAACGCGGACCCCGGTTCGATTAGCGCGACCAGGGTACGCGAACTCACCTCGAGGCGCGCCAGCGTTCGTCGCAGCAGACCGACGGTCTCCCGTACAAACCAGTGCTCCCGGTGCTTGAGGAGGGCTGCATCCGCGGCAAGAACCCGGTCTGCGTCACCTTCAGTTTTGAGCAGCCATGTGCCAACTTCCATATTGTTGGTGCGCAACATCAGAATCGCATCGTCCAACTCCCGGCCCATCTGCAGCGGCCACCAGGTCGCGCCCAAGGCCAAGATGCCTTGGATGTCATCGGGCTGAACCTTGGGCGGCGCCTTTACCGTGAGAGACGCGCGACGTAATGCGTTATCGACCTGTACATCGACGAACTCATAGTGATATCCCCTCTCGTCGATCTTGCGTTTGAGTGGCGTCAGCGACACTCCTTTGGCATCGCTCGGCCGGTCGCTGGTTGCGGCCAACTGCCGGGCGCGCTGCTTGACGTGCTCGGCGAATTCCTTCGGTTTCACCACGTCATCAACCAACCGCCACTGCTTCGCACGCTGACCGCGAACCCCTTCGGTGGTGGTGCAGAAGATGTCCGCCAGGTCGCGACGGACCTTGCGCTTGTCGGTCACGCGGGTAAGCCCGCCCGTACCGGGCAAGACGCCGAGCAACGGCACTTCCGGCAGGCTTACCGCGGATGAACTGTCGTCGATCAGGATGATCTCATCACAGGCGAGCGCAACCTCATAGCCGCCACCGGCGGTGGTTCCGTTGCATGCCGCGATAAACTTGAGCCCCGAATGCTCGCTCGAGTCTTCGAACCCATTGCGGGTCTCGTTGGTAAACTTGCAGAAATTGACCTTCCATGAATGGGATGATTTGCCGAGCATGAAAATGTTGGCACCCGAGCAGAAAATGCGGTTCTTGCCGCTCGTCAACACAACGGTGCGGACCTCGGGATGCTCAAAGCGGATCCGTTGGACCGCGTCGTACAGCTCGATGTCCACTCCGAGGTCGTAGGAATTGAGTTTGAGCTTGTAGCCGGGCCGAATGCCCGCCTCTTCGTCGATATCAAGCGTCAGAGTTGCGATGGGGCCCTCGTAGCTCACCTTGTAATGCTTGTAGAGGCCAGGATGGGTCTGATAGTCGACCAGGGAGGAAGTGGTGGGGTCGGTTGGCAGGGCAGCGGGCTCCATGTATTTCTCCTCTGTATTGGGTTTACGCCACCACGGCGTCACGTAACTTCACCAAGCTTTGCGCGGGTGTATCACCGGAGGTCTCGACTACGGTATCGGCTCTGCGGTATGAGGGCTCGCGAGCCGCAAGGATGCGCTTCAAATCCTCCATTGCATCCTCGTTGCCGGCCATGGGGCGCAGATCTCCCTGGGCCAAGACGCGCGCCATGTGCTCTTCGGGCCGCGCCTTGAGCCAGATGGTGTAGCATTTGGAAAGCAGCAGACTGAAGGATTCTTCGTCGGCCACGATACCGCCTCCGGCAACGAAAACCGCCCGATCGACCTCCCCGACGACGCGCTCGAAAACCTTGCGCTCGACGCGCCGGTAACCGGATTGGCCGTACAGCGCGATCACCTCGCTTACCGGCAGCCCCGCTTCGCGCTCTACTTCGCGATTCAATTCGACCAAGGGCACGTTCAATTCCTTCGCAAGCATGGCGCCCAGCGTCGACTTGCCGGCGCCCCGCAAACCGATCAGCGCGACGCGCTTGCGCCGTAAAGCTTCTGCGTGGCCAAAGTCGCGCATCAGGCGGAAGATCACCTCCTCCATGCGGTGCGCGGGCATTTCTTCGAAAAAGCGGCGGATCAGTCGGCGCTCAACGGAATCTTGTTCACCTGGGATGAGGAGTTCCGCAAGCGTGACGCTCAGCGCGGCAGCGATCCTGCGCAGCAAGATGATCGAGATATTTCCCTCGCCGGTTTCCAGTTGTCCAAGGTAGCGCTCGGAAACCTTTGACTGTTGCGCAAGCAGCTTTCGTGAGATCCCCCGCCGCTCACGCAATTCGCGTACGCACTTGCCGAGAGTCCCCAAGAATTCTTCGTCAGCGACGGAGAGTTCGTCGGGTGTCTGAGTATCAGCAGGTGTCCTGAGCGTGCTTATGTTGGACATGGCAGATCCGATTTGCTTCAGTCTGGTATTATAATACCGCTTTCGGAACCTCGATGCAAGCACTATTATGCTGCATCATCTGAGATAGGTCTCTATACGACGTCCAAAGTTAGACAGGATTCCCATTCACGACGGGATATTAACTCCATTTAAGTATTATACTGCTTGAACTTCTTTTCTAATAGGTATTATAGTACCCACATGAACTTACAGAGTTTCGTTGATGGCAAGTGGGTGGCGGGTTCGGGAACAGGCCGGACGCTATTCGATCCCGTGTTGGGCACGGAACTTGAGCGCGCGTCGAGCGTCGGCATCGACCTCGGCGCCGCACTGAAGTACGCGCGCGACGTTGGCGGGCCGGCCCTGCGAGCGTTGAGCTACGGCGAACGAGCGGGATTGCTGACCAAGATCGCCGATGTTTTGATGTCAAAGCGCGAGACTTACTTCGAAATCGCGCTTGCCAACTCGGGGTCGCCGCGAAGTGACGCAGCGATCGACATCGACGGCGCGATTTTCACGCTCAAATACTATGGGCGCGCGGCAGCAGCCCTCGGCAATGCCCGTTATCTCGTCGATGGCGAGATGGTAAAGCTCGGCCGCGATGACCTCTTTCAGAGTCTGCATATCGGTGTGCCGCTCCGCGGAGCGGCGATCCTGGTCAATGCTTTCAATTTTCCGTCCTGGGGCCTGTGGGAGAAGGCTGCGCCGGCGCTCATTTCCGGGATGCCGATTCTCGCCAAGCCGGCCACCGCAACCTGCTTGCTCACGCAGCGCATGGTGTGCGACGTGGTGCGGAGTGGGATCCTGCCGCAAGGCGCGCTCTCGCTATTGTGCGGTGAAGCTCGCGACTTGCTCGATCACGTCGGCCCCTGGGACGTCGTCGCCTTTACCGGCTCTGCCGACACCGCTGCGCAGATTCGCCGCCATCCCTCGGTGGTGCGCCATTCGACGCGCTTGAACATCGAGGCCGACAGCCTCAACTGCGCATTGCTCGGGCCGGACGCCACGCCCGGATCCGCGGAATTCGAATTGCTGATAAGGGAGGTCGCGCGCGAGATGACTCAGAAGGCGGGGCAAAAATGCACCGCGATTCGGCGAGTACTGCTACCGCGCGCGAGTCTCAATGCAGCGGCCGAGGCTATCAGCGCCCAGCTGGCGCGTACCGTGGTCGGCAACCCGAGGACTGAGTCCGTACGCATGGGGCCGGTGGTGAGTAAGGATCAACAACGATCGGTGAATGAGGGTCTCAACTTATTGAAGCAGCAGACGCGCGTGATCTTCGATGGTGGCCCCGATTTCCAGCCCGTGGATGCAGACCCCGCCACATCGGCTTTCGTGCCACCGACGCTTCTCGCCTGCGATGACGCCTTTGCGGCGCGCGCCGTGCACGAGCTTGAGGTGTTTGGACCCGTGGCGACGCTGGTTCCCTACACCGATGCCGATCAGGCGCTTGAAATAGCACGTCTAAGCCAGGGGTCATTGGTCACATCCATATTTAGCGCCGACGCGGACTTCAGCCAACGCGCGGCAATCGAACTAGCCGCGAGCCACGGGCGCGTTCATTGCGTCAGCTCCGCCGTCGGTGACGCTCAGACCGGCCACGGCAATGCTATGCCCATGAGCTTGCACGGTGGGCCCGGACGCGCCGGAGGTGGTGCAGAGCTGGGAGGTTTGCGAGCGCTGCGGTTTTATCATCAAATCAGTGCGGTCCAAGGTGCGCGCGAACGAGTCCGTGAGTTGACGGCGGCTGGCGCCCGATGGGTACCCTAATACGCGAACAACGGGAGGCAACATGACGCTTCAGCACTTCACGAAATTGATCTCGTCCGTGTCAGCACACATTCACGGCAAATCGCTGGACTCGGCGCTCGAGGCTGAACTCAACAAGACTTTCCCCCTCAAGGGTGAGGCGCTCCACACTATATTCGCCGCTTGCCAGAGCGCGATTGAAGCCGGCTGGATGTGCAACCGCGAAGCAGGCGGTATCAAGTATGGCCGGGTAATAAAGCCGTGTGACGAGCTACATGGATTCAGCGTCGACGTGGTCCAAATGACGGACCTGGCCGGTCCCCATCACCGTCATCCCAACGGTGAGATCGACCTCATCATGCCCTTGACCATTGGCGCTACCTTCGATGGGCATCCCGGCGGCTGGCTGGTCTACGGGCCTGGAACGGCACATTACCCAACGGTAGCCAACGGCAGTGCCCTCGTGCTCTACCTCCTACCACACGGCGCGATCGAATTCACAAAATAAAGAGGCATTTCAGATGCCCGAGCTCAGTACCGCCGATCACTCGCAGAATCCGCTCGTCCTTCAGATTCCGCGCAGATACAATGCTGCCTATGACCTGATCGAACGCAATCTTCGAGCGGGCTTCGGCGCTAAGACGGCGTACATTGACGATCAGAGACGACTCACCTACGCCGAACTGGACCAACGTAGCGCCGCTTTCGCCAATGCACTCCTCGCGCTAGGCGTGCAGAGAGAACAACGCGTCCTACTTTGCATGCACGACACGGTCGACCTGCCGGTCGCTTTCCTGGGCGCGATCCGCGCCGGCATCATCCCGGTGCCGGTTAATACTCTACTGACTCAGAACGATTACGCCTACATGATTAACGATTGCCGCGCTCCCGTGGTAGTCGTCTCCGCCGCTCTCCTACCGCTGATTGACGGCATTAGATCCCAGATTGCTCACGTGCGGCACATTTTGGTCGCAGGAGGTCCGCAGATCATCCGGATTCCCTTACTCGTCGCAGTCGCCATGGCAATGGACGCTTGTCTGGGCGGAACAATGAGACGACAAGGCCAAAAGTCTCATCATGAAAGACCGAACATCCCGTTTTGCACCGCCAATTTGCATATCGTCGCACGTCGTCGCCCAGGCAACCCTCCCAATAAGTGGTGAATCCAACAAGTACTAGACCGTCTATCTGTTCGGGCAAGTGGGCCCTTAGAACATCGTGTTTGTGTTGTTGGCCTGACTTGGCACCGGCTGCAGTACATCCCAGTGCTCGACAATTTTCCCGTCGTCGTCGAAGCGGAAGATGTCGACACCAGCGGTCTCTTTGCCGCCCCAGTTCAAGTAACGCACGTGTGCAAAGGCCAGGTCACCGTCGATGGCGATGCGCTTTACCTCGCAGGGAATGATCCCGGCTTGCTTGATGTAACCCATGATGCCATCGAGTCCGTTGGGGAAAAGTGGATTGTGCTGCGTATATGGTCCGGACACGAGGTCCGGCGCAGCCCGACTACGCAAATGGATTGAGTAGCCGCGCGCCAGTCGGCGCATAGTGCGCCGTATTCCGGGTCACCACCGTGAGATCATGAATGAGCGCCGTGGCCGCAATTTGCTTGTCGAGCGGATTCTCAGGATTCGGTACACGCAGCCGTCCCCAGACGTGTGCCGTCTCCTCGTCGAAGGGTAATATCGACTCGGCATAGGTCATCGTCACCTGTTTGAGCCAGCGTCCGAGACGCTTTGCCTGCGAGTCATCCCCTCGATGTCGGATGCGCTGCACGCCTTGCCGTAGCTCTCCGATCGTGACTACCGACAGATAAAGATCGACTGACTCGCGACTCGTGTCCGCGAAAAAAGCCCGGACGCCGGGGTTGGCCTTGTCGCCTTTACGGATCTCACTGATGACGTCCGTATCAAGCAGGTACATATCAACCCCGTTTGTCGGTCTGCTCGCGTTCGAAATCACTGTCCTCGCCGACGTTGGGAATCGCCGCGAGAACGTCCGCCAAGTGTCGCCTCTTTGGACCCCGTAGTACCGATTGGAGGATTTCGCGATGCTCCTGCTCCGTGCTGTGATTGCGTTTCGCAGCCCGTTGCTTGAGCGCATTGACCAGATCTTCCGATAGGTCACGTACGATGAGTTGTGCCACTGAAACCTCCTCCGTCGTCAAATCCGCCAATTCTAGCTCTTTGACAGACCAGATGCTAGCATTGATAGCAGTCAACCGAAAGGACTCCGATCAGCCGGGCCGTTCGGGCGTCATGCCCTCGCCCGCGCGATCGGCTGGCGAGGACCGAGCGCTGCGAAAAGGGACGGCTCGCCACCGACGCCAATCCGCGAGCGCTTCCGATGTCAGGCTAATCCCATATCACAATCTGGCCGGAGTGTAACCAGAACTGGACGCACGACTTCAATTATTTTTCGCGACCCGCGTGAACCGAAACCGCGAACCGTGGTCATATTTTGCCGCTGTCCAATTCCGTGCATGAACATTGTTGGCGCTGTGTCCCATCCGCCCCGAATAACTCGAGGAATCTCGAAAGTGAGAGTACCCGGATCCTGGGGGTGTGCTATGCGGCAAGGGTCTCCTCATGCCGGCGCCGAAGACCGGGATACCAGCGCTCGAAGCTGGTTCGTAAATCATCATTGAGGGCCTGGACTCGGATCTGCAATAGAAGATGGGCGCCTCGTGGGGTCCATCGCATCTGCTGTTTCTTAACAAATCGTTTGGCGACGAGCTGATTGATCGTCGATTCAACGAAACCGGTCGAAATGCGCTCTCCGCACCGATGCCGCTCCCCGTAGTTGACGATACCCAACGCGTTGTTGTCGATATAAGTCCCGAACTCCTCGAGGGCGCAGGCCAATTTCTTTAATACCAAGTGGGCAGGCCGACCCGCCTCGCGATCTTCTTCCATCGCGCCGTCCACCTCAAACATCAGATCGGTCAGCGTCTCATCGGCTCTGAACACATTGCCGTGCCACAGAAACCATTTTACACGCTCAAGTTCCTTGAGGATTCTCTGTTTGGTTATCAGGCAATCATAGGTGCCCCGGAATCCCCGCGCCGTCTGCGAGAGCTGTTCCACCCGCATGCTGATATGAAACCAGTCCAGCTACCGCCACGCTGCAACGGTCGTCGCAGCGAATTGCTCAAAACGGATCGGGGGGGTGCCGACACGCACCCCAAATGCTCTTCGCAGGCGCTGATGATGCGTTTCAGCCCACCGGCTTGCTGAAAGATCGCATCGATCTTAAGAGCGAGATCCGGTGCATGTCGGGACGATCGCGCCGTAACCGTGCGATGTTGTGCAAGACGCCGACCATTTCGACCACGTTGACGCGGCGCTCGAGGTGCCAAGCCTCTAGCTCGGCGCGCGCCTTGGCCTCGATTCGGCCGATGAAGCGCGCCAGCATGGTGACCATATCATCCAGACGGGTGGACCGGGTCCGCTGGATCAACCAGGCTAGCATCGTACGGCGCCGCGCGGGCGTCTATTTCCGAAGTTCAGTGGCCTTCAGGCGCCGTGCTTCGTCGGCCCAGGCATCGATCCTGGCCGGTAAGCGCATTCGATCCAAGGTCACAGTGAGTTCCTCTCGCAAGGCGTAAACCAACGCACGCCGTCGTGCCTCGGTCAAGGAATGAAACCCCAGCGCGGGACAGGCGAGTTCCTGATGTTTGTTCATACACGGTGCGGTGCCGCCGATACATCGCTCGCAGCGATGCCAGATCCGGGGCCTGCACACCGAATTGATCGCCCAGATGGCGCCAGAGTGCAGGCGGCACGATGCGGACGGAATCGAGCAACCGACCGCTCATGCGTAGAAAGCCGATCTGCAACGGCAACCCCAGCTTCAATGCCGGTCGCCGCCGCTCCTCGATCAGCCCCCGTTCAGCCAGCGTGAACGTGAAAAACGCCTCGATCTCGAATCCGCTCAGCTCACGCGGTAAGTGTTTGAGGCCCAGAAATGTCGCTTGCCACTTGGTCATCGCATCCCCCCTTTTTGCGAGGTACGATAGCGCTCAAAAGTCAGGGAGTCAGGGATAGCAACGCCTTGTTTTAGCAGAGAAAATTTGAACGGAACTCTATAATTGCCGGGAAATCCTACCGTTACTTTTGGAAGCAAAAATGAGGCCACCCCATCACCTACACCTGAGAAACACTCGCGAAGCCCTTGCCTTCGGCCACCAATCTCTCGAGTAGCGGCGAGACCACGAGCCATTTACCGCCATTCTTCGCTCTGTGCTTCGCTCGATGATTTCCTCATCGCTGATCTTGCGGCGTTCGACGGGACGCATTTTGAGCCGGATCGCAGCCTGCGCGGAGCCCATCTGAAGTAGCGATGCGGGCTATCTGACGAAACGCCTTTGGCAATCCCTGACGTTTCGCTATCTTCCATCCATGCGTTTCGCAGGGACCCTTTGGATACCGTGCTTTGATAACCCGATTTCGATAGGGTCCGTTTCGATAAACAATCGGGTGTTTCGTTCGGCGCATGGCACCGCATTCGGATCCAGCATGAACGAACGGCGCATCGCCTACCACAGCGCAAGAGCGCGTGGGGGTCCGTCCTGGAAGCGCTGTCGGTGCACCCAAGCAGTCCACTCGGGTTGGCAGACCTGAATCTGTGGTCTGGCGAGGAAAATGGAGACGGTTACCAGCGTCTTATCGATGCATGCGCCCCATTGGGCATGAAACTGTTTCAGCAGCTTCATCATTACGGCGCGAATTCCATCCCACCCGACGGCTCACCGCCTTGGTCGGCTTCCGACTTTCCGGGGATCTTCGCGGGAGTAGTTCCGACTCCGATGTAACTGCGAGGTTGACTGCTACCGCGATGATCATGAAATCCACCCAAATGCCTTTACGTCCGCCGCAGCGAATGACATTGCCCGAAGACATAGACGCAATGCTGCAGCCGACCGGCGTGCTTCAGGAGTAATCGATGGATCTGAAACAGGAACTGATCGGCCGGGCGAGAGAATTGCAGCCGGTCATAGAGGCTCGCGCCGCGGTAACGGAAGGGAATCGAGCTCCCCTTGATGAAACGATCCAGGAGCTTTGCAGCGCAGATCTGATACAAATTCTGACGCCGAGGCGCTTTGGCGGTCATGAACTTCACATCGACACCATGGTCGAGGTTGTTCGCATTATCGCCGCCGCCTGCCCCTCCACCGGGTGGGTCACCTCATTCTACATTGGACATAATTGGCTGCATGCCATCTTCCCGGAACAATTTCAGCAGGAGGCATTTGCCGAGCGTCCCTATGTTCTGAGCTCGGGTCATATCGCCGCCAATGCACGGGCCGTTCCCGTTGCCGGCGGCTACGAGCTGAGCGGCCGACAGGCCTGGAGTTCAGGTGTCGTGCACGCGGACTGGGTGTTCTTTGCCGGTATGGTGCTGGCAGACGGTCAGCCCCCCGTTCCGAAGATGTTCGGCGTACCCCGCAGCCAAGTCGAGGTTATCGACACCTGGCATATAGCAGGGATGCAAGGGACGGGAAGCCTCGACGTGCAAGTCGAAAAGGTTTTCGTGCCCGAACATCGCGTGGTAGCCGTACCCGCGCTTCTGGATGGGACGCATCCCGGAGGAACGGTTCACGCCAACCCTCTCTACGCACTACCCGTGATCTCGGTCCTCGCGTTCGAGGCACTTTCTGTGCTGGCTGGAGCATTACGCGGCGCCACGACCGTATTTGGAACGATTACTCGCGAAAGGAAATCCTCTTACACCGGAGCAAGTGTCGCCGAAAAGCCAGCGGCTCAGATGCGTATGGGCCGTGCGATGGCCGCTGCCAATGCCGTCGATGCGATCGTCGACAATAGTGTGTCGAAGATTATGCAGCTAGCTCCAGGGGAGAGACTTTCCTTCGAGGAAAACGCGGCGATGCGTGCAAGCGATGCCTTCGTCACCCAGGTCAGCTGCGATACGGTGAATGATCTCGTGCAGGGCGCGGGCTCAAACGCCTTCCGATCAGAATCGCCGTTGCAGCGCTTTTTCCGCGACATCAACGTCATCCGAAGCCATGCGCTAATGGATATCGAGCCGGCGTCCGAGCTTTACGGCAAATTGCTTCTCAGTCTCCCGCCAGCATAATGCTGATCCGTCGTCATACGCTCTGGCAGGGCGTGGTGGAGAGTGAACCAAACCGTGGGAGGCGATTTCCCGGATTCTGGACCCTGTGAATCTGCAGTGAGCAAGCTGATCGCGGGACCCAGTGCCCAAGGCGCGGTGATTTCTCACTGCAGGTGGCTTCAGCTAGGCTGGAGAACCTTGCCAACCATTCGGAGTTGCCATGCGACTGATTATCGAAGCCCTGTCCTCCGCAAAAATTCGATCCAGGGCGTTAGGCTTAACTTGGCCATCCGATGCTGTGGCATGATCGTTGTGTGATTCTCTTTGCCCACATCGTCTTCCGACTGCTGACCGACCTCGTCAGCTTGGCCATCTTTTTCTTCCGGTCACGTCTATCCGTCGAAGCCGAGAACCTTCTTCTTCGTCGACAACTTGGGCTATACCGAGAGCGCGGCGTCAAGCCCAGACGCGTCGATGCCGTTGCGCGGGCGTCACTTGCGTTCATCTCCCGACTCTTC
>WNFR01000772.1_pt1 | contig 38722 bp, 31 predicted proteins | sample 5400221 | NCBI WGS metagenome assembly WNFR01 (sample SAMN13153357, study PRJNA577476) | soil metagenome | isolation source: 40 cm soil under Madrone tree | place: USA:California | collected 2016-06-14 | reverse complement strand
GCCAAACCACGGATGCGAAGCTCACCGCCCGGGGAAACGTCCCGCCCGGGCTCAGGGCGCAGATTCGCCAGTATCGCGCCGAGGCTCGATTCCTGCGCGCCCTGAGCTACTGGCACGGGATCGATCTCTTCGGGGACATCCCCCTCGTGACCGAGAGCGACCTGATCGGCGGCCCCCCGCCGCGGCAGAGCACGCGCACGGACATCTACAACTACATCGTGAGCGAGCTCACGGCCATCAAGGACTCGCTGCCCGGGCCTGGGCCGAGCACGTATGGCCGCGCGACGGCACCAGCCGCCGACATGCTGCTGGCCGAGGTCCATCTGAACGCTGGCGTCTATACGGGCACACCGCACTACAGCGACGCGCTGACCGCGGCCGCGGCCGTCATCAACTCAGGCACGTACAGTCTGGATCCGAGCTATCGGCACCTGTTCCAGGCCGACAACAACACATCGCCCGAGATCATCTTCGCCATTACGCAGGACGGGAAGAGGACCCAGACCTACGGCGGCGTGACGTTCCTGGCCCACGCCTCGTGTGGGGGCAGCATGAGCAACAGCAGCTACGGGATCAACGGCTGCTGGTGGGGACTGCGTGTCAAGCCGCAGGCCGACAGCTTCTATTTCGCTGGGGACAATCGCCCCTCGTACTTCTACACGACCGGTCAGACGGTCGCAGTGACCAGCATCGGCGACTTTACCAAAGGGATCGCCGCGCCCAAGTTCCAGAACGTGACCTCGACCGGGGCGCCCCCCTCGGACTCGGCCTTCGTCGACACGGACTTCCCGGTGTTCCGGCTGGGCGAGGCGTACCTGATCTACACGGAGGCCGTGCTGCGCGGCGGCGGCGGTACCCGAGCGCAGGCGCTGACCTACGTAAACGCGTTGCGAGAGCGCGCCTACGGGGGCACGTCCGGCGACATCACGGACGCCGAGCTGACGTTGCCTTTCATCCTGGCCGAGCGCGGCCGCGAGCTGCTGTGGGAAGCTCATCGCAGGACTGACCTGATCCGCTACGGCTTGTTCACCGGCGGCACGTATCTCTGGGCGTGGAAGGGCCAGGACCCGAACGGTACGAACTCGGCCGGCATTGCGACCGATGCGCACCTGAACCTGTACCCGCTCCCTTACTCCGAGGTCGTGGCCAACCCCAACCTGAAGCAGAATCCGGGCTACTGAGCGCGCGCAGGCCGTCGCTGTCGTCGAGACGTCGCTTCGCCGTCGCCTTGGGGGTGTTAGCGGGGGCGGCGTGCGGTCACACGCTCGCTCCCCAGGCGCCCGGGGGTCGGCCGACATTGCCGCCGACCTACCGGCCCAGCGGCCACATGGCCGCAGGCGACGTGTTCGTCCACCTGTTCGAGTGGAAGTGGAGTGACATCGCGAACGAATGCGAGCATGTCCTCGCGCCCGCGGGCTTCACGGCGGTGCAGGTGTCGCCGCCCGAGGAGCACAGTGTGCAACCCAGCCACACGTGGAGCGAGCGCTATCAGCCGGTGAGCTATAGCATCGCGCGCAGCCGGTCGGGCACGGGCGCCGAATTCGTCGACATGGTGCAGCGCTGTCACGCGGTGGGCGTGGGCATCTACGTGGATGCCGTCATCAACCACATGACCAATTATCCCAGTCCCGGTGTCGGGAGCAACGGGACGGCCTACACCAAGTACAGCTATCCCGGTCTTTACACACCGAGCGATTTCCATACCCCTTGCACGGTCAGCAATTACCAGAGCGCCGCGAACGTCCAGGACTGCGAGCTGTTCGGGCTGCCGGATCTGAACACCGGGTCGCCCTCGGTCCGGCAGAAGATCGCCGACTACCTCATCACGCTCGCACGCATGGGAGTCGCGGGCTTTCGCATCGACGCGGCGAAACACATCCAACAAGTCGACCTCGACCAGATCCTCGCGCTCGTGAATTCCACGATGACGGCCGAGGGGCGCCCGCTTCCCTATTACTTTCTCGAGGTGATCGGCGGCGCAGGCGAAGCGCTGTCGCCGCGCGACTATTTCGGAGAGTCGTACGCGTCGGGCGGCACGGCGGACATCACCGAATTCACGTTCGTCGGGGTCGGCGACAAATTCCGAGGACTCGGCGGACAACACGTCTCACAACTCAATCCTAACGGAACAGCGGGGAACCGGTTTTCAGAGGCCGCATGGGGGCTTATGCCCTCCGACAAGGCCGTGGTGTTCCTACAGAACCACGACACGCAGCATCAGTGCGGCATCAGCTATCGTGACGGCAATACCTTCAGCCTGGCAAACGTGTGGATGCTGGCGCAACCGTACGGCTACCCGTCGATCCTGTCGAGCTACGCGTTCGACTGCCCGGCCGGAAACGACATGGGTCCGCCGTCCGATGTGAACGGCAACACTAATGCTGTGACCTGCGCGTCGAGCCTCGAGACGGCGACCGTCGGCCAGTGGGTGTGCGAGCACCGCGACCCGTACATCGTGGGAATGGTCGCCTTTCGGAAGCTGGTCGCGGGCAGCGACGTCAACCACTCGTGGGACGACGGCGTCAACGCCGTCGCTTTTTCGCGCGGGAGTCGGGGCTTCGTGGCCATCAGCCGCGGGAGCGCGACGCTGGACACCACGATCACGACGGGGATGCCGCCGGGTGTCTACTGCGACATCCTCGCCGGCGGGCGGTCCGGGGCGGTCTGCGCCGGCACTTCGCTCACCGTGGACTCGACCGGCACCATCCAGCTGCACCTCCAGCCCAACTCAGGCGTGGCGATCGACGCCGCGACGCGCCTGCCATGAGGCGACCTGTATCGCTCGGCCTGTGCGCGGTGCTCGCGGCCGCTCCGGTCTCGGGAATGCAGACTCCTGCCCCTCCCTGGACGCGCGGCGCCGTTTGCTATGAGGTGTTCGTCCGTTCGTTCTTCGACTCGAACGGCGACGGCATCGGCGACCTGAACGGCGTGATGCAGAAGCTCGATTACGTCAAACGACTCGGCGTCAACTGCATCTGGCTCATGCCGGTCGCTGCCTCCCCCAGCTACCACGGCTACGATGTCAGCGACTACTACCGCGTGGAGCCCGCGTACGGGACCAATAACGACTTCAAGCGCCTGGTCACGCGAGCGCACCGCCGCGGCATCGCTGTGCTCGTGGACATGGTGTTGAACCACAGCTCGAGCGAGCACCCGTATTTCCAGGCCGCGCTGCACGACACCGCGTCCCCGTATCGGGCGTGGTACCGCTTCGCGCACACTTCTCAGGGGAAGGACTGGCACCATTCGCCCGTGCGCGACGAGTACTACTACGGGTTCTTCTGGTCCGGCATGCCGGACCTCAACTACGAAACGCCCGCCGTGCGGGACGAGGCGAAAAAGATCGCCACGTTCTGGCTGAGAACCATGGGCGTGGACGGGTTCCGGCTGGATGCGGTGCCATATCTCGTGGAGGAGGGCGCTTGCGTCATGGGCTGTCCCGGGACCCATGCGTTCCTGCACGAGTACGCCCAGCACATCGATAGCGTGAAGCCCGGTGCCTACACGGTCGGCGAGGCGTGGGGCGCCATCGACAAGATGCTGCCCTATTACCCGGATCAGCTCACAGCCTATTTCGGCTTCGAGCTGTCGGATTCGCTCATTTCGACGGTGCGCAGCGGCTCTGCGACGGGTCTCTTGACGGGCTACGTCCGTCTGCAGGACACATTGCCCGCGTATCGCTGGGCGCCGTTTCTGAGTAACCACGACCAGACGCGCACCCTCACGCAGCTGAAGGGAGACGTAGCTCAGGCGCGGCTCGCGGCTATACTGCTGCTCACGCTGCCGGGCCTGCCGTTCATCTATTACGGCGAAGAGATCGGGATGACGGGCGACAAGCCCGATCCGCGCCTGCGCTCGCCGATGCAATGGAGCGCGGGTCCCGGATTGGGCTTTACTTCCGGCAGGGCCTGGGAAAGCGCGCAACCGGACTCGTTGACCACCACCGTCGCGGCGCAGGACGCCGATTCCGGGTCATTGCTGAACCTCTACCGCCGGCTGATCCACCTTCGCAGGAAGAGCGCCGCACTGGCGACGGGGAGGCTCGTGCCACTCGCGGCCGGCCGGTCCGAGGTCGCCGCCTATCTCCGCCGGGCGGGCGACCACGCCGTGCTCGTGGTGGCCAACCTGGGTAGCGCACCGGTCTCCGGCGTGTCGATCAGCTCGGAAGGGAGCGCGCTCCCGCCCGGGAGGTACGCGCCGCGCAACCTGCTGGGCGGTCGGGATGGCACCATGCTGCAAGTGAGCCGGGACGGACGCATTCAGAGCTACGTCCCGGCCGCGACGATCGGGTCGCGGGGGAGTCTTGTGCTCGACCTCATCCGTCGCTAGGGCCCGCATATGCGGGCGACGCTCGCTCTCGCCATCCTGCTCCCGGCGTCGCTCGCCGCCCAGGCCCCCGCGCCCGCCAGCCGAGCCGTCTACATCGATAACCAAGGCGTCGTGCGTTGGCGGGACAACCGGCAGGAGGTCACCCTGTTCGGCGCGAACTACGTGCTGCCCACCGCCTCCGACTACCGCGCCGCCGGCTACGTCCACGCCGATCGCAAGAAAATGATCGACGCGGACATGGCACAGTTCGCCCGCATGGGCTGGGACGGCCTGCGGCTCACATTCTGGGGCGACTGGGAAGCGTCCGACTCGGCCGGTAACCTGATTGCCAACGACCATCTCGACCTGCAGGACTATCTGATCGCCAAGGCTCGGGAGCGCGGCATCTACATGCTCTTCAGCCCGATCCAGCTGTACGGATCGAACTGGCCGGATGCGCTGTCCGACACGTCGGCGCCGGGCTTCGGCCGGCACTTCGGCAAGGCCCGCATGGGCACCGACCCGGCCGCCATCGCGGCGCAGGTGAACTACCTGCGCCAAATTCTCGCGCACGTCAATCCCTATACGCACGTCGCACTGAAAGACGAGCCGGCCATTCTCTTCATCGAGCTGGTGAACGAGCCGTGGCATCACCCGGAGGATCTCGAGGGCTCGATCCGCTACATCAACGCGCTCACGGACGCGGTCCGCAGCACGGGGTGCGACAAGCTCGTGTTTTACAACGTGAGCCAGGATTTCAGGATCGGTGAGGCGATCCGGCGCAGCAAGGCGCAGGGGATCACGTTCGGCTGGTATCCGACGGGCTTGAATTCGGGTCACGAGCTCGCGGGCAACTACCTCCGCGGCACCGACGCGTACCCGGACATGCTCCGCCCCGAGCTCGCCCGCCTGCCACGCATCGTGTATGAGTTCGACAGCCCAGACCTGCGCACCGGCACGATGTATCCGGCGATGGTGCGGACATTCCGCGCGGTGGGCGCGCAGTTCGTCGCGATGTTCGCGTACGACATGCTGGAGACTGCGTCCCGCAACCTGGGGTGGCAGACGCATTACTTGAGCCTGGTGTACACGCCGCGCAAAGCGATGAGCGCCATCATCGCGGCCGAAGCGATGCATCGGCTGCCCCGCATGCGCTCGTACGGAGCGTATCCGGGCAACACCCGGTTCGGCGACTTCCACGTCTCGCCCGACAGTAACCTGGGCGAGCTGGTTGCGCGCGACGCGTTCCTGTACGCAGGCTCGACGCAGTCGACGCCGCCCGACCCAGGTGCGTTGCATCGCGTCGCCGGGTACGGATCGTCGCCCGTGGTGACCTATGCAGGAGAGGGGACCTACTTCCTCGACAAGATCCGCCCGGGGCTGTGGCGCCTCGAGGTCTACGCCGACGCCGTGCCGGTAAGAGATCCGTTCGAGCCCCCCAGTCCCGACAAGGTCGTGACCCGCGCGATCGGCCGCGCCTGGCCTATGACGGTGAGGCTCCCGGATCTCGGCGCCGAGTTCACGGTTCAGCCGATGAACGGCGGCGGCCAGGCGGTCGAGCGGTCGGCGGCGGGTCGGTTTGCCGTCACCCCCGGCGTTTACGTGCTGAGCGTTGGCGGTCCGGTGGACCCTGCCACGCTCCCCGCGCGGGTAGGCCAGATCGCGTTCTCGGAATATCATGCTCCGCCCGCCGACTCGCTCCCGCCGTCGGTCCAGCCCTTCGCCGCTCCCGAATACCTTGCGGGGCGACCCGCGGAGGTGCGCGCACGGGTCGTCGACCGGACGCCGCCTGACTCGGTCATGCTGTTCATCAAACCAACCAGCGGAGCGTTCTACCGCGGGTACGGAATGCAGCCGGCGGGCGGATACGAGTACGCCGCCTCCGTGCCGGCGGAGGCGTTACGGGAGGGACCGTACGAGTACGTCATCGCGCTGTTTCGCGGCGTTTCGAGAGCGACGTTCCCGAGCGGGCTAGCGCGGTTGCCGACGGATTGGGATTACTACGATCGGGGTTCCTGGAGATTCGACGTGGTCGGGCCTCGGACCCCGCTCCGACTCTTCACACCCGATGTCGACGCGGCTCGCATGGCCTTCACGCGCATCGGTGACGCGGGACGCAGCGGTCTGTTTCGTCTGGCGTGGTCGGGGGTCACTGGGCAAGCGGTCTTTCACTTCGAGCTCCCCGTGGGCGCCACCGGCCTCGGTCTCGCCGACTACACGGCGTCCCTCGTCATCAGCGAGAAGATCGCCGCCCGGCAGGAGACCATCGCGGGCGCCGATCAACTGAGCGTGCGCCTGCGCGGCCTGGGACCGCGCCAGGTGCTGCACGTCACCCTAATGGAGGACGACGGCACGAGCTGGACCGCGGCGCTGCCGGTGGACAGCACATGGAGCGAGCAAGCAGTGTCGCTCCCGGGCTTCACGCTCGGCCGGGGCGTGTTGCTCCCGGAGGGATTCCCCGGGGAGTGGAACTACTGGGTGGGACCTGCGACGGGCCGGGGTGGCACCGGAGACCGTCTGCGCCGCGACCGGGTGGAGCGACTGCAGCTCTCGCTGCGGCGCGAGGAGGGCGTCGCGATCACCGCAGGTCGTTATGGTGTGGAAGTGGAGTGGATCACGCTGGGCTCAGCGAAGTAGGCGCGGCTAACCGCTCCCCGGGCGCGACCTCAACTGGTCGTGCCGAAGGCAAAGACCGTCCGCGACCGGTACTGCGCGCCCGGCCGGAGGAGGGTGGATGGGAAGCCGGGCTGGTTGGGCGAGTCGGGATAATGCTGGGTCTCGAGGCACAGCCCCGCGCGGCGCCCGTACACCCGGCCCGCCTTCCCGCTGACGCTCCCGTCGAGGTGATTGCCCGAATACAGCTGCAAGCCCGGTTCGGTCGTGTGGACATCGAGGGTACGTCCCGACGTGGGCTCCACGACCTCTGCCGCGTGGACCAGTCCAGCGCCTGTACGGTTCAGTACGAAGTTGTGATCGTAACCTCGGCCGCGGTGCAGCTGCTCGTCGTCGGTCGTGATGCGGGCACCGATGCGGGTTAACGAGCGGAAGTCGAAGGGACCGCCGGCGACCGGCGCGAGCGCGCCGGTGGGGATGAGGTGCTCGTCCACCGGCGTCATCAGGTCGGCATCGATCCGCAGCAGGTGGCCGAGGACGTCGCCGGCCCCGTCGCCCGCGAGGTTGAAGTAGGTGTGCTGCGTGAGGTTGAGTGGCGTCGTCTTGTCGGTTGTCGCCGAAGAGTCCACCATCAGCTCGTTCCGGTCCGTCAGCGTGTAGGTGACGCGGGCCTCCAGGTTGCCAGGGTAGCCCTCTTCGCCGTCGGGGCTGGAGTAGCTCAGGGCGACGCCGGCCGCGTGGTGGGTGCGAAAGGGAGCGGCGCGCCACACGACCCGGGCGAAGCCGGTGCGACCGCCGTGCAGGTGGTTGCGGCCGTCATTGGCGGCCAGGCGGTAGGTCTGGCCGTCCACGGTGAACCGGGCGTCGGCGATCCGGTTGGCGTAGCGCCCGACGATTGCACCGAAGTAGGACGAGTCTCGGAGGTATTCCTCGAGCGAGTCGTGCCCGAGCACCAAGTCGCTGCGGCGCCCGTCCCGATCGGGGACGAGGAGTGACACGATGATGCCGCCGTACGACGCAGCCCGCACCTCGAGGCCGTGCGGGTTCGTCAGTGTGAAGATGTCCACGGCGTCCCCGGCGGGAGTCGCGCCGAATGGCGCCCGCGTGACGTCCGCCACCTCCCTCCGTTCGCCCCACTACGGCGCGGGTTCGCGCCCGCCGTGCCGCTTTCTCTGCGCCCGGATCGCGAGCGCAAGCAACACGAGTCCGAACGCCAGCACCACCGGGCCCCACCACAGATTCACGTTGATCCCGAACGACCGGTTGTAGATCGCGTCGTCTGACACGAGTCCGAAGGCCGTCAGCATGGTGCCGAGGATCGCGAACATCAGTCCGATCGGCAGTCGCAGGTCCAAGCTCACTGAGCCATCACCAGAAGATCACGTTGAGCACGAGCGCGAGCCCCAATACGACAACGCCGAGAGTGGCGGGGCGCTTGTACCATGGTAGTTCGCGGTCCGTCAGGCGCGGCGTCAGGGCGTACACCAGGCCCCTGAGGTCCTCGTCCGACTTGTTGCGCCGCGTGAACAGTGAGATCACAATGGTCGCCAGGAAACAGGTGGTCCAAGCGAAGATGGCGGTCCAGAAGTTCTGCGCCATCTCACTCGGGTAGATGTGGAGCACCGCACCCAGGAACCCGCCCTTGAGACCGGGCGACGCCCCGTGTGGCAGCACGAGCCCGTGGTGGAGCGCGGCCGTCGCCGTACCGATGAGCAGGCCGAAGAACGCCCCGTGGCCCGTGGTGCGACGCCAGAACATGCCCAGCAGGAACGTCGCGAACAACGGCGCGTTGACGAACGCGAAGACGAGCTGGAGCATGTCCATGATGTTGTTGAACCGGGTCGTCGCGTACGCCGCCGCCACGCTGAGGAGGATCCCGAACACCGTGGCCGCGTGACCCATCCGTAGGTAGTGCCCGTCCGACTGCCCCGGCCGGATGTACGACTGGTAGATGTCGTAGGTCCACACGGTGTTGAACGCCGTGACGTTCCCAGCCATGCCGGACATGAACGATGCCATGAGCGCGGTGAGACCGAGGCCCAGCAAGCCTGACGGCAGGTAATGCGCGAGCATCACTGGGACTGCCAGATTGTAGTTCGGCGCTCCATCGTTACCAATCGGCAGCAATCCCCCGCGGGTCACGTGCAGCGCGATCGCGATCATCCCCGGCAGAATCACGAGGGCGGGAAACAACATCTTGGGAATCGCCGCGAGGAGGGGGGTGCGTCGTGCGGCGGTCATCGAGTCCGCGGCCATGGCCCGCTGGACGACCAGAAAGTCCGTACACCAATAGCCAAACGACAGCACGAACCCCAATCCCATCACCATACCGAACCACTCCACGCCCATTGGGTTCGCGCTCGCCGCATTCAGGTGGCGCCACGAGTTGGACCAAGCGCCCGCGGAGAAACCGGCGCTCGTCGCAACGGTCTGAAGCTTCGCTGTCAGCCCGGCCCATCCCCCCATGTCCTTGAGACCGAGGAGCACCAACGGCAGGAAGCCCATGACAATGAGGCAGAACTGCAGTACCTCGTTGTAGATGGCGGAGGTCAGTCCGCCCAGAAAGATGTAGCCTAGGACGATGACGGCCGACAGCACCACGCTCGTGTGAAAATTCCAGCCGAGCACGAGCTCGAGGAGCTTTGCGAGCGCGTACATCGAAATGCCCGAAGAGAATACGGTCATCACGGCGAAGGTGATCGCGTTGAAGCCCCGCGTCTTTTCGTCGAATCGGAGCTTGAGATACTCCGGCACCGAACGCGCGCGTGAGCCGTAGTAGAACGGCATCATGAAGATCCCGACAAACACCATGGCGGGAATCGCCCCGACCCAGTAGAAGTGGCTCGTCATCATCCCGTACTTGGCGCCGGAGGCCCCCATCCCGATCACCTCCTGCGCGCCGAGGTTCGCAGAAATGAAGGCGAGCCCGGCAATCCACGCCGGGATGGAGCGTCCCGAGAGGAAGAAGTCTTCACTGCTCCTCACGAATCGCCGCAGGACCCAGCCGATGCCGAGCACGAAGCTCAGGTACACGAACAGGATCGCGTAGTCGATGGCGCTAAGGTGGATGTGCTGCATGGGAGTCCTTCACAAAGTAGCCGACGCAGCGCAACTTCGCTGCTCACGCTGCGCTCAAGAGGTTCGACGAATGCTTCCGTGCTCGCGTAGTCTTCCCGCCCTCCTCATCGGGCTCGGCAGCGCTCTCGCGTTCGCAGGCGCATGCGGGACCAGCACACCGCGCCGGGCCGCGGGCGCATTCTACGACCCGGCGCACGACCTTGGCCCGCTGTTTCACGACGTCCAGCTCTCGGGGATATTCGAAGACTCGAAGACCTTCGCCGATGCCCGGCCGCGGCTCGCGGCGGCGGAGATCATCGCCCGCTACGCCTCGGCGCGAGGCGCGCCGCAGTTCAACCTGCGAGACTTCGTCACGCAGCAGTTCGACCTGCCCCGGCCGGTGGGCGAAGGCTTCCGGTCGGACACGTCGCAGACCATGGAGCAGCACATTGGCGCGCTCTGGCCCGTCCTGACGCGCCCGCCCGACACCGCCGACCCCCGCTCGTCGCTCATCCCGCTGCCTAATCCGTACGTCGTGCCGGGCGGCCGCTTCCGGGAGGTCTACTACTGGGACTCGTACTTCACGATGCTCGGGCTCATCGAGAGCGGCCGCACCGATCTCGTGAAGAGCATGCTCGACAACTTCGCCCACCTGATCGCAACGGTCGGGCACATCCCGAACGGCAACCGGACGTACTATCTGAGCCGCAGCCAGCCGCCGTTCTTCGCCGCCATGGTCGGTCTGTACGCGCGGGCGACGGATACGACCCAGGCCCTTCCATACCTCGAGGCGCTGGAGGCGGAGCACGCGTTCTGGATGAATGGGGCGGAGCGTCTCGCACCCGGGTCCGGCCAAGCATACCGCCGCGTCGTCCGGCTGCGGGAGGGCGGACCGCTGCTCAACCGCTACTGGGACGACCTGCCCGAGCCCAGGCCTGAGGCGTACCGTCCGGACTACGAGATCGCGCAGACCCTCCCCGAAGCGCGTCGCGAGTCGTTTTATCGCAACGTGAAGGCAACGGCCGAGAGCGGGTTGGACTTCTCGAGCCGTTGGATGCGCGATCCCAAAGACTTGCGCACGCTGGAGACGACCGACCTGATCCCGGTGGATCTCAACAGTCTTCTGTTTCACGCCGAGCGGACCATCTCGGCGCTGCGATCATTGCGCGGCCGGGCGGGGGACGCGGATGTGGCGCGGCAATTCGCCCGGGCCGCCGAGGATCGTCGTCGCGCCCTGCTCGAGGCGGCGTATGATCCCGCCATGGGATTCTTCTACGACGTGCGCTGGCGTACCGGAGAGCGCGTGACGGACCGGCCCACGTTGGCGGCGGCATCGCCCCTGTATTTCGGGCTAGCGACTCCGGCACAAGGTCGCGCCGTCGCGGCGCGGCTCGAGCGCGAGTTCTTGAAGCCGGGCGGATTCGTCACGACGTTGATCGCCTCGGGTCAGCAGTGGGATGCCCCCAACGGATGGCCGCCCCTGGAATGGCTGACCATCGAGGGCGTTCGGCGCTACGGTCGCGCCGATCTGGCCGATGCCGCCCGCGACCGGTGGCTCGGGTTGAATCAGCGCACCTATCGCGCGACCGGCAAGATGACCGAGAAGTACGACGTCGTGGACCTGCGGCGCCGGGCCGGGGGCGGGGAGTACCCCACGCAGGACGGGTTTGGATGGACCAACGGCGTGGCACTGGCGCTAGCTGCGCAGGTGCGGGCTCGATAGTCCTGGCGCGCCCGAGGCTTTCTTGCACATTTGATCGTGACCTTTTCAGGCAGCCAGTGTCCATGACACCTCCTTTCCGGTTGGCGACTCTCGTCGTGCTGTGTCTCGGACCGGTCGGTCGCCTCTCCGCCCAGGAGGCCCACGACCATCACGGCGAGGCGCTCGGCCGCGTCGTGTTCCCCGTCTCGTGCCGCCCGGACGCACAGGTGCGGTTCGAGCGCGCGATGGCCCTGCTGCACTCCTTCTGGTGGGAGGAAGGAGCCCGGGCGTTCCGAGGGGTGGCCGCCGCCGACTCGACCTGCGCGATGGCATACTGGGGGCTGGCGCTGAACTACTGGGGGAACCCGTTCGTGGGCGGGCCCCAGGGGGACAACTTGCGACGCGGCGCCGCCAACTCCATACGGGCCCTCGCGCTCGGCGCGGCCACGCCCCGAGAACAGGGCTTTCTGGCGGCCGTCGGCGCGCTGTACCGCGATTACGAGACGACGTCGAACCCGCACCGGCTTGAGGCGTACTCGGATACTCTGGCACGCGTCAACCGCGACTTTCCTACCGACCCCGAGGTCGCGATCTATTACGCGCTCTCGCTCGTCGCGACCGCATCGCCCAGCGACACGACATTCACCCGGCAGCGGCAGGCCGCGGCGATCCTGAATCCGCTGTTCCGCCGCTTCCCGGAGCACCCGGGACTCGCGCACTACATCATCCACGCCAACGATTCCCCGCAGCTCGCCTCGCTCGGGCTCGATGCCGCCCGACGCTACGCGCAGATCGCACCCGCGGCGCCGCATGCGCAGCACATGCCATCACACATTTTCATTCGGCTCGGCCTCTGGGACGAAACGATCGCCGCCAATCAGCGCTCGCTCGAAGCGGGAATCGCGTACGCACGCGCGCAGCAGCTCAAGGGTGTGGCGCCCGAGCAGTTCCACGCGCTGGACTACATGGTGTACGGCTACCTCCAGGAGGGACGCGACTCGGCGGCGCGGCGGACCGTGGCGCAGGGCCTCGCGCTCACCACGGCGATTCCGAGCGATGCCCTGGTCACGAACTACAATCGTGTGGCGATGGAAGCGCGTGTGCCGCTCGAGCGGGGCGATTGGGCAGAGGCGGCCAGGCTCCCCGTGCGCGCGGCGGGGCAGGGTGGCATCGGGGAGGCCTTGGGCCACTTCACCCGGGGGCTCGGCGCCGCCCGGAGCGGCGACACCGTCCAGGCCCGCGCCGAGATCGCGGCGCTCGCGACGATCGAAGCGGCGCTCGCCGGACAGCCGGGCTATAACTGGTCCCGCGTGGTCGGTAACCAGAAGCAAGCGGTGACCGCGTGGGTGCTGGTGGCGGCCGGCGATACTGTCGGCGCGCTGCGGGAGGCGACGGCCGCGGCCGATCTGGAGGACGTGACGGCGAAGCATCCAGTGACGCCCGGCGAGCTGTTGCCCGCGCGGGAGCTCGAGGGCGACCTCCTGCTCGCGCTCGGCCGGTACGCGTCCGCTCGTACGGCGTACGAGGCCACCCTGCGCCGCGAGCCCGGGAGGCCGCGTAGTTTGTTCGGATTGGCGCGCGCGGCGGAGCTGGAGGGCGAGGTCGCGGCGGCGCGGGCAGGCTATCGCGCGTATCTCGCACGGATGCAGCAAGGCGACGGCGGGCGAACCGAGCTCGCGATCGCCCGCGGCGCGCTGTCAGGCCGCTAGCGCCCGCCCTGGCACACGTTGCTCGGGGCAGGGTATCCCGCCCCATGCCAAAGCCCGGCCGCTACCTCGCCGCCATCGCGCTGTCCCTGGTCCCCGCGGTCCTGACGGCGCAGGGTACGGCCGCACCGCCGCAGGTGGTCTGGTCGCCTCGCTTACCCCTCCAAGGATCGTTGGTGCGCGTGCTGGTCCGCCCGCCGGCGGGCGACAGCGTGAGAGCGGTGTCCGGCGAGCTGGCGGGCGAGCCGCTGCATTTCGAGCGGTTCGCGGACGGCTTCGAAGCGCTCGGCGCGGTGCCGTTCGGGACCGACGACAGCGCCACGGCGCGGCTCGTCATGGAGCGCGCCGACAGCACGAGCGATACGGTCGCCGCGGCGCTGCCGGTGGGGCGCCGGCGCGTCCCGCGCGAGCGGCTGCGCGTGGCTCCCGAGTTCGCGGAGCCGCCCGATTCACTGAGCGAGCGCATCCGGCTGGAGCAGGAGCTGGTGCAAGAGGTGAGACAGCGGGCGCACGAGACCCCGCGGTTATGGCAGGCGCCGTTCCTGCGCCCGCGGGCCGGCGTGGTGACCAGCGGGTTCGGCGTAGCACGCGTGTTCAACAAGGTGCTGCGCAGCCGTCACTGGGGCGTCGACTTCGCCGGGCAGCGGGGGGACCCGGTGCGCGCTTCGAACCGCGGCGTGGTCGCGTTGGTGGCCGATCTCTACTACAGCGGGACCACCGTGCTCATCGACCACGGGGCCGGTCTCGTGACCGGGTATTTTCACCTCAGTCGCGTGCTCGTCGTGCCTGGGGACACCGTCGCCGCTGGCCAACTGATCGGCCTGGTCGGGGCGTCCGGTCGCGTCACCAGGTCGCACCTCCACTGGTTCGCGGCCTATGGCCGCATCACCGTCGACCCGCTTGACCTGATCCGGGCCAACGGACCGGCGCGCTTCCCCTAAGTAGGCGTCTACGCGTCTGTGGGTCTGTGCGTCTAGCCGTTGAGATACTCTTCTCTATACATCTTCACCAACTCGAAGAGATAGCTCAGCGCCAGCGGCCCGATCAGCAGTCCCAGGATGCCGAAATACGGCACGCCGGCCAGCGCACCGACCAGCGTGACGAGCGGGTGAATGTTGGCCCAGCGGCGGAACACCATCGGTCTGATGACGTAGTCCACGTTACCCACGATCACGGCGCCGCCCACAGCCAGGAGCACACCCCACAGCGCATGGTTGCCCAGGATCAGGGCGAGCGCTCCGGGCCCCCACACGAGGGCGCTGCCGACGACGGGCAGGATGGCGAACACCATGGTGACCACACCCCAGAACACGGCGTTCGGAAGGCCGGTGAGCCAGAAGCCGAGGCCCACGAGGAAGCCCTGAATCGCCGCGGTGGCACCCGTGCCGACGATCGTCGAGGTGGTGACGTGGCGAAACCGCTGGCGCAGCTTCTCGGTGTTCTTGGCGGAGAATGGGATGTAGGGCCGCACCGCCTCCCAAGTCTCCCCCGGCGCCAGCATCAGGTAGAACAACCCGAACAGCGAGATGGTGAGGTTGAGCGCGAGTCGCGTCGCGGTGCCCACCAGACCGAACGCAGAGGATCCGATCCATGCCACGACCTGGGCTCCCAGGTCGGCCAGCCGCGGTCCCAGATCCATGCCGCCGAACTTCAGCTCCCGCAGGCGGCCGAGCACCGGGTTGCGAATGACACCGCCGGCGATTTCCTGCGCCTGGGAGACGATCAAGCCCGCGAACGAGACGCCCGGCACGACGATCAGAAACAGCGCCAGCGCGACTACCAGGGTTGCGGCGAGCCTGGGCCGCACCCGCAGCGACAACCAGTCGTGCACCGGGGCGAAGACGGCGTACAGGACCGGGATGCCGATCAGCCCCGTGGCGTACGGCGTGAGCGCGATGACCAGCCCGAGGCCCAGCAGCAGGGTGACCAGCGCCGCACGCCCGTGATTCGTGTCGATGAGAGCCATGCGCTAGTGTAGGGCCCGACAGGCGTGGAAGCTAGAGGCGGGCCGGTGGGGTCAGCGGGGGCGTCGCCACGGGCGTTTCCGGCTCGGGCGTGAAGTCCTCGCCCGGGTTCACGAACCGGTCCTGCTCGAACCGGTACTGCTTGTCGTACAGCTGGCGGTAGCGGCCATGCTTCGCCAGCAGCTCGGCGTGGGTGCCGCGCTCTACGATCTCACCGCCCTCCATCACGAGGATCTGGTCCGCGCTGCGAATGGTCGAGAGACGATGGGCGATGACGAACGTCGTGCGCCCGCGCCGCAGGGTACGCAGGCCGTCCTGGATGGCTGCCTCGCTCTCGGAGTCGAGGCTGGACGTGGCTTCGTCGAGGATCAGAATGCGCGGATCGGCGAGGATGGCCCGCGCGATCGAGACCCGCTGGCGCTCGCCGCCCGAGAGCTTCACGCCCCGCTCCCCCACCACCGTGTCGTAGCCCTTCTCGAGGCGACGCACGAACTCGTCACAGTGGGCGATCCGCGCCGCTTCCTCGATCTCTTCGCGCGTCGCGTGCGGCCGCGCGAACGCGATGTTCTCGGCGACCGTTCCGTCGAACAGGAAGTTGTCCTGCAGCACCACGCCGAGCTGCCGGCGGTAGTCGCCCAGCCGGAGCGACGCGAGATCGCGACCGTCGACGAGGATCCGGCCCGACCTCGGTCGGTTGAACGTCAGGACCAGGCTGATGAGCGTGCTCTTCCCGGCGCCGGAGGAGCCGACCAGCGCCGTGGTCGAGCCGGCGGGTGCGTGGAAGGACACGCGTTTCAGGACGTCGCTACCCGGCGTGTACTCAAAGCTTACGCTCTCGAAGGCGATGTCGCCCCGCACCCCGTCGAGTGCCGCGCGCGCGCTGTCCTCGGCGTCCTCGGTCACGAGGCGGCGGATCTCGCGGATGCGGTCGAGCCCCGCGAACGCTTCCGTGATCTGGGTTCCGATGGACGCGATGTTGATCAGCGGGAGGGCGACGAGGCCGATGAACAAGAGGTACATGACGAATTCACCCAGCGTCATGCTGCCCGAGATGATGGCGTGTCCGCCCTCGAGGATCATCAGGATGCCGATCGCGCCGACGATGATCGTGGCGAAGGCGCCAACCGCCGAGATCCCGGTCATCGTCATGGCGATGTTCCGGAACAGGGTATTCGCCCCACGGGTGAACACGAGCCGCTCGCCCCGCTCGGCGCGATACGCCTTCACGATGCGGATGCCGCCCAGGGTCTCGCCCAGCCGGCCGGTCACGTCGGCGTTCAGCTTGCCACGCTCGCGAAATAGCGGCCGGAGCTTCGTGAACGCGTACGCCATGCCACCCCCGAAGCATGCCAGGATGAGGATGGCGATGACCGTGAGCCGCCAGTTGAGATAGAACAGTACGCCGAGCGCGATCGCCGCCGTCAGGAGCCCGCCTACGAGCTGGACCAGGCCGGTGCCCACCAGGTTCCGGATGCCCTCGGCGTCGGTCATGATGCGCGAGATGAGGATCCCGCTCTTGGTCGAGTCGAAATAGCTGATGGGCAGCCGGAGCACGTACGCCTGCACGGTGCGCCGCATGTCGGTGATGGCGCGCTGCGCCGCCACGCCGAGAATCTGCGATATGCCGAATCCGGTGATGGCCTGAACCAGGGTGGCCCCGCCGGCCGCGAGCGCGAGCGGCACGAGCAGCTCGGGGTGGTGCTGGTTGATCACCCGGTCGATCACCCACTTGGAGGAGGAGGGCAGGACCAGCCCGGCGAGCCGGTTGACGAGCATCAGCCCCAGGCCCACCGCCAGGCGGCCGCGGTGCGCGTAGATGAGCGCCCGCGCCTCCTGCCAGGCGCCGGGCGTGATGGCCTTCTTGGGGGGTCGGGTCGGGGTCGGGGCGTCAGCCATAAGAGTGAGCGCAATCTAAACGGGGCGGGGAACGAAAGGAGTACTTGACAGAGTCAAGTATCTGTCGGACATTGACGGTATGGCCGTGCGCGAGCTGGAGCAGCGGGTGGAGGCGGCGCGCCGTTTCAACCGGTTCTACACCCGGACGATCGGCGTGCTACGCGAGGGGGCGTACAAGAGCCCGTTCTCCCTCACGGAGGTGCGGGTCCTGTACGAGCTCGCGCACCGCGACCAGCCCACCGCGACGGCGTTGGGCCGTGATCTCGGCCTCGATGCGGGATACCTGAGCCGCATTCTGCGCGGCTTCGAGCGGCGCGGGCTCGTGCTCAAGACCCGCTCCACGGCCGACGGTCGGCAGAGCCACCTCGCCCTCACGGCCCAGGGACGCAAGGTCTTCGCGCCCCTCAACGCGCGCTCGCACGACGAGGTGGCCGCGCTGTTGGGCGGCTTGTCCTCCGCCGCCCAGGGGCGTCTGGTGGGCGCGATGCAGACCATCGAACGGCTGCTCGGCGACCGCGAGGAACCGCATGCCCCATACGTGCTTCGGTCGCCACAGCCGGGCGACTTGGGCTGGGTGGTGCACCGGCATGGTGCCGTGTATGCCCAGGAATACGGCTACGACGCGCAGTTCGAGGCGCTGGTCGCCGGGATCGTGGCCCAATTCGTCCAGCGCTTCGACCCGAAACGCGAGCGGTGCTGGATCGCGGAGCAGCGCGGCGAGGTGGTCGGCTCGGTTTTCCTCGTGGCGCGATCGAAGACCGTCGCGCAACTGCGCCTATTGTTGGTGGAGCCCAACGCGCGCGGGTCGGGCCTCGGGACGCGCCTCGTGAGCGAGTGCGTCCGCTTCGCACGTCAGACGGTCTACCGCAAGGTCATGCTCTGGACCCAGAGCGAACTGCGCGCCGCGCGACGGCTGTACGAGGCAGCCGGATTCCGCATGGTGCGCAAGGAGAAGAACCACAGCTTCGGGAAGGATCTGGTCTCGGAGACGTGGGAGCTGGACTTGTGACGTCGTCGGGGCATTTCAAGGATCATTTTTCGGAGATTTCCGCCGCGTACGCGGCGCACCGCCCCTCGTATCCCGCCGCGCTCGTAGCCTTCCTGGCGCGGCTCGCACCGGCGCGGCGACTCGCCTGGGACGCCGGGTGCGGCTCGGGGCAGCTGTCGGTGCTCCTGGCGGGTACGTTCGACCGGGTCGTGGCTACCGATGCCAGTCCCGAGCAGATCGCGCGCGCGACGCCCCACGCCAAGGTGGAGTACCGCTGCGCCCCCGCCGAGGCGAGCGGCCTCACGGACGGCGCCGTGGACCTGGCAACGGCCGCACAGGCCGCCCACTGGTTCGACCTGCCCGCCTACTACGCCGAAGTGCGGCGCGTGACCCGGCCCGGCGGGATCATCGCCCTGGTCAGCTACGGTGTGCTCCGGGCGGACGCCGACGTCGACCGGGTCATCCAGCCCTTTTACCGGGCTGTGCTGGCTTCCTACTGGCCGCCCGAGCGCCGGCATGTGGACGAGGGTTATCGCTCGCTGCCCTTCCCGTTCGAGGCGCTCGAGGCTCCCGCGCTCGAGATCCGGCTCGACTGGCGGCTCGCGGAGCTCGTCGGCTATGTGGGGACGTGGTCTGCGGTGTGGGCGCTCGAGCGGGCGAAAGGTGACGGGCCGTTCGCGACCTTCCGGCGCGAGCTGGCGCACGCCTGGGGGCCAGCCACGGCGGTACGTACCGTGCGCTGGCCCCTGGCCCTCCGGGTTGGTCGCGTGTGAGGCGACGTTCCTAGAGACTTCTCAAGAACTCGAGCAGGGCGAAGCGCGCGCCCGCTGGCAGGCGCGAAAAGCGATCGCGGGCTCCTTTTCCTTGGCCGTCGTGAGCGAGGATCGCCGCATCCAGGCTCGTTGCGCGGCCGTCGTGTAAGAGTAGCGGTCGCGTGCGGACACCCCACAGAGGGGCGGTGCGCATTTGGCGGCCGGTGGCCGCGCCCTGCGCGATCCCGTCGCCCAGATCGCCCATGTCGTGGAGCAGGAAATCGGAATACGGCTGAAACACTTTGTTGGACAGCGCCACCACCGGGCTGCGCCCCGTGACCAGGGCCGGCGTGTGGCAGGCGGCGCAGCCGATGACCGCGAAGATTGCACTGCCTCTCAACACTTGCAGGGAGACACTGCTGCGGGGGGGTGGTGCAAGCAAGGTCATGAAGTCGGTGAACTTCACCACGCCCGCGCCGTCATCGTTGAGGGTCTTGAGCGGGTTGTGGTCGAGCGCGGCGCAGTCGCCCTGCGGGCAGTTCTCGTTCGGAAACTCGGGATTCGTGATCCCCATTTCGTTCAGGTAGGCGTCGCCCGAGAACTGAAACAGGGTCGGAACCTGTGCCTTCCAGCCGAAGCGCCCCACGCGGGTCCGGCCGGTCCGGATCTCCGTGGTCAGGCTGGGCGTGCCCGCCGTCGCGGGCGAGGTGGCGGCCTCGAGCCGCGCCAGCTGGACCAGCTGCTCGTCTGGTACCGCGTCGACCAGGCCGAGGCCGAAGAGCGGAGTGGTGATGCGCCGTGCGGTCACCGTCGCGCTGGCGGGCACCACCTCGCCAACGAATGTGAAGCTCCCAGCCGCGGTGGTGACGAGGCCGATCCCACGGTCCTGGATCAGCGAGCCCCCGAGCTCGGTCAGCGGGTCGAACCCGCCGTTCACGATCCTCCCGAAGCGGGTTTCCATCCGCCCGGTGGTGCCGCCCACGGGACCGTTGTGGCAGGTCGCGCACGAGGCCTCGTTGAAGACGGGGCCCAGCCCTTCATCGATCGCCTCTACGGCTTCGAACTCCACCTTGCCGGCGTCGACGAGCGCCAGCTGGGCGGCGCTGAGGTTGGCGAATGGATCCCCCAACGTCGTCGTGGCCGACAGCCTCGCCGTGGGTGGTGGGGGCGTCGTGATACCAGACTCGGTAGACTCGCACGCAGCAAGCCAGAAGCAGACAAGCGCGGCGTTTCCGATGAGTCGGCTGCAGTGGGACATTCGTGCCCCCTTTGCCGGCAGCCGTGCGCCACCACATCGCAGTCTCGGTTCGGCGGAAAACGGACTCTAGGGCGGCGAGCGTGACCCACGCTTGGTGTATGTCCACATCGCCGTACACTTCGTGAGGGCGCGTGCTACGACAAACGATGTCCCAAGGAGGGAAGGCACACGGTGACCCGCCCCACCCGGAGGTCGGTCGGATGTGGCGGGCCGCCCGCTAGCAACTGACCAACGATGCGGGTCTGGTAGCGCTAGTGCGTCTGATCCTTTGTCACCGCGGCTTGGAACAGCGAGAGATACCGTCCGTATCCCTCGGCCTCGAGGCGCTCGACCGGAATGAATCGCAGGGCCGCCGAGTTCATGCAGTAACGCAATCCGGTGGGTGGAGGTCCGTCGTCGAACACGTGGCCCAGATGCGAGTCGGCGTGGGTCGAGCGGATCTCGGTGCGCACGGCGAAGAGCGACCGATCCACCAGCTCGCGGACATTGCCCGCCTCGAGGGGTTTGGTGAAGCTCGGCCACCCAGTGCCAGACTCGAACTTGTCGAGCGAGCTGAACAGCGGCTCGCCGGACACGACGTCCACGTAGATCCCCGGCTGATGGTTGTCCCAGTACTCATTATGGAATGGCGGCTCGGTGGCGGCGTGCTGGGTTACCTCGTACTGTCGCGGCGCGAGCGTGCGGCGCAGTTCCGCTTCGGTCGGCTTCTTGAAGTTCATTGGATCCCACCCTTTCGATTTGCTCTGGGCGCTCGCGCCCTGGGCGGCGCAGCCGAGGGCGAGTGCGAGAGTGAGCGCCACCCTGCAGCCGCAGCGCGACATTACTTCACAGTGAACCGCACCGTGTCCACCACGAGCGGCTTCAGGGGGATGTGCTTCCAATTCCCCACTACGGCGATCACGCGATGGGGGCCCGGCGTGAGGGAGTCGAGCACGAACTCGGTCTGCCCGCGACCGAGATGCAGGATCCCGCTCACACCCCGGGGAATCGTGTCGTCGACCGCTGTCAGGTCGTGGTCGACGAACAGGTGATGGTGTCCCGTCCCGGGCCGCTCCACCGTCGCGGGGACGATCTCCACTCCGGTCGCTTGGAGCACGACCTTAACGGGCCCGCTGAGCGTAGCGCCGTTCGCGGGCGACACGATTTTGACCGTCGCGTGGCCGGTTTGCCCCAGCGCGGCCACCGGAAGCAGTATCGCTGCCCCGAGCAAGAGCCTGCAAATGCGGATGTTCACGTAGCTTCCCTCCTGTTTTGCGGAGATGGTTCAATCACTAATAAGCTCGCGGGACGAGGCCGCCACAAGGTGCGTCCCTTGACGGAACCGCGCCGGGGCGGTAAGTCCGACCCATGCTCCCCGATCAAATGGCGACCGCGGTACGCCATCACTGGTGGCTGTTCCTATTACGCGGCATCGCGGCATTGGCGTTCGGGGTGCTCACGTTGTTGCAGCCTGGCGCGACGCTGGTGGTCTTGATGGCGTTCATCATCGCGTATGCTTTGGTTGACGGCGTCGTCGCGCTGGTCTATGCCTTCCGGCTTCGTCGAATGTTCGATCGTTGGTGGATGCTCCTCATTCAAGGGGTGATCAGCATCGCGTTCGGTGTCCTCGCTATTCTCCAGCCGGGCCTGTCGGTTGCGTATATCGTCGTGTCGGTGGCTCTATGGATGCTGTTCGCGGGGATCGCGCAGTTGCTCCTGGCGCGGATCATCAAGACGATGGGCGGCTCGCCGCTCTGGGCGATTGTCGGCGGCGTCCTGACGCTGGCGCTCGCGATCGCGGCGGTTGCTTTCCCGCGCGCGACTGTGGGAGCAGTCCTCGCCTTCGTCGCGTGGTTCGCGCTGGTGATCGGCATCGTGCAGCTCGTCGTGGCGTTCCGCGTCCGATCTCTCGTCAAGACGGTCGCGGCATAGTCCGTCGCCTTCCAGCGGTTTAGCTTTTTCATACAGACCGTCGCCGCATCGAGGATCGAGCTCCGAGGTGAGTTATGCGCTCGTCGATGCTTGCGGCTGCCGGCTTTGTCCTCCTGTACGCGCCTTGCGCGGCCGCGCAGGCGCCTCCCGGTCGCCTGGAGGAGCAGGTCAGGAGCGCGACCGACACCTCACAAACGTTCGCCCTCTATTACCCGCCGGGTTACTCCACCGAGCGCCGCTGGCCGGTCCTGCTCGTGCTCGATCCGCGGGGGCGCGCCTTGCTCGCCCTCAAGCTGTTTCAGGATCGTGCGGCCCGGCTCGGCTGGGTCATCCTGAGCTCCTATAACACGCTGAGCGACGGTCCGCCCGAGCCCAACGTCGACGCCGTGAACGCGATGCTGGCGTGGGCACAGGCGCACCCCTCACTCGACCGTACCCGATTGTACCTGGCGGGCTTCTCCGGCACGGCGCGGGCAGCCCTGGGGTTCGCCGTCGCGCTGCGCGGCCACGTGGCGGGGGTGATCGCTGCCGGCGGTGCGCTGGGGTTCACGCTGGGAGGTCCGGAGACGGCATTCGCGCGTGATTCCACGTTTGCCTACTTCGGTTCTGCAGGAACGCGAGACTTCAACTACGAGGAAGTGCTCGCGCTGGCCGAGCGGTTCCGGACCACGCAGGTACCGTTCCGCGTCATCCCGTTCGAAGGTCCCCACAGCTGGCCTCCAGCGGAGGTGTGCGGCGACGCGCTCGATTGGCTGGAGCTGCGCGCCATGCTGGGCGGGCTGCGGATGATGGATTCGGGCTGGGTGCGCGCGCGCCTCGCGGACGAAGTGGCGCGGGCGGCGGAGCTCGAGCGGTCGGGCCGCTGGGCGGACGCGCTACGGCTCGATGACGCGATCGCGCGCGACTATGCGCGGTGGCCCGAGGCGGGCGATGCGGCCGGCAAGGCCGCGGCGCTGCGGCGCAGCCCCGTGCTGACCAAGTACGAGGCCGAGGCGCGCCGCCTCGCCGAGCGCGACCTGCACCAGGGCGTGGAGCTCCCGAAGATCTTTGCGTGGGCGCGCGCGCAACGGGATGCCCCGACCCTCGAGGCGCTGGCTGGCAAGCTCCGCATCGCGGAGCTGCAGCGCACGGCCGAGCGGGGTGACACGCTGGAAGCGGCCAGCGCGCGGCGACTGCTCGCGCGAGTGTTCGTGAACCTGGCGTTCTACGAACCGCGAGCCTATCTCGCGAACGGGGCCGCCAGTCGTGCGCTCCGGATGCTCGAGGCGGCCGTGATCATCGCCCCCATTCAAGGAGAAGCGTGCAGCTTGCTTCGCGACGCGCTCAACGCCGCCACCGCCGAGCAGCGCGAGCGCCTGGCCGGTCAGTGCGCGTCCTCACGATGAGCTCAGCGCCGTCGAGGGGACGAGGCATCGAGACAATTGTTATCATTGCTCCGTGACGGTGGCTCCCTCGTGGTCGCGGCCCGACGACGCGGTGCGCCAGGCGCAGCTCGACGCGATGAAACGGCGCGCGACGGGGCTCCTGGCGCTCGCGGCCGCCGTGTTTGCGGGCGCGAGCGTATTCGAAGCGCAGTACCCCTGGCTCGGCTACGTGCGCGCCACCGCTGAGGCATCGCTCGTGGGCGGGCTCGCCGACTGGTTCGCCGTCACGGCGCTGTTCCGGCATCCGCTGGGGCTGCCGATCCCGCATACCGCCATCGTGGCGACCCGCAAGGAGCGCATCGGGCGGATCCTCGGGAATTTCGTGCAGAATCACTTCCTGTCGCGCGACGTCATCGCCGCCAACCTGCGCGCGGTACGGCCCGCCGAGCGCGCCGCCCGCTGGCTCGCCGATCCCGAGAACAGCCGTCGCATCGCGCGCCAGATCGCCGCCGGTCTCGCCAAGACCATCGAGGCGCTGCCGGACGAAGAGGCGCGGGCGCTGGTGCATGAGGTCGTGAGCGCCCGGCTTCGCGCGACGCGCGTCGCGCCGGCGCTCGGCAAGACGCTGGCGCTGGTGCTGGCCGACGAGCGCCATCAGGCGCTGCTCAACGAGGCCGTGCGCCTCGCCGCGGAAGCGGTGCGCGACAACCGCGACGTGATCCGGGACAAGGTGCGGGCGGAGAGCCCGTGGTGGGTGCCCGGCGTCGTGGACGACCAGATCTTCCAGCGCATCATCGGAACCGTGGAGAGCCTGCTGCGCGACATCGGGGCCGATCCGTATCATCCTTTGCGGGCGGCTTTCGATACTGCCCTGCGGGACTTCGTCGACCGCCTGCAGCACGCCCCCGACGTCATCGCGAAGGCGGAGGCGATGAAAGAGGAATGGCTTTCAGATCCGTCCCTCGCCGACCTGTCCACTCGCCTGTGGGATGCGACCCGGCGCGCCATCCTCGCCTACGCGACCCGGGCGGACGGCGGACGCGCCCCCGGACCGCTGGAGCGCGGTCTGAGCGAGTTCGCCGCGGCGCTCTTGACCAACGAGACCCTGCTGGCCGAGATCGACGACGTGGTGATCGACCTCGCAGCCACCGCCGTGGAGCGGTATCGCCACGAGATCGGGGACTTGATCGCTCAAACGGTCGCCGGTTGGGATCCGGAGGCGACGTCGCGCCGCTTCGAGCTGGCGGTGGGGAGAGACTTGCAGTTCGTCCGGATCAACGGCACGCTGGTCGGCGGGCTGGTCGGGCTCGCGATCTACACCGTGTCACACCTGCTGCACTGAGCGCCTCAGGATGGCGGCGCGGGCCGTTTCGATCGCTTCGTGAGTACCGGCGAGCGCTAAGACGTCTCCTTCGCGCAGCCGCTCGGTCGCGGCCGGGACCAGGACGCCACCGTCGCGCCGCGTCACGGCCAGCGCTGGAACAGCACCGTCGTGACGGCCGCCACCGCCAGGACCACCGTGAGCGACCGGAGGAACTCGTGCGCGTCCTGCATCGCGGCCAATGCTACGCGGGCCCCTCCATACGGAACAGGGTCACGCGTCCCGCCGACGGAGCGGGGGATGTCTCAGGACGCCGGAGGCCTCTTGTACTCGAACAGCTCGCCCGGGGTCGCCCGCAGAGCGCCACACAAACGTTCGATCGTATCGGCCCGGATGAGGCTGAACCGTCCGCTCGGCCGGGTCAGGCGGTAGATGGTGTTGAGGCTGAGGCCGGTGAACTTGGCCAGGCCGTAGGCGGACAGGCCGCGCGCCTCCAAAAGCTGCCGCAACCGCAGGCGGAGCAGGCCTCTACGGCGATAGCGGACTTTCTCGCCCCGATACTGTGCCATATCGCCTCCTTGCGATATATACCATGTATAGGTATTATAGTGCTACATATTATAACATGACTGGTTGCTATAACACCATGGGCAGGGGCCGAGTTGGCAGGTCCGTAGCGGTCGCCGGGTGTGTGCTGGCCGTCGCCAGCGCGCTCGCGCCGGGGCTGGCCGCCCAGGGCGCCAAGGAAGCGAGCGGGCGGGCCAAACCCGGCGCCCCGATCGCGCACCCCGCGTCCCACGTGCAACCGGCCCGCGGCATTCTCGGCAACTTGGCCGGCACGTGGCGGTTCGAGATCTGGTTCGCGGGGAACTTCAGCAGTACACCCGACGTGACGGGCATCCGCGTCCTGAGGGCGCTGTTCGACGACCTCCGGCTGGAGTGGACCGAGGTCCTGGATCACTCGGGGGCGCGAGGCCAGGGCCTCGTCGGCTTCGATCCCGCGAGCGACCGTTTCTTCAGCACATCGGTGTACAACGTCGGGTCCGCGCCCGAGCTCCTGGCGGGCGTCCTGGACGATGCCCAGCCGAGCATCACGTTCTACCCGATTGCTATCTCGCCTGCTGCGGGGGAGCCTCCCCCAGCGCCATCCTCGACTCTGGCGGTGGTCGACCGCGACCATTTCACGTGGACTGCGCAGGATCGTGCATGGCGCGCGGTGTTTTCGCGCCAGTAGTCACGCGGTCGTCACACACCAGCGTCCGGACGTTTTGCGGGCCGGCCCTTCTTTGCGTACAGGCGTCGCGTCAGGCGCTTTTCACTACGCGGGGCGGCGTGCCGCCGGCCTGGGGCCGCTCTGCCACGCCCTGCCGGAGCATGCCGATCAGGCCTTCGGCCTGCTTGGAATAGAACTCGAGCGTCCCGGCCTTCTCGATGACCTGGTCGAGGAAGACCTTCTGCCCGTCCAGCGTCTCGGCGCTCGACGCGATGTGGGCGAGCAGCGCTTCGACCCGGGCGAGCCGCTCCTCGGCCTGCTCGATCTGGCGCTGCCGATGATCGAGCCCGTTGGCGGCGTCATGCGCGTGGCCCACCAGCTCGAGCACGTTCTCGAGCATCGCCCGCGTCTCGGTCACCTGCTCCTTTGCGCCGGAGATCGATCGGACGTGGTCCACCGTCCGCTCCGCCACCTCGAACAGGCGGTACAGGTCGGCCTGGAGCGCGTCGACCGTCGCCTGGCGCTGCGCGGTTTGCTCCAGCGCCCGCATGAGCTGCTCTTCGGTGGCGTGCCATTTGGCGAGCCGCTCCTCGAACTGCGCCATGCGCTTCTGCACGAACCGCAGGTTGCCGGCGCGACTCTCGAGATCGTCGAGGGTGATCGTGAGCGAGGCGGTCCGGTCGGTGGCGCCGGTGAGGGCTCCGTTGAGCTGGCCGGCGCGCTCTTCGAGCTGCTGCGCGATGCTGGCTGCCTCCGCCCGAAGCTGCGAGGCGCGCTCCAGGTGTTCGGTGGCGGAATTGAGGGCCGCCTGCCGCAGCTGCAACTCCTGCCCCAGCGCCCTGGTCTGCTCGGCGAGAGCCTCGAGATTCTGGGCACGGCCCTCGAGCGCCGCGACCGCCGTGTCCATTTGGGTCATGCGGCGTTCCGCCCGCTCCACCGTCCCGATCACCGTCGGGATCAGTCTCTCGATGCGCGCCGCCTCGCTGGCGTGGGCCGTGACCGCCTGGAACTGCTGATCGGTGGTGTCCATCCGCGCCACGAGTCCCCCGGTGCGCTCGTCGAGCTGCGCGGCCGCGGCGGTGAGGTCGGACAGCCGGGTGTTCAGCTGGTCCACGAGCTGGCGTCGCGACTCGATCTGGGCCATGGCCTGGGACAGCCGGTCGGCGTCGTTGCGGACCGACTCGACCGTCGGCTTCATGTCCTCCACCGCCGCGAACTCGCTGCGCAGTGCCGTCACCGATTCGGTGACGTCGCCGAGCCAGGTCTTCGTGCCGGCCTGCGCCTCGCGCACCCGCGCGATCTCGCCTTCGGCCAGCTGCATGCGCTCCAGCGCGTCCTTCACCTCTTCGTGCGTGCCTTTCAGGCTCGCGAAGTCGCGTAACGCCGCCTCCACGGACGGCTGTGCCTTTTCGAGTCGCGCCACGCGCTGGGTCATGTGCTCGACGGTACCGGCCAGCTGCTGGGCATCCGCCTGCACGGCGCCGAGGCGCTCGGCCTGGGTTTCGAGCTGTCCCACGGTCTCGGAAATGCCGCCGAGTTGCGTCGCGAGCCCGTCGGCTTGCGACCGGACATCCCCGATGGTGCGGGTCGATTCGTCCAGGGTGCGGCAGCGAGTCTCCATGTCCGTGAGCGCACCGCGGAGGTCCAGGATGCGCTGCCCGACCGCGTCGAGCCCCTGGTTCTCGAGCTCGAAGCGCTTGACGGTACGCTGCACCTCGTCCCGCAGCCCGTTCAGGCGTCCGTGGAGCTCCTGGTCGGCCCGCGCGATCTGGTCGTGACGCGTGCTGACCTCTCGCGACCTCGCCAGCAGATCGCCGTGCAGCGTCTGCAGCTCGGTGACACGGGTTTCGAGCGCGCCCAGATGCTCGGCGCTCGCTTCATGCTTTTGAATCTTGGCGTCGATGTCCCGCAGCACGTCGTCGAGCTGCGTCGCCTGACCGATGGTGCGATCCACCACTTCGCGCTGCTGCTCCAGCACCGCGACCTTCTGGGTCACGTAGTCGGCGAGGGACTTGAGCGTGCCCAGTTGTCGTTTGGTGTCGGCCGCGTCCGCCGCAGCCTGCCCGAGATGGGCAAAGGCCTGCTCCAGACCGGTCACGCGAGTCTGCGCCGCCGCGATGCCCCCCTGCACCTGCTGCTGCCGCTCCTCGAACGCGTGCAGTCTGGTCGCCGTGGCCTCGCCCGCGCGCTTCAATTCGTCCTGGCGCTGACGCGCGCGGTCGAACGTGCTGGAGAGATCACGCACCTGGCCGGTGAGGGTGTCCGCGTCGCCGCGCAGCGACTTGAGTCCCCCGGCCGACTCGAGCAGGCTCGTGAGATCGCCCTTCAGCGCGAGGGCCGCGTCGAACGTGGCTCGCAGCTGCTCGATCTCGGTGCGGAGGTTCTTGACCTCTGCCGCGGTGTGCTCGACCTGCGTTTCGGTGCGACGCTGGGTGCGCGACACCCCTTCCGTCTGCTCGTCGAGCGTGGCCAGGACGGGGACGAGCCGCTCGAGCGCCTTGACGCGCCCCTGCAGCTCCGCGACGACCTTCTGCGCTTCGGCGATCGGCTGGGTGAGCTGCGCCAGCTGCTGGCTCGAGTCACGCGCGCCGGTGGTGAGCGCCTCGTACGCGACACGCTCGCGCTGCATCTGGGCAAGGATCGAACGGAGCTCGGCGGGGAGCTGCGCCGGGGTCGTCTCATGTCCGAAGAGCTTCCAGGCCATTGCAGTCCTCTGTTGCGAAAGAGAGCGGCGGTGGTGGAGGGGCATCGGACATGAAGCAAGGCGTATGCCCGGTTGTGGCGTTCGTCGCTACCTCAAGTAGGGTGGCGGGTTACGGGTTCCGAGGAGCGGAGCCGGGCGGGTCGTACGTCTCGTCTACCGCGTGATGCATTGCAGAATCCGGGGATGACATGTGACCAGCCCCGGGGTGACGCTGGTCACGCGGTCACGACAACCTTGCCTCCGCCGGTCACGACGATCACGAGATTCATCACCAGGAGCATCAGATCGTAGTGCCAGCCGTTGCCTCCCTTGCCCCAGAAGCCGGTCTTCCACACGAAGATCTTTTTTTGGATCGCACCGAGCATGATCAGGATCAACCCGATCGCGGCGAGCTGGATCAGGATGCCGAGCGCCACACCCAGGCTCCCGAGCACCTCCCCCCAGCCGAGGACGATGGTGAACCCGCGACTCGCGCCGATGCCCTTGGCCCGCTCGGTTGGGTCTTTGAGGTGATTCAATCCGCTCGCGAAAAACACGCAGGCGACCATGAGTCGCAGCAGCAAGAGCCCCACGTCGCTGAATCGCAACAACTGAGGAAAGAGGATGTTCATCGGTGGCTTATACGCTAGTATTGGTGACGCTGCAATGGGCGAGCCCGCGCCGGTCCTGCTTCAAACCGTGAGCGGGCTCACTGTTGCGGGGGGGTAGCGGAAGGTGAATCTTGCTGTACTCCTGGAGGGCGACTGAAAGTTACCGTCTGGCAAGAGACCATCGCGCGGCGGCTGCGCGAGTTCCACCTCGACAGCATCAGGAATCAGATGCTGGTGTTCGCGGTGGTGGCGACGCTCGTGCCGACTCTCGTCGTGACCGTGCTATCGTCCCGCCAGAACCGGCGGTCGATCGGCGACCAGATCGCCCAGGAGCTGCGGGCCACCAGCACCCAGGCGGCGTGGGAGATCGATCAGTGGCTCAGCGATCGGCTGCGCGACCTGCGCGTGGCGGCCACCGCCTATGCGGTGCCCGAGAACCTGGCCAGGATCCAGGGGAGCGGGGGCGGCGAGGCCCTCAGCCGGCTGCGCGAGTACCTCAACTCGGTACGCGATCGCTGCCCGGACTGCGACGCGCTGCTGGTGGTGGACGGGCGCGGGCGGTTCGTGACCAGCAGCGGCGGCCGGATGAGCGGCGTGCAGTTCACCCAGGACCGGTTGAACGCGCTCAGGACGAGTGACGCCCTGGTGGGGGACGCCTACTGGGACACGGGGCTCAGCAAGGCCGCGATCGGGCTTGCCGTGCCGATCCGCCAGGCGGACGGGAAGTACGTCGGCTCGCTCATGGCCAAGATCAATCTGCGCGCGGTTGCCGACCTGCTGCAGCGGCTCGCTCCCCGCGATCCGAATGGGGAGGGCGGGGGCGGCGGGGGCGGCGGGGCCGACATCTATGTGATGACGGAGCAGGGAAGGCTGATCCTCCGATCCCGCGTGAGCTCCGCGGAGCTGATGCGCACCAGGCTCCCGACCGACGTCGTGCAACCGCTGACTGATCGGGAAGGCAGCAGCGTGGAGTACAAACGTGCGGACGGGCGGGATGTCATCGGCACCCTGCGGCGGCTGCCCGCCCTGCGCTGGGCCACGGTGGTCGAGATGCCGCGGGCGGAGGCGGTCCGCCAGGCCGGCGGGGGCGGGACGAGCGTCCTACTCATCGCGCTGCTCCTCGCCGCCGCACTGGCGGCCTATGTTGGATCGCTCATCGTGCGCCCACTGCAGCGCTTGTCCGGCGTCGTCGCCAAAGCGGCCTCTGGGGACACGTCGGTCGAGCTTCCCACGGGAGCGGGGGGCGAGGTCGGCCAGCTGACCCAGGTGTTCAAGAACCTGGTGACCCGCGTGCGGGAGCGGGAGGGCCAGGGCGAGCTCGAGCGGCTCTCCGTCACGGATGCGCTCACCGGCCTGTACAACCGGCGCCACCTGATGGGGACGCTCGCCAACGAGGTGCAGCGGTCGCGGCGGCTGCGGCGCACCTTCTCGGTCTTGCTGGCGGACGTCGACCACTTCAAGCAGTACAACGACACCCAGGGGCACCTCGGGGGCGACGCGGCGCTCGTGAAAATCGCGGAGATCCTGCGGCAGACCACGCGTGGGGTGGATAGCGTAGCGCGGTACGGTGGGGAGGAGTTCGTGGTGATGCTGATCGAGGCGCCCATCGCGACGGCCGCCGCCGTGGGCGAACGCCTCCGGGCGCGGGTGGCGGGTGAAGACTTCGGCGCCGGGCGGTTGACGGTGAGCGTCGGCGCCGCCGAGTATCCGACGCACGGGGAGACGCCGGAAGAGCTGATCGCGAGCGCCGACGCGGCGATGTACCAGGCAAAGAACGAGGGTCGCGATCGCGTCATCATCGCCGGTCGGAGAGCCGAGCGGGAGAAAGAGGGGAAGCGGCGCCGTAAGGGCGAGGGCTGACGTCGAGACAGCACTGCCGCATTCGCACCCCTTCGTGTCGCAAAAACGCCCTAGGACCGGGGCGCTCTGCTTCCCACATTTGACCACATCGATGCAAGAGCACCGTCGCGAGGTTTTGCGCGAAGCGAGCGTGGCCCTGCAGGGGCGGGCAGTCACCCTCTGGGAGGTCTCGTCGCGCGCGGAAGTGGTCCCCGTCTTGACCAGCGCCGGGAGTGCCCAGGGCGCGGACACACGCCTGGACCTCGATAGCACGCTGCATCGCTGGGGTGCCCCCATTATCCAGGGCAGTCGCTGGGTCGGCTGCCGGCTAACCGACGCCGGGATGTGGTGTATCGCTCCCGTGAGGAAGCAGCCTGCCGCGCCGCCCCCCGACGGCGTCGAGCGCCGCAGCCGGGAGCGCATCACCCTCGAGCTGGCGGGTCTGTGCCTTGGTCTCGTGGAACAGCCTCCCGCGCCCAGCCGGCCCCGTTTGGCGGAGCCCGACGCCCTGGCGGAGCTGGTCCGCCAGCCCAGCGTGATCGCCCACGAGGTCGCCAATCCCCTTACGGCCGCGCTCGCGAGCCTCGATCTCTCGCTCGACCTGATCCGGACGACGGAATCGCTGGCGCCCCACTTCCGGGCGGAGCTGCTTCAGGAGCTGGCGGGCGTGGGCGAAGGCATGGAGCAAGCGATCCAGTTCCTGCGCTCGATCCAGGACCGTGCCCGGGGCGGGCTGGCCCGCTCCGAGCGGTTCGACGCGGCCCAGGTCGTCCGGTCGTGCGTAGCGTTGGAGCGGCCGCTCGCCGGTAAGCGCAGCATCGCGCTCCAGGCGGTCATCAACGCGAGCGGCGTCTTTCTCCAGGGCGATCCAAACGCCCTATACCAGGTGCTCACGAACCTCATCCGCAATGCGGTCTCGGCGTCGCAGGGCCGGAACTCGCCGGTGGTGGTCACCCTGGGGCAGGTCGGCGAGTCGCTACACATGGCCGTCCAGGACCACGGGGTGGGCATTGCCAGGGAGCATCTCGAGCGGATTTTCGAGCCGGGCTTCACCACCCAGGAGTTCGGCTCGGGCTCGGGGACCGGGCTGATGGTGGTGCGTCAGATCACCCAGGAGATGTTTGGTGGCGCCATCAAGGTGAATTCTGAGGTGGGTCGCGGCACTACCTTCGAAGTCACCTTGCCGATCCCCGTGCAGCGTACGCCGCGCGAGCGGCGCCAGGCCTAGGAAACACAACGCCCCGCAACGGAATCCGTTGCGGGGCGAATGGTTCAGCCAATCGGTTACGCTATGCTCGCCGCGGCGTGGCCGTTGCCGTTCGCGAACACCTTGGAGCGACCGCCCGTGACCGCCAGCCACCGCTTACGCGAGGAGATCAGGTCGTCGAGCTGCTGACGCAGCCTGGCGATGTCCGAATCGATGCACTGGATGCGCCAGTCGATATAGTGCTCGGCCTGATCAACCCTCGCGCTCGATCGCGCTCTCGCCCTCAACCGCACCAGCCTTCGCTGCCAACATCTCTACCTTCCGAACCATGTGGTCCTCCTGAAACAGGGCGCTGCGTACTCCGACGATCATCCCTAATCCGAGCACCGGTCACCGCTCCTTAATGGGCTCACGTGCGTGGGTGGTTGTGCCTCTTGACGACAGCCTGCAGGCGTGACAGCTTGTCCTCACTGGGGCTCGCTACCGACGCTTTCTTGGTACCCATTACTCGGCTGCTGGATGCCTTCAGCCCCTGGCCGAGAATCTCGCTGAGCTACCGCCAGTTCGCTGCGGAGCTCGGTCCCCCGGTCACCGAGGCCGCGATGAAAAAGTGGCCGCAACGCATGAAGTTTCCTTCAGATGTGGCACGGTTGATCGTCACCCGGGCGCGGGCGCGGGGCCTCGGGGGGGTCACGCTCGAGTGGGTGCTCTGGGGTGAGGGGAACGGGCCCCAAAAAGGACTAAACGAGCCCCAGGGTCCGCCAGCCAAGCAGTCCCGGGAGACCCATGGCCCGTTCGCCAGCCGCATCAGCGCAGCTTTGCAAGCCGACCTGAGCCATAACGAATTCGGTCAGTGGTCCTCGGCGGAGGTGCAGCACACCGTCATCTGGGCCTTGAAAGACCTCGCCCGGCGCCTGAAGGCGCTGCAGTTCGACATGGGTGAGACGTTCGAGCTGACGGACGGTTGGGCTGGAGAAATCGGGCTCCCGGTGCGGCCCAGAGAGGTGCCACCAACGTAACACCTTCCGCGCAGCGATTTCCTCGTCCTCCCGCAACGGTTTTTGAGCAGACACTGTCCCACACGTTATGCGTCACACCACGCAGCATCCGAACGCCTTTCGCAACGCTCTCCTCGTCTCCGCCGCCACGCTCTTATCGCTCGCTCCTGGCGCGCTGCATGGAGCGCAGGGAAATGCGCTCGAACTGGCGGGTCTGTGGGAGGCAAAGCTCCGATTCGGCCCTGACATTCGCGGACCGCTGACCATCGAGCTCGCGGCCGGTGCGTGGCACGCGGAGATAGCCGGCGTGACTACCGCCGCGCGTGTCCTGGGCGACACCATCAGCTTCACTCTTCCGGACGGGCGCGGCGCATTCCGCGGCCTGCTTGCGTCGGGGCGGGGGCGGGGGTGGGGGCGCATCGTAGGCCACTGGATCCAGGCCACGACCGTAGCGAACGGATCGCGGTACGCCTCGCCGGTGGTCCTTACGCGGGCCGGCAGCGCGGAGCGCTGGCGCGGAGACATCGATCCGCTCGCGGATGAGTTCACGATGTATTTGAGGGTGGACCCGAATGCGGACGGGTCGCTGCGCGCGTTCCTCAAAAACCCCGAGCGAAACATCGGCCGGTTCACGCGGGTCGCCGCGCTCGAGCGCCAAGGCGATATCGTGCGCCTGCTTGCTGCGCCCACGGCTGGCGCGAAGGGGGAAGTACTTGCCGAGGGGGTGCTGCGCGAGGGCGTGCTGTCGATCCCGCTGCGCGGGGGGACGTACGACTTCCGGCACGTTGAGGCATGCAGCGCGAGCGACTTTTACCCGCGCTCGCATCCGGGGGTGGGTGCCGCGTACGCCTATCGTGTGCCGCCGCCGCTGGACGACGGCTGGCCCGTGGGGACCCCGGAGGAGGTAGGCATGTCGCGCGCCGCGCTCGAGACGTTCGTGCGCGCCATCATCGATATGCCCATCGACAGCCTGAGCTCGCTCGAGATCCACGGCGTGCTGATCGCGCGCCACGGGAAGCTCGTGCTCGAGGAGTACTTCCACGGCGAGCACCGCGACAAGCCGCACGATACCCGCTCTGCCGCGAAGAGTGTGACAGCCACGCTGCTCGGGGCGGCGATCGAGGCGGGCGTGCCGTTGAGCGCGCGGTCGCCCGTCTATCAGGTGATGAACGGGGGCCGCTTTCCGGCCGACCTCGAGCCGCGGAAACGCGCACTGACGCTGGAGCACCTGCTGACCATGAGCTCGGGGCTCGATTGCGACGACGGCGACGCGAAGTCGCCCGGAAGCGAAGACGCCGTCGAGGAACAGACCGAGGAGCCTGATTGGTGGAAGCTCACACTCGGTCTGAAAATGATCCGTGCGCCCGGCGAGCGCGCGGTCTATTGCAGCGTGAACCCACACTTGGTCGGCGGCGTGCTGCAAAGGGCCGCGGGGCGTCCGCTGCCGGAGCTGTTCCACGCGCTCATCGCCCAGCCGCTCGTCATCCGCCGCTACTGGATGAATCTCACCCCGACCGGGGACGCGTTCATGGGCGGCGGTGTGCGCTTCCTGCCGCGGGACTTCATGAAGCTGGGCCAGTTGATGATGAACGGTGGCAAGTGGGGCGGGCGTCGGGTCGTCAGCGCGGAGTGGGCCTGTGGTGGGTGACGGAGTACCCGTACCAGGGTAGGACGCTGCAGGCGTTCTACGCGGGCGGGAATGGGGGGCAGGTGGTCATGGGGATTCCGGCGCTCGATCTGGTCGTGGCGTTCTACGGCGGGAACTACAGCGATCCAGTCATGTTTCGCACACAGCGGCAGCTGGTTCCGGAGTACGTGCTGCCGGCTATCATTGGGCGGTGACGGGTCGTCTATCCCTTCGAGTCCTGACGCGCGATGGGCGGTTGCTGTTCCTGACGCGGTGCACCCGCCTGTTCGCCTACGGCGCGTTGTCCGTGGTCCTGGTCTTCTATTTGACCAGCCTCGGCCTGACTGCGTCACAAACCGGCATCCTGCTGACCCTGACGCTGGTCGGGGACACGGTGGTCTCCCTCTACCTCACGACGCAAGCCGACCGGATCGGGCGGCGGCGCATGCTGATCGTCGGTGCCTTGCTCATGGCGGCCGCCGGCCTGGCCTTCGCCTACACGCGCAACTTCGTGTTCCTGGTCGTCGCCGGGACCATCGGCGTCATCAGCCCAAGTGGCAACGAGGTGGGGCCGTTTCTCCCGATCGAGCAGGCCGCGTTGTCGCACGTCGTCCCCGGTCAGGCCCGGACGACGGTATTCGCCTGGTACACGCTGGTCGGCTCGTTCGCGACCGCTGCCGGTGCGCTCAGCGGAGGGGCGCTGTCGCACGTCCTGCAGCAAAGGGCGCTGCCGGCCGTCGAAAGCTACCGTGTGGTGGTCCTTCTGTACGCGGTTCTTGGGGTGGCATTGGCGCTCCTCTTCACCCGTCTTTCGCCCGCCGCCGAGGTGAGCGAGTCGGGACCCGGGTCCTTCGGCATCGGCCGCTCGCGTGCTGTGGTGCTCAGGCTGTCGGGCCTGTTCGCGCTCGACTCGTTCGCCGGCGGCTTCGTGGTGCAGAGCTTTGCGGCTTATTGGTTCTACCTTCGGTTCGGCGTCAACCCCGCGACACTCGGTGCGATCTTTTTTTGGGCGAATGTCCTGGCCGGGATCTCGGCGCTGCTGGCAACGCGACTTGCCGCACGCTTCGGCCTCGTCCGGACGATGGTGTTCACACACCTGCCGTCGAACATCCTGCTCATTCTCGTGCCGCTGATGCCGAACCTGCCGCTCGCCACCCTAGTGCTGCTGGCCCGCTTCAGTATCAGTCAAATGGATGTGCCGACCCGGCAGTCCTACGTCATGGCCGTGGTCAAGCCGGAAGAACGGTCCGCGGCGGGCGGCGTCACGGGTGTAGCCCGAACGATCGGGGCGGCCCTCGCCCCCGTGTTCGCGGGATTCCTGTATGCTCGCCCCTCGTTGATGAGCGTGCCGTTCTTCGTTGCCGGAACGCTGAAAATCATCTACGACCTGTTGCTCTACAGGGGATTCGCCGCGGTTCAACCGCCCGACGTCTAGGGTCGCCTCAACTCGCGCTGGGCGGGGCGCCCGGCAGTGCTCGCGCCACCTCGATGAGGTCATCCACGAGCCGCGGTGCCTTCGCGCGCCACACGAGCGCGATCCAGCAGGGGATCGGAGGCTCGATGATCGGGCGATACACGATGGCGGTGGGCGCGGCCCGGTACCGGGCCGCGACCTCCTCACTCGCCAGCGCCCAGGCTTCTCCCGCGGCGATCTGCACGTTCGCCGACGGCGTCTCTTTGGGACGCTCGCGCCGCCGCAACGGGACCAACCCGCGGTCTCGCAGCGCCTCGTCGATGGTGCGAAAGAAGCCGGGCCATCGCTGGGGAGAGGAGTGGAGCCACGTGAGGTTCCGCAGGTCCGCCAGGGTGATCGACGCTTGGGCGGCGAGCGGGTGGTTCGCCGGGAGGAGTACGCCCTTGGTCGTGCAGTCCACCATGCGCAGCGCGTCGAACCCGGCGACGGGCCATTGCGCGATGAACACGGAAGCGATGTCGACTTGTCCCTCCCGCAAGGCGTGGTACGTGTCCGCATCGCTTTTGCTCGATACGTGCACCTGCGCCTCCGGGTGGGCGACGCGAAACGCCGCGAGCAGGTCCTCGATGTTCGAGGCGTAGACCGAGAGCTCACCGTGCGCGAACTCGAGATCGGAGGCGCCGGTCTTGCCGGCGCTGCGGGCGCTGGTCATGGCGCGTCCGGCCGCTTCCAGCGTGCCGCGCGCGTCGGCAAGGAACGCTTCGCCCGAGCGCGTGAGCCGGACCCCGCGCGGGATGCGCTCGAACAACGTCACCCCCAGCTCCGTCTCGAGGTCGCGGATCTGCTTCGACAGGGCGGGTTGCGCGACGCGCAGGCGGCGCGCGGCCTGCGCAAAACTGTGCTCCTCAGCGACCGCCACGAAGTAGCGAAAATGCCGTAGCTCCATTGCCCCTGTTCTTGAACTTTGCTATACTATACTACACATTAGTCCACAAGGGAACGCCTTCGGACTCATGGCATCCAATTCCGAGCTGCTCGACATCGCCGAGGCAGCCGCGCTGCTGCGCGTCAGCGAGGCGTCGCTGCGCCGTTGGACCAACGGCGGGCGTCTCCCCTGCCGCCGCATCGGCGGGCGCCGCGAGCGGCGCTTCCAGCGGGCCGACCTGATGGCGTTCCTGGAGGGCGATGCGAGCGAGAGGCCGGCGAGCCATGTCTGTGCCTTCTATGCGAGCGATGTCGGGCGCACGCGCCAGGCGGCGAGCCTCATCGGGAAAGGTCTGGACGCCGGCAGCGTCTGTATCCTCACCGCGCAGCTTCGCGTTCGCGGGCGGATCCTCGCTCGGCTCGCACGGCGCCGACCGGCGCTGCGACGCGACTTGGAGGCGAAGCGCCTGCTGGTCTCGGAATACGCCGAGACGGGCACGGCCCAGCTGGAGTTTTGGGCGACCGCGTTCGCAGCGGCGACGCGGGACGGCGCTCGCGCCCTCCGCGTGGTGGGCGACGTGTCCGGCGGAAGCCTCGCCCGTGATGGCGACTTCGACCAGGTGCTCGAGTACGAGGCGGCGTATGAGAGGCTGTCGCGGCGCTTTCCAGTGACTACCGCGTGCCTATACGACGCGCGCCGTTACTCCGGCCTGGAAACCACCCGGTTACTCCAGCGGCATCCGGACCTGTTTCGTGACCCGATCGCTCATTTCGTGAGCTGACCAGCCGCGGCTCATCCCCCGTCGTAGGCTTGCTGCAGGCCGTTGATATCGATCTTTTTCATTTTCAGCATGGCCTGCATGACGCGGTTCGCCTTCTCGGGATCCCGGTCTCCCAACATCCTCCCCAACGCGGTCGGAATGATTTGCCACGACAAGCCATACTTGTCCTGCAGCCAGCCGCATTGATCTGCTCTGCCGCCCGCCGACAGCTTCGTCCACAGCTCGTCTACTTCTTGCTGCGTCTCACAGTTCACGAACAATGAGATCGCCGGCGTGAACTTGTATTGCGGGCCGCCATTCAGCGCGTAGAACTGTTGTCCCTCGAGCTGGAAGGTCGCGGACATGACCGTCCCTTTGGGTCCCGGCCCCGCCGCTCCATAGCGCGTGACGCTCAGCATCTTGGCATTCTTGAAGATCGAGACGTAGAAATTCATCGCCTCTTCGGCTTGGCCGTCGAACCACAGGAACGGAATGATCTTCTGCATCTGAGTCTCCTCAGGATTGTCTGTTGCCGTACAGGACCCCGCCCAGCCAGGCACAGGGCGGACCGGTCACCGCGACGGCGATGGAATACCAGAGCGGAC
>WNFR01000921.1_pt1 | contig 38737 bp, 33 predicted proteins | sample 5400221 | NCBI WGS metagenome assembly WNFR01 (sample SAMN13153357, study PRJNA577476) | soil metagenome | isolation source: 40 cm soil under Madrone tree | place: USA:California | collected 2016-06-14 | reverse complement strand
GGTTGTGTTCGATTACCCGCCTTTCAACATCGTAGACGCCAGCATATTCGAAGCCCTACAGGATCTGCTCGCGCGAATGAACGCCAGCCCGAGCCTGCGGGTCGTCGTATTCGAAAGCGCGAACCCCGAGTTTTACCTTGCCCACTTTGATTTGACCGGCAAGATAGGGGACATTATGTCCGCTGTCGGGGCTTCGGGCCTCCCGATCCTGATGGATACGTTCGTGCGTCTCACCAAGTCCCCGGTGGTCAGCATCGCGAAGATCCGAGGCTGTGTCCGGGGAGTGAGCAGCGAGTTCGTCCTCGCCTGCGACATGCGCTTCGCGTCGCGCGAGAACACGCGACTCGGCCAACCCGAAGTCGGGGTGGGATTGCATCCCGGCGGCGGCGGTGCGGAACGTCTTCCACATCTGGTCGGTCGCGGTCGGGCGCTCGAAATCGTTCTCGGCGCGAACGATTTCGACGGCGATACCGCGGAACGATACGGATACGTCAACCGGGCACTTCCAGACGCCGAACTGGACGGCTTCGTCGACGCGCTCGCGCGCCGGATCGCCTCCTTCGACAGGCGTGTCATCGCCGCCGCGAAGAATCTCGTCAACCATGTCTCGTTGCCGTCCGCCGACCGGCTCCTCGCCGCCATCACTTCTTTTGAGACCGCCCTGACGTGGCCTGAAACGCAGCAGCGAATCAAAGCGCTGTTGGAGCGCGGACTCCAACGAGACAGCGACTTCGAAACTCGCTGGCCCGAGGTACTCGGCACGCTGCTTGAGACCTAGTCAACGTGCGGCGATGCGCAGCCTCGCCGTGCTAATAGAGCCGTTCCGGGTCGAGATATCGCAAGCCTTACTCGATGCCGAGAGGAGACAAGCCATGTCCTACAGCATCTCGACCTTGCTGACCCGCAATTTTCACGATGTCTTCGGTGACTACCATCGGACCGAGCGGTGTACGACACGGGTTCGCTATACTCTCCAGCGTGAACCATTCGCCGATTCTTCTCGGAACTTCATCGTTCACAGCCACAGGATGGCAGGGATCGTTCTACCCGAAGGGCTTGCGACCCGCCGACTTCCTCAGTTACTACGCCCAGCATTTTGACACCGTAGAGATTGACTCAACTTTCTATGCAACTCCGAATGTGAGCGTGGTGCGCTCCTGGAATGCCAAAACTCCGGAGGGATTTCTCTTTGCGGCCAAAGTACCAGGAGATCACGCACAAGAAGGTTCTCAAAGATTGTGACGAGCAATTTAAGGTCTTTCCTGGGGCTAACGCTTAGCTTCGAGCTGCCGTGGCACTTAGATTAGGTAAAACTCTAGGGCTTCGGAGTTCGCCGGAGTGAAGGCGCATCCGGCGGACGGTTTTTGTCTTCCTGCGCCTTTTCAACGGGCTCCTCGGGCGGGACCATCCACTCGAAGCCGCGCCGCTCGTCCATCGTGCCCAGAACAAATGAGGCATTTCCGGCGATCAATGGCAGTGCGGCGCGCATGAAATCAGCGGAATCGATTGGGGCAGCCTTTTGCGCCTGGCCGCCACGAACGTTTTCGAGCACCTTTGCGAACCGCGGCTCGCCAGAACCCAGGTGAGTGATGTTCGGGTCGTTGCCTTGAATCAGTTCGGCCAGTGTGGAACCCTTCGCGCCCCGCGGGTAACGACTCTCCACAATGGTACGCGGCGCATGCTTTTCCGGCGGGTACAGCTGCGTAAAGCGTGGCCGCTGAATTCGCGTCTGCCAATAGTCGCCGCGCGTGGCGACTTGCTCCTGCCCCAAACGATATTCCACGACCCACACCTCCGGGCCGTAATCGTTGGGAGCGTAGCCAATCATCACGATCTGAAAGATCGGTTCATCGAGAGAGAAATCCAGTTTGTGGTGGAGTTGAGCGACCAGAGGGCGAAGTTTCTCAAGGAAAGCAATGCCGATGGTCTCCAAATCCGTCTCGCCCTCGCCGGGAGCGGGCTCATAGCGCGGGTCGGCCCGGCCGACACGCTGAAAATGGCGGTCCAGCCGGATGGGTTTAGGATCGGCGGGAATGCGCCATTCCGAGGCTCCGAAAAGGATGCCGATGTGCGTGGCGTCGAGCTCCATCACACGGGGCGGAATGGAATTCCGCTCCACGGGCTGATCGATGGCTGCAAAGACGATTACGTCCTTCGCCACATGAACGATGGCGCGGCCACCGGCCAGATTGGCGACGATTTCGTCCTCGTGCTGCTCCTGGGCAAGAGCGTCCGACGGGAATACAAAGAGGATGCCAAACAACAGCAAGAGCAAATGCTTCATGCCATACGACCCATGCGGATGACTGGAGACCACTGACCTCACACTATCACACCCGCAAGGCGCAGGCGGAAGTACGATGTCAGCAACGCGGCGCAAAATCTTCCTTGACGGCGCAACGGCCTTCACGTTGCAATAAAACATCTGGTCGTTGAGAATTCCGCTTGTATTCCAGGGAGCGAACATGTCACTGAGTCCCGGTGGTCCTCCTGCAAGCACACCGCCGCCCGCGGCGATGGATCCGCGCGTTTCCATTATCCTTCGAATGCGGCGCGGCGCGGGATGGTTTCTGACCATCGCCATTCTCTCCGGCGTGAATGCCCTCCTGCAGATATTTGATGCAAAGATCCGCTTTATCTTTGGCCTGGGGATAACGCAGGTTGTGGATGCCGTGGCGCATGGGATGGAGCGCGGAACCATGGTAGTCATCGTTGTGGACGGCCTCTTTATCCTCATGCTGGTCCTTTGCTCGCGCTGGGCAAAAACGGGTTCGCAAGGGGCATTCCTCGGCGGAATGATCGCCTATGCGCTTGATGGCATATTGCTCCTGCTGTTCCGCATGTGGCTGGACGCGGCCGTGCACGCCTACGCGCTGTGGATGATCTGGCAGGGCTACTCGGCGTCGCGCGAGCTTGCTCAACTACAACAAGCTGCCCAGCCGGGACTGTCGCAGCCGAGGCTTCCCTGAACATGGCTACCAAGATTCGCGGCATCGAGGGCATGAAGCGCATCCCGCCTAAAGGATGGAGTCGCGCAGGATGGAGTCGCGCAGTTCCGCCCTGCCGCCACATCGAGTAAACTATGGGTCCGATATCATTGATGGTGGACAGAACATGGGACTCAGAAAACCAAAAAGCATCAAGCACAACGGGAAGTCGCTGACAGAAATCCTGGAAGCGCACGAACGCTTTTTCACCGGCAAAGCCGGAGGAGCGCGCGCTGACCTGACCGGCGCAGACCTTTCGAACGCGGACCTGACCGAGATCAACTTGACCGGCGCAATCCTCCGCAACGCAAACCTTGAGGGCAGTGACCTTCGCAAAGCCAGGCTCCCCGGAGCCGATCTCTCTGGCGCAAATTTGCACAAAGCGGATCTCCGCAATACGGACATGACGGAAGCGATTCTTCCGGGGGCTGACTTGACCGAAGCGCTGGCCAGCGGCGTGGAATTTTTCCGCTGCGACCTTTCGAACGTAAATTTCCAGCGAGCCCATTTGCGCAATGTAAATTTGCGTTTGGCAAATGTGACCGGGGCCAGATTTTCCGGCGCCGACATGGGCGTGGCCATTTTGCGAGAAACGGATTTGACCGGCGCGGATCTTTTCGGCGTTGACCTCTCCACGACGTTACTGCCCAAGGGCTTCTCGGCGCCGCAAGTTGCCAAGAAGAGCGCCTAGAGCCTTTTTTTAATCGCTCGTAGATGGTATTCGTTGTTTTGACGTGGTAGCCTCTCGCGGAAGAAAGCTTTTCGTGACTTCTGTGGCCACTCCTGCCACCCAACTCGGCCGTTCGAACGTGCGCGAACGCGTGCTGGAAGTGATTCGTGGCCTGCTCGACGAACTGGGCAGCCAGGGCGCGCTCCCGATGCTCAACCCGGCGTCGCAGCTCGACCGCGATTTGGGTCTCGGCAGCCTGGAACGTGTGGAACTTCTGGCGCGGCTGGAAACGGCATTCGCGATGCGCCTTCCGGACCGCGCGGCTTCCGAGGCCAACTCTCCGGAAGATTTGGTGCGCGCGATTCTGAGCGCTCCGGGAACAACTGCGGAAGACGAAGAAGCCGGCTCCGCATTGCGGGCTTCGGTGACGGTTCAAAAGCTGCATCGCGCGGCCACCGATGAGGGAGTTTTCTCCGCTGAAACGCTCATGGACGTGCTGCGTTATCGCGCGGTCCATGACGCCGCGCGTGCGCACCTCTTAATCACCGAGGATGGTGACGAAGGCGAACGCAATCTTACGCTGACCTTTGGCGATCTTTTCGCCGCCGGGAACCGCTGCGCCGCGGAGCTGGCGCGCCGTGGCGTACCTGCCGGCGGACGCGTGGCGCTGATGTTGCCGACTTCGCGGGCCTTCTTCGTGTCTTACGCGGGAATTCTTCTCGCGGGTGCAATTCCGGTCCCGATTTATCCGCCATTTCGCGCCGACCGCATCGAGGAATACGCCGCGCGGCAATCGGCGATTCTTAACAATGCGGAGGTTTGTCTCTTACTGACATTTCATCGCGCGGAAGCCGTCGCCAAATTGCTGCGTCCTCGCGTGCGTTCGCTCACCGGAGTTGTCGACGCAGAGAAATTGATTGACGCGGCGGATAAAGCTCCCCCGCCATCGCCGGGTGCGCCTCCTTTGCACGTCACTGGAAGCCGCGTGCGCCGGGGCAGCGACATCGCGTTGCTGCAGTACACCTCCGGGTCCACGGGTGATCCCAAAGGCGTCATGCTGACGCACGCAAATCTCCTCGCCAACATACGTGCCATTGGTGAAGCAGTCCAGATTGGGCCGGATGACGTCGGCATCAGCTGGCTCCCGCTGTACCACGATATGGGTTTGATTGGAGCGTGGCTCACGCCTCTGCACTACGGCATACCCATGGCGGTGATGTCGCCACTGTCTTTTTTGACACGCCCGGAGCGCTGGCTGCAAGCGTTTCACAAGCATCGCGGCACACTTGCCGCCGCGCCGAATTTTGCTTATGAACTGTGCGTGCGCAAGATCGCGGACAAAGACATCAAGGGCATTGACCTCAGTTCCTGGCGCGCGGCGCTGAATGGCGCTGAGCCGGTGAATCCGGAGACGCTGGAGCGCTTTGCGGAGCGATTCGCAAGTTACGGCTTCCGCCGCGAAGCGCAGCTTCCTGTCTACGGATTGGCGGAGTCTGCTCTGGGAGTCACCATCCCGCCTCTCAATCGCGGCCCGTTGGTGGATCGTGTCGAGCGCGAGACGTTTACGGCGCAAGGCCGCGCCGTGCCCGCGGCCCCTGACGACGAAACGGCAATTGCCTTTGTTTCCTCCGGAAAGGCCCTGCCGCGCCATGAAGTTCGCATCGTGGATGATCGTGGCAACGAAGTTCAGGACCGCACCGAAGGATTTTTGTGGTTTCGTGGCCCTTCGGCAACCGCTGGCTACTACCGCAATCCCAAAGCGACCGAAGCGCTGCTGCCGCTTGGCCCGGCGACCGGCCCGGGAGAATACGCCTGGGTGGACTCGGGCGACCGCGCTTACCGCGCCGATGGTGAAATCTATGTCACGGGACGCGTGAAGGATATCATCATCAAGGGCGGGCGCAATTTATATCCGCACGAAGTCGAGGAACTTGCGGCGCGCGTTGAGGGAATTCGCAAGGGATGTATCGTCGCTTTCGGGTTGAAGGACGAAGCCACAGGCACGGAAAAGTTGGTTGTCGTCGCGGAGACTCGCGAACGCGATGCGGCGCGGCGCACGGCTCTCGCTTCCGCGGTGACGGACCTTGTCTCGCGCGGATTGGGGCTTCCACCGGATCGCGTGGAATTACTCATGCCGGGCAGCATCCCGAAAACGTCCAGCGGAAAATTGCGCCGCGAAGAGACCAAGCAACTCTATCTCGCGGGAACGCTTTCCGCCTCGCGTGCGCCCGCCTGGGTGCAAATCGTGCGCCTGGGAACGGCAAGCACCTTGCGCAACTTTGCCCGCGAGATTTTTGGCGGGCTAAAGCGCGGGCTCGAAATTCTGTACGGTTTGTATTTCGGCGTGGTGTTTTTGCTTTGGATTGTTCCCACCTGGGTGATGGTGCAATTCATCAAGGATCATAAGAGGGCGGGACGCTTCACTTCTTCCGCTCTGAAAATCTTGTTCGCGCTGATCGGGTGCCGGGTTCGCGTTGTTGGCAAAGAGCACATGAATACGCCGGGCGCAAAAATCTATGCGGCAAATCACACCAGTTATTTCGATGTGTTGCCTCTAATGCTGGGACTGGGCGTGCCTTATCGCTTCGTCTCGAAAATGGAAGTCGGCAGCATGCCCTTCATCGGCGCGTTCCTGGACCGCATGGGACATTTCAAGTTTGACCGCACGAATCCGGAATCCAGGCTGCGCCAGGCGCAGGTGATGGAAGAATTTTTGCGCAACGGCGAATCGGTGTTTATATTTCCGGAAGGTACTTTCACCGGCGAGGATGGCGTGCGGCCTTTCCAGCTTGGAGCTTTCAAGGCCGCGGTCGCGACTGGTGTGCCGATCATTCCCGTCTCTCTGGCCGGCACTCGCCGGTTTCTGCGCGACAGCACTTACGTGCCTCGGCCGACGAGCGTTACCATCACGCTTTCGCCGCCGATCTATCCAGGCACTGCTTCACGCGCGAGTAATTCTGCCGATTCTTCCGACTGGCACGAACTCATTCGCTTGCGTGACGCCACACGTGCCGCGATTGTGCGCTTCTCCGGCGAGCCGATGCTGTAGAAGCGTGACCTCTGCAAGCCTCGATGCTGGAGGTTAGAGATTGGAGGTTGGACGTTAAGAAGAGAAAGTCAAAACCCGCACCCTTTGGTAAAGCAAACCCAAAGGGATGCGGCACCCAAAACCGTCTCATCGCTCAATCTGTGGCCCACCCGCCAGCACCTGTTTTGCGTCTTGCTTGGCGCAAAAGGCGATGCAGCCCGCGAGCAGAATTAGGATTCCCGGAAACAAGAGCAGCATTCCGACCGCATCTCCAGCGGCGGAGGGCTCCCAGCCAAGCAACAGCACGCCGAGAACCATGGTGCTGGAACCCACAAGAATGAGGATTTTCCATCGAGACATTGTCGTGCTTGCTAGATTGTAAGCATTCTCGATCTAACGCACATCATCTTTTCTGTGCACTTTCAACGAAGCAACCGTCTCTCTCATTTTGATAAATTTCCAAATTGGAAAAACTCGGAATTGCCCGTTACAGCGTTACAAAGCAAACCCCAAAGGGATGCGGCACCCAAAACCGTCTCATCGCTCAATCTGTGGCCCACCCGCCCTATTCCGAGCTGCCCGACGATCACGGGTCCTGGAGGGGAATGCCTGCCACGCTGCAAAACGTTTGTCAGGGCATTCTTCAGCTCCGCTTGATGATGAACACGGTCTTATCGTCAATACGGTCCTGTTCGCCAATCTGGCGGAGACGATCGTCTTTTTTCACCGCATATTCCAGCAGAGCGTTGCAGATTTCCTTTGCCGGTTGGCGATAGCGCTCACGCATCACCCCTTCCAGCTGCTGACGTTCTTCTTTGTCACTGCCGTCGTAGACCCCATCGGTATAAAGGAAGAAAATGTCCCCCGGACTCAACAACGTGAGCTCGGCCACATCGGAGGAGTTCACCCTCGTCTCTCGGACTTCCAGTGAAAGATACCTGTTACGATCCGGATGATCTTCGGGGATCTGCAAGCCAAGCGGTAGGAACTGCACCATGCGGCTTTTATCCATCTCCATGAACTTGCGGTATTCGGCGGAGAAGACCAGCGGTGGTGGATGTCCAAAATTCACGAATCGAAAATAGCCATAAGGGTGCACTTCGCCGTAAAGCATGGTCGCTATCTCCTGGGCGCTCTCTTTCTCGCTTCTTCCGAGGGCATTTCGTGCGGTGACTGATTGCGCCAACCTTAGGTTGATCCTCTCGAATAACTCCGGTGTCGTTTTCCCTCGATAATCGAGTTCGGAGAGCATGAGGGCATGAAACGTGTCGTGGACCGTCGACGCGATTTTCGCCGCAATGATTCCGTGTCCCTGAGCGTCCACCAACAGAACTCCCGCCGTGCTATACAACTGGCGCAGGTCTTCGGCGGCCCGCACCTGTTCCGAGCTTCGTGCCTCTCTGTACGCGGATTCCATTTCGGGCTTGTAGCCGGGCCTTGATTTCAACCATTGGACATGATCGTCCACCGAATTTCGCGGCATCGCGCCTGCCGGGAGCGGCTCTAAATACTGTTTCGATCGCTTCATGGCCCGCTGAATGCGGGCGTCGATGTCGTAACGCTGCTGGAAGTTTATGTACTCAAATAGGTCGCCGCCGACTGTTCCCGCGGGAATGGAGTTGCCGTACATCTCGATTCCTTCCACATGCGGAATCGTGCCTTCCACGGGCATCAGCCGCTTGAGCAGATATTCATCAATAGTCGGAGCGGTGTAGATGTTTGTCATACCAGACTTCCAGGCCGAAGCGATTCACTCCTTTGATGTTTGCCTAACTCGGTTCGCAACATGACGAAGCGGCACCCCTTCTTACCTGGGAATTCACATATCCCGCAGACTGACCGACGTCGGGTCCCAGATCCTCATTTTACGCCTAACGGTAATGACGGGAGAACACTGAAAGCCGTTCCCTGGCCCGCGAGCAAAAATCTAATTATTGCGGAGGTTCCATGAAGCTCAGATTCATTGTGTCTTTGCTTGCTCTGGTGACCGTTTTTGGCCTCTCGGCCAAGGCTCAGGAGCTCCCGAAGATAGATGCATCCGTCAGCTACTCTTATTTGCGTGCCAATCCCGCAACTCAGGGATTTAACAGTTTCAATCTCAACGGAGGCAGCGCTTCGGTGGCCTATAATTACCGGGACTGGCTGAGCGGCGTCGCCGATTTCGGCGGCTATCACGTTGGTAACAGCAATGGCGTGAGCGCGGACGACCATTTACTTACGTATCTTTTTGGCCCGCGATTCACCTATCGCGGACACCGGCGGATTTCGCCGTTTGGCCAAGTCCTCTTCGGCGGGGCACGCGCCGGTTCGAATGTGTTCGCCACGTCGAACTCTCACACTGCCTTCGCCACAGCGTTCGGCGCCGGAGTCGATTGGAACGTGCGCGATCGTTTTTCAATCCGCGCGTTGCAATTTGACTATCTGTTGACCCATTTGCCCGAAGTCGGCAACGCCAACAACCAAACACAGAACAACCTGCGCGTTTCCACCGGAATCGTTTTCCATTTCAAGTAATTCTTCCTGCGGAAACAGTAGAAATCGGTTGCCAGGTGCAGGCAGAGGGGCCATCCGCTTCAAGCGGGCGGCCCCTCGCACCGTTGCATTAGATTTCAGTGCTGCGTCGAGTAAATCACTGTGATGTACGTGTCAATCTCCACCGGCTGGCCGTTAAGAACCGTGGGTTTGTAGCGCCATTGCCCAACGGCTTCCAGGGCGGACCGGTCAAAGAGCGGATCACTCACAACAATCTGCAAAGACTGAATCGTGCCATCCGTTCCGATGATCGCGCGCAATTCCACGCGGCCGTCGCGGCGCGTCTGCCTCGCCAGCGGCGGATAAACAGGCTCGACGCGGTGAATGAGCATCGCTGGATCCAGATGCGTCATTCTTAGGATCTGCGGTCGCTGGCGTTCCGTGTTAGGCGGCGGCAAGATTCGCTGCCTCGGGTCCGAAAGAGGAATGCCGTCGATGGCGCCGGGAATTCTGTCTCCAATCCCTGGCGGTGCGTCATCCGTGGAATTCCCGGATGGTTTAGGGTCACGCATAACGATCGTGGTTGGAATACTGGGCGGCGGGCAGAAACGGCATTGGTTTTGCGGGCCTCTCGGATGTGGCTGTTGCGGATCGGAATTGTGCGAAACGTCGTGGAACCGCGAGTAAGGCGGAACGGGAGTTATGATCTTGAGGGTTATTCGCTCCGCTTTACTGAAAATGGGCACGAGAATAAGCATTGTAAGAACAGCGCTTTGCAAACCGATCGAAATGGCCAGCGCGCGGCGGCGAGAGCGCCGCTCACGCGCAAGCTGTTCGGCGTCGCCATCTACCAGGCATCCGCTTAACGATCCAAGACTCTCTTTGCACACTTCACCGGAAACTTTTTCAGGCTCGGGCGACATCACACACCTCCACATTTTTTTCTGCGAATGTCTGCCGTTCCGCGGTCTCGCAGAACGGAGCTATAGAGAATTTGCGGCGCCGATTTCCTGGGGGTTGCTCTAGATCTCCAGGAGACCGGCGCCGCGCTCGCAGGGATGTGAGGTTGCGCGCGTCCTCACTGCCTTGGACACCAGGGGTGAATACAAGTTCCCAGCTCCTTACGATCAGGGCCACTTTCGACAGAAAAAAGCGGTGTTTTTGCCTCCACAACCAATAAGCCATGTTGAATGAATAGTTTGCAGGACACTGCATCCGGGTATCCCCTTTGCGCATCTTATTTGTCGTGGACGTGGATCCAAGGAGGATTGCCCCCATGGGCCGGCACAATCTAGAAACAGTAGGTGTGCGCCGTACCGGCTGGGCTGCTCTGGACCGCGATCCGCAGCAGGACACGGTGGAATTCATCTGTCCGCACTGCGGCGCGCGGGACAAGAAAAATGCCCGGCGCGAGCGTGCGCTTTATCATTTTACGGATGGCTTTTTGCAGGACTTGCAGGGAGAAGTGACGCAGTGCCATGCTTGCAAGCAATACTTGCGGGTTGTCCCCATTGTCATGCTGCACGATCAGGATGAAACTCGCCGCTTCGAAGCTGTTTTTTCGGACGAACACCTGGTAGGTTCGCACTAATCGCGTTTTATATGGCGAAATAAAAACGGGGCGCTCTGATTTGTTCAGGGCGCCCCGTTCCGTTTTTCTACGGCAAAGTGTGACTACGTATTAGTCTCGGTCCCTGTCTCGATCTCTATCACGGTCCCGGTCGCGATAGTGGCGATGTTCGTCGTAATCGCGGTGATGTTCCCGCCATTCATGCTCGCGCCATTCGCGGGCTCTCCACTCGTTGCGGCGATAACGCTCCAATTGTTCATACGCTTCGTGGCGTTCATGCCGCCAGTACGCGGCTTGCGGGCTGTAATAGCCGAAATACACAATCGATTGATGAAGACGAAATTCGGCATACGCCGCGCGCCGGTTGCAATCATCCCCATCATTCGCCCGCGCGCTGGGTGTGCCGGCAAATAGCAGAACTCCACTCAACACCACCGCCGCTAATGCGGCCTTCCCGAAGATAGACTTCATCAGATGCTTATGCAGTTGCATAACACCCTCCCAAGGACGACGTCGAGGCTGGTGTGAGGTCGCGTCCTGTTTCTGCTCATGAAACACGACGGCTCGGAAAATGTTTTGATTTCTTTTTGGCTAAGCCATGAAAATCTTTCGGAAAGCATTTCGCTCAAAAGAAAAAGGGCGCGGCCTGCCATGGCAGACCGCGCCCGGAAAAATACGTTCATGATTTAGTGGCGATCGTGATCGTGGTCATCCCAATCGCGATCGGAATGCCACCGGCGGCCGTCTTCGTCCCACCAGCGATGGTATTGATTCCAGCAGCGTTCTCGAGCTTCATGCAGGTCGCGCCGCGCATGATCGGCCTGCCGGCTATTCCAGCCGTGATGCTCCACGGCTTCATGCAGTTTGTGATCCGCCTTGGCGATGCGCCGCTGGCACTTGTCGTAATCTTCGGCGGACGCTCGGGGTGCTCCCGCGAATGCCAGCATGCCGGCGAGTGCTGCAGCAGCTAACATCGTCTTTCGGAAAAACTTCTTCTCTCCCATTTGAACCTTCATTTTCTCTCCATCCTTCCGTATTCCCCGGCTGCAATGGGGTGGGGTCCCGTTTTATAAAACACCATCGCGCAGAGAATGTAGCAAGACTCGTTCCACACTACAAACGCATGCAAATAAATGCCTTAGCTCTGATTGACGTTTAGTAGGCCTGTAAAAACTGTTCGCCTTCCATGTGGTATTTCTCAAGTCCCGCGCGAATGTAGTCAAACGCTTCGTCCACGGTATCGGCGAACTGCAGCATCTTGTACTCTTCCTCGTTGATAGTGCCCCAGCGCACCATGGCCTTCCAGTTCAGCACTTCATCCCAATACTTACGGCCGTAAATCAGAATGATGTTATGTTTCGGCAGCTTCTCCGTTTGCAGCAGCGTCAGCATTTCCCAAAGTTCGTCCATCGTCCCGAATCCGCCCGGAAACACTATCAGCGCTTTGGCGATTTGCGCGAACCACAATTTGCGCATGAAAAAGTATTTGAAATTGAAGCTCAGCTCCGGGCTGATGTACGGATTTGCAAATTGCTCGTGCGGCAGCTCTATGGAAAGCCCCACGGACTTTCCGCCAGCCTCATACGCCCCGCGGTTCGCTGCTTCCATGATGCCCGGCCCCCCGCCCGAACAAACCACAAAGCGGCGCGGCTTCGGCCCCAGCGTCAGCGCCCAGGTCGTCAGCTTGTGGGAAAGCTGCCGCGCCTCTTCGTAGTAGCGCGACATTTCCAGAAGGCTCTTCGCATGGCGCACGTCCGCGCGGTGCTTGGCTAACTTCGCCGCGGACATCTTCGAAGTCTTTGCTTTTTTCAGCCGCGTGCATCGCGCTTGCGCGGTTTCACGGGACTCGATGCGCGCCGAACCGAACATCACCACGGTGTCTCCGATCCCTTCTCTTTTGAGCTGTACGAGCGGATGGATGTATTCCCCCAGGATGCGGATGGGCCGCGCCGGTGTACTGGCCAAGAACTTTGGGTCTTCATGCGGCGCTTTCGGCGCGTGCTGCGGTTTCGGTTTTCTGCCGTCGGACATCGGTCTTTTCTCCCGTTGAGACGAACCTTGATTGTAGGAATCGCCGCTGCTTGCGGCAACGTCTTCCGCTGAACATGCGTCGAATCAAGTACAGTGTAGTGCAGGGCCTTTACGCCTGCAGCTGTTGCACTGCGTTGGGTCCAGGCCAAATCCTGTCACACCCGGTAACGCGAATGACCCGAATCGCCGGCGCATCCCTGACTCTGGCTCTTCTTCTGGCTCTGGCTGGCGTGGCCGCCCGCGCGCAAGCTCCTGTGGGTCCACTCCCTCCGAAACCCGGCGTCGAAGTCCAGCAGTCTCCCAAGGACGCGCAAGCCAAAGTCAAAGTCCAAGTAACGCTGGTCAATACCCCGGTGACCGTGCGCGATGGCCGCGGCGAGATGGTTCACAATCTGGAGGCCCGGGACTTCAAGGTTACAGACAATGGCTTTGCGCAACAAATCTCTCACTTCGATCTCGGCGGCGATCCCATCTCCATGGTGATTCTGATCGAAACCAGTTCGCGCATCGAGGCGCTTCTGCCGGAGATCCGCAAGACCGGCATTTTATTCACGCAAACCGTGATGGGGCCCACCGGCGAGGCCGCCGTCGTGGGCTTCAACGACTCGGTCGACAAACTCCAAGATTTCACCACGAACGCCGACCTCATCGAGAATACTATCGCGCATCTGGGAGAAGGCACTTCGGGCTCGAAGCTTTTCGATGCCATGGCTGTGGGCGTGGAAATGCTCTCGGGCCGGCCGCAAGCTACGGCCGATAAGCCCGGCCGCCGCCGCGTGCTGATGATTGTGTCGGAAGCCACCGATGTTGGCAGCGAAGCAAAGCTCGGCGAAGGGTTGCGGCAGGCGCAGTTGGCCAACGTCACCATTTACAGCGTCGGGCTTTCCACCACTCGCGCTGAGCTCCAAGCCAAGCCGAAAGACACGCGGCCGCAAATCACTCCGCCCGGCACTTTTCCGCTTCCGCCCCAGCCCGGCGTCCCGCAAACGCCCACCAGCGAGCAAAACCGCTACGGCAACATTGACTTGATGGCCGCGGCCGTTTGGGTCGTGCAACACATCCATGATCAGGTGAAGGATCACGCGCTCGAAGTCGCTGCTGCCGCCACCGGCGGCGCGCACCTCGCCACCTTCAAAGACCGCTCCATCGAAAAAGGCATCGACGAAATCGGCGGCGAGCTCCACTCGCAATACACAATAGGCTACACGCCGACCGGCACAAATGCTGCCGGCTACCACGAAATTAAAGTGAATATTGTTCGCGACGATGCCAAGAGCCTGAAGGTCCGCGCCCGCCCAGGCTACTTCCTCGCGCCGCCGGAAGGCTAGCCTGGCAGTTTGGCCCTAGGCAATCTGCTTCCAGAAGGTGGCGTCGCGAGAAGCAAGCAGCGCGTCCTTGCGCGCGTTCCAGCGCAAGAAATGCGGCGAATGCATATGCTCGGTATGTGCCTCACGGCTCGTCCACACTTCGTGCAGCAACAGCGCGCCGGGCGTGTCAGCGGAGCGATGCAAATCATAGCGAAGGCAGCCGTCTTCTTTTCGTGTAGGACCAACCAGCGCGCGCAGTTCCGCTTCCAGCAAGGTTTCCTGTCCCTCGTGCGCCCGCAGAATCACGATGAGCGTCACGGCGTCTTTCGGCAGCTTCCCGCCAGCTGCCCCTCGCGATTTCCGTGCGCCGCGTTTGGGCTTTCTCGCTCCCGCTCTTCTCGGCTTACGCTTCGCCATAATGGCCGGGATTGTAACCTAAATCGTGCAACCCGCAAGCCGTTTCGTAGCGATGGACGCCTGCCACGCTCATTGTTGCGGCAAGAACGTGATGTCCACGGGTGACGGCACTTCGACAACCTGCCCGGTGGGCGTGAGGCCGCCCGTGGCGAGATCAATCTTGAAAACGACAATGTTGTTCGAGAGTTGGTTCTCCGCCAGCAGATATTTGCCGCTCGGGTCGATCGCAAAGTGCCGCGGCTCTTTGCCGCCCGTGGGAATCCCGCCAACCGGTCCAAGCGTTCCCTTCGCAGGATCAATGGAAAGAATCGCCAGGCTTTCGTTACCTCTGTTGGAGACGTAGAGAAATTTTCCGTTCGGGTATACGGCGGCTTCGGCCACGTCGTTCCGGCCGGAGAATCCAGGTGGCAGCGTCGACACCGTCCCAATTTCCTTGAGCGTCCCTTTTTTCGCGTCGTAAGCGAACGACGTCGCCGTCGAGGTCAGTTCGCTCACCACGAAAACAAATTTTCCTTTTGGATGGAACGCGACATGCCGCGGTCCGGAGCCAGCTTTCAACCTGGCGAACGCTGGTTCGTTCGGGGTAAGCGTGCCGCTCGCGGCATCGAACTTGTAGACCAGCACTTCATCCAGGCCCAGGTCGGCCACCAGTGCGAACCGATTGTCCGGTGGCGTCTCAATCCAATGCGCGTGCGGGCCTTCCTGCCGCTCCTTGTCCGGCCCCGTGGCGCCCTGATCTTTCACCAGCGCGGTGTGTTCTCCCAGCCGACCATCCGCCAAAATCGGGAACACCGCAACCGTCCCCGAACTGTAGTTCGCGACAAGAACGTACTTGCCGGTTTTGTCGAACGACAAATAACACGGGTCTTCACCGAGCGACGGAAGCTGATTCAGCAGCGTGAGCTTCCCGGTCTTCACATCAATCGCAAACGCGCTAACGGTACTCGTCTTGCCCGCTTCATTCGCGGCATACAGAAATTTCCCACTCGGGTGCACCGCTACCCACGACGGGTCCGGCGTCTCCGCCGCAACACCCTTTGGGGTTAGCTTCCCGGTATCCGCATCAAACTCGTATGCGTAAATTCCTTTGCTCTCCGTTTTCGTCGTGTATGTTCCGACAAAAACGAGATACTTGTGCTTTGCAGCGGGCTTATTGACATGTCCGACTGCAACGGAAAAAATGAGTGAAGCAATGAGAAGCAAGAATGCAGATATTCGCCTTGTAATTTTCATGGGAAGGTAGTGTAACGCAGGCCGAAACAGAAAAGGGGCACGAATCATCGTGCCCCAAAACGTCTTTCTGAGTTGTGGATTTACTTCTTCTCTTCCTCGTTTTCTTCCTGAAGGACAGCGGCGGCAGCGACCGAATCATCCGCTTCGAGCCGCAGCAAACGCACGCCCTGCGTCGAACGGCCTGCTTCGCGAATTTCGTTCGCGTGCACGCGGATGACTTTGCCGTTGTGCGTGATGATCATCACGTCCGACTCTTCGGTGACTTGCAGCGTGGCGACAACGAAGCCATTCCGGTCCGTCGTCTTCATGTTGACAACGCCCTTCCCACCGCGCGACGTAATGCGATATTCCGCCAGCGGCGTGCGCTTGCCGTAACCCTTCTCCGCCACGGTCAGCATCAGGGTCACCAGCGAGTCCTTGATCTGCTCGTTCTCGAGCTCCTCGAGATTCTGCGTCGTTGTCTTGTGTTCCTTGGCGATGATTTCGAAGTCCGGCTGCACCGCGTCCATGCTCACGACGTAGTCATCCTTGGCGAGATCCATGCCGTTCACACCGCCGGCGTTGCGCCCCATCGGCCGCACTTCCGTTTCGCGGAAGAGGATCGCCTGGCCATCATGGCTGGCCAGGAAAATCATTTTCTTCGCGTCCGTGAGCTTCGCGCCGATGAGTTCGTCCTTGCCGTCGAGTGTAATGGCGATGATGCCGGTCGAACGCGGGTTGGAGAATTCTGTCAGCGCCGACTTCTTCACCGTGCCGCTCTTCGTGGCCATGAAGACAAACTTGTCCGCTTCTTCCAGGTTGCGCGCCGCCACGAGCGCCGTAAGTTTTTCATCTTCCTGGAATTTCACGAGGCTGGAAATCGCCTTGCCCCGTGTGGCCGCCGCAGCTTCCGGCAACTCGTACACTTTCAGCCAGTAAACGCGTCCTTTCGACGTAAACAACAAAATGTAGCTATGCGCCGAAGCGATGAACAGGTGCTCAACGAAATCCTCTTCCTTCGTCTTCGCACCGATCCGGCCTTTGCCGCCGCGCGATTGATGTCGGTAGGTATCCGCAGCCGTGCGCTTGATGTAGCCCGCATGGCTCACGGTAATCAGCATCTCCGTATCGGCGATCAGGTCTTCCAGCTTGATTTCGTCGACCTTGTCCACAATCTGCGTGCGCCGGTCGTCGCCATAATCCTTCTGCACTTCCTTCAGCTCGCCGATAATCACGGACTTTAGCTTTTTCTCGCTGGCCAGAATTTCTTCCAGCTCGGTGATGCGCTCGCGGATGGACTTCAATTCCTTGAGGATTTCGTCGACGGAGAGCTGCGTCAGGCGGTGCAATTGCAATTCGAGGATCGCATCCACCTGAACGGGCGTCAGGCCGCTGGTAATCGCGCGCGCCGTTTCCCCTTCGATTCCGCCGAGCTTGTACTTTCTGCCGTCCAGCTTGACGCCTTCGATCTTCCTGGATTTTCCGTTTTCCGTAACCGTGACTTCCTGCTCGGAGAAAAACTTGAGCAAGTTTTCCTTGGCTTCCGCCCGGCCCGCCGATCCGCGAATGATGCGAATCACGTCGTCCAGGTGATCCAGCGCTACCTGATAGCCGGTCAAAATGTGTTCGCGTTCGCGAGCCTTGCGCAGCTCGTAACGCGTGCGGCGCTGCACCACGTCGCGGCGGTGGTCAATGAACAGGCGGATGAATTCCAGCAGCCCCATCTCTTTCGGTTGCCCGCCCGTGATCGCCAGCATGATCATGCCGAACGATTCCTGCATCTGGGTGTGCTTGAAGAGATTGTTCAGAACGAGCTGCGATTCCTCGCCGCGTTTCAGCTCGACGACGACGCGCATGCCGTCGCGGTCGCTTTCATCGCGCACATCCGCAATGCCGTCGATCTTTTTGTTCTGCGCCAGTTCGGCGATGCGCTTGATCAGCGTGGCCTTGTTGACCTGGTACGGGATTTCCGTGATGACGATGTTTTCGCGGTCCTTGCCGACGTCTTCGATGGCGGCCTTCGCGCGCATGGTGAAGCTGCCGCGGCCGCTCTTGTACGCCGCTTCAATCCCCTCGCGTCCGGCGATATAGCCGCCGGTCGGAAAATCCGGACCGGGCACGAGCTTCATCACTTCTTTCAAGGTCGTGTCAGGTTTCTCGATCATCAGCGTGGTGGCGTCAATGATTTCGCGCAGGTTGTGCGGCGGGATATTCGTGGCCATGCCGACCGCGATGCCGCTTGCGCCATTGACCAGTAGATTTGGCACCCGTGTCGGGAGAACGGTAGGCTCTTTTTCCGTTTCGTCGAAGTTCGGGATGTGATCGACGGTTTCCTTCTCGATGTCGGCAAGCAATTCTTCCGCGATTTTCGATAGCCGCGCTTCCGTGTACCGCATCGCCGCGGGCATGTCGCCGTCAACGGAGCCGAAGTTGCCCTGCCCATCCACCAGCGGATAGCGCATGTTGAAGTCTTGCGCCATGCGCACCAGCGCGTCATAGACCGGTGTGTCGCCGTGCGGGTGATACTTGCCGAGCACTTCGCCGACGATCTTCGCGCATTTGCGGTACGGCCTCGTCGACGTGAGTCCCAGTTCGTACATGCCGAAAAGAATCCGGCGGTGCACGGGCTTCAAGCCGTCGCGCACGTCCGGCAGCGCGCGCCCGATGATCACGCTCATCGCGTAGTCGAGATACGACTTGCGCATCTCCGCTTCGATATCAACTGGAATCATTACCGACAGGTTTTGTTCGTCCGCCATTGTTCCTCGCCTGTGTTTGTTCGTTTGCGTAGCGCCGGGCTTTAGCCCGGCATGCTGCCCTAAAGGGCGGCGCTACGAAATTCCGTCATCTCTTCGACGCGCGATCGAGCGCGTAAGCCTTGACCGTGTCGAAGGCGTCCGCTGAATTCGTGAAGCGCCGCGCCGCGAACTCGGCCTCGACCTCGCACAAAAACGCGTCGCGCTCGGTCTCGGTTGCAAATTCCATCGCCACACCGCGTTCGTTGTCCGGCGCGTTTGTCGGCGTCGCGCGAAACTCACTCACGCTCAATCCCCGCAGCCCCGGCAACGTCGCCCAGCCCAACTGATACATCATGGCTGGCTCTTGTCGTGCGGCCGCAAAACGAAATAGATCATCACGCCGAACGCCAAAACGATTAAGAGCCCAATCGAGTCAGCGACGAAAAAAGTTCTCCACTTCGCGACTCCCGATACGTCACCCAATCCAACTGCCTCGCGCCACGCTCGGAATTCTTGCACGAGCCGCGGCAACCGAAATCCGATTGTAGCCACCGCTGCCAGAACCAGGCCCCAGCGAATTGCGCTGCGAATGGATCCGGCGTCCGCCTTGGGCTCACCCGGCACGCCTCAGATATCCAGGTTCACGACTTCGAGGGCGTTGTCCTCGATGAATTTGCGCCGCGCCTCGACGTTTTCGCCCATCAGCGTCGTGAAAATATCCTCGGCGGCCACGGCGTCCTCGAGCTTCACTTTCAGGAGGGTGCGCGTATCCGCGTTCATGGTGGTTTCCCACAGTTGCGTCGGATTCATTTCGCCCAGGCCCTTGAACCGTGTGATGGTGAAGTCTTTCTTGGCGTCTTCCATCACATAACTCAGCACGTCCTGCGCCCTTTCCTTGACGGCCTTGTCCCCGTTTCGCGATACGGTGAACGGCGGCTTGTTGAATTCATCGATTTGTTTCGCAAGCGCGCGCAGACGCTTATATTCCGCGGTCGCTGCCAGCGCCCAGTTGATCTTGGAATTGTTCGGCGCATCCAGCAGAATTTCATATAAGCTGTGCTCTTCGTCGAAGGCGACTTTTCCTTCGAGCTTCAGTTTTGCTTTTTCGATGTCCTTCAATAGTTTCTCGACGGATTTCTTCTCTTCGAAGTCCGTTTTCTTGTCCAGGCCGTTCTCCGCCAGCACTTCGGCCAGCTTGGGCTCTTTCAGCCGCCGCCCAAGCTTCGCGCCCACGGCTTCGTATTCCTGCACGTTGAGGAGGAAGGAAGTCAGTCCGGCGCCCTGCAGCGTCACGCCTTCCTTGGCCTTTACGATGTGGTCTTCCGTGGCGCGCTTCATCAACTCGCGCGCGAAGTCGCGCTCGTCGCGAATGTATTTTTCGCTCTTCCCGCGCTTCACGCGGTAGAGCGGCGGCTGCGCGATGTAAATGTGCCCGCGGTCGATGAGCTCCTTCATGTGCCGGAAGAAAAACGTCAGCAGCAGCGTGCGGATGTGGCTGCCGTCCACGTCCGCGTCGGTCATCAAAATAATTTTGTGGTAGCGCAATTTGCCGGCGTCGAAATCGTCCTTGCCGATGCCGGTACCGAGCGCCGTGATAATGGCGCGAATTTCTTCGTGCCCCAGCATTTTGTCGTAGCGTGCTTTTTCGACGTTGAGGATTTTTCCTTTGAGCGGCAGGATCGCCTGGTATTTCCGGTCGCGCCCCTGCTTGGCCGAGCCGCCGGCCGATTCGCCCTCGACGACGAACAACTCGCAACGCGCTGGGTCGCGTTCCTGGCAATCGGCGAGTTTTCCCGGCAAGCCGCTGGAATCCATGGCGGACTTGCGGCGCGTCAGTTCGCGCGCCTTGCGGGCTGCTTCGCGGGCGCGGGCCGCGTCGATGCACTTTGAAATAATGCGGCGCGCCACGGTCGAATGTTTGTCAAACCATTCGCCGAGCTTTTCGTTGACGAGTTGCTCGACGTCGCCCTTGATGTCGCTATTGAGCTTGCCTTTAGTCTGGCCTTCAAATTGAGGCTGCGGCAGGCGCACGCTGACTACAGCGACGAGACCTTCACGTACGTCGTCGCCCGTGATGGTTACTTCGTCCTTCTGCTCCTTCAGCATGCCGGCCGCGGAGGCGAAGTTGTTGATCGAGCGCGTCAGAGCGGAGCGGAAACCGGATAGGTGCGTGCCGCCATCCACTGTGTTGATGGTGTTCGCAAACGCAAAAATATTTTCGCCGTAGGTGTCGTTGTACTGTAGCGCGATTTCGATTTCGACATTCCCGCGCTTGCCTTCGATGTAGATCGGCGAATCGTGCAGCGTCGATTTCCCGCGGTTCAGGTGTTTGACAAATTCCGTGATTCCGCCGGTGAACTTGAATTCCGCGGTCTTTTCCGTGCGCTCGTCTGTGAGCGTGATTTTCAATCCCTTGTTCAGGAACGCCAGTTCGCGCAAGCGCTGCGACAGCGTATCGAAGCTGTATTCCGTCTTATCGAAAATCGTCGGATCGGGATGAAACGTAACTTTCGTTCCGGTCTTGCGGGTTTTTCCGGTTTGCTTCAGTTTGTTGGTGGGCTTGCCTTTTTCGTAAGTCTGTTCCCACACCTCGCCGTCGCGCGAGATTTCCAGCTCCAGCCAGTCGGAGAGCGCGTTGACGACGGAAACGCCCACGCCGTGGAGACCGCCGGAGACTTTGTACGTGTCACTGTCGAATTTTCCGCCAGCGTGCAGAACGGTCAGCACAACTTCCGCCGCCGGGCGCTTTTCCGTCTGATGCATGTCCACGGGAATGCCGCGGCCGTTATCTACCACGGTGACGGAGTTGTCCGCGTGCACGGTGACGTTGATTTCGTCCGCGAAGCCGGCCATCGCTTCGTCAACCGAGTTATCCACCACTTCCCAAACGAGATGGTGCAGGCCCATCTCGCCGGTCGAGCCGATGTACATCGCTGGCCGCAGGCGCACAGCTTCAAGTCCGCCGAGAACTTTGATCGATTTCGCGTCGTACTTGTGGCCGCCTTGCGGCGTGCTGCTCACGTTTTCCTTATCGCCCATGTCATCTCCTGGCGTTGCAACGGCTGACGCAAACCTGCGGCGCTGAACGAACCCTGAGCCATTCGGAGCAAGCGTCCGCTCTCAAAACTCGTTTTCTGTGAAGCAAGGAAGGCGTGTGTTCGGAATGTTCCGATCGTCATTTTCGTGCGGCCGCAAAAGCGGCCGACGCCTTACCCTTTGATTCTGGTTTCGCTGGGCAAAATCCAGAACTCGTAGGGTTCCTGCTCCATCCCATCTCGCGCAGCGAGACGTGGCGAAGACTCATGTTTCTCCAGGTCCGTGGCCCTGAGCTCCTGGCGCGAAGCCCAATTTCCGGGTCACTTTTACCTGGTGGACGTGTCGATTAAGAGGATGCAAATCAGCGAATCGACAACGCCAAAATTATACTCGATCGGGAGCATTTTCTCAAGCGATAGAACGATCTCAGCACCGGAATAAGTAGTTTATTTACTTAGTCTTCCGTGGGATTTCCGATTTAGTGGCGAAAATAAAAAAAGGCGCCTCGATATGCACCTTTTTCATTGTTTTTTCTTGGGTTTTTTGTCCTTCATATACGCATGGGCATGATGATGTAGCGGTAGCGGTAGGACTCATCGGCGAGCGGCCGCATCTGGCCGGCGGATTGTTCGTCCTTCAGTTCGATGCTGATCGGACCATCGGCCGCGGCGCCGAGAAAATCCAGCATGTAGCTGGAATTGAAACCGATGGCGATGGGCTCACCCTTGAACTCTTTTTCGATGGTTTCCTTGGCTTCGCCGTATTCCGGGCTCGAAGCGGAGATTTCGATGCCTTCATTAGAAACAGCCAGCTTCACGGCGTGGGAGCGCTGATCGGCAAGCTGCGAGACGCGGCGAACCGCATCGCTCAATTCCGCGCGCTCGATCACAACACTCTTGTTGTTATCCCGTGGCAGTACCGCTTCGTAGTTCGGGAACTGGCCCGTAAGAATGCGCGAAATCAGCAGGCGATGCCCAACCTGGAAAAACAGGTGGCTTTCATCTTTTGCAAATTCGATGTGCGCGTCGGAGCCGGCGGCGCTGGAAAGTTTCTCAACTTCATCCATGGCTTTCTTCGGGATCAGAACTTTTACTTCGCCATTCAAGCCTGTAAGTTTGTGATCGGTCTCCGCGAGCGCCAGGCGGTGGCCATCGGTCGCCACCATCGCGAGCGTATCCGGCTTCAGGATCAGCAGGCCACCGTTCAGTGTGTAGCGCGACTCTTCCATGGAGATCGCAAACTTCGTTTTTCGAATAAGGTTCTCAATGATCGGAGCGGGGATCTTCACCAGCGTGTGCGGCATCACCGGCAGCGCGGGGAAATTTTCCTTCGCCATGCCCACCAGCTTGTATTTCTTCTTATCGCTGACAATTTCCACCCAGTGATTTTCGAGCAGCTTGACCTTAATGTCGCCCTCGGGAAGCAAGCGCACGAGCTCCAAAAGTTTCTTGGCAGGGATAGTCCCGGCGCCCTCTTTCTTGATCTTACACTCGCACGACGTGCGAATGCTCAGCTCAAGATCGGTCGCCGTAATCGTCAACTGGCTTCCCTTAGCCTCGACCAGCAAATTCGACAAAATGGGAATCGTCGTTTTGCGTTCGACGACGCCTTGTGTGGTCGAGAGTTCGTTCAACAGCGCGGACTTTGTGACGCTGAATTCCATCGCTTGATGTTCCTCGAGTGCTGTTCCGGGTGCGGTCATTGTGAAGTTTACCCTCGATCAGGCCTAGGACGAGGCCTCTGTAGCTAAATTCCACCGCTGCCGTACTTTACTCGCTTTTCAGCCACTAATAAAGCTCACTTTGTGCTTTAGCTCTGTGGAAATGAGTGGGACACAACGATTCTCTTCGCCCCCAAAGACGAAACATCTACGAGGACTATCAGTACAGCAGACCCTTATTCAAGTTCAGAAGAATATGAAGCTTGTTGTTGTGATGAGCGCTGTGAATCTGTGGAAACCACGGAAACTCCCATCGCGTACTTACTTTAGAGGGCCGCGATCCAAGTGGTGCTTTGTGAGTATCGCGGAAAACGTAACCCCAAGCAGTGAGTTAGCTGTCAATTCCAGAATTTGATCCACACCTATCAACATATTTTCCGCTCGTTTCTCAAGCCTTCTCCACAGGGCGTAAGCAGATGGCTGCGGGTGAATCTTGAGAGGATTGGAAAGCCAACACAGAACAATTGCAGAAAAAATGCGAAACGCAGGTGGAACGAGCATCCTGCAGCCCCGAGAAAACTGAGAGGGAGAAGCTCAGCGGCTTACTGCAACGCGTCCATCAAACGTGTGATTGTGCGGTTCAAGTCTTTGTCGGACCGGCGCAACTCTTCAATCTTGTTGATCGAGTGCAACACGGTCGTATGGTGTTTGCCGCCGAATTGTCGGCCAATCTCCGGAAGCGAAGCAGTAGTGAGCTGCTTTACGATGTACATCGCCACTTGCCGCGGAAAAGCAATGGCGCGCGTGTTGCTGCGAACTTTCAGGTCCTGCTCCCGCAAATTAAAGTGCTCGCTCACCCGTTTCTGGATCAAATCGATGGTGACGCGTTTTTCCTGCGAAGCAATGATGTTCCGCAGCACTTGCTGCGCCGTCCCCAGCGAAATCGTCGCACCGGTCAGCGAGGCGTAGGCCATCAGCCGCGTCAACGCGCCTTCCAGCTCCCGCACGTTGGATTTGATAGCCCGCGCGATGTATTCGGCCACGTCGTCCGGCAAGCTGAAGCGGTCATTCTCCGCCTTTTTTTGCAGGATGGCGATCTTGGTTTCGAGGTCCGGCGGCTGGATGTCCGCAATCAATCCCCATTCGAACCGCGAACGGAGCCGTTCTTCGATAGAATTGATGTCCTTCGGCAGGCAGTCCGAGGAAATCACAATCTGTTTCTGCTGCTCGTAGAGCGCGTTGAAGGTATGAAAAAACTCTTCCTGGGTGCGCTCTTTTCCCGCGATGAACTGGATATCGTCGACTAGCAGGACGTCCACGGTGTGGAAACGGTCGCGGAAACTGATCATGCGGTCAAAACGCAGCGAGTTGATCACTTCGATGGTGAACTTTTCCGCGCTGACGTAACTCAGCCGCATGGCCGGATTGCGCTTCTTGATGGTGTGACCGATGGCGTGCATCAAGTGTGTCTTGCCCATGCCCACGCCGCCATAGAGAAACAGCGGGTTGTAGGCTTTCGAAGGCTGCTCGGCCACGGCGCGCGAAGCGGCATGCGCAAACTCATTGGACTTGCCGACCACAAACGAATCGAACGTGTAGCGCGTGTTGAGCTGGTGGTCGCTGCTCTCAAAATCCAGTTTTGTCTGCTTTATGCCGGAAACGACCGGCGCTGCCTGAACCGGCTCCTCTTCGGTGCATACGTACTGCACCTTCATGTTTGGTGTGCCGACTTCATGGAACACGGCCTTGACGATGTCGCCGTACGTGCGCGTCAGCACCTGCCGGAAGACGGCGCTGGGAATCTGGATGTAGAGGGTGTCGCCTTCCGCCCGGTTCAGCCTGGTCGGCTGGAACCACGTGGTAAAGGTGTTGATGCTGACCCGGGACTTTACCCGCTCAAGAAACTTGTCCCAGGAATTCACAGCTTCGCGCTCGCGCCCTGTTTGAGTTGCTGTCGTCATCGGAAGAGAAAAGAAACCCCTGTGCTATTTCCACAGATGTGAAAAAGCTGTGGAAAGCAGGTTCACTTGTGTCTTTCTTCAGGCTTCGGGATTCTTGCCCGCGCCGGAACGCTCCACTTCGCCCCTGTCGCCCCGCGCGCGGCCCGTCTGGAATTGTCGGCCCACGTACCGCCGCTATGAGTCAGCGCGGGATTGTCTCTGATTGGAACGCGGGGGGCAAGAGAAAAATAGGAGAAGGCATGCACCGACTTTCACATCCCATGCACAGTTTTTCCACAGCACAAAAGTTGTGCAATTCTTCCAGGTTGATGCTGATTTTGGCGGCATTTGTGAACAAATTTTCACGTCAGGCGCGAACGATACGGAGAGCTCCCCGAAATCCGCCTGAGGAAAACTCGGCCTATTTCGTATTTTTTTTGTCGGGCCGTTCGAAGTCGTAGATGCCCAGCGGGTCGCTTCCAATAATCAGACGGTCCTGCTCCACGAGAATGGTGTTGGCTTCGAGCCGCGCGCCTTGTGGCGTGTAGATCTTATAGGTGGCGCGGCGGTTGCCTTCCTTGTCGAAATGCAGCAGCCTGTTGTTGAGCGCGACCCAGACTTCCCCATTTGCCCGGTCAACGCCCACTGCGGTGAGAATGCGCTTGAAAGACGGCTGCTGGCCCTTGCTTTCCTGCCGTTCGATTTCCTTGCGCGCGGCCTGGGCCGCCGGCATGGCATCGAGTGCCGTGTACTGAATATCTTGCCGCGCATAGCCCAGCCTATCGAATTGCCTCACGGTTGGCTCCGGCAAGTACGTAAAACCATAGTAGAGATGGCCTTGGCCGTCGGTGGCCATCTCCCCAATGTTGAGGTAGCGATTCAGTTCCGCGCGTTCCGTGATCGGTTCCGGCTCGCCAAACTCTCTAACGTCTCTTCCGTTTTTGTCGAAAACAATCACCAGGCTCGGTTCGCGAAGTGTGCCCACCGCGACCTCGTCGTCGGGCAGGGTAGCCACGGCGACCGGCGCCTTCACGGGAATCGAACGAAGCAGTGTGCCGCTGGGCGAGAAAACCTGGACGAGGTTAGCGCCCCGGTCCGCGACGTAAATCTTTCCATCAGCGGCGCCATCGCAGTCCTCGCCGAACGTGATCAGGGCATGTCTCTGGCCGGTACCACTCGAAGCTATGCCGGTTTCGTTGATGGAGAGAACCTGTTTGCCTTGCGCATCAAACACCAGCAAACCCGGCGACGGCGAAGCCAGAATGTACAGCCGCCCGTCGGCGCCTCGCTTAATGGTGCGCAGTCCAGGACCCACACCAGGGAAAATCCGCTGCCTGGCGCTGAGGTCGCTCTCGTCTTGCGCGGCCGCACTCCCCGCCGCGCACGCCAGCAGACACATCACCACAAGAACTTTCACGATTGGACCCACCCTCTGTCGCATGAATCTTCAGATTACTACGGAGGCGCGCAGGTTGCCCCGGATTGCAATCGCGCGCCTTGACGATTAGTCAATACAGAAACGCAGGCGTTCGATGGAGAGGGCGCGCAAGCGGCCGGCGGTGTTGCGCGGTCCTTCGTCGTCGGTTTCGATCATGACGCAGTTCATTTGCACGTCCCCCGAAGCCACCTCGAACCGTGCGGGCAGCCCGTTGAGAAACTTCCCGATGATGCCGTTGCGGTCCATTCCGATCACGCCGCCGTGCGGGCCGGTCATTCCCACGTCCGTGATATAGGCGGTGCCTTGCGGAAAAACGCGCTCGTCGGCGGTAGCCACGTGCGTGTGCGTGCCCACGACCGCGGTCACCCGGCCATCGAGATACCAGCCCATGGCGAGTTTCTCGCTGGTGGTTTCCGCGTGCATGTCCACAAACACGAAGGCGACATCCTCGGGAATTCGCGCGAGCTCGGTATCTGCTTTCCGGAAGGGGTCGTCAATCGGAGTCATGAACACGCGCCCCTGCAGGTTTAGCACGGCATACTTCACGCCATTTTTCGCTGTACCCATGTAGAGCCCGCTGCCCGCATTGCCTTCCGGAAAATTCGCCGGACGCAGCAGCCGCGGTTCGTGCGGCAGGAACTCCAGAATCTCTTTGCGGTCCCAGCTATGATTTCCGCCGGTAAGCACGTCGATTCCCATTTTCAAGAGTTCTTCCGCCAGCCTGGGAGTGATCCCGAATCCCGACGCCGAGTTCTCGCCGTTGGCAATGACCAGATCAATCTGCCGCTGCGCAACGATGTCCGCCAGCCGATCGCGAACGATCTGCCGTCCGGGCGAGCCGACAATGTCTCCTACAAAAAGTACGCGCATGCGTTCTTTCGTACCTCATCACACAAAAATGGAGCGGACCGCTTGGCCGTGGGGAACTAGGCTGTGAACCTCTGAATAAAGTGGGCGCCACGAGCCAACCGTTAGGCTTTCCTGCCCCGCTCGCGCGTCTTCATCCTTCTTGGTTCGACGAGAGACTCGCCAGCGGGACAGGCCGTGCACACAGGCTGTCTATCCGCAGCACCTCAGAGATTCTGCATTGGTTCAAACAGCTTTCGCACCCTCACCTGCTTCGAAGTACCGCTCCATACCCATTGTAGCCTCCACCCTAAAGCCGCGTCCAACCCCTGCGGCCTTCGCCGCCAGAAGGTTTATCTCCACGAAAACCAATCGCCGGAGGTAGAATCACCGCAAGCAAACGGGAGGATGAATCATGCGCCGTCCAAGCCGGATAGCTTTAGCCCTCGGACTGTTTTCATTTGTTCTCGCCATTCCACCGGCAGTTCTGCTGGCGGACACTTTGTCGGCGGCGCCGCCGGACCAGCTCGGGAAAGTGAATTTTCCCACGAGCTGCACTGCCGAGGTCCAACCCACCATCGAGAAGGGCGTCGCGCTCCTGCACTCGTTCCAATACAAGGAATCCGAGCAGACCTTTTCCGACGCGACCACTAAGGAACCCAAGTGCCCCATGGCCCACTGGGGCAAAGCGATGGCTCGGTTTCATCAGCTCTGGGATTTCCCGAATGACAAGACTCTGAAGGAGGGCCTCAAAGACATCGAGACTGCACAAAAGCTCCACTCGGCGAATTCGCGGGAACAGGGCTTCCTTGACGCTGCTGCCGCTTTCTTTCAGAAAAAATCAAAAATGTCTCACGCCGACCGCATCAAGGCGTACTCCACGGTGCTGGAGCGTCTTTACCATGAGAATCCCGGAGACGTCGAACTCGGCTCTTTCTATGCTCTGTCGCTGGTGTCGTTGGCGTATGAGGACCACGACAACGAAACAGCCGACCGCCAGAAGGCCATCTCCCTCCTCGAGCCGCTCCTGAAGCAGCACGCGGACCATCCGGGAGTCGCGCATTACATGATTCACGCCACGGATCGTCCTGAATTCGCCGCCCAAGGCCTCGACGCCGCCCGCCGTTACGCCGCCATCGCCCCAGATTCGGCCCACGCTCTGCACATGCCATCGCATATATTTGTGCGCCTTGGCCTGTGGCAGGATTCCATCGCGTCAAACATTGCCGCCAACGCCTCGGGCGCACACGCTGCGGAAATGCATCTCGCCGAATCTCACTATCAAACACACGCCATGGACTTCCTCAGCTATTCCTATCTGCAGAGCGGCCAGGAAGCCAAAGCCCGCGAAGTCATCGAGCACACGGATCATGTGGTTGGAGCAGACGAAGAGAGTAAAGCCGAGCATCGCGCCTATTTCACCGCGCGAACTGCTTTGGAGTTGCACCGCTGGAAAGAAGCTGCCGCCTTGCCTGTTCCGGCGACTCACAAAGATTGGCTGGACAGTGTTTATTGGGCACGCGCCATCGGCGCTGCCCGCAGCGGCGATGTGGCTGGCGCGGAAGCTGACGTCAAGGAACTCTCGAAACTTGTCGCTGACCGCGAGAAGCGCGCGCGAAAAGAGGGCTATAGCACCTCGAACGAAAAAGCCACCGATCTCCGCGAAGCCGAAGGCTGGCTGGCCTTCGCCAAGGGGAAATCCGACGAAGCTCTTCAGGAGTTACGCGCCGCCGCTGACCATCAGGACAAAAGTGGCGGCGAATCTGTCAGCGTTCCCGCGCGTGAAATGCTCGCGGACATGCTCATGGAACTCAAGCGCCCGGCCGAAGCGCTCGCCGAATACAAAACCGTCCTGAAGAATTCGCCGAATCGCTTTAACGGGCTGCTAGGTGCCGCTCGTTCCGCGCAAGCCACCGGCGATGCCGGTGGAGCGCAGTCGTTTTATGCCAAGCTGGCCGAAATCTGCGGCGCAGGCGCGGACCGCCCCGAACTCGCCGAAGCCAAGACTTATCTCGCCCAGAAATAGAGCGAACTCTTCGCGGCGCGCTGCAGGCACGAGGCAGTTTGTCTCGTCCTGGCAGTCACCCGGAGCTAGCTTACTGAATCTTGTTGTGTTGCGCGTTGCCGCCCCACGCGTACCAACCATCGGCATCTTTGTTTCCCGTTTTCAGGCAGATCAGCCGCCCGTCGGAAGTCCCGGCATAAACATTTCCCTTTGCCAGTGCAGGCTGGAACGCGATCGGCGCCTTCATCGCGTACGAAAATCCGACGCTGCCGTCACTCTGCCTTACAGAAACGAGGTAGCCCGCCGCTCCCGCAAGGTAAAGGTAATCGTGGCCTACTGCTGGCGGCGAAAAAACCTGCCCACCGCGTGCGGAATGTGAACCAACAACTTCCGCCTGCCATGATTGTCGTCCGTCGGAAGCTCGCACGGAATTGATGTAATTCCCCTGAGCATTCAGGATCTGCCCCTTGCTGATGGCCGCGCGCGAGCCCTGATAGGCCCATGCTCCAGCCACAGAATTTACGCCGACCGAGCCGTTGGCCTCTGCAAGCTTTGCAGATGCCGGGGCAGAGCTGAATCCGACAGAGGAATCCAAAGACTTCACCGCTTCACCCGATATGGCCACGCCACCGCCGCCTCCTTCCTTGAGATAGTCGGCTTTGCTCTTGGCAATCAATTCCTTGTCCCGCGCGTTACCCTGCTTGGCGTCCACCCTTGCCAGGCCCTCGACCGTTTCTTTTCCCGCCTGCCCCTTGCGCGTTTCGTAGAGTTGCCCGTTGGCAATCACCGGTGCGCTCGTAGCCGCATTCACTTTTACCCACACCACCGAGCCGTCCGCCGCATTCAGTGCATACGAAGTGCCGTTGAACGTCGTGAAATAGACCGTTCCATCGGAGACCACCGGCGCGGTGATCACATCGCCGGAAATCTCCTGCTCCCAAAAGTGCCGCCCCGTGCCGAGTTCCGCCGCGAGCAGCCGATGGCTTCCACCCGGCGATGCTGGCCGGGGATGAAACTCCGCCGGCTTCGTAGACCGCCCTGTGGCCGCCGGATGCGCCATGAACAGCACGCCCTTATCAATCGCCGGCTGGCTCATCAGCGGATCGCCTAGCCACTCCTGCCAGATCACGCGCCCCCTTCTCTCATCCACGACCATGAGCGTACAGCTCTCGGTGTTGAAGGCAACCATTCCGTCGGCCACCACCGCTGCCGTCGGTCCGTCGTCGCCAGTTTGGATTTTCCAAATGATCTTCCCGGTTTCAGAATCTACGGCATAAAATTCATGCGACCCGTACCCGCCGCCGACAAAAAGTATCCCGTCCGCGTAGGCCGGCGTAGCGATCGGCCGTCCACCTGGAAGCGCTAGCACCCAACCGCTTTTTCCATCCGGAGTGCCAAATGAAACGGCTTCCAAATCGCGGCTAGTCGCCGGTAGGTTAACATTTGTCGCCTTGCTCAAATCGATGCGTTGCGCAGCCGCCTTGACTGGCGTGTCGGCAACCTTGCTTTCTGCTGTCGTCGCGGACTTCACCTCTTGCTGCGGATCTGAAGTCAGCAGAGAAGAAGCGCCCAGGAGCAAGCTAATGCTGGTGCAAAGCGATAGAGTCCAGACAGTTGGGGAAGACATGGGAACCTCCATGGCGCAGCACCCTTGTCACAGGGCAGTCGCGCTTGGAAGTAGAACGCCCAGCCTCAGAAATCTTGCGTAGGGATCTCTTGTGATCCAAACAGCGCCCTCTCGTTTGCGGAACTTGACCCTGCAACCATTCCTGCCTAAGCTTCGTCTTACTAGGCACATGCAGACGAAGTCTCGGCGCATCCGCGTTCACGCGTTGCTCCTCGGGGTTGTCTTCCTGGCAGCGCAATTCCATTTCTGCACCGATTTGACGGCCGCGCCGTCCGCCTCCCACATTTGCCCGGTTTGCTCGACGGCAGCTTCGGTAGTCGCGGCGCAGTCGCCCGTAATCGCTACTGTGCCAGTCACCAACCGGCTCGAAGTCGCTCCCTTTGCCATCTCGGAATCCTCAGCAGTTCCGCGCGCCAGCTCTCCGCGCGCGCCTCCCGCCCTTTAGCCAAATCGCAGTTGCGGTCAGTATCTCCGTTGGGAAATTCACATTCTCTTAGCTAGGAGTGGTGCCATGAAACGATTTTCTGTCCTGTCACTGGTCATTCTTTTCTCGATGCCTGCCTATGCGCAAGAGAAATTCTCCCCCTCTGGGAAACAGGACCCGCCCCCTGCAGGAGCGGCCACTCCTGCTCCCGAAGAAATTCGCATGCGCGCTCTTGAAGAACGGGTGCGCACACTCGCCGAGGAAGTGGCCTTGCTCCGTGGAGAACTGAAGACAATCCGGGACACAAAATCTGCTGACCCCGCAACTGGGAATCGCCTGTTGCTTGCCTCCACGCGAATTGAGCCGGGTGTGCTCCCCAACTCCACACCCTCAACAGCCGCACCGGCCTCTGCCCCAGAGCCGAGTCCTGCATCACCTGCCGCACAGATCACCCAAACGCAGACCTACGGCGGCGCAACTTCCAACGCCAAGCTGCTCAATCCGGACATCAGCCTGATCGGCGACTTCATTGGCACGGCCGGCCGCAACACCGTTTCTCCGTCCCGCTCCCTCGAACTCCACGAATCCGAAGTCGGTTTGCAAGCCATTATCGACCCCTATGCGCGCGCCGATGCCTTTATCTCCTTCGGCGAAACCGGCGTGAATGTCGAGGAGGGTTACGTCACTTTCACGTCGCTTCCCGCGGGACTCCTCTTGAAAGTCGGGAAAATGCGCGCCGAATTCGGCAAGGTCAACACCATCCACAATCACGCCTTGCCGTTCATCGACCGGCCGCTGGTGACCAACAATCTCGTTGGCGGCGAAGACGGCATTGACGACGCCGGAATCTCACTTTCGCGGTTTCTGCCCGCTCCGAAAAACTGGTTCGTCCAGGGTACTGCACAGGTTTACCGCGGCGACTCCAGCGATGTTTTCAGCGCCAACAGGCGCCAGGACGTCAGTGTTGTGGGCCATCTTCGCCTCTACCGTGACCTCGGCGAATCCACCAACATCGATCTCGGCGCTTCTTATGCCCGCGGCCACAATACAGCTGGAGTCGGAACAGCGTTTAATCCCGAAAATTTTCTGACCAACCTTTATTCCGCCGATGCCACGCTCCGCTGGAAGCCCCTCCGCCGCGCCATTTACCACTCCTTCCTCCTCCGCAACGAATTCTTCTGGAGCGCCCGCGACCAGCTTTCTCCGCTTAACGTCTTCCAGACCCAGCACGCCTTCGGCTTCTATTCCGATGCTGAGTACCGCGTCAACCGCCGGTGGACTCTCGGCGGCCGCTTCGATCGCAGCGGCCGCGCCACCAACGCCAGCCTGACGGACACTGGTTTTTCCGGTATTCTCACCTATTGGCCTAGCGAGTTCAGCCAGATCCGTGGCCAGTATCGTTATGGCCATTTGTGGGATGTGCCCAACGATCGCTTCACCAACGCCAACGAATTTCTGTTCCAGTTCTTATTCGTGATGGGCGCGCACGGCGCGCACCCGTTCTAAGGCCCGTTTAAGGAAGGTTCTGAGATATCATGCGACGCCCAAAAATGACTACTCGAATCAGCGCGCTTCTTGCTGCCTGCGCCCTCGTCTTCGCCTTTGTCAGTCCTCCGCAGAGCCGTGCAGACAGCAAACTTCATATCATGACGGCCACCACAGACCTTGCCTCACTTGCTCAAGAAGTCGGCGGGGATAGAGTCGACGTCGAATCCATCGCCCGTGGCTACCAGGACCCTCATTTCGTCGAAGCCAAGCCCAGCTTCCTTCTGAAACTCCGCCACGCCGATTTGCTCATCGTTGTCGGACTCGAGCTGGAAATCGGCTGGCTTCCTCCCCTCATCAGCCAGTCCACCAATCCGAAAATCCAAGTGGGCGCACCGGGCTACTTTGACGCTTCCCGCTTTGCCAAAATTCTCGAGATTCCCACGGGACAGGTGACCCGCGCTGAAGGCGACGTTCACCCGCTCGGCAATCCGCACTATTGGCTCGATCCCGAGAACGGCCTGCGCATCGCCAAGGGTATTCAGAATAAACTCTCGGAAATGCGTCCCGGCGATGCCGCCTATTTCGCCCAGCGTTACGATTCGTTCGCACAGCGCCTCAAACAAGCGGACGAAAAGTGGCTCGGCGAAATGAAACCGTATTCCGGCCGCAAGGTCGTTACCTATCACCGCTCCTGGCCCAATTTCGCCGAACACTTCCATCTCGACGTTGTCGGGTACGTGGAGCCGCGCCCTGGCATTCCTCCAAGCCCGCAGCACACAGTCGAGCTGATCGGCCAGATGAAGCGTGATGGCGTGAAGGTCATTCTTGTGGAGCCTTACTTCGACCTCAAAACGCCCAACGCTATCGCTCGTGACACCGGCGCAAAGGTCGTCGTGCTCATGCCTTCCGTCGGCGGCGAAAAAGAAATTACCGATTATTTCAAGCTGTTTGACTACGATATTGACAAACTGAAGCAGGCTTTCGACACAACGAAGTAAGGTTCAGGAGACCGGGGAATGGAGATTCTTCTCTTTTTACTAGCGCCCTTCATAGCGAGCCTTATCCTTACCGGCATTCACGCCTATTTGGGCGTGCATGTAGTCGAGCGCGGGGTCATTTTTGTGGACCTGGCCCTTGCGCAAATCGCTGCCCTCGGCGCTACCGTCGCCATCGTTGCCGGCATGGACCCGCATGGACGCGCCGCGTACTGGATCAGCCTCGCCTTCACGTTCCTTGGCGCCGGAATCTTCGCTTTCGCTCGCTCGAGCAGAGGCCACATTCCCCAGGAAGCTTTCATCGGCATCGCTTACGCCGTTGCTTCCGCCACCGCCATCCTGCTCATGAGCAAGGCCACCGGCGAAACCGAGCACCTCAAGGACATGCTCGTCGGCAACATCCTCGCCGTTTCCTGGCCAGAAGTTCGCAAAACCGCCATCCTCTACGGCGTTATCGGCATCTTTCATTTTCTTTTTCGCAAAAGATTTCTGGCCATCTCGATGAACCACGGTAAGGCCGAGCAGTCAGGCCTCAACGTCCGCTTCTGGGATTTCCTCTTTTATGCTTCTTTTGGTTTTGTTGTGACGTCTTCCGTCGCCATCGCCGGCGTCTTGCTGGTCTTCTGTTACCTGATCGTTCCCAGCGTTGGCGCCATGCTCTTCGCCGACCGCATCGGTGCACGCCTTGCCATCGGCTGGACCATGGGCACGCTAGTCTCCGCGCTCGGCTGTTATCTCAGCGTGGTTCTGGACACGCCTACGGGCGCCACTATCGTCGTCACCTTTGGCGGCATCCTCGTGCTGATGTTCTTCCTGCACCTAATCGTGCACCACGGCCGCTCCGCCCATGAACTGAAGGGCGCGGCTTCCGCGCACCGCGAACTGGAAACGGTTCCTTCCTCTACGCGGCAAGCATAGCGGTTCAAAGCAGACAGGGCTGTCGTGGACGCTTGAACTGCTATCCCGGTAAGTGAACTTAGTTTTTCTTTGGCGGCTGGGCCGTCGGCGGCAAAATCCCGTTCAGCCGCAAGTAAATCGCCTGTGTCGCGTAGTGGTCCGTCCAGCTGCCGCCCAGCGCCACCAGCGCGCCTCCCCGCGAGATCGGCCGGCCCCCGAAGAATGGGAATTGCTCTCCCAGCTTCGAATCGTCCACTTTCGCCAGCGCCGTCGTGCAAAACGCAAAGGAATCCTTCACCGCAGCAACCAGCTTGTCTTTCGGATCGCTCTCCGACAATTTCACGTCCGGCGCCGTCTGCCCGGAAATCTTCGCGCAGAAGGTATTGTTCGATTCCGCGATGTGCATCATCAAATGCCCGTACGAATTCATCTCCGGCGACGGCTTGAAGCCGTACTTCTCCGCCGGCATAGCCTCTGCTGCGGCGACCATGTTCTTCTCGTATCGCGCGACTCCCGCCTTCACAAATCCGCTCACCGGATTCGCCACCGGCGACATGTCCGGCGCCGCACTTGCTGCGGGCGCCGCCGTCTGCTGAGCAAACGTAACTCCCGACCCCATTACCATCGCCACCACCACAAAAATACTCGTTCGTAGTTTCATCGCTAGCTCCTTGTCCGGACTCTCGCTGGAAAGAATACCCCCTACCCGTCCTTCCAGGAAAGGTTTTGCAGCGCCTGCTCGGTCCCGCTCCCCGGAAATTGAGTCGCAGAGAGCCCTGGCGTAGAATCTCCGTCACGCGAGCGTTCGCATCGAACATCGCCCACGTGAACCATGCCCGTCTCTCTGGAAAGCTCGAAGCTCATCTACCGCGCGCTCAAAGCCTGTGGCATACGGCTGCTCTCTGCTCTCCCGGAAACCTGGCTGGTTCACCTCATCCAAATCGCCGAAGACGATCCGCAAATGACTCTCGTCCGCCTGGCCAAGGAAGAGGAAGGCGTCGGCCTCTCCGCTGGCGCGCACTTCGCCGGCGTCAAGTCCGCCCTGCTCATGCAGAACCACGGCTTTCTCGCCTCCATCAACGGCATCGTCTCCTTCGCCCACCTCTATAAAATCCCGTTGCTGATGCTTATCACCTACCGCGGCTCGTTTGGCGAGCGCGATCCCTGGCAAACGCAAGGCGGCAACGTCACCGAGCCCCTGCTTCGCGCCATGAACATCCCCTATTTGCTCCTCGATGCTCCCGCATCCGTCGAAAAGCGCATCGCGCAAGCCCACACCCTCGCGGAAAGCAGTCTCCAGCCCGTCGCTCTGCTCCTGACGCGCGATTTGATGTGGGAGGAATGATGCTTCGCCTCGATTGCCTTCGCGCCGTCTATTCCGACCTTGAAAATTGTCTTGTCGTCACCATCATGGGCGCGCTACCCGCCGAACTCCAATCGCTCGGCCATCGGCCCAATTTTTTCTACTTGCAGCACGCCATGGGCCTCGCTTCTTCCACGGGTCTCGGCCTTGCTCTCTGCTTGCCCCATCAGAAAGTCGTGGTCCTCGATGGAGACGGCTCGCTCCTCATGAACCTTGGTACCCTGAGCACGCTCGCGCGCTACAAACCAAAAAACCTCGTCCACATCGTTTTCGATAACGAGAGTCTCCTTTCCGTCGGCGGATTCCCCACCGCCACGAGCACCGGCACCGACTTGGAAGGCATCGCGCGTGCCGCCGGCATACCGCAAGCCTGCACCGTCCGCACCGTCGACGATTTCGCTGCCGCCGCGCGCAAGGCCATCTCGGGCGAAGGTCTGCAAACTATCGTAGCCAAAGTCGAAGCCACCGGACCAAAAGCTTTCGTCACCGATCTGGGCCTCCTCGAAAACCGTTTCCAGTTCCGCCGCCACATCCAATCGCTTGGAGCTCGTCATGTCTGAAGTCCTTCTGCGACTGGTCGAAGAACTCAACGCTGGCCGCTTGCGTGTCGTGGATCTCACCCTGCCGCTGAGCCACGCCACGCCCCTGATCCCGCTCCCTCCCCAATGGAACAACTCTCCGCCCTTCACTCTCCGCGAACTCTCCCGCTACGACGAACGCGGCCCCGCCTGGTATTGGAACGCCTTCGAAACCGGCGAGCACACCGGAACTCATTTCGACGCTCCCATTCACTGGGTCAGCGGCAAGGACTTGCCGGACTCCACCGTCGATAGCATCGCGCCGCGCAAATTCATCGGTCCCGCCTGCGTCATCGATGTAACGAAAGACGTCGAGAACAATCCCGATTTTCTCCTGACCTCCGCGCATATCCGCCAATGGGAATCCGCGCACGGAAAAATTCCGCCCGGCGCGTGGGTGCTCCTCCGCACTGGCTGGTCGAAGCGCACCGATCCCGCGCAATACATCAATCTCCGTGACGACGGCCCGCACACCCCAGGCTGGGCCAAAGAATGCTCGCAATTCCTTGCCGTCGAACGCGACGTTTTGGGTGTAGGAGTCGAAACGGTAGGCACCGACGCGGGGCAGGCCGCCAAGTTTGACCCGCCCTTCTCAAATCATTTCGTCATGCACGGCAGCGGAAAATTCGGCCTCGCCAGCCTCTGCAATCTCGATCAGTTGCCGCCTACCGGCGCCGTGGTCATCGCCGCGCCCCTCAAAATCGTCAACGGCTCCGGCAGCCCCCTCCGCGTAATCGCCCTCACCCCGTAGCGGCGGCGCCGTGGTACAGCCACCTCCTCCCCATCGCGCCGATGCAGCGCGATGAATCCTGGCTGTGCTTATTTCCCCGTTCGCTAGGCCTCTCCCTTACCCGTCATTTCGAACGGAGCAAGCCGACGCTTTTTCTTCCGCTTTCGCTCCTGCGAAAGCCTCGGCTTGCGCAGAGAGAAATCTCTCTTTTCTTCGACACGCTTCCATCGCGCCATCCCGCGTCATCACGGTATAGAATGGGAACAAGAGAGCCAGACTGGAGCAATCATGAGAAAAGCGCTTTTTGTGTTCCTACTTTTATTCGCCGCGCGCCCCGCGTTCGCGCAAACGGCGCCCGAGGGAATCTGGCAGGGCTATGATGGCGAGTGGCGCCACGTGTCCAGCCAATTGCTCGCGCTCGCCGAAGCCACACCCGAGGAAAAATTCTCATGGCGTCCCGCGCCGGGCGTGCGCTCCACCAGCGAAGTCTACATGCACATCGCTCTGGCCAATTTTTACCTGCTCAGCGTGACCGGTCCCAAAATGCCCGCCGACACGAAAGAGGGGATGGAAAAGTCCGTCACCGCAAAAGCCGAGGTCATCAACTGGCTCAAGCGCTCCCTCGACGCCGTGAAGCAGGCCCATTTGGCGGCCACGCCCAAAGACCTCGAGCGCGAGGTTCACATCGTCGATCGCGATGCCACTGTGGACGGCATGTACTTGCGCATCATCGTCCACGCCAACGAGCACATGGGCCAGCTCATTGCCTACGCCCGCATGTCCGGCGTCGTCCCGCCCTGGTCTAAAAAAGAGTAATCTCCTTCACTCCCGGCCTTTTTGTCTTGCGTAGCGCCGGGCTTTCCCCCGGTTTGTGGGGGTCCCGACGGTGTGTGTCGGGAAGCCCGGCATCTTTCTTTTGCCGTTCGATGCCCTTCCGAGGCCGGCTCCTTCGGTCTCTCCGCTTCACCTCTTCACAAACAAAACACAATAATTATTCTCCGGCCAGTCATTCACGATTTTCTCCACTTGCAAACCCGCCGCGCTCAGCTCCTCAACCACAATCTTCTGTGGGATACCGTGCCCGCCCCGGTTGCTCGGAACTCCTTCCACCGGATCCAGCCCCGCCCGCGCCGGAAAATCAATAATCGCCAGCCGCCCTCCCGGCTTCAGCGAGCGCACCAGGCTGGCATCGAACTCCGCCGGCTTCGTCAGGTGATGGTAAACGTGCCGCAGAAAAATCGCGTCGCAGCACGCCGTGGGCAAATTCGTCTCCGCCTC
>WNFR01001976.1_pt1 | contig 38743 bp, 25 predicted proteins | sample 5400221 | NCBI WGS metagenome assembly WNFR01 (sample SAMN13153357, study PRJNA577476) | soil metagenome | isolation source: 40 cm soil under Madrone tree | place: USA:California | collected 2016-06-14 | reverse complement strand
TGGTTTTCGTGATAGACCGCGTGGAGCTTGTTCATGTACAGAAGGTCGGATAGCTTGCGTGCATCCACCCGGTCATTCTGATTGCCGTCTCCCAACAAGGCATTCCGCCGCGGATCGCAGACCACCAGTTTCCCGACGTGGGGCTTCAAGAGGTCGTACAACCAGGCGGCCCAGGTACCTTCTTCAAAGGTGACCTGCACGTCCCCGCGCAGTCCATCGAAAAACTGCAGAATGGTGTTGGCTTTCGTCTCGATCACACATTCCATGACGATCTTGCCGGCTGCATTCCGGACCGCGATCGAAATGCTTTCCTTGTGCACGTCCATACCGATATATTTAGTGCTGCTAGTCATAAAAGGGCGTTCCTTTCTGGAAGGTTTGAGACAAGCACCCAAACCCTACTCCAAAAGGGGCGCCCTTTTATATTGCGTCGCCAAACCGGACATCTTCGTACTAAAACCCACTTGTACGGTTTGCGCGTTAATCAGGACCTTGCGTTATGCTAAGAGCGTGAACACTGCTGCCAGAAGTGCAGTAATCGCGTTGGGTATGGGCATCGTGTCAGCCATTATTTTCGGGATTGGCATGATTGGACCCCTTACGCCCTCCGAAGGTCATCCTACGCTGCTTGCGTGTTTGGTATTTTCAATCGTGCCGCTTCTCTTGACGCTTGCTGGAATTATTGTGGCAAAACCGTGGCCGGTCAAACTCGCCCTCTTAGCGGAGGGCATCGCCATACTGCTATGGACAGTCGAACTTTTGCATGTGCATCAGGTTCTCCCTCGATAGTTTGCAGCTTAGCGCCTGATTTATCGGGAAACCGGGAAAAGTTCGTTCCAGTACCCACATGGACGATTAGCGCGTTTGAACGAAGCCGCCGGACGGCTTCGTCCGTGTCAACCGCTGGGACTGCCAAAGTACGCGAGTCTCCTAAGGCACCATACCGTGGGGGTCGGATTATGGGCTAGAAATAGTCTCGGTAGCGGCACCTGTCTACATTCTTTAGCGCAAAAACCTGTTCGCGGTCTCGATTAATACGAACCTCGCCAAAGTTTTCTTACATAACTAGGCCAGCCGGCCGAACGTTCGATCTGACGCAGCACGCAGGCATAAGCTCCTCTCCGGTGCGACAGTGCCGGAGGAGGGAGAATGCGAGTCCGCTATCAGGGAGGATATCTGCGGCTTGGCCAAAGGAAGATCGTCAGCGTGAACAGACTATAACAGTTGCCGACCTTGTCGATCACTACATGGCGACCGAGCTAGCCAGTGCTCAAGTTGACGGCGGAAAGTCCCACGCTACGAAGACGATCTACAGAGATTTCCTCACGAGATGGGTGAGGCCCGCATGGGGGAGTCTGAACATCCGTGACGTACGTACAATCGCCGTCGAAAATTGGCTTCGTAAACTGTCGCGTGCAAACGGAAGTCCACTGGCCCCTTCGACAAAAGCGAAGATCCGCAACCTAATGAGCGTGCTTTTTAATCACGCCATCCGTCACGAGTGGCTGGAACAAGGAAGAAATCCCATCCTTCTTGTACGTCAGAGTGCCAAGCGACAACGAATACCGGATTGGCTGGAACCTGAAGAACTAAGTGCACTTCTTTCACAGCTCGATCGGTGTTTTCGCGTGATGGTTTTCCTGGACGCGGCCACCGGGCTGAGGCGCAGCGAACTCCTTGCGCTGAAGTGGGGAGATGTCGAATTCAAGAAGCTGCAAATCCTAGTTCAGCGCTCGATTTATAGGAACGTGGTTGGCAATTGCAAGACAGAAGCCTCGAAGAAACCTGTGCCAATGGATCCAATTCTCGCCGCCGAACTTTGGGCCTGGAAACAGGACAGCTCTTACAGTCAACCCTACGATTGGGTATTCGCGAGCCCTCGTACCAAGGGCAAGAGCCCTTATTGGCCCGATATCATTCTTTCTCGCGTCGTCCGTCCGGCGGTAGCGCGTGCCGGAATACAAAAGCATGTCGGTTGGCACACGTTCCGACACAGCTTTTCCACGATGTTGATCGGAAACGGCGAAAACGTGAAGGTGGTGCAAGAACTTATGCGGCACGCGAACTGTCGGTGCACACTCGAAATCTATTCTCAAGCTCGAATTCAGGCGAAACGGGACGCTCAACATCGAATTATTCAGATGATTGCCCCTCCGAAGGAAGGAGCAACCGTGGCGGAGGAGCCGTGATTCATATGAAAGACGTGACTGCAGAGCTGCTCCTACTCATTTCCTACAACGCCGTTTTCGGCCAAAGGAACGTAGCTCGCTCAAAAGAAATGCTGGGGAATTTAATTGTTCCCCAGTTGTTCCCTGATTTTTCTCGACGATTCCCTGTGGAACCATTTCCAGTCACGACTTCAACACAGGGTCGGCGTCGGACTCGAATCTCGCGGCACGGGTGGCAAGCCGACCCAGGATTGCGATGGCGCCAAAACTGCGGGATCGGAATCCGCGACGCTTCCCTATGCCCGATCAAGCACTGCGCTAGCGAGCCTGCCTTGGGCGCACACAACTCGACTCCAACAACTCCGTCCATCGCTTCCAACTACTAACGTTTCCAACAAATCGGGGAATCTGCTTTTCGCTCAAAAGTAACCCGAACGGAATGAAAACGTTGGATTCTTGCACAGTTGGTGCACAGTCGAAGTTACGTCCGAAGCTTGGGAAGCTTAGACTAAAATTCTGAAAACGCTTGAACTGGCGGCACTTAGCAGATTGGGAGTAGCCCTTAATTGGAAAATGAATGGAAAATGAAACCTGGAAGGCAGCCCTTCGCAGCTCAGGCGAAATAGAGCGTCTGTCTTTTAAGGATACAGATCCATTTCATGAGTGCCTTGTTAGGCGCCGCTTGCGGATTCTCTCCCTCGAATTCTCGCACTCATTTACACCTAAGTTGCATCGAACGCGATCTAGGCTCCAACCTTCGGTTAACAGCCGTGAATTTAACTTAATCACAAGTTGCCGGAGCTGAGCCTAATCGAGGGAAATCAGCAAGTTCTGATCAAATCGGATTAGTCAGATTTTAACAAGGTATACGGCAGGCCTGTACCTTCGTGCGTCCGCAATGAAGACAAGACGTCCGAGTTGCTGAAATCCTATGGCGTCTTAGTGTGCCGCTCTTCGACCCGCGCCAGTCAAAAGCCCAACCGCGCCAGAGAGGAACAGACCACCAGCCGCGGCGCCGATTATGCCTGGCATGGGATCGCTTGACGCCCGCCCGTGAGCCAGGAAACCGCCGATCACGCCTCCGACTGTGCCCGCCACGAGGATGGCTATATATTTCCCGAGAATATCGGGCGGGGGATCGGGCAGCCAGAAGTGCATCATGAACCACGTTGAGAGCGCAAAACCGAGGAGCACCCATAGAGCGATGACATAGGTATCCATTCTTTCCTCCTTCAAACTATGCGAAATTGCCTACAAACACGAGAAAAACCAAGCCTCCCAGTCCCGAGCTTTCCGAAGATCACCCGCTTTGAAATAAGCCTCCGTTGGCAAAGCAAAAGGCATTTACTCCGTGCTGGGGTTCCACATTCGACCCTCGAGGTCTCTCCCATGTCGTCTCTGCACAGCCCGAAGTCATCCAGATTTAACGCATTCATGATTGCTCGCCCGTCCCACAGCTTAATGGTTTCTTTGGCACTCGATTAGCGGCTCTCCCTCGAGAGGGCTGCCATGTGGAATGTGCGACTTACTTTGCCAAACTTTGAAGTTCTAGCAGATATGCCCGGTGCGCCTTTTCCAATCCGGCTGGTGAACCATAGTGTTCCTTGATCTCGTCTGCAGCGGCATCCAGCCGCCGATCCTGTTTCTCGAGGGCCTCGGCGGTATCGTGAAAGCTGTCATGAAGCTCGTGCAGCAGTTCAGCGTAGTTGTCTCCCTGTGCCTTCGGCCTTCCGTAAGTACGGATAAACTCGTCGGACTCTTCCACAACATGCCTGGCCACTTTCAGGTGCGTAAGCTCAGGAGCAGTTGAGTACAGTCGCCGCTGCCAGAGCACCATCTGCAGAATGTCAGCGGGATCGCCTTGCGCCTTCTGGAGCATGGTCTGGAACGCATCGAGCTTGTTCAACAACGAGGCATGAGCACTTTCAGATAAATCTACCTGTCGGGAAGCCACTGCGCTCGCCAATACCTTGACCGCCTGATTTCCTGCGAATGGGTCTGCTGACTTCTGTGACCGAATCAGGCCTGCCATGGTTTCGGCCATCACGGGAGTGTGCTGTTTCAGGAAGTTGAGGTAGTCCGTGGGGGTAATGGAACTGGTCGCCAGCAGCTTCGCCGCTGCCGCAGCCTCTTCGACTGCATGCGAAAAGTGAAACGCCGCATCTAGGCGTGCGAACACCGCGCGATGGAGCTTCAAATTAGCGCGGATCATCTGATCGATTGTCTCCGGCTGCGCCGCGATCGTGGCTCCGCTGATCGGGGTGTTTCGGTTCATTTCCACGAGCGAAACTGGGATGGACTGACCCGGCCGCGCGTTCGGCGAAGAATAACTGAGCTCAAGCCATCGGTTCTCTCCAGGCTGCATGTTGGTGAGCACCAGGTCGCCGGAAACTTGCAAGGGAAATGTATCACCACCGATCACCGCGATCTGCGCTCCTTGCAACATTCGCAACGTCCCTGGCGGCACCGAGTAATGAATAACCATGTCGCGCGGATCCAGGGCTGCGTTGTGCGCGATCAGATGGAAGGAAGCGATACCCGAGCCCGACGCCAACGGCGGCAAGTCCATGTTGATCTGGGCCTTGTCGTTGTCCCCAGGAATCATCCAGTCAGTGGTTGGCCATCCGGGCGCGCGTCCTGCCAACTCTGGAAAATAGGAATCTCCCGGCGCCGTGATTTCCACTGCCATGCAGATGTGCGTGGACCGACTAGCGGGCAAATCCCACTGGACGCCAGAACCATCGGCCAAGGTCTTTTCCGTCTCTGTCGCCGCGAAGGTGAGTGTCGCAGTGGAGGATGCAGCGACGTCCTGATAGGGAATACCCAACCCGTAGTCGGCATAAAGAAAGCGTGCCGTCACATTGACGCCCGGGCCCGTCATGGGAGCTGCTTTTCGGCTGGCCCGCACGAAAGCAAAGTTATGTCCGCTCGTCGCGTCCTGGGCGTTCTGCTGATTTGGCTGGTCATTAGCATTGAAACCGCCGTTGGTGTTGGTGAGACGGTTCCAGACATCGCTCGTCGTCCACCAGTCAGGTCCATTGGAAGGTTCTTCGCCGTTGTCATGGCTGGTGGCGGAAGTCGTCCAATCGCGCACATAAAAGTCCTGTGTTGCAGGCAGGTTGGTTATGTGAAAGAAAAATGGGTCGAACGAGCGGGATACGGTGGTCGTGTGCAGTGAATCAGCGAACAGGGTGTGCGAGGGAAAATCGTGGTAGCGCTGATATTGCACACCGGGATAAAAATTACTCGTATCCGGGTAATTGTTGGCCGAGAAGGCACCATAGAAGTCCTGACCGATTGCCAGAACGTGCACATAGTCCCCCAACGGAAAGCCGGGAACATCGTCCGGAACGTTGGCCAGTGGGTGCGGGAGATCGGTCCACGTTGTTCCGTCGTAAGTTTCGAAATGCGTCTCCCAGCAGGCCGCTCCAGCGGTTACGGCGTGGCAGGTTCCTGGGTTCACAAACCTCTGATACAGGAAACCCACGGTACCGAGTTTGTTGATCGCCAAAGCAGGATTGTCGGCAAGTAGGATGGTTTTGATGTCTGCCCCCCAGTGGGCGCCGCCGTCGGTCGATTGCCGCACGTGCAGAGTGTAGTTAGCTGAGGCTCCATCGGCCCAGGCTACATAAACGTTGTTACTATCGCTTGGATCGACTGCGAGAGAGACCTGCGAGCCTTGCAGGCGCTCATTACCCATGGCGCCGGCCCAAACGACAGACACGCCGGTTACCACTCGAATTCCAGCGAAACCATCGCTATCAATAAGAGAGTTGAAGCCCCCAGCTCCCCAGTTGTCATCCCGCGCCACAACAACATCAACGGTGTTGCTTCCGGCGAAACACGGAGACGTTGGGTCTTGCCGATAATAGGCGGCGTAGATGATTCCATTGGAATGAATCGCCGGCCGAATGGGTGGCGGGTCCTGACCGCAGGTGCTACGAGTCTCCAGGACATTCGGAGCAAATCCAGCCGGCGCCGGGGCGGTTGCGGCATCCTGTGACAATTCCACTGACGCAGACTTCGTCGCAAATACCTTATTGTTACCGACGTACACGTGATCTCCGCCCACTGCTATGGCTTGCGTGTAAGGCTGGTCTTCACTGGTGCGGTCAACCAGCACCGTCATGGGAGTTGCGCTGGTGAAATCGCTGGTACGAAGAATGTTTAATTCCAGGAAAGAATTGCCCAACAGAATCCCGGCGTAGAGAACGCCACTGGCACCGGCGAAGCGGGGTGTAATGTCCCCCGTCCCGCTCGTAGAACTGTTGCCAGGTATGATGCAGTTCAACTGCCAGTTGGTCCCGCCATCCAGCGAGAAGTAGATTGGTGCAAGGGTAGTAGAGATCGTCGGCGGGCACGGCGTAAAGGCTGAGACCACGATATGGTTGGTGTTCGCGGGATTCACCGTGACATTGGGCTCGCTATCGTTCCTTGTTTCATTGCTATACAACGCGGGGATAACGTCCACCACCTGGACTTGCTGCGCCCGGGCCAGTCCCGGTAAGACCAGCACCACAGGGAGAGCTATACACAGCCACAGATTTCGCAGCGATGATGTCGTTTCAAACATGCGCGCCTCCTGCATATTCGGCCGTCGTACCGGTTGACCAGCTTGTATCGGCTGCTTCATTGGATAGCCTTCACAATCCGCTGCACACGGTTGAGTTCCTCACGAGGCCTGAAGTCCAGCGGGTTCAGCACGGTATATCGGTTTTCGATCCCGGGTAGGCGCGCTTGATTACGATGCAGCAGCCAAATACCTTGCTCCCCTTCCGTGAACTTGGGAGAGTCACGCCACATCACGTCATCGCTGTGTGGAAATAACAGCGTGACCTCGCGCCCTGGCAACTGTCCTTTGAGCACCGACTCCACCAAGATGGTGGCTTGGTACCAGTCGGGGTCGTGTTCGGAACCAATATGAGGAATCTCCGAGGGGCGCACGTTGATCACTCTGCCGACGATAACCGTCTCGGTCGTGGCCAGTGCGTCCTGCAATTTCTCATCGGCCATTTTTCGTCTTGTGGTCTTGATCTGCTCGCTCACACCCTGCGCTTCCACGGTGGCAGCGACTCGGCCCACTTCGATCACCGCCATGCTGTTTCCCAACAGCCAACCCTTCGTGAAGAAAAACATCTGCTGGCCCGCCCGGACCGAGCCGGGTTCGCGGAGTTGAACGGTAATTTCCTTGCCGGGGAGATCCGGAGGCGCGCCGGGCGCGTCGATGACTTCATCGATGCGAACGACGGCGGTGGATTCCGAGGCGCGAACAGCCGACATTGTCGTTGCATTTAGCTTTACGACAGTTCCTTTGAAGATGAATGTGGCCTGACGAGTGAGGTTCTCCTCCGTGACGTTAACCTGCGGAGGGTTTGCCATCACGCTCGGAAGTAGACCCTGATGAAACGCAAAGAGACTGATCCATAGGTAAAAGGTGACCATGGTCGATCCTCCTCACCCCCGCGCGCACCGGGCCGCGGCACGCTGCTAAGAGAGTTGTGAGCACTTCACTTTGATTTGGCCGGCTTACACTCCTGCACGTGAATTTCAAATGTGTATCCGTTGCCCACCGGAACGCGCTTGCCGGGGACCAGCGGCTTCAGCACTCCATTGACTTCGAGAACGACCTTCGTCCCGGCCCTCGCGAATTCAGGCACGTGAAGATGAACAGGCTGGACGATCGTCTCGCCAGGTTGAAGAACGCGGCCCTTCACGCCGAGCAACAACGCTTTCCGGTCTGGTTTGGGATTGGGTGGCAGCGGAGGGATGACGACTTCCCAGTCGCGTGGCAACCGCTCGCGGTTGATGGTTGCCTCGTACTCGGCTGCCACGCTGAGATGATTCGTAATCGCGACCGCGAGTAGACGCTCACCTGCCAGGGCGTCGACGGTCTCAAAATTATGGCCGCCGATGTTGCTGGTGAGCTGTATTTCCGTCGTGAGCGGACGGTCGTCGGGATGCATGACGATGGCGCCAACACACCAGTGGTGCTCTCCCCAGATGTTCGTGCCGGTCGGGACCGTCCAGGAGAAGCTGACCGTCGTGTCACCGTGAGACAGGTTCACTGTCTGATTGCCAATCAGGACAGCCGCCGGATTTGGAAACTCCAGAGATATTCGGGGATCGGTATAGTAGGCGCTGACGATTGCGTTTTTCTTCATCGCCCCATCGTTGTGAACTTGCACGTTCAAAGTGACCGTGCTCCCGCCCACTAGAGTGATGGGAACAGTCCAGATATCGGGGCTTACCCAGAATGCGTGCGACCAACCGCCGCCTGTCCAGACGGCCGAGGGCTCCGTCCCAGTATCGCCCGGGTAATCCTTGATCCAAAGCGCCCGGCAGCCTGCATCGCGTATCAGTGCCAGGGCCGCAGGCAAATTTTCTTCGTTGTTCGGGATGATTTGCGACGCAGGGGGCGAGAACCCATCGAGTCCACCGGTGGCCGGCCTCATCTCTGGTGTAAAAGCGGCCATTCGGTATTGATTCCAGAAGTAATCCGTGGCCTCTCCGGATGAAAGATAGCCGATCGATTCGCCGTAGCTTTCGCCATGTACTGCATCGATTCTCGCAATGCTGTCCTGGACAATGTATTCGAGCATTGGTTTGCCGGGCGGGTCGCTTGTCGTGAAGGACCAGGGCCGCAGAAACTGTTCGGTGAATGTATGATACGTGAGCATCGCTTTGGGATTGTGTCGTGCCGCAACGAAATCGCGAAAGGCCGCGATCTCGGGTTCACTGAACGGTGATGGCCCGCGGTATGTGTCGTCGTTTGTGTTCGGCGATGAGCCGCTGTTCAATCCCCATTCAAAGCCATAGTTGCGATTCAGATCAATGCCAAAAGTCCCATCCCCATTGTCCCGGCGATTCTTCCGCCAATACCGGTAGCCATTAGGGTCCGCCGAGTAAGCGTAGCCATCGGGATTCAGGACAGGAATAATCCAAATCTGCAAATTGCTCATGCAGGCTTGCAAATTGGGATCGGTATTTGTCAGAAGATACTCGGCGAGGCGCAAAGGCATTTCGGCTGCCAGCCACTCGCGGGCGTGATGCAACCCCACAAAAATGACGTCGCCCTTTGCGGAATCGTCAACGGCAGGATTGGTCGAGATCTTGATTCCCTGAATCTGGCGGCCTTCAACCGATGTCCCGATTGTGAACAATTGTGACGTCGCTGGATGATTTGTCGCAAGGTTCGTCAAGTCATTGGTCAGAGAAGTTGGCGTATGGTACTGGGTAAAGTCAATCTGCGCACGGATCATTGGCGCGGCGCCCAGCCCAAGGACCATCGAGATCAGGACTAATCGCTTTTTCACCGTTTTACACCTGGTGGGTCAGCGAGGATTTCCACTCGGAACCCGGCTGCCCGCAATTCGTCAATGCTGTCGTCGAACGCACCGCCCAGAATGACGTAACCTCTTTCTGATTTTGCAGAGCTATAAATGTCTACGCGGTGGGCCCCAACTTCAGCTACCTGCTCCCGAAGGGACACTACAATGCGTACCTGGCGGGGTCGGGGTTCTCTGAGACCCAGTTTCTCAACCTGGTACCCAAGCCGGCCGAGGAGTTGAAGTTGAGTCGATGTCGCACGGACGATCCAATACGCGTGTTCTCGCAGGAGAATCGTGACTCCCGCCTTCGACAGATCCTCTTCGTCTCCCTTATGGATCACCCTCACCACGCGGGTCAGAACATCCTCCGGATTCATCCGCATTGGCTCGTAACCATATTTGCGAAGCAGTTCGTTGGTCTCTTCGTTTCCGTAGTAATAGAGCCAGCGATCGCGGACCAACACGGGCCTGATCTTCAGTTGTTGTTCAACCAGACCTGCTTCAGTCGCATCCTCAACGTCAATTCGAAAAAAACCTTGAACTTTTTCACTCGTGCTCTGGGACTTTTGCGTTGCGTTGGTGAGGGAAGCTGGTTCTTGCCCAAGGAAAGGTTGGGGCGACAACCCACAGGCCAGGAGAAGGCAAATGGTGCGAAAAAGAGCCGAGGGCCGAACCGCGCGGTGACTCACGGTGGCAACCTCCAAATTCTAACTTGCGAAATGTAGAATCTACTTACTACTGCCGATGGAGTATTGTCAAGTTTTTATGTTGCCGTAATCAGAACTACCTATTGGAGGCATTCGCCTCTTCTCCTCGTCAAGTTCGTCAGCCCGATTTATCACAACAGATCAAATCCTCCTCCGTTACAGGTATAGTGCAATTGACTGTGGTTCCGTTTCAGACCATTGCCGCTTTATGTAGCTCAATAACCAGCAACTGGTCACTAACCAACTAAGTATGCGCGCCAATTAATAAGGGAATGCGAGCGTCTATCGAATGGTTCTCCAATGCCACGTAGATGGCACTCTTATGTGATGTGATGTTCTCTGTTAGTCACCAGTGCGGGCTGGCGCAAGCGAGGACTCCGCACTGGCAGTAAGGCCGACACTTGGTGTTCCGCAGTTTAAACGCGAGAATTTGCCATTCGTAACAAGAATTTGGCTCCCCGAGCTACCAACCCTTCGGGTAAAAGCCGAACGGTCTATCAGCCACATGGGAATTCACTTCCGTCAAGACTCTCTGCGCCGAAAGAAACCGTACAAGGCCCGAACCACCGCGGCCAGTATTCGGTTACCCCGGCTGGCCGACCAATCTACTTGTTGAAACGAAAGCATGATGAGGAGCACTATCTGAGGAGATTGTGTCGGACGACCGTCCGCTCAAACAGCCTGTTTTCGAGACAGCGGCAACCAGAAACCAGACTCCGCCTGCTTTTCCCTTCCCGCCGCACAACAGGAGGTCCCAATGATTCGAAATCTTCAGGAGGGTCCGAATACCGTCAACGTCCAGGAGACCACTTTTACGCTCGATAACATGGGGCGTTTTCTCTGTAACACGTTGCAGGAAGCACAGGACAGTTCCGCGATTCAAGTAGCAGGCAAGACCAGGACCTTTGACACCATTGTCATTGGCGGAGGAACGTTCGGCGCAGCGATCGCAGCGTCCCTCCTGTTCGCTGACTCAACACACAGCCGCCGGATTCTTGTTTTGGAAGCAGGTCCCTTCGCCCTGCCCGAACACAATCAAAACATGCCTTACCAAGGTGGCACGCCGGATTTTCGAAAGCCTTGGGACTCGCATCCAGCACTGGCCTATCCAGGTCTGCTCTTTGCCGTAGGCGGGCGATCATTGGCCTGGGGTGGTTGGTCACCTCAGATGCTCACCACAGAAATTAGCTCATGGCCGGCCAGCGTAGCAGCGGACCTGGTCAACACGTATTTCCGAATCTCAAGCGATCAGATCGGCGCGACCGATTCGAATGATTTCATCTTCGGTCGTCTGCATGATGCTCTGCGCGAACAACTCTTTCAGGCCATGAAGACCCCGGCCAATGTCCCAGGGGCGATTCCGCTCGCGGCGCTGCCGGATCATCCAGCGGTGCGCTACTTTTCGCAGAGCGCGACACTCGCTGCGGCGGCAGGCGCGGCAGGCGGCACAGTCAGCACATTTCCAGCCCCAGCTACTCCGCCTGACAGCCAACTACGCGAATGGCTGGGACTGGATGCGACCGACACCACCCCCCGGGCCGACCTTCTGAACTTGCTGAAACTGGAGGCTCCGCTCGCCGTGCAATCTCGAACCGCGCCCGGCGAGTTCCCCAACAACAAGACAACTGGGTGCGCGCCACGGGTGTTCGGGCACAGGATGCAACAGGCGCGGAACAGGTCCTATCCCTGACGCCGCCCACCGCGGACGGCCACCAGGGATCAGTCATCATCGCGCTGGGGACAATTGAGAGCACGCGACTGGCGCTCAGCACTTTCAAGGACTCCCTCTCCGGGCGGGCCGCACAACGGATGGGAACCAACCTCGTTGCCCACCTGCGGTCGAATCTTACGATCCGGATTCCCATCGGAGCGCTGTCGTTTCTTGCGCCATCCGGCCGGAAGTCACTTGAGGTTTCCGCGCTCTTTGTGAAAGGCAAGGCCACAATCAACGGTGTAGATCATTTTTGCCACCTGCAGATCACGGCCTCCGGGCTGGGCAAGCTCGGCGACAACTCCGAGGCCGAGCTGTTCCAGAAAGTCCCTGACATCGAACATTTGGAAGGGCTGCTCAACGCAACGGACACGCACGTGGTGATCACTGTGCGCGGCATCGGTGAGATGACGACGCACAATCCGGACAGTTTTATCCGCCTATCCTCGACGGTGACCGACTTCGGCCGTCATGCCGCTGAGGTTACGATGGCGGATGTACGCGACGGAAGCAGCACGACACCACAATCGGAGATTGACAAGAAAGTGTGGGACGCGATGGACGCGCTGGCCGACCAAGTTGCCGCGGCGTTCGCGAACAAGCAGCCGTTCGACATCCTGGCGAACGATGGAACGACTATCAACATGCCCGTCAACACCACGGCCGCTCAAGTGAAAGCCGCTTATCCCTATGCCGGCCGACGCGACCGTCTAGGCACCACGCATCACGACGCCGGAACGCTGTTCATGGGCACCGACCCTGCGACGTCCGTTACAAACGAATTCGGGCGAATTCACGACACTACGAACTGCTACGTTGCAAGTCCCGCCATTTTTCCGGCATTGGGCTCGCCGAATCCCATGCTGACAGGCATCGCACTGGCGCATCGCACCTCCGACATGCTCACGGCGGACGTGCTGCCGCGAGCGGTAGTGCGGGTCACTGATCCCGGCTTCACGGCGCTTTTCAATGGAACCGCCAATACTTTCAACTCTTGGAAGAGCGCGGACGCGAAAAATGGACAGGGCTTCGCTCTCATCGACGGAGAGATCGTAACGTACGGATCGGCCGATTTCGCCTTGCTGTATTTCGCCACCAAGGCCTTCGCCAATTTTCACTTGCGGTTGCAATTCAAATGCTTTGATTCCAACAACAATAATAGCGGCGTATTCGTTCGTGCCCGCGATCCGCGGCTGCGCCTTCCCGCGGAACTGGCATCACGCGCCGACGCGGACAAAGTCAGCGGCAATCCCGCATGGAGCGCCGTGATCTCCGGCTTTGAAGTGCAGATCGACGACAATGCGCGCGGCGATGTGAACAAAGGCTTCTACGGCCGAAAACCGGAGCCGGACGGTCTTTGGAAAAATCGAACCGGAGCCATCTACAAGATTCCAGCCGGGGACTTTATCTATCACCTCGCCCGATATGACGATCGCTTGCAACAGTACACGCCTGGCCCGCCTTTGGTTCCGGGCGTCTGGTTTCAATATGACATCGTCGTTACGGGCAACCATTACGAAGTGACGCTGACGAACACGCAGTCCGGCGCGTCGCAAGTGACCACCGTTTTCGATAACCCGGACACCGCGCGCGGCATCGCGCAGCTGAATGGACAACCGGCTGGATTCATAGGCATTCAGTCCTATCCCAGTTCACCGATGACGTTTCGCGACATTTGGATTAAATAGACTCGCCCGCATGGGGTCGACGAACCAGATTCCTCAACTTTTTCTTTGCAGCCCAGCGATCAGCCGATCGATTTCCTCGGTGGAGGTGTACCCATAGCAGGAGGCACGAACTGCAGCTCGTAAACCCATTCTCTTCAGAAGAGGCAGCGATGCAAGATCTCCTCCACGAACGGCGATACCCATCCCATCGAGTGCCCTGACGACTTCAAGCGGCTCGCGATTGTCAACGACGAACGAGAAAACCGATATGCGCTCACTCGGTTCCGCTGCACCAAGGATTCTCAGCCCTCGCACCTTTTGCAGGCCCGACAACGCGTATCGCGTCAGTTCTTGCTCTCGCTCCCAGAGGGCCTTGCGATCGAAGGATTCCAAGAACGCAATCGCGGCAGCGAGACCGACCGCACCCGGCACATTTGGCGTGCCCGCTTCAAACTTCAATCCACCCTCGGCAAACTGCGTCGTAGCCGTTCCGATTTCCACATCGTGGGTCATGTTGCTTCCCGCCTGGAATGGCGGCATCGCATCGAGAAGCTCCCGGCGCGCCCAAAGGACTCCGACTCCCATCGGCCCGCACATCTTGTGCCCGGAAAGCGCCAGAAAATCGCAATTGAGATCCTGCACATCGACCGGGAAATGAGGGACGGACTGTGCGGCATCGACAAGCACGAGCGCGCCGGCGCGATGCGCGCGTTCGCAAATTTCCCTGGCGGGATTGATCCGGCCGAGGACGTTCGAAACATGGGGGAAAGTCACCAACTTGGTTCGTTTGGAAAGGAGCGTGTCCAGCTGATCGAGTCGCAAGCGGCCGTCGTCGCTGACGTCGAGCACTCGCAATGTCGCGTTCGCCCGCCGCGTGGCCAATTGCCAGGGCACCAGATTTGAATAGTGGTCCGAAACGGTCACCAGGACCTCATCACCTGGACCAAGATTCGCGCCGCCCCAAGAAGCGGCAACCAAATTGATTGCTTCGGTCGTTCCACGCGTCCATACGATCTCCTCCGGGCCGTAGGCGTTCAAAAACCGCGCGACCTTCGCTCTCGCAGCGTCGTACGCTGCGGCAGAACGGCCGGCCAGCGTGTGAAGAGATTTTGCTGGATTCGCATTGTCGTGCAGGTAGAACTTCGAAAGAGCGTCGACCACCTCACGCGGGCGTTGTGTCGTGGCGGCACTGTCGAGATACACCAAAGGCTGACCGTTTACGGATTCCTTCAGCAGCGGGAAATGCGCTCGGAAGTCCAGCGAGGCGGCGGCAGGGAAAGCAGCGGGATCCTCCGCCGAACCGGTTTCGGCCGCTGCTTTCAGAATCGGCGCCAGGACCGGCAGCGCGGCTGCGGTCGACATCGTTCGGAGAAATTCTCTTCGCTGTCGTTCCATCGCTGCCTCCTCCTACCCGGCTTCATCGTTGCCAGGAGTACGTGTATTTGATCGCAAAGCGTGTCTCCCGAACTTGCGGCGGATTGGCCGGAGCGATACTCGCGAACTGCGTTCCCACGTTATAGATAATGTAGAGATCGCTGTCGGGGCGATAGTTGTAGCGCAGCCTAAGATTGGCGCTGACTGCCTGCATATTTGAAGTGTCCAGTTGGATGAGGCTAGTGAAGGTCAAAAACCGATTGAAAGAATAGTTCCCCTGCAGACTGGCCAGCACAACGGAGAAATTGCCATTAGGCAGCGGCAGGCGGAATCGATCCCAGGTTTCAGAAGCGGATATCGAGAATTTCTCTGTGGCCCGATAATTGGCCCGCACTCGGAATTCATTCAGAGTTCCGCTATAGTACCCACCAAACCGCTCGAAGAAATTGTAGGTAAATCGCCGATCCTGGCCGGAGCCGTAGGTGAGTTGGTGGCGGGCGAAGTTGTAAACCCCGTTCGGGATGAACACGTTCTTGTAAATGTGGAAGGGTGTCGTAATCCGCTGCGTGAAAACATCCACAATGTCGTCGTCCGAGTAAGCGCCGTTGTGAAACTCCGCTCGGAACGTGCTCTGCCACTCCTGCGTCGAAACGTCACCGCGCGTGTCTGGCGCATGGAGAATGAATCCCTCGAACTGCAGTTCACGGACGCCCCTGATCGTTGGTCTTACCTTGAAGGTCAAGTCTCCGTATGTTTCGTTCGAATCTATCCTCTCGATAAATCCGACTTCCGGATTGAAATTCGGTCCGATCTTCCGCCGCTCGACGATTCCGTCGAGCCAATTCGACCGGTACGAAAGCGAGGCTCCCAAATCACTCGCTCCGCTCGGATCTCCGGGAGATCTGGTTCCCGCCATGTGGGCATCCACCGACCAATCCTTGAAAAAAACCAGCCGCGTATCTACCCCACCCGTTTGATTGAAGCTATCGAGCACGTCGCCCGAGCGTTTATCGATTCCCATTACGCCGATGTACGATCCGGCCCAAAGCGACTCCTTGAGCCGCACGACCCCATAGTTAGCGTACGGGTTGGGGCCGCTGGAACGGGTATCAACGTCCATGACGCCCAATTCCAGCCGGCCTAGCGTCCCGGTCAGTTTGGCCCCGCCATTAATCGGCACCTGTTGCCCGCTTGCAGGATCAATCCCAATCTGGCGGCTGAAGAACAATTGGTCCTGATCGCCGATATCGAAGCTGAAGAGCCCCGCGTTTTCGAGGAAGAACTGACGCTTTTCGGGAATGAAGACTTTAAAGGGCGTGAGATTGAATGGTTCCAAATCCACTTCCGTATTGGCGAAGTCTGTGTTGCCAGTCAGATTCAGGACGAGGTTGGAAGTGACCCCGTACTTAATGTCGACTCCGCCCGTAAGAGGGAATTTCGGATCTTGGCCAGTCTGCTTATCGTATTGAGCGAGTCCGTATGGTTTCACGACGAACAGCCGGCCACTTCCAATGTCCTGGATGCCTCGCAACACCCCTGCCTCCGAAACCTTGGTGATTCCGAAAGTTCGACGATAGGCGCTCCATAAGTCTGCTTCGTTCTTTCTCCGGATAAAGCGTTTCAAATTCAAACCCCAGACCACATTTTTGGACTGAGTGAAGTTTAGGGTTGTGAATGGAATCTCGATTGTTGCCGTCCATCCGTCAGGAGTGATCCGCGCCTCTGAGGTCCACACACCGTCCCACCCCCGGTCGAAATCACCTCGATTTGTGTCCCCTTGTTCCTCGACAATGAGACCGTCCACTTGCGTACCCAGGGGATTAACCTCGAATACGTACGCTCCCCGGCGATCGTGGTTGGAATCGATCAGAATTTCTAAGTGGTCGTCCAAATCTTGGCTTGCGTCGCGACGGAGTTCGGTGGCAATGATTCGTGACGGTTGAGAATCAAAACAATGGATCGCGAAATAGACGGCGTGGCGCGTGTAGAGAATGCGAACTTCCGTCTTTTCAGTAGCAGGTTCGCCTTCGTTCGGTTCTTGCTGGCGAAAATCGGTGATGACTTTGGCAGATTGCCAGAGCGGGTCATCTAGACTTCCGTCAAGCTTCGGAGCTTGATCGACACGAACTGCTTCCGCACTCTGTCCCGTTGTTTGGTTCTTTGCGTTGTCGGCGGACGTTTCTCCAGCGTTCCCTATGGCCGGGCAAACAAAAAGAAGAAACACACTGAGAGGGCACCACCCCAGCCGAGGCGAGTTGTGGGAATACTTCTTCATGTGACCTGGAAGCGCGGGCCGTCAATCCCGCGTTTCGTAAATCCACAATTCGGCACCCTTGTTTGACCGTCCGGGAACAGCGAGGTAGAGGCTGTTGTGTTTTCCAACTTGGCCGGTATACACGCTGGTGCGTGCGCCAATCGCGCTAGGAATTTTGGCAATCCGCTCATAGCGATCCGTGTCGATTTGCCGGTAGACGAAGATAAAACCTTCGCCGCTTGGAACGTAAATGCGTTTCCGCGCGGCGTCGTACCACATATCGTCGGTGTCCGACGCGCCAGGAAGGCTGGCGATCACTTTGCCCGACTCCGTATCCAATACCAACAGGCGAGCGGGTCTCCGAGCGGCAACAAACAAACGGTGGTGCTCTTCGTCAAGCGCCATGGGGAAGTTTGTTCCTGCCTCTTCGAGCTTCCACTTCTCGATTTTGCGGGTGTTTCGATCGATGACCGCAATCTGGCTGATGGATGCGAGGTTTACAAAAATCCTAGGTCCCTTTTCCTCCAGTTGAAACGACTCGGGATGGGCGCCAACTTCAAAATCACTTTCGATCCGTTTGTTCGTTGCCGCGTCGAACATCCCAATGGCGCCGTCGCCATAGCCCACATATACGCGCTTCGTTACAGGATCATAACGAAGCTGATCCGCGTCATCCGGGAACTTCACGGTGTCGATTAGTTTGTAGGTGGTGGCATCGAAAATCTCGCACGAGCCGTCGCCCTCATTCGAAACGACAATTCGGTTCGATTCCGGAATGTAAGCCGCCATTTGAGGTTTGATGAATCCCGCATGGATGCTTTGTATCCTCTTACCCCTGGCTACATCCAGAACCTCTACGCTGTCATTCCCGTAGACGGCAGCGAGTACGCGATTGCTTTTCGCGTCCACCCCCATGTGGTCGAATCTCCCCTCGACGTCCGGCATGGGAATGATTCTTACCAGAACGAGAGGAGCAAACTCATCATTCGATGGAGCCTCCTGCCCCATAGCTCGGCTCGCGAGCATCAATAGAACGACCAACCAAATTGTAGAAAGCGTTTTCATGTACCGTCGCCTCAGGACTCATCAAATTTTTGGGTCTCTACGCTCTACTCCGGCACTGCATAGTTCCATATTTGTGCGGGTTCCACACCCGACGCCGGCACGCCGACGTACAGGCTGGTTCCATAAAAAATGCCCGTGCGCACGCCAATTGCCGAGGGGATATTTGCGGACAGCGTATAGTGGTCCGGGTCATTCTGTTGGATTACGCTGATAAATCCTTCGCCGCCGAGCGCATAAATGCGCTTGCGCTCCGCATCGTAGTAGACATCGTCGCAGGATCCTCCCACCGGGACTCTCGCAACTTCCTTACCGGTATCGGTATCAAGGACCATGAGGAACGGCGGTCTCCGGGTGACAACGAAGAGTCGATGATTATCTTCATCGAGCGCCATGGGATAGTTTGCTTTGACTCCGTTGAGTCCCCATTTGGTCAACTCGCCGGTTTTCCGGTCGATCACATTGACCACACTGCCGTCTTCCGGGACGTTGACGAAAATGCGAGAGCCTTTCTTTTCTAACTGGAACGACTCGGAGTGGCCGCCACTGCCTTTGAGGTCCTTCCCGACATGAGTTTCCGTGACCGCATCGATCATAGCGATCCCGCCTACGATGCCGACAAAAACTCGCTTTGATTCTTCGTCCCATCGCAGGTTGTCGGTGTCGGTTTCCGCACCCAACTCGATAGTCTTGCGAAGCGCGTACGTTTTGCCATCATAAACTTTGACCACGCCGTTTCCCGCGTTGGCCACAAAGATTTTGTCCAATCCGCGGACGTAGAGTACGCCCTGAGGTTCATCCAATCCCTTGACACTCTGAACGACTTTGGCCTGAAAGGTATTTACGACCTCCATCGAATTGTTGCCCAGGGCGGCAAAGATCAGGAGCCGGCGCTTGGGGAATGCCGTGAAATGATCGATGCGGCCGGCGACACCCGGCACGGGTATTTTTTGGATGAGCTGCAGCGGCGCAAGTTCACGGGCCTGCGCCTGCGGTGCCGCGATCGCAGTCTTTGTGTTTCACATCATGAGCAAGCCCAAAGCACCCAATCCCACCACACCAACCGCTAACCACTTCTTCATATCTCCTCCTGAGAGAGATTCTATTACTGCTGCCTTCCTCTAAAAATCCACCGCGTGCGACGAGTTTCAAGACTCTGGTTCGAAGACAAGAATGGCGGCCTCATCGTTATCATGAGCAGGTGCGGCGACGTAATAGCGATTCAGCTCAGGGGACCAAAACGAGGTGCCGGCACCTGATTTCGTGGGTATTTTCCCGATGGTTTCGTAGTGATCGGCATCTTTCTGCTGGTAGGCGAAGACGTAGCCAACATCATAGTCGCGACCACCGGAAATATAGATTCGCTTGAGTCGAGGATCGAAATAGACTCCGTCCATACCTTCAACAGTTGGGAGATTTGCGACTTCCTTTCCGGTCTGAGAATCCATGGCAATCATCTGCGGGGGAGTGCGCGTGCCGATAAGCAACCTGTGGTTTTTCTCGTCAAGGGATCCGTCGCCGTTGCGCTTGCTGCTGGTAGGCCATGTGGACACCACTTCGCGTTTCTTGGTATCCACAACTTGAACTACGCTTGCAACGGAAACGAAGACGAACAAGGTCTTGCCCGATTCATCCAACAGAAGTTCCGAAGGGTGGGCCTCCACTTTGACGTCGCCGAGGTGCTTGTCCGTCTTGGCGTCGATAATCCCGATTTCCCCATAGTCCTTACCTGCGTCCTTGCCTCCGTATCCCACATACAGAAGTTGGGTATGGGGATCGTATGCGACACGGTTGGGTCCCAAATCCAGCTTGATCGAGTCCAGCAGGTCCAGAGTGTCGCCCCGGAATACCCGGAGCATCCCGTCATCTCCACTGGCCACAAACAACTTGTTAAGAGATGGAACGTAGGCAATGCCCTGTGTTTTCTTAAAACCTGGAATGCTCTTCAACCATTTCCCAGCCTGCAGATCAACCACTTCGACTGAGCCATTCTCGAGCCCGGCCACAAAGAGGCGTTTGCCTTTGACATCCACATCCATGTGGTCGATACGTCCTTTGACGTTCCGCATGGGAATGGTTTGGACGAGCCGGAGGAGAGCATGGTCTTGCGCATAGACTTGGGTATTCAATGACGCGAGCACAGTCAGACTGAGTACAGAAAACATCTTCATGGAGTCTCTCCTCCTTGACTTCGGCACCTTCGTCGCCCAGGAGCCAAAGGTTTCCAAACCGCCCCTTATGGAGACGGGAATAGCTATGAATGCGTCGTGCAGGATTAGAACAAATTCAGTACTCTCGTACACCGGCTGGGCCTACAAAGCTACTTAAGATTTGCTGAACAAATCGTAAGGATCGCGGTGGAACGAGAATAAATCTGACAACGAGAACCTTTAGGATATTCCTAGACTTCCGTACCCCGACTCTGTTCCTCGGGCGGCTGAATGGCTACAAATGCTTTGTAGAGCAAGAGATCGTAGACGATTTTCAGCGTGCCGGCGATGAAGAAGGGCGCGCTGATCAGCGACGGCTTCGCAAAGAGAAATCCCACAAATAGCGGGCTAATCGCCGCACCTGTAGTACGCGCGACTCCCGTGAAACCGCCCGCGGCGGACCGTTCCTCCGCTGGAACCACCGCCATGATATAGGATTGCCTCGCCGGGACATCCATCTGGCTGATGCTGAAGCGAAGAAGAAGCACCAGCACCGCCAGCGAGAGACTCGGCATCAGCGGCACAAGAATCAACAGGACATTCGAAGGCAGGTGCGTGAAGACCATCGTACGGACGAGGCCGACTCGCGCCGCAAGTCGCGAAGCAACCAGAGCGGAAAACCCTGCAAAGACGTTCGCCCAGAAGAAGATGGCTCCCAGCATTGCCGGCTCGACACCAAAGCGCAGATAGAACCAATACGCGGCGAAGCTTTGCACCACGAATCCGCCCGCAAAGGAATCGAGGGCGAAGAGGCCCGAAAGTTTCAGCACAATATTGCGGGACCGGGTGATTCCAAGGATGTTTCCTGGAGAAGAGACCGCACCGTCTGGAACTCCGCCCACCTCTACCAAACCGGACAAGCGCATGAAGACAAGTGCCAGCAGGATCCCCAGAGCGGCGTACACCAGGACCACTGCACGATAACTCGCAACAGGCGTCATCGAAGTGTGTTGCAGCGCCTGCGTGATGAAACCGGCGAACAACGCCCCAAGCGCAGTTGCCAATGAACCGGCCATGGTGTACCACGCGAAGACTTCTGTCCGTGCGGTTGCCGGAACAATGTGAGACAGCGCTGCCTGCTCGATCGAAAGGAAAGGCCCGACTTCATTGCCACTGGGACTGATCACCCCGATAGTGCCCGCAACTATCAAGAAAAATAGATTGTGCGTGAACGCAAACGCTAAACCGGCCGCAGCCATGAGAATTGCGCCGATGATCAGCATGCGCCGGCGCCCGATCCGGTCTGCCCTGGTCGTCAGGAAGAGGGAGACCACCACATCGCCAGCGAGCGTGAGTGTGAGCACCAGGCCGCTCTGCACTTCCGTTAGCCCTAACCCAATCAGATAGAAAACCAAAATGACGGAGAGCGAACCGTAGGCGAACAACCGCGCAAAGCGAGTGACAAACAAAAGCCACCCGTCACGGGTCAGAACCTTGAGGGCCATCGGCATCATCTGCGTCGTCGACATTCGTTCAGGGCTCGATGCGAATGCTATGGATTGGTCACTGCTTCATAGACCACCATCCGCGCGACGGACTTGCCATCTTCCTGCTGCTCTGGCGTGTACACGCGATGGGTTTTGAGATCGACGGCGAGCGTGTGCACGGCGTGCTGCACGCGGAAGTCCTCGAGTTTGCGATAGTGGTCCGGATCATCTTGGTGGAAAACAGCGATGGCCCCGCTATAGCACGCGACATAGATGCGGCCCAAACCTGGATCAAATTTGATGACATCCGGCCCGCCGGGCATCTTGAGAAACGCGATCGGCACGTGCTTGTCCAGGTCGAATACCGTCATCAATTCATTTCCTTCACAGGAAAGAAACGCGCGGTGATGTTCGGGGTCGAGCGCCATTCCATGATTTCCATCGCATCGGCCCACGGGATAACGCGCGACGACTTCATCCGTCGCGGGATCAATAACCGCAAAAATATTCTTGTCCTGCAAGTTTACGTATACTTTGCGCGCAACCGGATCGTACTGCGGCATTCCGGTCTCACTGTCGAAGTGTAGCGTCCGGATGATCTCGTCCTTCTGAACGTCTACCACTGCTTCGGCCTTCCCTCGTTCGTCCGAAACGTACAGTTTGTGAAAGGGCGCGGCATACGTGCTTCCGTCCGGCTTCGATTCTGTCTTTAATTTCTTCACCACCTTCATCTGCTTCAGGTCCACGACACCAATCGTGTTGTCGTGTGCGTTCGAGGTATAAAATTTCTTCAATTCCGGGACGTACTCGACTCCTTCCGCTCCGGGGGTATCCGTAATGGTCGCAACGACCTTGTTTGTCGCGAGATCGATGACATAGGTTTGTCCCGCCGCGAGATGCGTGGAGAACAGGTAGTTGTCGTCTTCATCGATCGTGAGGTAGTCGAATCGCTTCCCACCTGGCCCCGGCAGGTCAAACTTGGCCAACTGCTTTAACGTCTGCCCGGACATATTAGCCGGGGTGCCACAGCCGAGAACAAAAAGCGCACAGGTCCCAAGACACATCGAACTGAACTTCGTTTGCATCACATCCTCCAAAGAGACTCACAAACCGTGATGAATCGCGACTCCCGCTGCGCCCGCTGCCAGGACTACGAAGGGCTCAGGAATTTTCTTAAACACCAGAAGAAGCCCAAATGAAACCAATGCAATGGCGACCGTCGTCCTGTCCACCAATGCCCGCTCGCTGAGAATCACGGCAGCACCAGCGATCGCTCCCACCGCTGCTGCCGTCACGCCTTGCACGAACGCCTTCACCTGGCGGTTTTGCCCAAACCGCCGGTAGTACGGCGCGCCGAAAATCACCAGCAAATACGGCGGCAGAAATACCGCCAGCGCTGCCGCGCACGCGCCGAGCGGGCCAGCGACCAAGTACCCAATGAAGCCGGCGGTGATCACGATCGGCCCCGGCGTAATCATCGCCACCGCTACGGCGTCCAGGAACTGGCGTTCCGTCAGCCAATGATATTGGCCGACTACTCCTCCATACAGGAATGGCACAATCGCCAAGCCGCTGCCAAACACGAAAGCACCGGCCTTCAGAAAGAACAAAAAGACCGAAGCGAGCGTGCCTCCCGAAGCGGGTCCCAGCAGCCCAGTCAGAAGTCCCGGGCCGAGAAGCGACGTTCGGACGGGGCGTACTTCGAAGTTGGGCGGAGCCTTAACGAGCATGGCAACGAATCCGCACAACACAAATAGCCAAACAATCTCCGACTGTCTCCAGACCGTCGTGATCGCCAGTACGCCGAACAGGACCCACAACAGATAGTCCGTGCCCAAGGTCTTTTGGGTCAGCTTCCAGGCGCTTCCCACGATGATGGCGCTCACCGCTGCCCCGATGCCGTAGAACAGTCCCTGAATCCACGCCAACTGTCCGAAGTGCACGTAGAGCAAAGCCAATGCAAGAACCATCAGAAACGAAGGAAGGACAAAGGCGGCGCCCGTGAGCGTGGCACCCAAGGTGCCGCTGTGCACCGATCCGATGTATTCGGTGAGCTGCGCCGCCAGTGGCCCTGGACACAGCTGGGAAAAGGCCAGGCCTTCGAAATAGTCTTCCCTCGAGACCCACTTCTTCCTTTCCACCAAGTCCCTCTGCATGTAGCCCACGAGAGCGATCGGCCCGCCAAACCCAAACGTTCCCAGCCGCAGAAAATAGAGCACCAGCGCTCGCAGCGTTGGTGGCGTACCGGTGCTCTCTCTCGACTGTGGGTTCGGCGTCATCACATTAAACAAACGAAGTTGCTCTAGTGCATGCCCCCGTGAGGGATGGCGTCTTTGCCCAGCTCATCGAGAGCTGCCTTAAACCCGACAGCGAGTTTTTCGGCCGGGCCCCGGCCCCAGTAATGCAGGAAGATCACCAGTGGCCGGTCTCCGGTCATGTGATGATGAATCGCGACCACGTCCAGACCGTTTTTCCGAAGGGCTTTCAGAACGGGCGTAATTTCGTTTTCGAGCATCGCCACGTCGCCCGCAATCGCGGCGTCCTCCTGCGTACCCACAAACGCTGCCCAGGTGTTGAGCCCCATGCGAGCGTTGATCACGGCGCCGTGCTCCTTCATGCCGAGGTCGTCGCGTCCCACGGTGATCTTGTAGACTGCGCCGGATTGCTCCCCTTCATGACCAACGATCTTGGCAAGCTTGGCCGTATCAAGCGGCGCACCAGTTCCTCCGCCCCATGGGGCGGGAGCCGCGGGCGTTACGTGACCGATTAAATCCAAACCTGGTTTTACACGGCGGGCGAGGTCCGCCGCTTTTCCCATGCCGTGCACATGCATGAAGTAGACGTGCGGATCGTCCCAGAAGAAATGATTGTGAAGCGCAGTGACATCGATTCCATTGTCGAGCAGCGCGGAGAGAACCGGATTCACTTCGTCTTGCAGCAACACCAGGTCGCCCATCATCACATCCGAACCATCCGCCGCCTTGGTCAAAGCAATCCAGCCGCCAAAACCAAAAGGCGTTGGCGTGGATACTCCCTGAATTGTCATTTTCAGGTCGTTCCGCGGAATATTTACCTTGAGAACGCCTGCTTTGAAGTCGCCCTTGCGGTCGAGCGATTTAAGAACCTCCTGATAATCACCCGGCATGTCCTGGGCGAAAGCGCTCAGGCCGCACAACAGCAAACAGATAGTTGCGAATAAAACCACTCTTCCCTTTTGAATCAAGCGAAGCATGTGACGAACCTCCTAGTGTTTTTGAAAATCCAGAAATTACTTGGCTACTGCTCGTTCGGCCTCTGACGGACGTATTCGTACACCCCGTTGTAGAGTGAGAATTCCTTCGCCAAACGAGACACCTCGCACGTTACTTCCCCGGGCCCTTCGAGTCCGCGGAACTCTGTCGTGTTGCCACATGAGTTCCAGGACGCAATTCGTCGGTGCCTCGTACGGCCACCTCATCCCCGTCCCGGAGGTCACCGAAGACCTCGGTCTGCTTTCCGTCGACTTCGCCCGCTTGGACATTCACCCATTCCGTAGTCCCATTCCGGATGCGAACGACAAACGTCGCTTCTGTCGTTCGCGCCACAGCGGAAGTGGGGACAAAAAGAGTGGGTTGCGATCGGCTGACAGGCCAAATCACGTCCGGAAACATTCCGGAGGCTAAATGTCCATCACTGTTCGTGACATCAAGCTCCACGGGCATCGTTCGTGTTTTTACGTCGACGGAGTGGGCAACCCGCGCAACTTTTCCAAAGAAAGCTTCATTCGGAAAAGCCGGAACGCTGAATTGGACCTTTCCTCCTTCCGTCACACCGGCCACATATTTTTCGGGAACAGGGACAAGGAGCCGCAGTCGTGAAGTCTTTTCCACCCGCACGAGGGGAACTCCAAGACCGGAGCCGCTGGCCGGTCCCACGAGCGCGCCCGGATGAACGTTTCTCTCCGTCACGACACCGTCGAAGGGCGCTCGGACTTGCAGATACCCTTCAATGTCGCTCAGTGATTTCAACGCGGATTTCGCAGCCTGGGCACCTCCGCTAACGGCTTCGAGCCGTGCGCGGTCTGCCTCGACGGCCTTTTGCGCAACCTCCAGATCATTTCCGGCGACAACACCTGGAGTTGCGGAAGCCGCTTTTAGTCTTTGGTAGGTGCTTTCGTCCGAGGCGAGTTTGGCTTCCGCTTCTCCCCGTTGAGCCTCCGCTCCCTGGAGTTTCGATTGCGCCTCGGCGCGCTGCGCTGCAATTTCAGGAGCCACAAGCCGTGCCATGAGTTGTCCCGCTTTTACAACGGACCCGCGATCCACGCTGATCGAATCCACGAAGGCGGTAACTTTGGGATAGACGGCGACGACTTCATACGGCTGCAGCTCCCCCGGAAGGTGCACAGTGATGGCAAGTTTCTTGGATACGACCTTTGCAACTTCCACAGTAGGAGTTGGCGCCGCGGTCCCTTGCGCATTGGCTGTATTGGCAGAGGAGCCCGAGTTCGAACCACACGAGATGCAAAAACAAACGCTACTGGCGAGCAATAGGCCAGATACAACCCGCATTCGACTCATAGAGCTTCTCCCTGCAAAGGATTCTGATTGCCCGTTTGTTGGCCGGCGAAAGCGCTTTGGGGATCTTCCGGATCGAGCGAGGGCGATTTCACTCCGGCTCGTTCCTGGACCATCGAAAACACCAGCGGCAGGATTAGCAGAGTCGCAGCGGTGGCAAATAACAACCCGCCGATGACGGCGCGTCCGAGAGGCGCCGTCTGCTGGGCCCCCTCGCCAAGCCCCAACGCCATGGGGATCATGCCGGCAATCATCGCCATGCTGGTCATCAAGATGGGTCTCATACGCGTTTGCGCGCCGCGTATGCCGGCGACGCTTGACGTGTTCCCCGCGCGGCGGCGCTCCTCGGCGAAAATAATCAGAAGAATCGCGTTTGCAACGGCGACCCCAATGGCCATGATGGCACCCATGAAGGACTGCACATTCAGCGTAGTCCGCGTAATCAGCAGCATGAAAATCACGCCGCAAACGACCGCGGGAATCGTCGACAAGACTACCAAGGCAAGCTTCATGGACTGGAAATTGGCAGCCAGTAGAAGAAAGATGACTAGCACTGCGAGAAGCAGCCCTACTCCGAGGCTCGACAACGTTTGCTTCATCGGGCCAATCTGCCCGCGCACATTGACCTTCACCCCGCGAGGTGGAACTCCCGCGCGTTGGATTGCTGCATCCAACTGTTTCGATACCCGGCCGAGGTCCTGGCCGGACACGTTCGCGGTAAGTGTTACTATCCGTTGTCCGTTCAGGCGATGATATTCTCCGACGACATTGCCGTAGTTCACCTGAGCTACGTCGCCCAGAAGCGGATGTGAAGCGCTGCCCGGTGTGACGGGAATGTGCTCAACATCTTGGATCGAGGCCATCTCTGACTGAGGAACTTGCACTTGGACTTGATATCCGACACCGGATTTCGGGTCGGCCCAGTAGTTCGGAATGACAAACCGGCTCGACGACGTTGCGGCCAGAAAAGAGCGGCCTACGCTGGCGGCGGTAACTCCCAGTTGTCCGGCGCGCTCCCGGTCGATGTTGATGTCCACGCTCGGATAGTCCAACGGTTCGTCGTACTGAAGGTCGCGGAGTGCGTGAACCTGGGCGAGTTCACCACGCACCTTTTCGGCGAACGCCCGGCTCGCCCCAAGGTCTGGCCCGCTCACGTTGATTTCCACCGGCGTGGGAGCGCCGAAATTCATGATCTGAGTCACGATGTCCGCCGCTTCGAAAGAAAACTGGCAACCTGGAAATTGCGAAGGCAGCGACTTCCGCAATTGATTCTCGAATTCGTCCACGCGGATCTTTGCGTCCGGATTTAGCGCGACTCGCAAGACAGCTTCGTGTTGGCCGCTCGTCCATAGATAAATCGTATTGATGGGGTAATTCGGCGGTGGCGCGCCGACATACCCCAAAGTGATCGTCACATTCCCCGGCCCAGCGGCCTTTTCGATGGAGCGGAGCACGTCGAGAGATAATCTCTCGGTCGCTTCCACACGGCTGCCGATGGGGGCCCGAAAGCGCAACAAAAGTTGGCCGGAGGAGACCTGCGGAAAAATTTCTCTTCCGAGATACGGTCCTACCAGGACGATGACCACTAGCGCCGTAACCACATACAGCGAAACGACGATCCGGCGGTTTCGCGTCAACTTCTCCAGAATCCTTCCAAGGTTTTCTCTCAACCTGGCGAGGAGTGAGGGTGCGCCTTTTTGATCGGCAGGCGCGTGAGCGCGGAGAATCCACGTTGAGAGAACGGGAACCAGCGAGCTGGACAATAGGTACGAAGCGGCCATCGCGAATCCCACCGCCAGTGAGAGGGGAATAAAGAGGGACCGTGAGACGCCGACCATAAAGAAGGACGGCACGAACACAGCGAGGACGCACAGCATGGCGAGCAAGCGCGGAATCTGAACTTCCTTGCTGGCCTCCAGAACGGCGATCGCCCGCCCCCGCCCCTGACCCAAGTGGCTATGAATGTTTTCCATAACCACTGTGGATTCATCGACCAGAATCCCGACGGCCAATGCCAATCCACCGAGCGTCATGATGTTGATGGTCTGCCCTGCGCCCCAAAGGGCCACGACGGCGGTGAGCAGCGCAAAGGGAATGGTGATAACGACAATGAGTGAGCTGCGCCAATCCCGCAGGAACAGCAGGACCATAAGACCCGTGAGCAGCGCGCCGAGCAAGCCTTCCCGCACAACCGACACCAACGAGTTTCGGACATAAGAAGACTGGTCAAATTCGTAGTCGATCTTGATCTCCGGCGGAACGGCGGCTTGGAACTGTGCGAGATTCGCCTTGACCTCGTTTACAACACTCAGGGTCGAGGCATCGGCGCGCTTGGTCACCGGAATGTAGACGGTCCGCCGTCCATTCACCTCGGCATAACCTGTGACGATGTCGCTCGAATCCTCGACCGTGCCGACGTCGCGAAGAAAGACGGTGGGACCGGCACCCGTGCGAATCGGGAGATTCTGCAAGTCCTTGATATTCGAAACAACCGTATTGATCGGTGCGAGCCGCAGCAAATCGCCGGTGCGTACGTTGCCCGCCGGGACGATCGCGTTTCCCGTATTCAGCGCCTGGATGACTTCGTCCGGCGCCATGCGGTAGGCACGCAGACGGTCCGGGTCAACACTGACGACAATCGTTCGTGCAGAACCCCCAAACGGAGGCGGAGCCGATACTCCTGGCAGAGTCGCAAACAGCGGGCGAACACGATTCAGCGCAAGATCCTGAATCTCCGCAACACTCCGCGTCGCACTGGAGAAAACCAAATAGCCGACGGGCACGCTTCCCGCGTCGAACCGCATGATGAATGGGGCAACGGTCCCTGGCGGCATGAACGCTCGGGCGCGATCCACATAACCGACGGTCTGAGCCAATGCCTGGCTCATGTCCGTGCCGGGATGAAAGGTGAGCTTTACCAGACCGACGTTTTGGATGGACTTCGATTCCACGGACTCAATCCCCGTGATGTACAGGAAGTGATATTCGTAGTAGTAGACAAGATACCCTTCCATCTGCGCGGGAGACATGCCACCGAACGGCTGCGCCACATACACAACAGGCAGATTCAGATTGGGGAAAATATCGATCGGCATTCGCGTAAGAGCGAGGATCGAACAAAGGGCTATGCCGATGACGGCCACGATAACCGTGAACGGCCGGCGAAGCGCGGTGCGGAGCAGCCACATACCCTACCGCCCTCCCTGGGTTTTATCGTGGAGAAACTGCAGGAACGGCTGAAGATCGCCTTGCGACGCCGCGACCGCGGCCAGATTCTGCCAGACCGCGAGCCGCGCCAGTGCGTCGTCGGTTTCCGCCTGGACCAGCAAGCTCTGCGCATCGGTGACATCAACGAGGGTCGAGAGTCCCGTTTGGTAGCGTGCTCGCACTTGAGTCTCTGTTGTGCGGGCCGCGTCCAGTTCCTGCGGCGTATTCTCGGCAACGCTGCGAGCGCCTTCGAGGGAAGCCTGTGCCTTGCGCAATTGTCCCGTCAGGTCTTGCAAGATTTGATCGTAGCGAGCGGCTTCGGCACGTTCATTGGCAGATTCGATGGCCTTTCGCGAGCGGATCGAGAAGATGTCGAAGATCGGAAACGTCGCGCTCAAGCCAACCGCCCAGTTCGAGCGATCCGGGCCGAGGCCTGCCGTTCCTCCCTCAAGATTGCCCGCTGGATTCCAGCCGCTGCCACGTCCGTACACCGACGATTGAAGATAGAACTTCGGATAGTAGGAACGGTCCAGGATATGGACTTGCGCCTGGCCTTCTTCCACCCGCGCATGCTGCGCTTCCGCGATCGGATTTTTGGTAAGCGGGGTGGTCGGAAGAGATTCGTCCGGAGGTGGCGCGAGGAGAGAACCTTCGCTCACTTCCACCGAGGTATCCGCCAACCCGAGAATATCGGCCAATGCGGCCCGGCTGATTTTCTCCTGTTGCTTGGCTCGGGCCAAGTTGACTCTGGCGCGGGCTAATTCTGCGTCCGCACGGGAAGCATCCGCTCCTGCGCGAAGCTGGTTGTCGACCAGCACCCGGACAGCCTTGTCGAATGTGCCGCGCCGGTCTACATCCGCCTCGGCGGCAAGCACCGTTCGCTGGGCAGCCAGGACCGTCAGGTAGGCGTTCACGGTGGCGACCGCCACATCGAGGCGCGTTAAAGAAGCCTCCGCAGTAGCTCGATCTCGGGTGGCTCGCGCAGCGTCTACCTTTGCTCCCCGGTATCCAAAATCGAAGGGCTCCCAGGAGAACAGGAGTCCCGCCGCACTTCCCCAAGCGCTACGATTCGAGGTCGACGCCGGAACGGGCCCGGAAATCGGAGAGATGATCGATTGCGGAAGCAGCAAGCCGGTAATGTTGTTATCGGTCGCGCGATTCGTCTGCCAAACCACGTCCGCCCGAGGGAGGTAATTCGTTTGCGACAGGCCTATGCCTGCCTGGGCCGCGCGAACCCCCTCCAGGGAAGCACGCACGGCCGGGTAATTCTTGAGAGCGAAGTCCACGGCGTCTTCGAGCGCAAGTATCTTTCGATCTTCAGCGCGGGTTTGCGCCAGGGTGGCTTGGCCGAGGCTGAACAGCAGAATGAGGATGATCGCAATCCATCTCATTCCGGCACGATGATTCTCTAACACGGTGGTCTGCTCCTATTTCAGAAACGTTGGTCGCTGTGACGATTATTTACGACGGCGAATGATAGAGTCCCTCGGTCAATTGCATTCCGCGATCGAGAAGCTCGTGGTCCGCAACTCCTTGTCGCGCCCAGCCTTTGAGTATCTCGTCGATTCCATAACCCTCTTTGCGGCCAAACTTGCCATCGGCCAAGTCCGCGTCGTGAATAATCTCGGAAATAACCTTCACCTTGCGGTCGCGAATCCTAAAATCATTTTGCAGTGTCTCGAAAGTGCAGTTGTCACCGCGATGTCCGAAACCGCCTTCGAACATGTCAAAAGGCACCGCTGAAGGTGGTACCTGTCTTTCAGGCGCAAAGGTAAATCGTGCCTTGGGATCGATAAAGCGCCGAATCAGCCATGCGGACGCGGAGCGATCCACTCCAGGCCGCGGTCTCGTCACCCAAACCCTGCTCTTGTAATCCTTCGGATCAATCTGTGCGCTCTCCGGCATCCGCTTAGCCACGCGCGCTTCATCCGCCCGCGCGAAGAGCTCTCCTACCCGTTTTTGAAGCGGACTGTCGAAGAAATCGATCTCGACAATTTCCTGGAATCGGCTCCGCAATCGGCTTAGACGACCAATGGCCCGCTTTTGGGCCGGCAATGAAGAAAATTGTTCAAGTTCGCGAATCAACTCCTGATAGTCACGCCCGCGCGCCTCCGCGAAGCGCCCAATCAATTGGGGAGTCGAGATGTTGTCGATCGCCTGCACATGAACGATGGAAGCATCGCCACCGTACTTACGAATGGCCGTAGCCAGCCACTGAAAGCGTTCTTCATTCACGGCATTGCTGGGTAGGAGGTAACCAGAGTTTCCAAGCGGCACGGTTCCGTAGCGCTGCAATTTCCGCCACACCTCCACGCGTTGGCTCGCCCGCTTGGTGGGCAGCGTAAACGTCAGCAGGAGCCAAGCCGTGCCCGACTGTTTGCGTACTTCCATTTCTCTCTGATGTTAGAACTATAACAAAGGTTCTGTCAATTTTCGGGGAAGGCCGACAGACTGCGGGTTCGTCTGTGCTAGTTTTGTCGTCGCGAATCCGCGGCGCTATGCGGAGGAGGGCCGCACGCTTACCATGCTGGCAAGATGTCTCCGCGCTCGGGGGTCTCGGGTTGACCCGTAGGTCACTTTTCGTCTCACTGCGTTGCCCGCTCAGGAGATTCTCTCTTTCCAACTAACAACAGTTGTTCGCGTAAAGCGTGTTCCTGTTCCGCAAGCGGCATGAACTCGTCATGCCAGAACTGGACTTGTTCCTCCGCGGGGAGCGAAGCCATGTCGTGAATTACTGACGCCTCTTTCTTTGTGACTTCGTTCACCTGGCGCACGAGTTCGATTACTTCCGCGTTGTTCCGCCACACCTCGGCGTTGTACCGACTGCGCAGACGCTGGATATTGATCAGCCCCCGGCTCTGCTCTCTCTGTTGAGCCGTGCTGCATAGCTCGCTGTACTGCTGCAACTTCTGCTCGTAATCTTTCAGCAATGGTTCAACCCGCGCGTACGCAGCAATGTATTCGCTCATGGAGCTGAACTGGTGGTCCTTAATAGCGGCAATCTGGGCGCCCAGAGTCCGCAGATCCGATTCACTCTGCACGACCTGGGCGCCCAGCACTCGGTCGTTGTGATCCTGAACGCCGAGGGCGACTGCAACGCTCAGCACGGCCACAAGCAATATCGCCGAACCGGCAACCACCCAAATGCGAAATCTCTTCGCAGCGCCCATTGATTCACTCGGGGTTTCGGGAGTCGCGGCTGCCTTTGACGTGTCGACGTCGCTGCCTTTAAGGGTCATGTCCGATCCTTGGAGTTGCCCTGCCGGGGCCCGCCGTTTAGATGCGCATGTCGCTCGCAATAGGTAAACAAATTCGAAAGGTGCATCGACTGCCCACCGGGTGATCGACAGCCCTAGACCGGCACCGCCCCACTCACGGGTGCGGGCTTTATCAACCCGATAGAATCGGTCGAAGATATACGGCTGATGTTCAAACGGGATTCCTGGTCCTTCGTCAATGACATCGAGACATGCCCTCTTGTCGTCACCCGGATGTACCCGAATGAGAATGCGGCTCCCGACGGGTGAATACTTGATGGCGTTGTCCAGGAGATTGACAACGGCCTGACGGAGAATCAAACGATCGGCGGCAACGACCAGGTCAGCATCTCCTTCCACGTCTATCTTCTGCTGTTTCTCCTCCGCCAAAACCTCAAGGGTGGAAGCCGCCTCCTCAGCGACGGAAAGGAGAGAGGTATCCGCGCGATGAAGCTGTACGTGATTGGCATCCGCCCGAGAAAGAACCAACAAGCTCTCAACAAGGCGCGTCAGACGGTCTACTTCTTCCAGCATGCTTCCAATCACATCGCGGTATTCCGCGGGCCCCTTCGGCTCCTGAAGAGCGACCTCGCCGACACTCCGGATGGCCGTCAGGGGAGTGCGCAATTCATGCGAAGCGTCTGCGGTGAAGCGCCGCAACTGCTCGAAGGCTCCTTGCAGCCTTCCGAGCATGGCATTCAATACCGTCCCCAGTCTTCCCAGCTCATCGTCCCCATTCTTGATCGAGAGCCGGGCTCCCAAATCCTCAGCAGAAATTTTCTGTGTTTCCCGGGTCATGGCATCAATCGGTGCCAACGCTTTGCGAGCCAGCGCGTAACCTCCGAAACCGGCAAGCAATACTCCCAGAGGGAGTCCAATGAGCAAGACGGCGGCGAACTCACGAAGCTCTCGCCACATTTTTTCTTCGTTGTGGGCGACCCGCAAGATGACTGTGCTGTCGCCGAGATGGTGAGGGCTGCTGGCGAGCCTTACTCGCAATCCACTCGGAAGACGCTCCGAGGCCGGGGCGACGTCTTCCTTTGCCTCCTCCGGCGAGGGTGGTCCTTCGAGTGCCTGCCCCTCGAGTTGAGGAGTACGATAAAGGACCTTGCCTTCCGGCGACCAAATCTCGACGAATCGATCGAAGCCGGGATCACCCTCGTCACCGTGGTGCAGTCGTAGAGTTAAGGATCCGTCTGGTTCTGTTGCGATTTGCCCCTCAACCGTCTCCATATCCTCTAGCAGGTTATGATCGATTTGCTCCCGCATGTTCAGGAACAGGAAAAACAGAGATGCCGCCCCGTACGCGATTAGCAAAGCACCTAACACGCCTACGTACCAAAGCGTAAGTCGTGATCGGACATTGCTAGGGGACAGTTTCATGACTCTTCCCGCAACACAAACCCGACGCCTCGCACGGTGTGAATCAGCTTGGGGTCAAAGGGCTCATCCACTTTCCGGCGAAGACGGTTGATGTGAACGTCGATGACGTTATCGATTGGCGTTGCGCGCGTTTCCTTCCAGACATCGCGCGCCAGCATCTCCCGGGAAACGATCTGTTCTCGATGCCGAAGCAGATATTCGAGAAGCTCGAATTCTCGAGCCGTCAGTTCAAGGGAACGTCCGCTTCTTCGCGCCTTGCGACTTGTCACATCCATTTCCAAATCGGCAAGCCGCAACGGAACAGCCTGTTCGGTCCGCCCGCGTCTGAGGAGGGCTCGAACACGCGCCAAAAGCTCCGGGAACGCAAACGGTTTAACGAGGTAATCGTCGGCACCTTTATCGAGTCCTTCGACTCGGTCTTCGATTGCATCACGAGCGGTCAGGATGAGAACCGGCGTCTGCAATCCACGTTTTCTCAGTGTGGACAGCACCTGCAGACCATCACGTCCCGGAAGCATTAGATCCAAAATGACGAGGTCGAATTGCTCTGCATTTACAAGAAAGAATCCTTCCTCTCCGGTAGGTGCCACGACAACTTCATATTTCGCGCGTTCTAGTCCCTCCCGGAGGGCTTGAGCCACTTTCGCTTCGTCTTCCACGACAAGGATACGCAACTGGCCTTTTCCTTCATGCATCGTAGTCGGGTCTTCTCTGTTCAATCCTGCGCGGTATAGATGCATAGCTTACCGAAATCTCGGTTCACCAGATCACCTTCAGCGCAAACTGAATCTGGCGAGACGGTGTCTGTGTGGACGTGATCAGCCCGGCGTTGCCAATGGGATTTCCCGACGAGTCAAAGATATTTCGGTTATCGAGGGGCGGTGAGAAATTCGTGTGATTTACAACATTAAAGAATTCGGCGCGGAACTGCACGTTGAACGTGTCAGAGATTCTTCTGATGCGATTGTTCTTGAACAAGGAGAAATCGAAATTCACCAATCCAGGACCGATAAGCGTGTTGCGTCCCAGATTGCCACGAAGCGTAATGGGATTCGGCACTGCAAAGCACTGCGTTTTGATGTAGTGGCTCGGATTGCCAGAACTGACAAGCGAACCGCAACCGGGACCCCGAAGCAGGTTCGGGACATCGATGTTGGGATCGGTACTCCTCACACCCAGGGCATCTCCTCCGAAACCCGGAGTGAACGGCACGCCCGTGCTTGCTTCAAAAACGCCTCCTATTTGCCAGCCGCTGAAGGCCCATTCACCGACTCCGTGGGCCCACTTTGGCGCGCCGATTTCCCAGGTGTAATTCACTTCCAGGTTTTGTGCAACGTTGAAATCCGCCAGCCCTCGATTCAATTTCGTGTTGAACGCCAGAGGGCTGGCAATCGAATTCGAGTATTCATCCCCTACCAGGCTGCCGGAGGAAGTATCGATCGTTTTGCCCCAGGTATACGAGCCCTCGATCTCCGCGCCGCCGGCGATTTTGGCTTTAACTTTTACCTGCAGCGCATCGTAGAACGAATTGCCTTGCCACAGACCCTCGTTGATGAGACCCGCATTGGTATTCAGCCGCGCACCGCTACCAACAGGTAAGGGCCAGAGATAACCCTGAGCGGTGACCGTAGGCAGAACGATGTCGCCGTCTTCCACGCGGAAGATCTGGTGGACGCCCCGCGACCCTACGTAACCCGCCCGCAGACTCACGCCGCGAGTGAGATCTCGCGCCAGCGTCAGATTCCACTGCATGACGTAATTGCGCCGCGGATTCGGATCAAAATAACCCAGTCGAAATCCGCTGGTAGAGCCGGCCACTATGGCGAACGCCCCCGTGGGAAACGAACCGGCAGGCAAAGTCGTCGAATTCCCAAGCTTGAAGAATGGCGCCGAGAAGATCTCGTTAAATTGGATCAGGTACGGTAATGGTAGAACGTCGAACATTCCGAAACCAGCACTCACGGATGTTTTCCCATCGCCCAAGGGATCCCACGAAAAACCCACTCGCGGCTCAAAGTTGCGAAGGGTGGGATTGGAAAACAGCGGATCGCCCAGATGCGGTTGCGCATCGGTTAGGTGCCGGAGAACCGTCAGTTTGCCCTGAACCTCCGTGGGTACGGTCGCCATCTCGTAATGCAGACCCAGATTGACGGTAACATTCGGGCGCCAGCGCCAGTCGTCCTGAACGTACGTTCCCACGATGGTTTGCCGCAATCCCCGCTCGGAGATGGCGCTGGGAATCGCCGCACTCAGCGAAAACGGTCGGTTAGTCAGGAAATTGGAAAGCTGGCTGAAGGCGAATTCCCCACCCGGGTTCGAAATCGCAAGAATGTTGTCCCTGATGCGCTCTACATTCACGCCGAATTTAACCGTATGAGTCCCATTCGTCAGAGAGATGTCATCCGAAGCCTGGAGAGAAGTCCAGTGGAATCGAAAATTCGAGGGTGTCTCTAGCCCACCCGAGAAGAAAGTGAGCCCAGGCACCATGACCGCTGCCGCGTTCAGACCCGGTACCGTCCCAAACCCCGGGTCAGCAGCGAGCGAATTTCCACTTTGAAATGTCAATCCCGACGTCGTCACCACCCGGTTGATCCCCAAATGAAAAGAATTCAAAAGCTGAGGACGGAACGTATGCGTTTCATGCAGTGTAAAAACCTGCTTGCGCGAATCGTATCCAGTCCGTTTGTTGCCGAACTCATCGGGCTGTCGCACGGTTCCGCTGTCAAACATATACGTGCCGGCGAGCGAGTCCTGCGCAGAGAAAGTATGGTCAATCTTTGTAGTGAAATAATTTTCGGGCGTGACGGTCTGTCCTGCGAAGGTGAATATGCCCGTGTCTCCTGTTCCAGGTACGCACGAAGAAAACGGGCAGAGCAAAGCTCCGTTTGGCAGCGGATAGAAAGCCTTGAGAAATCCCGCAACCTGAGAATCCACGGGAATGGTGATCGTCGAACTGCAATCGGGCGGGGCGCAGAGATTCCCATCCCGGGCTGCTTGCGAAGGAACCGTATCTACCTGCGTGATTCCTTGGGATTGGCGCAAGCCTTCGTAGTCAGCAAAGAAGAACGTGCGATCCTTAAAAATCGGCCCACCAATAGACCCACCGAACTGATTCCGATGGAAGGCGGGCTTGGCCGTGTCGAAGAAATTCCGGGCGTCGAATGCGCTGTTCCGGATGTATTCGAATGCACTTCCGTGGAAATCGTTGCTCCCCGAGCGCGTCGAAGCGGCGATAACTCCGCCTGAGGATCGCCCGACTTGCGCCGGGTAGTTGCTCGTAAGAACCGAAAACTGCTCGACGGCGTCCGACCCGAGATTCACTCCCAGCGCACTCCCAGGCGGGCCGTTCACGTAGTCATTCACGCTGATACCGTCGAGCCGCGCGTCGTTCTGCCGCGGGCGGCCTCCCGATATGGTCATCTGGTTACCGAAACCCCGCTGTGCCTGTCCTGTGGATTGCGTGCGCGCGCTGGCCACTCCTGGTTCAAGGGCAGCTAAATCTGAAGCAGAACGCCCGTTGAGCGGCAGATCGGTCACGCTCTTGGTACCCACAACGCCACTGACGCCCGATGCTCCACCTTCGCCGGCATCCGCGCTGCTTTGCGTATGGATCACGATGTCTGTCCGGCTGTCCACACCGACACTGATAGTCACGGTAGCCCGCGCGTCGGCAAAACCTGGAGCCGAAACCGTAATTTCGAACATTCCCGGTGCAAGGTCCGCGAACGTGAAGGAGCCGTCCTTCGTCACAGCGATAATCTTCGTTTCACCATTTGCCAGATTCTTGAGAGCAACGCGCGCATTCGCAATACGCCCGCCACTGATGCTGGTAATTCTGCCGGAAAGAGTCTGTCCAGCGACTTGGGCATTCAGTTGAGTCGACACCTCGAGACAAAACACCAAGACCAGGAACGTAGTGAGACGAAGGAGCTCTTTTTTCCGATTCGCATTGCAGGACACGGCTTGCCCCTCCAGAACCGCGCTCGCCAACCTGAGGAATACCGTGAAGCCCGGTCCACTCGGTTGGGCTCATCTTAGGTTTCTTGAGCGGCGACGCCTACTTAAGTTTTCCTAAACAAATCGTCAGGATCTTTGTCATGGCGCTCTGACCATAGGATTGCCCGCTGTTGTTGGCGCACTAAGGCTGGTGCGATTTACATGACACTGCGATTCTCAAGCGTAGAGAAGGGTGAATATCGCTTCGTAACTGGCTGAAAGAAGAGAAGCTTTGGTCTTGCTAGAGCGGATTCGAACTAGCAACTTTCGGGTAAAAACCGAAGGGTCGGCTGGATTCCATCTCCGAGGCCCAAGACAACGGTTTCCAAGACCGTTCTATAAAGGTAGAAGTCAAGAAAAAACACATCCCCTTCGGCTGGAATTTTTCCTGCTTCGCGGCCCACTGGATTGAGTAGGATCTGTTCTGACCTACCGCGCC
>WNFR01000830.1_pt1 | contig 38755 bp, 41 predicted proteins | sample 5400221 | NCBI WGS metagenome assembly WNFR01 (sample SAMN13153357, study PRJNA577476) | soil metagenome | isolation source: 40 cm soil under Madrone tree | place: USA:California | collected 2016-06-14 | reverse complement strand
TGGTGCCCAGGGGCGGAATTGAACCACCGACACCGTGATTTTCAGTCACGTGCTCTACCAACTGAGCTACCTGGGCGCCGGCTCGCGGTCGTAGCGCTGCGAGAGAAGCGCGGGGCCTTATAGAGGCTCGGTCAGGTGCTGTCCAGAACGGTTGCAAGCGAGCTGGCGGCCGCTTGCGGGCAGTGCCGCAGGATTGGGCAGCGGCTGAATAATCGGCACGCAACCGCTGCGGTTCCTGGTGCCCGCGTTGGGCCCCCTCCTCCCTGCATGCGGCGGAGGGAAGGGAGGAGGCGACGCCGGCCTCATTTCTATCCTGATCGTTCCTCCAGGTCAGGCGGGCGCACCTCACCCTCGTCGTCTTCGACGGAGGGTACCGCGTAGGCGCCCGACAGCCAGCGGTGCAGGTCGATGTCGGCGCAGCGGCGCGAACAGAACGGACGAAAACGCTCGACCTGTGGTTTGCTGCAGACGGCGCAAGGTTTTGTGTGGTCGAGGGAACTCATGGAGTGAATCTAAGGTTCCCCTATGCTCGCCGCGAGGGCGACGATCCGACGCCCGTGTCGTTTTCGTGTACATTGGTCCTATGAGCGGACGAACATTGGCCGATCATGGCCGCGCGGCGCCCGCGAACGGGTAATGAACAGAATGGCCCAAGACAGCGAAAAGAACGTTTCTCGGGTCCTGCAGCTCAAATTTACGCTGCCGACCTCAGACCCTACCCAGTTCGCAGCGCTTATCAAGGCAACTGCGCCCTTCTACGAATTGTTCGGCGGCAAGCAGGTTCGCCTTCTCCAGAATGTCGACAACCCGGCGCAGTTTATCCAGATCATCGATTACGAGATTCACGAGTCATTGGAGACAAGTCGGCAACAGATCGCCGGCGATCCCCGGCTGCAGGCCTTCCTGCAGGCTTGGCGGCAGATGTTTCCCGGCACCGTCGAGGTCGACGTTTTCCGCGAAGTCGAAAGTTAGAGCCGCACGATGGCCCCGGGGGCTGCCGCCACCCTCCCTCGTAAGCGGGGGAGGGTAGGGTGGGCACCGAGCCGCGGCATGACGCATCTCCGTCCAGCCGGTTCCCTTACGCGGAGTCGATCCAGCCGACGTGGGTTGGAAACCCTTCACCGGCAAGTAACGCCGCGGTTTCGTAGAGCGGCAGGCCGACGACGTTGGTGTAGGAGCCGACGAGCTTGACGATGAATGTGCCCGCTAGACCTTGGGCCGCATAGCCACCGGCCTTGCCGCGCCACTCGCCGGAGCCAAGATAGGAGTCGATGTCCTCGGTCGACAACCGCTTGAAGCGCACGCGTGTCTCCACCACCCGTTGCCGATATTTCCGCTTGGGCGTGATCAGGCATAGCGCGGTATAGACGCGATGATTGCGGCCAGAAAGTAACCTCAGGCACTGTGCCGCCTCGTCGATCAGCTCGGGTTTGGGCAGGATGCGGCGGCCGACCGCCACCACGGTGTCGGCGGCCAGGATAAAGGCGCCGTATACGTCGTCGTCGACCCCTATTCCGGCCAGCGCCGTCGTGGCCTTGGCGTAAGCCAACCGGTTGGCGCATACGCGTGGCAGCTCGCCCTGGAGTGGTGTTTCGTCGATATCGGCGGGTCGTAGCGCGTCGGGCTCGATGCCGGCCTGGTTGATCAGGCCGACCCGGCGTGGCGAACCGGAGGCGAGGACGAGTTTAGGCCGGCCGAGCATTAAGGGAAGCTCCGTTGCGTCCGCAGCGGCGAACGGACGGGCCGCGTCCGCCATTGAAAACATAAGCGATTCGGCGCGCCCCGATTTGGCGGCGCAAGCTAGCCGAAACGATCCTGACACTCAACCGCGACAAAGCTTGATTGTGCCGTGCCGTGGCCCGGGTTGCGCCTATTCATTGCCGGATGGCGCAGCGGAGAAGCGGTCCTTGACGCGGCGCAGGAGCTGGTCGCGAACGGCCCGGTAGGCGTCGAGCCGCTGCTCGCGGTTGCCCTCCTGGATGGTGGGATCGGGGGTGGGCCAGTATTCGACCTCGGCCGCCACGCTGCGGGTCAGCTCAAGGGCCTTATGATGGGCTTCCGGGGTCAGCGTGACAATGAGATCGAAGTTCAGTCCCTCCCAGTCTTCAAGCTCTTCGAACGTCATTGGACGGTGCTTTGCAATATCAAGGCCGATCTCCTCCATGACGGCGACCGCGAACGGATCGAGTTCGCCGCGGCGCACGCCCGCCGAACCCGCATAGGATGAGCGCCCGAACATGTGCCGGAACAACGCGGCTGCCATGGGCGAGCGCACCGAATTGAACCCGCAGGCGAAAAGCACCGCCTGGGGGTGCATTCGACCCGGCATGCCTCATCCCTTCCAATGAAGCACGGAGATGAGCGTAAACAGCCGCCGCGCAGTATCGAAGTCGACGGCGACCTTATGCTTGAGGCGCTCTATCAGCAGCTCGGAGCCCTCGTCGTGCAGTCCCCGCCGTCCCATGTCGATTGCCTCGATCTGGCTTGGCGTCGCCGTGCGGATCGCCTGGTAATAGCTCTCGCAAACCAGGAAATAGTCCTTCACAAGGCGACGAAACGGCGTGAGCGACAAATGATGGGTAACGACCGGCCGGTCGTCCTCGGTGCGGATATCGAAGATGAGCCGGTTGCCCACCAGTTGAAGCCTGAGACAATAGGGTCCGGTCTCGTGCCCCACGGGCGCGAACGAGTTTTCCTCCACCAGGTCGTAGATTGCGATGGCACGCTCGTGTTCGATATCCCGGTTGCCGGGGCCGATGCTGTCCTTGTCGAGGAAGACCTTGACGAGGCGCTTGTTGCCTTCCGCCGCAGTCATCGGCGGTTGATCCGGATCGCGACCGAACGGGCATGGGCCGCGAGCCCCTCGGCCTCTCCGAGCGCGATGACGGCCGGTGCAAGCCGTGCAAGCTGCTCCGGCCCGCATTTGAGGATCGAGGTGCGTTTCATGAAATCAAGCACGCCCAACCCGGAAGAAAATCGCGCCGAGCGAGCGGTCGGCAGAACGTGGTTCGAGCCCGCCACATAGTCGCCGATCGCCTCCGGCGTGTGGGCGCCGAGAAAAATCGCCCCGGTGTTTCTGATCTTGCCGGCGAGGCGTTCCGCATCGGCGGCAATGATTTCGAGATGCTCGGGCGCCACCGCGTCAACCAGTGGCACCGCGTCATCAAGCCGACGCACCAGGATAATGGCACCGAACGTGCGCCACGATTCCCGCGCCACCGCTGCGCGGGGCAACGTCGCGAGCTGGGCTTCGACCGCGCGCTCCACGTCGCCGGCAAGTGCAGCATCGTCGGTGATCAGGATCGGCTGAGCGGCGGCATCGTGCTCGGCTTGGGCCAACAGATCGGCGGCGATCCAATCCGGATTGGCGCCGCTGTCGGCGAGAATGAGCACCTCCGAGGGGCCCGCGATCATATCGATGCCGACCTTACCGAATACGAGCCGTTTGGCCGCCGCCACATAGGCATTGCCGGGCCCGACGATCTTGTCGACCGGCGCAATTGTCGTCGTGCCATAGGCAAGCGCTGCCACTGCCTGGGCGCCGCCCACGCGGTAAATCTCATCGACCCCGGCGAGCTTCGCGGCGGCCAGCACCAACGGGTTGAGCAGGCCATTCGGCGCGGGCACGACCATGACGAGCCGCGGCACGCCTGCGACCTTGGCCGGCACCGCATTCATCAGCACCGAGGATGGATAAGCCGCAGTGCCGCCTGGCACATAGAGGCCGACGGCAGCGATCGCGGTCCAACGCCAGCCAAGCTCGACCCCGAGCGCGTCGGTAAAGCGTTCGTCACTCGGTACCTGCCGGCGATGATAGGCCTCGATGCGGCTGCACGCCAACGCGAGGGCGTCGCGCGCCGCTCGATCGCACGAGGCGAATGCATCGTCGATTTCAGCGGGCGCGACGCGCAGGCCGGACGCCCCCGCATCGGTCCAATCGAACTTGCGAGTAAAGGCCACCAAGGCCTCGTCGCCGCGCGCCGCTACCTCGGCAATGATGGTGCGGGCGGCCTCCTCCACGTCCGCGGCACCCTCGCGCTTGGTGGCGAGAAACGACGCAAAGCGCGAGGCAAAATCCTCGGCGTTAGTGTCGAGATGGATCGGCATGGCTCATGCTTCCCCCTCCCCTGCTTGTGCAGGAGAACTGGGGGACGGGATAGCAAATGGCACCGTTATCTGCTATTGGCTCATCCGCCATCTCTCGAACGACCGCAAACGCCCGATCGATCCGCGAAGGCACTGACAATGAGCGGAAATAGCTGGGAATCTTTCAGCTATGCCAGCCACTTGGGCTGTTTTCCGGCCAGGTGATAGCAAAAGCCCGCGGGACAAAGGCCCGCGGGCTTTGTTAACCAACCTGTTACGCTCTATCTCACCTGACGTGCCCACCGCTGCTTTGCGGCAGGGTCTGCTCCGGCATGCCAGGCATTCGCTGCTGCTGCAGGGCGTCTCCGTGCGGCGCCTGACCGGTGGTTTCGCTCGCGCCGCCGAGACCAAAGCTCAAAGGGTCGAGGCCGAGTGCCAAAAGAGTCGGGAAATCCAGCTGACCAGTTTGCGAAATCATGTTCTCTGATTTCTGGAAGTTTTTGAGGGCCGCCTCGATGTCGGGGCCCCACTCGCCGTTAACGCGTACGGAACTGTCTCCCCTGTCCTCTAGGGCCTGCTGTATCTCACGCACCTGGCTTGAGCTCAGCTGCTGCGGCGAAATCTGATAACCCGTCAAAGCCTGCGACGAATCGGGGAGAGCGTGCGATTGCGGGTGCATCTGCTGTCCGGTCTGTCCGCTCATGCCACTCTGCTGGGCCACAGCCGACACCGATAGCGCGGCCAAAGCGGCCGCCGTTAGAACTGCCTTGTGCATGATTGTCTCCTTTTGGACTGCGGTCAAAACGCAGCCGTTACTTCGATGTTTCCGGAAACCGCGCCGGGCGATCTGCGGCAAACGGTCACCGCCGGAACGCCTCGTCGCGTGACATCCGTTCGTCGAGCAAGATGGTCATCCCATCTTCGGCCGGGAGATGGGGCGCACCTCGGCAGGCCGCTGCCCAGGACACCCGGCACCAATCGTCCCTGAATTGAAGGACCTCGGTGAAGCCCGCCAGCCTCTTGATGGCCTCCGGCCAATCACACCGGCCGCGCCGGTTTCCGCGGCAGCAGCGCAATGAGCAGCGTCGTGGCTCCGGCAGCCGCCATGTTGTAGAGGAGCGCGAACGAGAACGCGGTGGTGTAGGCGGCCATATCCGTCATGCCACGCTCATGGGCGGCCGCAACTGCGCTGAAGAAAATGAGGCCAACAGCGCTCGAATGGCGCGACGGCTCTTTGCCGAATAGGGCGCGCCAGCGTCGTCCTCACATCATGCGGGCCACAGTTCGTCGGCCCCGCCTCTCTCCGGGTCGTGGCTGGGCTTGTCCCGGCCACCTCGATCGTTCTTGCTCTGTGCCTGCAAATGCGAGGTCGCCGGGACAAGCCCGGCGACGACGCCCTAAGAGCGCGCAGCTCGGCACCGCAGCAGCACCTGCCCTCACGCGGTCCTGACGTCGTCCACATCCTCGTCATGGGTCGGGCGGCACGTCTCCGTCCACACCGGGCCAAGGTCGACCAGTTCGCATTCCAGGCACTCGACCTCGAGCCGCAGCGCCGCGCCACCAGAAAAAATCAGCGTGACCACGCCGCCAGGTGGGTCGCTCTCGTCGAACTCGATTGCGAGCAGGTTGAACATCGCCCGCTGGTTCTTGCAATCGACGTTGCGGCACTTGATGGCGTTGACGCGGTCGAAACGCAGCGCGGTGCGGCGGCGCTGGAATTGTGCGGATTCACAAAGCGACCCCGCCCAGTCGAAGCGGGCCAGACTCATCACCAGCCGCTTTTCGGCAGGCCGCCAATGGACATCGGCGACACTCACCGTCGCATCCTGCAGATGGGTAGAAACCACCTCTAGGTCGTCCCGATCGAGGGCAGCGAGCTTGAGGAGTTCCATGGGGTTCCTCCCTGGGACACTTCGTTCATGGCGTAATTAGGGGCGGATTTTCGCCTTCGCAAGGCGGAAGGGCAACAGAAATTTTTCCGAGAACGGCACTCATTTTACGGCACGGGCGCCGGTCCACGGACTGGGCAAAGCCCAGACCAGGGACACTGGCGGGTCCGTGCCCCGGGTTCGACATCCATTTTTCGGTGCGGCTGCCGGATTTAGGCTTGCGCTCCATCCGGATTACGGACGCGCCGCTCGATGAAGGTGCTGCTCAGCACCGAATAAACCAGCTCGCCCCGCTGGTTGGCGCCGGTGTGGCGGGCGACGCGCAGGCCAACGTCGGGCCGGCTGGCGACCGTGCGCAGTTCCACAATCTCCTGTGCGAACGCGATGGTGTCGCCCACATAGACGGGCCTCGGCCATTTGAGATCGCGCAGGCCCGGCGACGGACCGGTTCTCGCCACGGGCTCGCCGCACCGGCGCAGCTCCGCTTGCTGGCGTTGGCGCGCCAACACGACGTGACGCAAGCACACGGCCGCCGTGTGCCAGCCCGACGCGCACAGCGCGCCGAAATGGGAGCGCGCTGCGGCCTCCTCGTCGAGGTGAAACGGCTGCGGGTCGAATTCGCGGGCGAATGCCTTGATTTCGTCCGCCGTGAACGTGTGGCTGCCGACTTCCGAGCGCGTGCCGACGCGGAGATCCTCGAAATACGTCATCCCGCGCCCCCCTTCCCGCCCCCGGCAGCGCGCCGCCCAAACATCAGGGTCGCGGCCATCTCCAGCACCGGCTTGTTATCGGCATTGACCATATGGCTGCGAAAGTTGACGAGCCCCATTTCGGGACGGCTCTTGGATGGCCGCGCCCCCGCGATCTCGACCCGCAACGTCAGGCTGTCGCCAGGGCGCACCGGCGCGAGGTAACGGATCTCCTCGACCCCGGGGCTGCCCATGGACGTGCTGTCGCGCAGGATGCCGTCGGCGAACAGGCGCATATGCATGCATACGATATGCAGGCCCGATGCAGTGAGCCCGTCCACGATGGTGTTCTGGGAGGCCGCCTCGTCGAGATGCATGGGCTGGGGATCGAATCGCGCCGCGAAGGACTTGATATCGGCGGTGGTGACGGCAAGCGGCGCGAATTCCACGATGTCGCCGACCTTGAAATCCTCGAAAGCACGCATCTCCGGACTCGTCACGTCAGGTCGCAAACCGGAAATGCATATACGCAATGGTCTCGGCGCGGATGAAGCCGCGCTCGAAATCAGTATGGATGACGCCCGCCGCCTGGGGCGCCTTGGTGCCGCGGGTGATGGTCCAGGCTTTCGCCTCCTTGGGTCCTGCCGTGAAATACGTGAGCAGGCGCAGAAGACGGTATCCGGCGCGGATCAGACGATCGAGCCCGGCCTCTTTGAGTCCGATGGCAGCCAGATACTCGGTGCGCTCGGCGGCCGGCAGCACCGCGATCTCAGCTTCGATCTGGGCCGCGATCACCACCACGCCGGCGCCTTCCTCTTTGGCGCGCTCCTCGACCCGGCGCGAAAAATCGTTGCCGGTTGCGGCAGAGGCTTCGTCCACATTGCAGACGTAGAGCACGGGCTTCGATGTCAAGAGGCCGAGGCCGCGGAACGCCTTGTCCTCCTCGGGCTTGACAGCGACGAACCGCGCCGGTTTGCCATCGCGCAGCAGGGCGAGCGCACGATTGGTGAGGTCGAGGGCAAGCTTTGCCTCCGCGTCGCCCCCCTTCACCTTCTTCTCAAGGCCGTCGATGCGCCGTTCCAGGCTGTCGAGGTCGGCGAGCATCAGCTCAGTCTCGATGGTGTCGATATCGGCGATCGGGTCGATCCGGTCACTCACGTGGGAGACGTCGGGGTTCTCGAAACAGCGCACCACATGCGCAATGGCGTCGACCTCGCGGATCACGGCGAGGAACTGGTTGCCAAGCCCCTCGCCCCTGGAGGCGCCGCTGACAAGCCCCGCGATGTCCACGAAGGCGAGCCTCGTCGGCACGATCTTGGCCGATTTGGCGAGCCTCGCCAGCGCGTCGAGCCGCGGATCGGGCACCGCCACCTCGCCGATATTGGCCTCGATGGTGCTGAACGGATATTTCGCCGCCTGCGCCGCGACCGTCGCGGTCAAGGCGTTGAAGAGCGTCGATTTGCCCACATTCGGCAACCCGACGATACCGCATTTAAAACCCATGTGATTCACTCAGAACGGCTGGTGGGACCCATGTAAACGAGCAAGTTCGTATCGACGAAGCAGTTCGTCTTCGCGCTCGGCATAAAGCTCCTCTCGCCCGCGCCAATTTCGGCTGATCCCAGGGTATCTCGGGCCTCTGGTGAACGCCCTGATGACGTCCAGATCGCTCTTCGTGTCTCGTCCGATTTCGCGCTCGATCAATTCGCGCACGAACTTCGACAGGCTCTGGCCGCGACTTGCCGCCTCGACGCGGGCGCGGGTCGCTATGGCGTTATCCAGAGTTATTGTGACGGTCTTCATCCGCTCGACCCTAACTAAAACACGGATATCGTGTCCCCGTGTTTCCGTATCAACTACGCCCACTCATTCCGGCTTCGGGTCACCCGGCCCCGGCACGTCACCAAAACCCTTCGCCTGCATGGCGAGGTGCACTTTGTTCTGGAAACTGGAATCTTCTTCCTTGACGATCATGACGACATTGTCCGCGATGATGTCGCAGACGGCCTCGACCCATGGCCGCTCGGCCTTAGCAAAGTCGCCGAGCACATAAGGGTACACCAGCTCCTTGGCGCCGGGATGGCCGACGCCGATGCGGACCCGTCGGTAATCGTTGCCCACGTGGGACGAGATCGAACGCAGGCCGTTATGGCCGGCGATGCCGCCGCCGGTTTTAACACGCACCTTGGCGGGCGGCAGGTCGATCTCATCGTGGAAGACCACGATGTCACCGACGTCGATCTTGTAGAAATGCGCCGCCTCCCCGACTGCCAACCCGGACTCGTTCATGTAGGTGCCCGGCAGCAGCAGGATGACGCGCTCGCCGTCGATCGGACCTTCCGCCGTGACCCCGCGAAAGCGCCGGCGCCACGGGCCAATCCCGTGGCGCCGGGCAATGGCTTCGACTGCCATGAAGCCGATATTGTGACGATTGCCGACATAGCGCGGGCCCGGATTGCCGAGCCCGACTAAGAGCTGCATGGCACGCCGGCTTACTTCTTCTCGCCGCCTCCGGCTGCAGGGGCGGCGGCTGGAGCGCCGGGAGCGGCGCCCGGCGCGCCGGTGCCGGGGGCTGGAGCCGCAGCGGCCGTGGCGGCAGCAGCCGCAGCCGCAGCGGCAGCTTCCGCGGCGGCCTTCATCTCTTCCGCATAGCCGGACGGCGGCACGATGGTTACCAGCGTGCCGTCCACATGCATGAACGGACGCACATTCGGCGGCAACCTGATGTCGCTGAGATGCTTGGAATGATTGATCTCAAGCCCCGCGACGTCGACCTCGAAGGCTTCCGGAATGGCATCGGCCGGGCAGCGCACGTCGATCGTGTGGGTCACGATATTGATGGTGCCGCCGCGCTTGATGCCAGGGGATTGGTCGGAATTGACCACACGAATGGGAATGCGCACCCGGATGGTGGCCCCTTCGCCGAGCCGCATGAAATCCACATGGATCGGCACGTCGCGAACCGGATCGACCTGGAAATCGCGCGGGATCACCCGGTACTTGGTGCCGTCCACATCGACGTCGTAAAGGCTTGTCAGGAACTTGCCGGCGTAGATCCGCTGGCGCAGTTCCGCGTGATCGAGCGAGATGTTGAGCGGGGGCTGATTGTCTCCATAGATCACGCCGGGCACACGCCCCGCGCGGCGCACGGCGCGGGCGGCCCCCTTGCCGGCCCGCGCACGTGCCGTCGCCTTGATTTCCTTGACGGTCGCCATTTTGCTGTTCCTCGCTCTGCGTTGAGGCAACGCGTATCCGCGCCGACGGCCCTCGTCGCCTGTTGCGCTAAACCGAATGGGCGTTAATCCCGCCCACTCTTGCCAAACTGCAGGGGGCCGGGATTTGGTCCCGCGGCTGACCTCCAGGGGTGTTCCGGAGCCGCGGTTGCGTGGCTTATAGCTGTGGCATCGGCAAATGACAAGGAACCGATTTCCAGAGCATGCCGGCCTTACTCGGCGCGCCGCGACACCGGTGCCCTTCAGTCAGATCGCAGGCGAGGAGCGCGTGCCGGACGATGTGGGAACCAAGAAGGCCGTCCGACTCTGGTTCTCCGAAGATTTTGCGCAGCTCTTCAGGACCCCGCGCTCCCGGCCGGCGCAGCCGTGAGCTTGGCCTCCAGCGCGGCGAGACGAACCTTGAGCGCTTCGTTTTCCTCCCGCGCCAACCGCGCCATTTCCTTGACGGCCTCGAACTCTTCGCGATGGACCACGTCCAGGTCGCGCAAAATCCGCTCCGCCTGGGTGCGAAGCACCGTGTCGAATTCCCGCCGCACCCCCTGAGCGACGCCGGCCGCATCGTTCATCAGCCTGGCGAACTCGTCATAAAGTCGCCCCGTTGTCTGCACCATTGCGGGTCTCCGTGCTTGTCGTTTGGAAAATGCCCACCAGAAGACGGGCGGGCATGGCATCACTTCACCGCCGGGCGCGTATACAATGGCGACGGGGCCGCTTGTGCGCAAGGTCCGAGGCGGGTAGAGCGCTATGTCCTACCGCACTGTCATCGCCCTCCCCAAATCAGGTTCGGGCCGGGCGATGATAAATCGTGCACCCCGGATCAGTCCTCATGCCGATCTCGACCATTCCGTTTCCTGACCTCGACCCGGTGCTGGTGACCATCGGGCCCTTTGCGATCCGTTGGTACGCGCTGGCGTATATTTTCGGAATTCTGTTGGGCTGGGCCTATGCCCGCGCCATGATTCGCGATGAACGAAACTGGGGCGGGCCGGCGCCGTTGCGGGTCGAAGACTTCGACGATTTCATCCTTTGGGTGACGCTCGGCATCATCCTGGGCGGACGCACCGGCTATGTGCTGTTCTACAATTTCCCGCATTTCATCGAACACCCGCTGGAGATTTTCCAGGTCTGGAACGGCGGCATGTCGTTTCATGGCGGGTTTCTCGGCTGTGTCGTCGCCGTCATCGGCTTTGCCACGATACGCAAACTCCCGGTGCTGTCGCTCGGCGACATTACATGTGCGGTCGCGCCGATCGGGATCCTGCTCGGCCGCCTCGCGAACTTCGTCAATGGCGAGTTGTGGGGCCGGTTTGCGGACGTACCGTGGGCGATGATCTTTCCACGCGCCGGCCCGATCCCTCGCCATCCGAGCCAGCTCTATGAGGCGGGCCTCGAAGGGCTCGTGCTACTGGCCGTTCTCGGCCTCATGGTGCGGGCCGGCGCGCTCCGGCGTCCCGGCCTGATCCTCGGCGCCTTTGCGGCGCTCTATGCGGTGATGCGGTCGTTCAGTGAATTCTTCCGCGAACCTGATCAGCAGCTCGGATTCCTGTGGGGCGGCATGACCATGGGCATGTTGCTCAGCGTGCCGCTTTTCATCGGCGGCGTTTTGCTCATCGCTTTCGCGCTGCGGCGTCAGCCGGCTTATCCTTAAGATGACGGACGAGCGCACCCCGCTGGACCCGGAAATTCGCGCCCGCATTGCACAAACGGGTCCGATGCCGGTCGCCGAATTCATGGCTATGTGCCTCTACGATCCGCAGCATGGCTACTATGGCCACCGCTCCCCGTTCGGCGCGGCCGGCGATTTCGTCACGGCGCCGGAGATCAGCCAGATGTTCGGCGAATTGGTCGGCCTGTGGGCCGCCGATGTGTGGCAGTCCATGGGCATGCCCGATCCGGTCGCATTGATCGAGCTCGGTCCGGGCCACGGCACCATGATGGCGGACGCGCTGCGCGCCGCGCGGGCCGCGCCCGATTTCCGCAGGGCCGTGCGCGTACATCTCATCGAAACGAGCCTCGACCTAAAGAGGCGGCAACGGGCGACCCTGAGCACCGTCGACGACGTACCATTGCATTGGCACGCAACCATCGACGACGTGCCTGGCGCGGCTTCCATCATCGTGGCGAACGAATTCTTCGACGCGCTGCCGATCCGCCAGGCCGAGCGCCGCCCGACCGGCTGGCACGAACGGATGGTTGCGGTTGACGCCAGCGGCGCGCTGACCCTCACCATCGCGCATGATCCGTTGCCCAATCTCGGGCCGAACCTGCCGCCTGCGCTGGCGCAGGCGGAAATCGGCGAGATTTTCGAGTGGCGACCGGCGAAGTTCGCGATCGAAATCGCCCGCCGGGCCGCGGCCGGGGGCGCTGCTCTCATCATCGACTACGGCCACGTCAAAAGCGCGACCGGCGATACCTTCCAGGCGGTACGGTGCCATCGGCATGCAAGCCCGCTCACATCGCCCGGGTTAACCGATCTTACCGCCCATGTGGATTTCGAAGCGCTCGGCAAGGCGGCGCAGGAGGCAGGCGCCCGCGTTCACGGCCCGGTGGAGCAGGGTACGTGGCTGAAGCGTCTCGGCATCGAGGCGCGCGCCGTGGCGCTGCTGGCCAAAGCGACCGAATCCCAGCGCGCCGAGATCGCGGCGGCGCTGCGGCGCCTCACGGGAACCGGGCCGGACCAGATGGGTTCGCTCTTCAAGGCGATCGCGTTCTCGGCAACCGCGATTGCACACCTGCCGGGGTTCGCACCGTGACGCAACCGATTGAGGCACACCTGCTGGGGCGACTTCCCGGTATCCGGCATGCGTTCTTCACCCGTGCCGGCGGCGTATCGGACGGCGTCTATGCGAGCCTCAATGCCGGTGTCGGCTCTAACGACGCGCCGCAGAACGTGGCGGAAAACCGGGCCCGCATGGCGGCCGCGCTGGGGGTGCCGCCCAAGTGTTTCCTCACCTGCTATCAGGTCCATTCGCCCAACGCCGTCGTGGCGGTCGAGCCCTGGGGCGCCGACGCGCGTCCCCGCGCCGACGCAATCGTGACCACGGTTGCGGGTCTCGCCATCGGCGTCTCGACGGCGGATTGCGGCCCGGTGCTGTTCGCGGATGCGCAGGCGCGGGTGATTGGCGCCGCCCATGCCGGGTGGCGGGGCGCGCTCGCCGGCGTGACCGATGAGACCATCGCCGCCATGGAGCGCCTCGGCGCCGCGCGGGAGCGGATCGTCGCGGCGGTGGGCCCGATGATCCGGCAGCCGAACTATGAGACCGGAACCGATGTGTGGGACCGCTTCATCGCCGCCGACCCCGCCAATGCGCGCTTCTTCCGCCCGAGCACGCGCGAGCAGCGTTTCATGTTCGATCTCGCCGGCTATGTGGTCGCGCGGCTGGCGGCCGCCTGCATCGGAACGATCGAGGACATCGAAGCGTGCACCTACGCGGACGCGGAGAAGTTCTTCAGCTACCGGCGCATGACCCACCGCGGCGAGGCTGACTACGGCCGGCACGTCAATGCGATTGTGCTGACTTGATCGGCTGACGATGAGATTGGTCCGCATGACGCGGGCACCTGCACTGGCGACAAACGTCATCAATTGCATCGCAGCAATGCAAAAAACCTTGTCTTGCGACAAGGAAATTATCATAACTTGTTGATTTAACTTAGTTAACACGAATTAGTGCGCTCAAGGAAACACCCAACCCCCGTCTTTTAACGGTTGTCTGATACCGGTCGCGATCAACTGATCGCGACCGAACCGTTCGGTCACCTTGAAACACCGCCACTGCTTTCTATTTTGACCGAACGGTTCGGTACGACCAAACCGTCGAGGCACATGGATCGATATCGAACCGAAACTTCGTCTCAAAAAACTTGGAACCGGAAGAGACATCACCATGGTCACCAAACTCAACATCGTTGCGATCACCGCAATTGTTGCCGCACTTGCAACCCCGGGCGTTGCGGCAGCTGCAAAAGTCAAGCAGCCCCTTCCCACCTGGGACACTTGCTATTCACTTGCGGTGGAGAGGGGTTCCGCACCGGGCAGAGGAGGAAGCGAAGGCAATAAGGGGGGAGGGATGGGGCACTATCTTAGATTTATGGACGAATGTCAGGCGGGAAAAATCCCGCTGGGGCCGAGCGCTTCAGCGAGCGCGAAGTAGCCAGTTCAGCGGAGGACGGATTGCCGCCACCTCCTGATGCAAAACAGCCGGTCGAAAGGCCGGCTGTTTTTTTGAGTGCATCTGGTTTGGCATGCCGCAATTGCGCTAATCAAGCGTGGATGGTGATCGCCGGGACCCTCAGCTCAGCCCGCCTTCACCGAATAAACCGGCTTCTCTCCCAAAAGCACCCGCGCCACATCGCTCGCGCATTTGGTTTGCAGCTCTTCAAGCGCTTCGACGGAGTAGAACGCCGTGTGCGGCGTCAGTATGACGTTGTCGCGCCCGAGCAGCGGGGAATCCTTTGCGAGCGGCTCGATCGTCACCACGTCGAGCGCGGCGCCGCCCAGATCGCCGCGGTCGAGCGCCGCGATCAGGGCGGTCTCGTCCACCAGGGGTCCGCGCGCGGTGTTCACCAGGAATGCGCCCTTTTTCATCCGGGCGAACGCAGCCTCATTCATCAGGCCGCGGGTGGCCGGCAACAGCGGGGCATGGACTGAGACGAAATCCGAGCGGGCCAGCAGATCCGCAAAGCTCGTGTTCTCGACCCCATGCGCTTTCACGACATCCGCCGATACGAACGGATCGTGGGTGATCACCTTCAGCCCGAATGCCTTCGCCTTGGGCGTGAGCGCGCGCGGGATGTTGCCGAACCCGACGAGGCCCAGCACTTGGCCTTCGAGCCGGCGCAGCGGTACGACGGGCGGCACTTCCCAGCGGCCGGACTGCACCAGGGAGTTGGAGAACGGGATCTTGCGGGCCAGCGCGAGCAGAAGCGCCATGGCGTGGTCGGAGACCTCGCGCAGGCAATAATCCGGCACATAGGTGACGGTGATACCAAGTTGCGCTGCCGCCGGAATATCGATGTTGTCGACCCCGAGACCGAACCGGCCGATCGCCTTGCAACGCTTTAGCTCCTTGAGAAGGTCGCCCGGCAGCTTGGCGTAGGTGACCAGCACCGCGTCGGCGTCGCGCGCGACGGCAAGGATATCGTCCGCGGACGCAGACTTTGCCATGCGCAGCTCGGGATCGACGCGTTTGAGTGCCGCGATCGCCGGGGCGAGAGAGGGGAACGGGCTGTCGGTCACGGCGATGAGTGTGAGGCTCATGATAACACCTCGGGATTGACGATGTTCGGCGGCTGCCGCCCTTCCAGCAGGGCTACGATATTGTCCACCGTGGCATTGGCCATCGCTTCGCGCACCTCGAAAACCGCGCTGCCCAGATGCGGCGTCAACGCCACATTGGGAAGCCGGGTGAGCGCGCAGTTGACATCGGGCTCGTTCTCGAACACGTCGAGGCCAGCGCCGGCGATGCGCTTTTCGGTGAGCGCCTTGATGAGCGCCGCCTCGTCGACGACCGCGCCGCGGGCCGTATTGATCAGGAAGGCGGTTGGCTTCATCAGCGCTAGCGCCCGCGCGTCGATCATGTGGCGGGTTTCGTCCGTCAGGCTCGGGTGAAGCGAAACAAAATCTGCTTCCGCGAGCAGGCGGTCGAGCGGCACGTGGATAGCGCCAAGCCTCTCCTCCTCGGCCTTCTCAATCGGGCGCGGCCCGCAATAGAGAATGCGCATGGAAAAGCCCCTGGCGCGCGCCGCCACCGCACGGCCGATGCGGCCACGCCCGCCGACGAGACCGATGGTCTTGCCATGAACGCCCGAGCCGAGGAGGTAATTCGCTTGGGAGCCCGGAAAAATCCCGGCGCGGACCAGTTGATCGCCTTCCACCACGCGGCGCGCGACCGCCAGCAGCAACGCGAAATGGGTGTCGGCGGTCGATTCGACCGCCAGCGCCGGCACCACGGTCACCGGAATGCGCCGGGCGGTCGCCGCCGCGACGTCGATATTGTCGGGCGTGATCGACATCGAGGCGATCGCGCGCAGCTTCGGGTTCGCGGCGATCACTTCGCGATCGATGCGGTCATGCAACAGGCCAAACAGGATATCGCAGCCGCGCACGCCGGCGATGAGCCGATCCCTAGGGATGACCTGCCGGGCCTCGGGATTTACCGTGACCTCCGCGACCGCGCGCAGGCGCGCAAGCGCGCTCTCGTACACCGGCTGAGTGACGAAGATGCGCGTCATCAGGCGATCCACCGCACGATGCCCACAACGCCGTCGACCGCGACCTGGGCGCCGTCGGGGATTCTTCGCGTCGCATCGCGCGCGCCGAGCACCATCGGGATGCCCCGTTCGCGCGCCAGCGAGGCGAGATGGGAGGTCGAACCGCCGAGTTCCGCAACGACGCCCGCAACCCGTGGCAGCACGTGGCTGAGTGCCGGCCCGGCAACCCGCGTCACCAGGATGTCGCCGGGCGCGATGCGGGAAAGCTCGCATTCGCAGTTCACCACAGTGGCGCGGCCCGCGCTCCAGCCGATGCCCGCCGGATGGCCGTTGAGGCCCGGGTGCTTGAGCCAGATCTCGTCCGGCACCACCCCCACCCCACCCTCCCTCCTGGGAGGGCAGGGTGGGGGTAGCGGGCGCGCCTGCAGCAGCTTAAAGCCGCCGTTGTCGAGCGCCCATTCGATCTCGACCGGCATGCCAAGCACGGCTTCGGCCTTGCGCAGCATGCGGCCGAGTGCAACGGCTTCGCCGGCGCTAAGGCACGGCTTGTCGACAAGCTCGTCGGGCACCGCCTGCGGCGCAACTCCGGCGCGCCGGCTGTTTGCGTCGCCACTTGCCCCATGGTGACAGATATCACGGTGATGCTTGCGGCCGGCCTCGTTGGTCCGCAGGAAGCCCTGTCGTGTGAGCACGATGCGGTCCGGCACCACCTCGCCTTGGGCAATCGCGGAGCCAAGCCCCCACGTGGCGCTGAGCAGCATCTGGCCTTCGGCGTTTTCGCTCAAGCCCCCGCCGGAAGCGCGGGCATCGATCAGCGGCTGGATCAGCACCGCCATCGCGGTACCGGCAGGACTTAGCCCGCGATTGTCCATGTAGCGCCGCGCGTTGGTGGTCCATAGCGCCGCCCAGCAGGCCCGCACCGCCGTGACAAACGCCGCCTCGTCGTCGATACCGAGAAAGCTTTCGAACTGGCCGGCGAAGTTCGCACCCTGGCGATCCTCTATCAACGCCGAGGAGCGTACCGCACACGGCTTGCCGCTTACGGCGCGCTGGGCATTCCAGGCGCCGCACAGGGGTTCGACGATGTCCGGCCTGATCGGCTGTTCGTAGAGCGCAAGCCTGATCTCGACCGACAGCCGGCGCTGGTCCCGCGGATCGGCCGCGGCGAATCGGGAGACCGCATCGTCAAGACCAAGCGCCGCGACTTGTGCCAGATAGGCATCGGCCGTCAGGCAAAAGCCGCCCGGTGTCGGCAGGCCGGCCCGGGCAAGCGCCGCCAGATTGGCGGCCTTCGGCCCGACCCGTGACGCATCGGTCGCGCACATGGCGTCCAGCGGGACGATGAAGCGATCCGCCGGCATCGGTCGGGGCGCCACGGATATGCTCATGAAGGATTCCTTCCGATGCCCTCCCTGCGCCGCAGGTTGCGCGTCCTTTATGACCTCATCCTGAGGATGCGCGCTCTTGCGCGCGTCTCGAAGGATGGATGCACGGCATGGACTCGCTGCCATCCTTCGAGACGCCCGCTTCGCGGGCTCCTCAGGATGAGGTCCAAGTTATTTTACGTGGTCGCCGTAGCCGGGAAGCGGGTCGACGACGGTGATCTGCTTGACCGGGAAGTTGGAGACGATCTCAATCGAATCCTTGTGCACGATCAGCATTTCCTCGATGCGCACGCCGTAGCGGAAACGCTTGCCGTGCTGCGTCTCCAGCGCGAAGGTCATGCCTTCCTTGATCTCGACCGGATGATCGAGCGACCAGATGCGCGAAATGACCGGCTGGTCGTACTGGGCAAGCCCCAGCCCGTGTCCCCAAAGGTTGGCGGCGGCCTGATCCTCGTCCTCGTAGCCCCAGGTCTCCATGGCGGATGGCCACTTTAGCGCTATCTCGCGCGTCGTGGTTCCGACCTTTACGGCTTCAATCGAGTCATAGAGCCACTTCAGGGCTTCCGCGTAGGTGTCCTTCTGCTCCTGCGATGGCTCCTTGCCGACGCAGTAGGTGCGGTAATAGCACGACTTGTAGCCGTTCCAGGTCAACGCGGCCAAATCCATGAACACGATGTCGCCCGGCTGGATGATGCGATCGGAGAAATTGCGCCAGTTCGGCCAGGTGTTTGGACCTGACGAAACGATCACGTCCTCGACATCCTCCATGCCGGGAATGTTGTAGAGGTACTTCATCAGATGCGCGGTCACCTGGTTCTCGGTGATGCCGGGGCGCAGGAATTTCATGCATTCCCAGTGCGTGGCGTCGCCGATCGCGCCGACGATGCGCATGCATTCCTGCTCGTCGACGTTCTTGACGGCGCGCGCCTCCATCATCGGCGTCATGCCGTCGACCCAGGTGATGTTCTTGTCCTTGAAAATGCCGATCATGTTGATGTCGATGAAATCGACACCGAGCTTTTCGCCCGCCACGCCGTGGCGCTGCATCTCTTCAATGATGGCGTTGGTGAACTTGGTCACCTGCTGGGTCGAGGCGGGGCCGGCGGCGCCCTTGATCCAGGCGAAGGAGTGACGGACGTTTTCCTTCGGCAGCCAGGGCGCGTGGCGCTCGATCTGAAATCCGAGGTCGCCCTGCTCGAACAGCACCGGATCGCCGTCGCCGCACAGCATGGCATAGCGCAGGCCCGGCTTGAGCCGGTTCCAGCCCGGCGTGAGCGTGCCGGTGATGTAGCGTACATTTTCATCGTACATGCACAGCAAGGCGCCAAGGCCGTGCTTCTTCATCATCTCGCGCGCCCGTTCGGTCCGGTATTTGCGCAGCCGATTCCAGTTGACGCGTTGCTGCCAATCCAAGCCCGCGATGCCGAAATTCGCTCCCATGTAGTCCTCCCCTACGGGCGGCGGTCTTGCCATGACCCGGACGCCCGCCAGCCGTTCCTACCCTGGGACCGCGGGCGTCTCGCCCCGCATTCGCGTCACTGGCGCTTCGGTCACAAAAAAGCGGGCGGGACGCCCGCGGTCCCAGGGTAGGGAGGGGGCTTTCATAGCTTCATCGGGCAGGCAAGAGAAACAATATTCTGCCGCAGGCATCGAAATCCCCCACGACGCGAAAGGCGATCCGTCCTGCAACCCGCGTCATGCCGGCGGAGCGCCGGGTTGCCGGAGCGGGTGAGCGCGGGCGAAGGCGTCGATCTCAAGGCACGTCTGCGCGATACGGACGAAGTTGCGAAATGGCGCGATGTCGACGCCGAAGAATTTGGCTCCGGCGGCCTGACTGGCGAGACAGATGTCCGCGATCGTCACCTGGTCGCCGTGACAGAAACGACCTGTTTCCTCCGTACCGAGATGGATTTCGAGCGCGGCCAGCGCCTGCGAATGCCAATGGCGGCACCATGCCATGCGCGCAGGCTCGTCGATCTTAAGTTCGTGCTCCAGGTACTCGCGCACGCGCGGCACAATGAGTGGATGAGAATCGCAGGCCACGATCTGGGCGAGGCCGCGAACCCGTGCCCGGCCGCGTGCATCTTTCGGCAATAGCGGCGGATCGGGGCGCGTCTCATCGAGATACTCGATAATGGCGAGGGACTCGAACAGGGCCGGCGCATCGCCGTCGACGAGCGCCGGCAGCGCCATCATGGGATTGACGGCGCGGTAAGCCGCGTCGCGCTGAACGCCCTTCATCAGGTTCACGTCGGTCTCGTCATCCGGCGCCAGTCCCTTGAGATTGAGCGCGATGCGCACCCGATAGGTCGCAAGCGAACGCCAGAACGAAAACAACCGGATCATGGGGTCTCCCCTACTGCGAGCGTGAGTATCACCTCATCCTGAGGAGCCGTGCGCAAGCACGGCGTCTCGAAGGATGCATGCGCGGCACCGAAGTCGGGCCTGCCCGACTTCGGCACGAAAGATCGCCGAAATCGGCTGCAGCCGATTTCGGTAGCTCGTGGCCATCCTTCGAGACGCGCGCATCGAAATCGGCTGTTGCCGATTTCGACACCTTTAGATGCCAAAGTCGGGCAGGCCCGACTTTGGTGCGCGCTCCTCAGGATGAGGTCCTATATCCCGCGCAGGCACTCAGCTCTTCTGCCCGCCCGGATCGGCCTTCAATCCGGCGGCCTCGATGCCGGCGACCGCGCAGGCCTCATCCTTGTCGGAGGTGTCGCCAGAAATCCCGACCGCCCCGATTATGTCGCCGCCGGCGTCGCGGATCAGCACACCGCCCGGATTGGTGACCACACGCCCGCCGCTCGCCGCATAGAGCGCATTGAAGAACTGCGGCGTATTGGCGGCGCGCTCGAACAGCGTGCGCGATCCGAAACCCATGCCGAGCGCGCCCCAGGCCTTGCCGTAGGCAATGTCGTAGCGAAGGATGCCTGATTTGTCTTCGCGCTTGAACGCGACCAGATGACCGCCGGCGTCGAGCACCGCGACGGTCATCGGCACGAGATTCATCTCACGAGCCTTGTTGAGTGCAACATCCACGATGGTGCTGGCTTGCGCAAGGGTAACCGACATGATGCCTCCTTGAGAAGAGTAGGGTTGAGTGCGTCGTTGGCCAGGCGCGTAGGGTGGGCAAAGGCGCACGCAGGGCAGGCCAATTTGCACGGGGGCCTATGCGCCTTTGCCCACGCGGTCCGAACTCGCAGTTTGACTGCGTGGGCAAAATCGCCGGCGCGGATTGTGCAGAATTGTCTCGCCGTGGCAGGCGATTTTGCCCACCCTACGCATCACCTGCTGGCCGTGCGGGTCGACCAATACACCGACATGCCCGCGCCTTCGGTGGTGCCGAGTCCGTTGCGGCTCGCCTCCTCGAAACATGCGAGCGTGCCGGCGACAAGCGGCATCTCGATGCCGCATCTTGCGCCTTCGGCCAGCATGATGCGCAGGTCCTTGATGCAGTTGTCGAGCGTGAACATGGCGGGGCCGGGATCCTCGCCTTTGAGGAGCTGGACCAGCGCGGGCCCGCGAATCTTGAGCACATTCGCGCCACCGGAACTCTCGGACATGAGGTCGATGAGGCGGCCCGGATCGAGTCCTAACGGCCGGCAAAGCGCCAGCGCCTCGCCGAGCGCCTGCCAATAAACCATCAGGGGCAGATTGAGCGCGAGCTTCATGGTTGCGCCGGCACCGACGGGCCCGCAATGTTCAATCCGCCGGCACAATTGGTTGAGGAGCGGCATCGCGCGCGCCGCGTCCGCCGGGTCCGCCCCCATGAGGCCGATCAGCTTGCCCTGGCGCGCCGGGACGATGGTGCCGCCGACCGGGCATTCCACGAACGCCGCCCCTTTTGCACGCGCTCTCTCGGCAAGCTGCGTTCCCACATGGGGCGGTACGGTGCTCATCTCAATGAACAACTTATCCTTGATGTCGCCGGCGAGAAGTCCCGTCGGCCCGCGATACACCGCATCAATTGCAGCGGCGTCGGTCAGGATCGTAATGACGGTGTCGGCCGCCTCCGCCAGCGCCGCCGCGCTCGCCGCAACAGCTGCGCCGGCGGCGGCGAGCGGCTTGCACTTCTCGGTCGAACGATTCCACACCGTGACCGCGTTGCCGGTCTCGATGAGCCGCCCCGCGATCGCACTGCCCATATTGCCGAGACCGGCTACCCCCACATTCATACGGCTTCCCCCGACGCGAACGCGGCGGAAGATAGGCGATCGGCGCGCCGGTAGGAAGTCCGACATGGCGACCCTTCGCCCTGTCCAGAGCATCCCAGAGCGCCGTTCAATGCGCCGCTCGTACACAGCGGTCGATGTCGGTTGAGGAGGCCGCGCGCACCGTGTAGATGGCGGCAAGCCGGCGCAGGGCGGCGCTCGGTCGTCGGGCGTCGCGCCGGATCGGATTGGGCAGGGTCGCGGCGAGCAAGGCCGCTTCGGAAGCCGACAGGCTGGCGGCCGGTTTGCCGAACGCCCGACGAGCACCGGCCTCGGCGCCAAATTCTCCGCTCGGGCCCCATTCCGCAATATTGAGATAGATTTCAAGCTGCCGGCGTTTTGGAATCACGAAATCGATCCACAACGCCAATGGGAGTTCCAGGGCTTTGCGGAGATAACTGTGCCCGGGCCATAGGAACAGGTTTTTGGCAAGCTGCTGCGTGATGCTGGAGGCGCCGCGCGGACGGCGCACGCCGTCGGCCTCGGCCTTTAGCACGCCCCGCAATTCATCGAAATCAATTCCATAATGGCTGCAGAAACGCGCGTCCTCGGCGGCGATCACAGTGCGTGACAGTGTCGGTGCCAAGAAATCGATCGGCGTCACCATCCGCTCAACCCGGGCGCGCGTCGCCCACCGCCACAGCATGAGTGTCGAGACCGGATCGACGACACGGTAGAGCGGGGTCAGCAAATAAGGCAGGAGGAGGAGGAAAGCGCAGACCACAGCCAGCATCTGGATCGCACGCAGCAGCCATACCCGCGCGGAGGTTTGTGGCAGCGCGACGCGTATCGTGTTGTCCGCCGGCATGTGCTTCATCCCCCCCTCCCTACCCTTCCCCGCTCGCGGGGGAGGGTAGGGAGGGGGCGGCAATCTTAAATGTCAAACCTCCCGGCCAATCAAAAAATGGTCGAGGGAATAGAGGCCGCCGCCGTGAACAAGGAAATAGAACGCCGCGACCGTCCACATCAGGGTGTATTCGAGGCCGAGTGTATTCCAGAAATAGCCGCCCACACGCCACCGCTCGACGTTCGACACCGCGAGAAAAATAAAAATCGGCACTGCCGCCGGGCGGGTGAAAAGGCCAAGCGCCAGCAGCGGCCCGAACACAAGTTCGGTGACCGATATTGCCGGCGCCCACAGCCGGCCAGGGCGGTAGCCGGTTTGGTCGAGCTGCGCGGCCAACGCTTTCAGGCTATCGACCTTGAGGCCGGTGCCGGAGAACCAGCCGAAGGTCATGCGCAGGCCATGAGGAACGAGCGCGAGGCCGACAATGACGCGAAGCAGCGCCTCTGCGACCGGAGCAAGCGCTGCGCAGGCGTTGGCAAGCCCCGGAGCGATGAGCGGTGTCGGATCCGGCATTGCTACAGTCTGATCTCGCCGAGATTGACGCTGACGCCGAGCCGCGTCTCGATGGTTTTCGTTGCCCGGCCCTTCGCCTCGATCTCGACCGTGTAGGCGCCGGAATTCTCATCGAGCTTATCGAATTTGAAGTCGCCGTAATTGTCGCTCGTGGTCTCTGCGACCATGGCGCCGGATTTGATGAGCCGGACGCGCGCGTCCGCGACGCAATCGACGACGCCGTTCGCGTCAGCCGAAACCGTGCCGCCGATGAAGCATTTCGTGTAGCGCCACAGGTTGCGATAGTAGACCCTCGGCTTGGTGCCGAGGTCCGGCCCGATGACTTCCAGGCCCTCTTCACGCACCATCCGCGCCATCTCGGCATCGTCGCGCTTGATCGCCCGCAAGGCGCCGGTCGGGCACGACTGGTGGCCGCGGGTCTGCTGCCAGCCCTGGTCGATGAGATGCGCGTCAAACGGCCAGTGCTGCGGCAGTTGCAGGTCCTCGTTCCACCAGATGTGGCCATACGGGCAGGCCTCGACGAGCTGCTTCTGCCCTTTGGCCTTTACCGGGTCGATGACGACAATGCCGTCCTCGCGTTTCGTGATCGCGCCGTCCTTCGCCGCCTTGATGCACGGCGCATCGTCGCAGTGGTTGCACATGGTGGGGACATAGGCGATGTCGATCATCGGCGCCTGGCCGCGCTCCTTCTGCAGGATATCGATCCACCGATGGCCGTGCTTCGGCATCGCAGCCGCATAGCCGGGAAAATCATTGCCGACGTATTCGTCCATGGTGGCGAGTGTGCACAGTTGGCAGTTGGTGCACTCGGCGACGTCGATGATCATGTTCCATTTCGACATTGAATACTCCAACTTGCAACTTCGGTCGCAGAGTGTCCTCGTCTCTTGCTTTTAGTCGTCACTGTATTCTACGGATGCCTTCCTATGGAGGGCAACCCCTAGAATGGGAGCTGGCATGGACTGGCAGTTTATGATCGGAATCGGCGCCGCCATTGTATTCGGCCTCCTGCCTTTTGCGGTGAAAGACATGCCGCATTGGATCACATGGCCCGGAATTACCATCGGGGCCCTTTTGGCGGTCTGGGGGGTCGTTCCAAATCACGAGAAAATTCCGCTAGGCCCAACAATTCTATGTATTGCCTGCTTGGCCGGAATCGCCGGCAGTGCGGCGTGGTATATTGATATACGTGCCTCGGGTGAACTGTCTCAGCAAGCCGAAACGTTCGAATTGAGCGTTGGTAGAAGCATAGAGATGGGTCGTGATGATGCCAATCAGCCAACGCTTCGCGGGATGTACTTGAGCGCGTGGAACGGAACCAGAGTCGCAGTGCAGATTGAAAGTGCGAAGGTTGTTTCTGGAACGACGGGCGAGTCACAAGAGTTAAAAATTCCTGTCTTGGAGAACGATCATTGGATAAATATCTTTGCATCTGAGGCTAATCCAATTCCACCAAAAACGGGCGCTGTGCTGCGAGTCGATTTTACTGCTAACGGATCGGATGGGCTTACAGAAGATGAAGCGCTAAGACGGTGGGCAACCGGATATTTTGAAGTCAGATATTTAGGTAAGACTGTAAATGTAGCATTCGATGACACCAATCTCGTTCGGGCATTTGGCGATGCAAAGCCAAAGCCGGAGCCTCATGTAACGAGAAAGCAATGAATTGAGGACCGCCACTCTTCCATTTTCTACATGCGCCTCAGTTGCGCCGCCTAACATCGCGCGACGATCAACCCGCTGATCTCGCTGGGACGAGCGAAGATCACGTCGGCCCGGTCGTCCAGCATTCCGGCTCCGAGGAGCGCGGGCGCCCCTTTTTCCGGTCCCTCGGCGCCGGAATCCGTTTTGAAGCGTAAATTTCGTTCCCAAAAGTCATGCGTCTTGCCGTCTGCCGTCGTGACCTTGTATGTGTCCCGGCAATAGCTGATCGACTGCACGCGGTCTTCCGCGTCGAGTTTCTTCAGATTTGGAACGCGGCCGCCGCCCATCATTCCGGTCATGCCGCCGGGTTGCTGCGCCAGCTGTGGCGCCTGGCCCGACTGGGTTGCCTTGCGGAGAAACGCAAGCAGGTCGGCCCGCGCTCGCGCATCCTTCACTCCCTGGAACGTCATGTGATTACCCGGAATGAAGCGCTGCGGATCCTTTATCCACTCGTCGAGCGATTTGTCATCCCATCTGATCTCCGACGATTTCAACTCATCGGAATAACGCTCGAAGCTTTGCAGGCTGCCCGCTCGTCTGTTCCAAATATTGGCGAGGCTCGGGCCGGTCATGTTGCGGTCGGGTTCGAGCGAGTGACATGGGGCACATGCGCCAAATGCACGCTGGCCCCGCTGGTCGCTTTGAGATTGCGCAAGTGCCGACTCGCACCAACTCGCGCTCAACAGGGCGACCATCGAAAAGAAAAACGAACGCATCGCGGTCTCCATAGACATGATTGCCTCATCTCGTTGAGAACAAGTATTTCAGCAGCGCTGCAGCACCGAGAACGAGGACAAGAAGGACCAGAATCGAAGCGAGGCCCATGCCTCCCATCATCCACGCCATCGCACCGTCCATCATTTCGCGCATCATCGCTCTCTCTCCTCAGGTGAGACGGTGTCTCCTGATCCGCAGGCTATTGCCCACGACGCTGACGCTCGAAATCGCCATGGCGCCCGCCGCGATCATCGGATTGAGCAGCCCGAACGCTGCGAGCGGAATGGCTGCAATGTTGTAGACGAACGCCCAGAACAAGTTCTGCTTGATCGTTTTGAACGTCAGGCGCGACAGCTTGAGGGCTTCGATGACCTTGAGCGGACTACCTTTGACGAGCACGATATTGCCGGCCTCGATGGCGATATCCGTTCCGGTTCCGATGGCGATGCCAAGGTCCGCCTGCACCAAAGCCGGCGCGTCATTGATCCCGTCGCCGACGAACGCGACGCGCCGCCCGTTTGCCTGGAGAGCCTTCACGCGCTCCGCCTTCTCCTGCGGAAGAACCTCGGCAAAGACCTCATCAATGCCAATCTGACTGGCGACCGCTTCGGCCGTCCTTCTATTGTCGCCGGTGATCATTATCGGTGTGATACCTTGCGCGCGCAGTTGTCGGATTGCGGCCTCTGCATCGCTTTTCAGCGTGTCCGCGACCGCAACGATGCCGATTACCTCGCCGTTGCTGGCGACCACGATGGCGGTCTGCGCGCGAGCTTCGCAGCTTTCGATTTGGCGTAAAGACCCCTCGACTGGAACGCCGGCCTCCTTCATCAGGCGCAAGTTTCCCACCGCAACAGCACCATCTTCGAGCCTGCCCCGGATACCCTTGCCGGCGACGTTTGCAAAATCGTGGACTGCGGCGAGCGGGATGCGCCGGTCCTTCGCCTCGCGCACGATGGCTTGGCCCAGCGGATGCTCCGACATCTGCTCCAGGCTCGCCGCAACGCGAAGAACGTCGTCATTGTCGACGCCGGCCTTGATCGTGAAAATCCCAGCGACGGCCGGCCGGCCTTCGGTCAGCGTCCCCGTCTTGTCGAGAACGACCACGTCAATCTTGCGCCCGCGCTCCAGCGCCTCGCCGTTTTTGATGAGGATGCCGCGGCGCGCGCCGACGCCGGTGCCCACCATGATTGCCGTCGGCGTCGCCAGGCCAAGCGAACAGGGGCAGGCGATGAGCAGCACGGCAACCGCCGGCGCGAAGCTTTGGCTGACATCTTGCGTCACCAAGTACCAGCCGATTGCTGTCGCCAGCGCCACCGCGAGCACGACCGGCACGAACATCCCGGATACCCGGTCGGCGAGCCTTTGAATCGGCGCCTTGTTGCCCTGAGCCTCGGCAACCATCCGGACAATCTGCGCCAGCACCGTGTCGTGGCCGACCTTTGTTGCCGTCATCTGAAAGGCGCCAGCGATATTGATGGTCCCGCCGAAGACTTCATCGCCCGTGGATTTGGCGGCGGGCATGCTTTCGCCCGTGAGCATGGATTCGTCCACGTTGGATGACCCGTTCGCGACCGTGCCGTCGACCGGCACTTTTTCGCCGGGCCGCACCTGCAACAGGTCGCCGACCTTCACCTGTTCAATGGCGATGTCGTGCTCCTCGCCGCCGCGGATGACGCGTGCCGTCTTGGCGCCCAGCTCCATCAGTTTTTCGATCGCCTCGCCGGCCTGACCGCGGCTGCGCGCCTCGAAATATCTCCCCAGCAGAATGAGTGCGGCAATGACGGCGCCGGTCTCGAAATAGAGCTGCCGGCTAGCCACGAACATTCCCCACAGGCTGTAAAGGAGTGCAGCCAGCGTCCCGAGCGAGATCAGGGTGTCCATGTTGGCCGCAAGATGGCGCGCCTGGAGCAGCATGCCGCGGTGAAAGCCGTTGCCGAGGCCGAGAACGATGGCGCTGCTGACGACTGCCTGTATCCAGACGCTCGCGTTTCGCCCAAGAAATGTCCAAGGCAGTTCAACATCTGACATCGCAAGCAGCACGACGGGAGCGGCCAGCGCGATGGCCGAAAGGGCGCGCGCCCGCGCGGCGCGCACCTCTTCCAGGACCTGTTGCCGATGGCCTCCGCTTTCCTCGGCCAATACCTCATACCCATTCTCGACGATCGCTTCGCGAAGGACAGGTTCCGAAACCGCAGCCTCGTCAAACTCCACCCGCGCGCGGCGGGTGCCCAGGTTCACGTTGGCGTCGCGCACGCCTGGAATCTTTCGCAGAGCGCGCTCGTTGCGCACCGCGCAGGCGGCGCAGTGCATGCCGCTAATTTCAAATGTCGCTGTCGCCATGGCGTTTATCCCTGACCTTTGGCGACGACGGTGAATTTAGAGCCGCGCGTCATCATGCCCATGGCGCAGTTGAAGCCGTAGTCCCCGGTCTCCTGCGGCACGAAGGAGATCACAGTCGTGCTGTTCGAAGGCAACAACCGCCGCACCCCGAGCTTCGGCGCGATCAGAATGCGACCGCAGCCCGCCGCGTCGCTGGCATCGATCCACCATTGCACCGGCACGCCTTGCGTGACCGTGAATCGATTGGGAAGGTACTGATAGCCGACGATCCGCATGGACGCGACCTGGGTCGCGCCATCTTCCGACAATCGGGCCGCGACTTGATCCGCCGGTTGCGCGGTGCCTCTGAACAGTGCTGAGCTCAGGTTGCCGCCTGTGAGTTCAAGCCCGTATTGAATATTCAGCGCCCCGAGCACGATGACGGCTGCGCCGGCGAGCTTGAGGAACCGTCTCTGGAAAACGCCGGTCGCAAAGCTCGATACCGCCGACAGCGACAGCAGCGCCGGAAGCGTACCGAGCGAAAAGGCGAGCATAGTCAGGGCGCCGGTCGTGAAATCAGCCTTTGCAAGAACGTACAGCTGAAGCGCTTGCGTGAACCCGCAGGGCAGAAAGAAGGTGGCCGCGCCGAATACGAACGCTCCTCCTTTGGTCCGACGCTCGGCCAGGTCCTGGATGCGGTGCGAGAGCGCCTTCGGCATGGCCGGCATGAAGCGCGTGAGCGACGGGAACAATTTGAGCATTTGCAGGCCAAGAAAAATCATCACCACGCTCGCAGCGACGGTGAGAATGCCGTTCATTTCCGCCGAGAACGTGACTGCGGAGCCCAGCGCGCCGATGGCGCCGCCTAACAGCGTGTAGGAGATAATGCGTCCGACATTGAAATAGACGTGCGGCTTGAGGCGTTGAAGCGCCGTCAGGCTTCCGCTGGCCTCATTGTATTTCGCCGCTACGGCAACAAGCAGGCCTCCGGTGACGGCGATGCAGCTGGAAATCGACGCGACAACTCCGATCACAAACACGAGCGCATAGCTCATGTCATTCGAGATCGCGAACCGCTGCGGAAGAAAATCGAGTTGATCGAGGATCAGGAAAATGCCGGCGAGAATCGCAAAGGCCGCGCTGATTTCCATGTATTCATGCAGCGCGTTCTTCTGCACCGGCACTTTCGATTTTGTGTTGCCCTGCTCAGCCATATCCAAGCTCCATGTTGCGACGTCTGTCGCCGTCAATGCGAGAAAATGCGATTGTTGCGTCTTGAGGCGCTCGGATTCGTGCCGCCAGTGGCTGCTGTCAGCAGCGCACACGCGATGCATCGACTGCGCAGCGACGCCCTGAACGCCTACGATTTCAGACGAGCTTGGGGGGAGGAGGCTCGGGGGAAACGCCGATTCCGTCCATCACCGGGCCGGCGGCGGGACGGACAGTCACGACGAACACGATATCGATCCCAGCGGCAACGATCGCCGGAAGCGCCGACAGGTTGTTGCAGTATGTGTAACACGCTCCCGGCGCCATCGTGCGACGATCGCCAGAACGATCGCATTCGTCCGAAATCGGCGCCATGTCGCTTACGTGTTCGTCACTTGCGTATTCGGGGGTTCCGCTCGCGGACTGGCACGAACTATCGTCCGTCGACGCGCAATTGGCTGTCACAGAAATAATGGGAGTGGAGGACCCGAAGGAGCCAATTGCACCCACGCGCGCGGGCAGCGCCGCCAGCGAGGCCGCAATGATGATCGTAAAAATTGTGCGAACCAGCACCATCATGATCCACGGGTTGCGCGCCAGTACTTCGCAGCCTCGGAGCCGGCGGTCAAGTCACGAATTCTTGTCGCAGCCCTCCCCAAAGACATCCCAATGGAGAGGGGGAGAAGGTCACTTCGCCGGCACCAGGCTCGCGGCGTCGAGCACGCGCTTGACCGCCTTGTCCTTCTCCATCTCGGCAAACACCGCCGATATGTGCTCGGTGCGGCGGTCCCACAATTCGACCTGCACCAGCGCATTGGCGCCTGCGAGCGAATGGGTTGACCTCGTCTGTGTGCGTTCCGGCGTCAGCAGATTAAGGCAGCCGCCGCGGTCGACCGACTTGCCTGGCTCGCCCATCGGATCATAGACGGCGGAGGACTCGTAGCCGTGGCAGACGCCGCGGGCGAGGCGCTCGGTTGGCAGCGCGGCGCAGATGACGGCGCCGCGGTCGTTGAAGACCTTCACGAGATCGTTCTTCCTGATGCCGCGCTCGGCCGCGTCCTTGGCGTTCAGCCGCAGCACCCAGTAGTAATAGCCGTTCACGTTGACGCGGTGGTCGGCGATGTTGAGGAGGAAGGAGTCCTTGCCGTCGCCTTGGGTGTGGAACGAGTATTTCGAGTGCGGCGTCAGGAGCTGAAGCGGATGGCGCTCGAACACCGCGCCCGAGTGCGGTCCTTCCCATGACGGCTCGTATTTCACGATCGGCGGCCGTTCGGGATCGTTGAAGCGCTTGAGGCTGTTGCACTCGAATTCGAGCTTGCCGGATTGTGTCTGCAGTCCGCGCTGGAATTCCCGCGCATAGTCGGACGGCAGCGGGTGAGCCTCGGGAACGTCTTTCTTGCGGTTCTCCCAGAACCAGCGGAACGACACCGGCGCGCGCAGCTTTTCCTTCTCGGCCGGCACCACGTAGTAGCCCCGGCGGATGAACTCCTTCCAGGATATGTGCTTGGGCAGGTCGGAGGCATCGAACAGGCGCTTGACCCAGTCGATCTCGTTCATGCCTTCGTTGAAATAATTGGCGAGGCCCAGCCGCTTGCAGATCTCGGTGAAGATCCAGTAGTCGGATTTCGACTCCCCGAGCGGCGCGATCGCCGGCGCCTGGAATACGATGACCCGGTGATTGAGCTGCTGCTGGCCGTGGTGGCCGTAGCCGCCGAGGCCGGCCCATTCGCTGATGTCGACGCGCTCGAAATTGGTGCAGGCCGGCAGGATGATGTCGGCGAATTTGGCCTCGCCCTCGAACCAGATCGACTGATTGACGACGAATTCGAGATTTTCCGACTGGTACATCCGCACATGGCGGTTGGTGTTGTTCATGGTCGACAGCATCGAGCCGCCGTACTTGTAGAGCATCTTCACGGGCGCGTGGCCCGGCGCCGGATAGGCAAATTTCGCAAACTGGTGCTCGATCGATTTGCCGACCCAGGCATAGCCCTCGGCCTTGCCGTCGGCGATCGCCTCCGGCATCCAGATGCGCGGGATGCGCTGGAACGTCGACGACATCGTCGGCAGTTGCGGCATACGCTGATAAAGCTCGACCGGCATGGAGGTGTTTTCGAGATCGCCCGACATGCCGCCGTCGGCGTAGCCCGGAAAATAGAAATTGAAGTCGAGCGGGCAGCCCCATTGCAGATTGCCCATGTTGACGCCCGGCTTGCCGAGCCCCTGCATGGCGGTGAGGCACACCATGACGCGCGCCCACTGGATGCCGGTCTGATTGCGGCAGGCGCCCCCATGGCCGTTGCCCCAGCCGCCGGGCGCGAGATAGACGCGCTTCCTGCCCCACTCGCGGGCGAGCGCCCGCACGTCTTTCGCCGGAACGCCGGTCTCCGTTTCCTGCCATTCGGGGGTCTTGGGCGTGCCGTCCTCGACGCCGAGGAGGTAATCTTTCCACACCTCGAAACCGACCGTGTGGGTGCGGACATATTCCTTGTCGTAGAGGTCTTCCTTGATCCACACATAGGCGATCGCCATTGCCATGGCGACCGAGGTGGTGGGTCGCGGCGCCAGCCATTTGCCCGGCAGGAATTGCGCCGAGGCGTTGTAGTACGGATCGACGTGCACAATCTTGATGCGGAGCCGGGGGTTCTTGAGCCACTGGCGGCGGATGGTGCCCTCCTGCGCCCCGTAGGAGCCGCTGGTGGTTTCCGGGTCGGCCGCCCAGAACACGATCATGTCGCAGTTCTGCAGGCAGTCCTCGACGGTGCCGTAGGTCTCCGACTGGCCGACGCGCAGCGTATAGCCCCAGTGATGCACCGCGCCCCAGTACCAGCCCTCCCAGCTGTCGGGATTGTGGTGCACCTGGGTGTAGCCAACCGCGTTGCGGAAGCGGTGCAGGGCCGAGAGATAGTAGCCGATATTGCCCCAGGTATGATGCGAGCCGTGGGACACCGCCATCACGCCGGGGCCATATGTGCTCTTGAGCCGCTTGATCTCGGATGCGACAAGATCGAACGCCTCGTCCCAGGAAATCCGTACATAGCCGGACTTGCCGCGATTGTGCGGATTGCGGTTGCCGTTGGCGTCGAAGTCGACCCGCTTCATCGGATGGAGCAGGCGGTCCGGCGAATAGACGATCGACTTCGCGTTCTGCCCGTGCGGTGCCAGCGTGGTCTTGCGCGGCGGCGTCAACTCGAGGCCGCGCGCCCGAATAGTCCAGGACTGCGGATCGGATTGGTCGAAATCGATCGGCGTCAGGCGCACGATCCGGCCCGCTTTGACGTGGACGAACACCGGGCCGCCGTTGGTCATGTTGCAATAGCGCATGGTGCCGTCGGCAAGCTGCGTGCCGAACCGCCAGCCGGCTGTCAGTGCCGCCATCATGGTCTGAGCCCACCAGTTGGTGAGGTCCTCGGGGCCGTCGACCGTGAGCTTGAAATCCTTTTGCGCGTTGATCTGATCGAGCCAGTTGATCGGCGGCGTGAGGAGCGAGGCGCCGAGCGCCGCGTCCTTGAACGCAAGCGTGATGTCGGGGGCCTTATGAAATCCAGCGCCCGACCTTACAGCGCCGTTACGCAGTTCGAACCAGCGCCCCACCTCCTCGTCGCGAGCCTTGATCTGCGCCACCAGATTGCGCTCGCACAGGCGATGGCGGAACTTCTCATGCCGGCGCGCCTGCCGCTTCATTAGCTGCGCGAAGCTCCACAGGATGGTGGAAAACTTTGCCGTGGCGACGCTCATGGGGCTCCTCCTCGCTGCCGACTCCGAAGAATTGCAGACTCCTCGGATCCAATCACGCGCAGCATCAATAAAAATCTCGCGCGCCAGCCTCCCCGTGCCGGGCTCGGCCGATTAGCCCGGCAATTATGATCGCAAATGACCGATCACGGAACCAATTTCCACAGGCCTTCGGCAATTCGGGCAGCCTCCTGCTCCGGCAGCTTTTCCCCCACATGGCGTTGGATAGCCGCCGCATAGACCGGCCACATGCGCTGGCGCAGCGCGAGGCCCTTGTCGCTGATTGCCACCCAATAGGCCCGCCCGTCATCCTCGCAACGTTCGCGGCGAACCAGCTTTTCACGTTCAAGCTGATCGACCAGCCGCGAGATGCCGTACTGGGGAAAGAGCATCTTGTGTTCGAGGTCGCCTTGGCGAAGGCGGCCGCCGGGCGCCCGCCATAACTCAAGCAGCACATCGTACCAGGCGAGCGGCGGCAGCCCGGCGGATTTCAATTCAGCTTCGATCGCTGCAACGACGTGGCGTTGGGCACGGTTGAGCGCGATCCAGGCGTCAACGACGGATTTTGACGGCCTTGCCATGAGGGGTCACCTTCACGATCAGTCTACTTGCAAATGCATGTAAATGCCATATCTATGCATCCGCATGTATCTCGGATACCGGAGTTCCTGTCATGGCCGCTCTCACGCTCGTCAGCTACGATCTCTGTCCCTATGTTCAGCGCGCAGCGATCGCGCTCGCCGAGAAGGGCGTCGATTTCCGCCGCGTCGACGTCGATCTTTCCGACAAGCCGGAATGGTTCCGGGCGATATCGCCGCTCGGCAAGGTGCCGCTCCTGCGCGTCGGCAACGATGTCCTGTTCGAATCTGCCCCTATCGTCGAATACATCGAGGAGACGACGCCTAAACCCCTGCACCCGGACGATCCGATCGAGCGGGCCAAACACCGCGCCTGGATGGAATTTGGCTCATCAGTCCTCGGCGACATCTGGGTGCTCGAGACCACCCCGGATCAGGCAGCTTTCGCGGCAAAGCGCGATATGCTCGCGGACAAGTTCAAGCAGATCGAGAGGACGCTGACGTCCGGTTCCTATTTCGCGGGCGCACGGTTCAGTCTCGTCGACGTCGTGTTCGCGCCGGTATTCCGCTATTTCGATACCTTCGAGCGCTTTGTGGACCTCGGCCTGTTCGAGGCCGTGCCGAAGGTCGCGGCGTGGCGCGCCGCGCTGGCGCAACGGCCATCGGTCATCGGCGCGGTTGCGCCGGACTATTCCGCCAGGCTGGAAGCGTTCCTGCACAAGAAAAATGGTTGGATCGCCCGCCTGATGCGCGAGGCTGCGTGACACTGGAGTATGGCGATCTAAAGCGGATTCCGTCAGATTGAAACGGCGCGCGATCTCTTCCGGGTCGTGGCCGGGCTTGTCCCGGCCACCCCGATTATTCTCGCTCAGCGCATTAACGATCGAGGTCGCCGGGACAAGCCCGGCGACGACACCGATAAGTGATTCAAAGCCACCGAAATCCGCTCTGGGCGTACCCACTCTGAGCAGATAAGAGTCCTCCACCAACGGGGACTTCGGAATGATCGTCGATTTCCAGCACCATTTCACGCCACGCGAGCTCATCAAGGGCGATCCGGGCGACCGGCTCGTCCTGCACTACGACGAGAACGGAGCGCCGAGCTACACGGTGCATTCGCTCCTCTATGATCTCGACGAGCACATCCGTATGATGGACGCGGCCGGGATCGACGCCGCCTGGCTCACCAGCGCGGCCGGCATGGCGGCCGATCTCGAACGTTCGAAGATTTGCAACCAGAAAGCCAAGCAGGCCGAACGCGACTATCCGGGCCGCTTCATCGGCGCCGCCCATGCGCATCCGTTCGGCGGGCCGGAGGCGCTCAAAGAGCTCAACCGCTGCAAGCATGAACTGGGGTTTCAGGGCGTCGTCATCACGTCGGAGGCCGACGGTAAGTTCCTCGATGCGCCCGGCTACGAGCCGTTCTGGACCGAATGCGAAAAGCTCGGCATGTTCGTGTTCGTGCATCCGGCGCTGAAGCTCAATTTCTCTCAAGCATTCGACGGCTACGATACGGCGCGTTCGGTCGGACGGGAGTTCTCGCTCATCATGGCGACGATCCGGCTGATCAATTCCGGGGTATTCGACCGCCACCCCGGCCTTATCGTGCACATGGCCCATCTCGCCGGCGGCATCGCCTCGATGCTCGGACGCGTGCGCAGCTACCAGGACAAGACGTTCTGGGGCACTGCCGGCAACGCGCGCCACGGCGCCACGCCGAAGCATGATTTCGACCACTATCTCCGGCACAACATGGTATTCGACACAGCCGGATTCTGCGGCGCGATCAGTTCGGTCAAGACGGCGCTGGTCGAAATTCCTGCGACGCGCATCGTGTTCGCCACCGATTACCCGCAGGAAATCCGCGCCCGCGAGGCGGTGCGCGATTTCGTGCGCGATGTGCGGGCGCTCGGGCCGGATGGGGAGAAGATATTGTCAGGCAATGTGGGACTGCTGTTGAAATCAGGAACTCCATGATCAATGCCGCCATTTGCGGTCTCGGACGCTGGGGTCAGGCCCTCGTCACGGCGGTCCAGGGGAAGTCGGATCGCATCCGTTTTGTCCGCGGCGTGGTGCGCGATCCAGTGCAGGCCCGCGATTTTGCCTCGCGGCATGGCCTTACCCTGACGACCGCGCTCGCAGAGGCAGCGAGCGATCCCGAGGTTGACGCGGTTTTTCTTGCCACGCCCCACTCGCTTCATGTGGAGCAGGTGATTGAGGTCGCGGCGGCCGGAAAGCCGGTGTGGTGCGAGAAGCCGCTCGCGCTCACCCGGGCCGGGGCCGAGCGGGCCGTCGCGGCTTGCCGGGATGCTGTCGTGCCCCTTGGTTGCGGCTACAACCGGCGCTGCTTTGCGTCGATGCGTGAGCTCAAACGCTTTGTGGACGGCGACAGCGGCACGCTCGGCCCCGGCAATATCCTGCACGTCGAAGGGCATTTCTCCAACGAGCACTCGATCCGCGTGCTTCCCCTGCTTTCCCACGGCTGGCGCGACGACCCTGCCGAATCGCCGGCGCTCGGGATGACGGGCTGCGGCCTTCACGTGCTCGACGCGTTAGTCAACCTCGCTGGCCCCATCAGGCAGGTGCACGCCAAATCACACGGTCCGAAGCCGCCCCCAGACCCCCGCGATGCCGTTGCGGTCCTGATGGAATTTGCAAGCGGCGCCACCGGCCTGATGGCGACGGTGCGGGCGACCGTGCCGTTCTGGCGCATTCACGTATTTGGTACGCAAGGCGATGCCGAGGCTCGCGGCGAGAGAAATCTGAGGATCGGCTACATCGGTGCGCCGCCGACCGAGCACACGTTCGCACCCGTGGATTCGTTGCGCACCTTGGCGGAATCCTTCGCGGATGCGGTCGAGGGCCGCGCGCCGTTTCCGATCTCGCCGCGCCAGTTGATCGACGTGACGGCCACTTTCGAGGCGGTGATCCGGTCGCTGAATACGGGCGCACCAGTGAACGTGCCGGAGTGATCGCCCTGAATGCCGCCGTTACCGCGACGCCCGGCGCTGCGGCGTGCCGGCGGTCCTCTCCGCCAGCGCCTTGCGCACCCATTTCTCGATCACGTCGGCGATCTGGTCGGAATTCTTCTCCAGCATCATCATGTGGCCGTTGCCGTGAATCCCCATGGCGCCGAGATTGAGCCAAGTCGGGTGGACGCCGGCCTGTTCCAGGAACTTCACCACGCAATGCTCGTAGGGGCCATGAAACGAAGCCTCGCCGGTCACGATGACGATCGGTAGCTTCTGCAGATTGGGCAGTTGCCGCGCCGGCTCCTTCTGCAGCCAGCACCGGGCGAGGTCCGGACCGTCGGCCTTCTCTTGCCGCTCGAATGTAAGCTCCGAGGTGTCCTTGGCGGGTGGCGCATACGTGATCGGGATGGCAGTGAGACCCCAGGTGCGGGTGCGCGCGCCGTCGCGGAACCATTCGGGTGCGCCGAGAAATTCAACGTCATGCACGGGCGGCGCCGACGGCTCCGCCTGGATCAGCGCTTTGACCATGCCGGGCCTCTGGTCGACCGCCTCCCAGCCATAGGCACCCGACTGCGAATGGGTCATCAGGATCACCGGGCCGAGCTTGTCGATCAGCGCCGCGAGGGCGTCGCGGTTGAGCGCCTGGATCACCTCCGGCTTCTGCACGAACGGCACCTGCGAGGCGAAGAACTGATCGAAATTGGGGTCGCCCGCCATTCCGGTGCCGGGCCATTGGGTATGCAGGCGCGCCTGCGCCCACAAGTTGAATTTCTCCGGCGCGGTGAAGCGCTCTTGGACCCGAAGAACCTGCGGGTAGGCCTGCGTCCCGTCGGTATCGGGCTGATAGGAGGAACGGCCGCGGCCCGGTTGCTCGACAATGTAGACGGCGTAACCGCGGCGAAGGAAATGCTGCGTCCAGCCCTCGCGCCCATCCGGCGTACCGTTGAAATTGGTCGCCGTCTGCGCCGCGCCGGGCACGATCACCAGCGGATAGGCCTGTGTGCGCTTCTTGGGGATTTGGTATTCGACGTAGATCTGCCCATTCATCAGCTGTTTATCGCCGACCGTCGAATATTTGCCGCCGACAAAGAAATATCCCTGCTTGGCGATCGCGAGGGGCTCTTCGGCGCGCGTGGGCGAAACCACGGCGAGCGTCATGACAAATGCGGCTGCGCTCGTTGCTCTCAACATGACGATTTCCTCCTGAAATGCGCGGCCTCCTGGACGGCCGGTAATTGTTATTAAGCGCGCAGGATAGCAGTCACGTGTATGTCGGCAAAGCGACGCGAGGTGCGCCCACCGATCTGCCTGCGTGGGCACGACCCGAAAAGCGGGCCTTTGCCCACCTCACGCGCTATCAGCCCTATCGACTCGTACGCCAAGAACCGCAGGAGTGGAGAGTTTGCGACAAAGTCAGGCGACCGGCTCCCCGTTCTTGCCCACTCACTTCCCGGCGAACACGATCGTAACCGGACTCCCGTTCTTGATCACCTGCCCGGTCGGCGTCAGCTTGCCGGAGCTACCGTCAACACGGAATGTGACCACGGTGTCACCTTGTTCGTTCGCCGCGTAAAGAAAACGCCCGGCTGGATCGAGACCGATGAAGCGTGGGCTGCTGCCTTGCGTTGGCTGCCAGCCGACCACGCTCAACAACCCTTCAGGATTGGCGGCGAAGATAGTGACGCTGTCGTGGCCGCGGTTGGAGCCATAAACGAAACGGCCGTCAGGCGAGACTGCGATCTCGGCTGTGGTGCTGTAGCCGGTGAAGTCGGCCGGCAGCGTCGACATCACTTGGAGCGCCTTGAGCGCGCCGCGTTCGGTGTCGAATTGGTAGGTCGCGATCGTGCTGTCGAGTTCGTTGAGCACCCACACGATCGGCAGTTTCGGATGGAACGCGAGGTGGCGGGAGCCGGCGCCGGGCCGCGACTTCACGGAGCCCTGCTCGGTCGGAGCGAGCTGGCCGGCTGCGGCGTCGAAGCGGAACACGAAGACGCGGTCAAGCCCCTTGTCCGGCACCAGCACGAAGCGGCCTGACGGGTCGAACACGACATCGTGCGGATGCGAACTCATCTGCTCGACCTTGTGCGGCCCGGGCTCGCCCGGCAACGGCACCAGCTGATGCTGGTCCTTGAGCGATCCGTCCGGCGCGATGGGCAGCACCGCGACGCTGCCGCTCGCATAATTGGCCATCACGAGGAATTTGCCCGACGGATCGACGGCCTCGCGGACCCCGTTCTTGCCGCCGGTCGCAGCGCGATTAAGGAGCTTGGCTTGTCCGGTTGCGGCATCGAGTGCGAACGCAGTCGCATAATCCTCGTCGCCGTGCACCGAATAGACAAAGCGCTGGTCATGGCTTAGCGCCAGGTAGGACGGGTTGACCAGATCGCCGAGGTTCTGGACGTGAGTCCACGCCCCGGTCGCCGGATCGGTACGATAGACATGAATGCCGTCG
>WNFR01002152.1_pt1 | contig 38776 bp, 29 predicted proteins | sample 5400221 | NCBI WGS metagenome assembly WNFR01 (sample SAMN13153357, study PRJNA577476) | soil metagenome | isolation source: 40 cm soil under Madrone tree | place: USA:California | collected 2016-06-14 | reverse complement strand
CGCACACCCCAAGCCGCTCTAGAGGTTGCATTTTCACGTGTGGGTCGTTGGTTACGGTCACCCCGGTTCGAGCGGACTATGAATCAACTTCTACAAATCAACGGTTCTGCTCGATACAAATTCGATCACCCCTGTAAGATGCTTTTCGGTAATGCGAGGTCAACTCACTCATGGAACCATCAGAATTTCCTACACTCTGATACAGCTTGGACCATTAGCGTACGCAGAAGTTCGGGAGGTATCAACAGGAACTCCACCTATACTTAGCAGAAGAGGTCAGAAACGCGGCGATGAACATGCCGGTCGCAACGAACGATCTTTCAATGCGCTGCAAACCGCGCTGCTCATGGAACATGAGTTGTTTGGGATCAAGCGGTGAGGCTTCAAATCCGAATTTTCTGTAGAGGGCCACAGTCCTCTTCATCGATGGCGTGAACCAACATCGCCCTAGCGCCGGATCGCATCGGCTGCAGTCAAAGCTCGCGACAAGGCGCCAAGCAGCATAGTCCTGCCACGCCCTCCTCCGTGTTCGGTGCGGTCAACCGCGAGACGCGCAAGCAAAATGACGGCAATCGGATGTTTTGCGAGTCCTTTCGCGATGCACGACGGTGACTCTTCGCGGCGATTCCGACATCGTCTGAGCGCGGCTCATTGAGTATCCGGGCCTTAAGCCCGCGCACGATGTTCGATCATAACTGCAGGGCATTGGCGGGACACGATTGGTAAACGACCCTTATTGAGCCGCTAGCGCACATCAAGGTCAGTCGAGACGCTGTCCCTTCTCGGCAGGTACCAACCTGATGAACAAAGCGAAGAACTGGGTCAAGCGCTGGTGGCGCGCGCGACCCGGAGAATGGCTTCCAGGCTTCGGTCTACGTCGGCGGCGGTTGTGGCCCAGGAAGACACGCTGATCCGCATGGCAGTTTTTCCTTGCCAAACGGTTCCGCTGCACCAGCAGGTACCTTCTTCTTGCACACGGCGAATGACTTCTTGTGTATTGGACGCCTCACCGAATGACACGAGTACTTGATTGATGACGACCTCATTCAATATTTCGCAGCCTCCGGCACGTAAACCCGCGGCAAACTGACGTGCATGGGCGCATGTTCTTTCCACCAATTCGGCCATGCCTGATCGGCCTAAGGACTTAAGTGCGGCCCACAATTCCACGCCGCGAGCTCTGCGCGAAGATTCTGGCGTGTGGTACATTGGCTCGCGCTTCGTCCCTGGCGAGAGGTACGCGGCGGAAAGTCCCATGCAAGCGCGCAGAGCTTCTGCATCCCTGACAATCGCCAAGCCACAATCGTAGCTGACGTTCGGCCATTTGTGCGCGTCGGTCGCCCAAGAATCGGCCTTTTCGAATCCGTCCAAGAGGTGTCGGTACTTCGGTGATGCGCCGGCCCACAAGCCAAACGCGCCATCGACATGGACCCAAGCGCCCTGCTCATGCGCCGCTTCGCAGATTGAAGCTGCGGGATCGAAAGCTCCGGTGTTGACGTTGCCCGCCTGAATGCAAACGATGGTGTTTCGAGAGAGCTTTGGTAATTTCTCTGCACGCATCCTTCCCTGTTCATCCACTTCTATGAGGCTGACGCGCTTGCGGCCCAGGCCTAACATGTTCAGCGCTTTCAACAACGAGGCGTGCACTTCCGCTCCGGCCACAACTTCGATGGGTGGCGCATGGAAGAGTCCATCCTCGACAACGTTCCAGCCTTCGCGCGCAAGGAGCGCATATCGCGCAGCAGCGAGCGAGGTGAAATTCGCCATGGTCGCCCCGGTCACCAATCCGCCCGCGCAATCGGGCGGCAAGCCTAGCGCTTCGCAGACCCAGCAAATCACGATCTCTTCCAGTTCCGCGGCGACAGGAGACATGATGCGCAAAGCAGCATTTTGGTCCCAAGCCCCAGCAAGCCAGTTGGCGGCCAAAGCAGCGGGAAGCGTTCCACCGTTAACAAAACCGAAGTAGCGTCCACCGGTGGTCATCACCGTCGCAGGCGATCCGATTTCATCGAGCATCGTGAGAAGTTTTTCTGGATCGCAACCTGATTGGGGAAAAGACCCGTGAAATTTCTGCAGTGCGGCGACTGCAGTTTCCGTCGGTCGAACTCCTCGTTCGGAAGCAGCGCTGACATAACGTATAGCCAGCTCAGCAGCGCGCGTCAGAAGGTTAGAGGAATCTCGTTCGTTCATCGCGGAGCTCTCCGGTTCTATAGGGTATTTCCCTGGTTCATTTCTGAGTACCCGACCTGCCGCCGGGTGCACGGCGCACATTGCAAGCGCGCTAGGTACAGTAACGTAGGTTGCGGGAAGGGAAAGAGCCGAATTGTCTTCTACGTATTTGACCTGAACCAGCCCTGGCTTTGAAGTGAATCCGGCGAAACCTCCCGAGTCCGGGTCGAGGACACCAGCGTCGTTTCATCCATGTCGAGGTTGGCTCCATGCTCTGGCAAACTGCTTGAAATATTGGGTCAAGACCAGCTTCGCTCCTTCCGAATCCACCGAATCGCGTTCGGCCCGCCGGTCGGCGCGGAAACGCCAGTCGGGTTCAATAACAACTTTCCGATGCGCTATCCCCTGATCCCCCCACTGCCGGTATTCGAGCTTGGACTTGAATGGAGGTTTGATAATTGCATCTTGCGCTGGCTCCAAGCCCTTCTTGCGACCGTCGCTGCTCTCTTCTGGACCACAGTTTTGGCTAGCAAGTGCAAGGCACGTGGTGTCGTGCCCAAGCTTCGGATGAAGGCGCGCCTCATCAAGTCGGCGCTCGAGAAACCACAAGCCAAGGCGATTTGCTCAAGTCCTTTTTCGCTTCGCTCGATCATCCGTTGTGCTGCTTCGACCCGCACCTGGCGAACGTAACGAGCCGGTGACATTCCCACCTCTCGCGCGAACACTCGCTCGAAATTGCGAACGCTCATGGCTGCGCGGTCGGCAAGAAGTTGCACTGAGAGCTCCTTGTGGAGATGTTCGGCAATCCAGACCTGGAGCTCCTGAATTGATTTCATCTCGTTGGCCTGTGCGGCGAGTGAAACGCTGAGCTGGGCTTGCCCGGCTGGGCGGCGAAGAAACAGCACCAGCTCGCGGGCTACTTCGGCGGCTATCGCGTTCCCGCAATCCTCTTCGACCCACGCCAGGGCTAAATCAATGCCAGCCGCAATGCCCGCCGAGGTGTAGATGTTTTCGTCTTTGACCCACACCGGTTCGGATGCGACCTGCACCATGGGATATCGCCGGGCTAATTCCTTGCTGAATCTCCAATGGGAAGTCGCTCTTCTTCCGTTGAGCAAGCCAGCTTCCGCAAGCAAAAACGCGCCGAGGCAAACCGATCCTAAGCGGCGCACCGTCGGAGCAACACGCCTCAGCCAGGCAAAAAGTGCTGGGTCACGAACGTTGCGCGTGCCAACGCCGCAAACTAGCAACAACGAATCGAAGTTCTTACTCAGACCCTGGTAGTTGGTTTCTGCGAGAAACGCGAGCAGGCCTCCCTCACCTTGGACCTTCAGGTCTTTACCGTTGGTTGCGATTTCAACACTGTAAACGGGTTTGCCAGCCAGGCGATTTGCGGCGCTGAAAACTTGAATTGGACCTACCAGATCGAGTTCCTCGACAGGAGGCACAACGAGGACGACCACGCGCCGATTCGATGCTGCCTTCCGCCGCAAACTGCCGTTCCCGATGGCCATGATTGATGCGGTTAACTATGCAACGCCTCAAACCTGTTTGCCAAGCAGAACCTGGCAGTTTTGGCGCGAATCGTCTGAACTTTGGCGGAAAACGCAAGCGTGCGCTTGCTATGGTCTTTCGAGACGGGCCAACCTTCCGGGACTTGAGTATTCTTGCTTTCGTCGGAGGACGACTTGAACGAAACACCGCAGCAGTACACGCGCCGCATTCTTGACTATATGGAAGGCAAGCAGCCTCTTGCCGTGCAGGCTGCAACCGCCAAGAAGCTGGATCGCCTGATCAAGGGCGTGTCCACGGCCAAATTGCGCAAGCGGCCCTCTCCGGAGAAATGGTCCGTGAGCGAGATCGTCGCGCATTTGGCCGACGGAGAAATCGTCGGCGGCTTTCGTATGCGGTTGATTCTCGGATCCCCGGGTACATCCATCGTTGCCTACGATCAAGATAAATGGGTAGTAAGCGGACATTACGACAAGCGCGATCCGCGGAAATCGCTTGAACAGTTTCGCGTGCTGCGGGAAGGGAATCTTGCGCTGCTTAAATCGCTCAAGCCCGAGCAGTGGAAGCACTACGGAATGCATTCCGAACGCGGGCAGGAATCGATCGAACACATCGTGCGCATGTTTGCCGGGCACGACATCAATCACCTGAAGCAAATAGAACAGATCCTCGCGCGCAAGTGACCTGCGATTCGGGCTCGCTTCGACCAGGCTCTCGTTGCGCAACAGCAACTGCCAGGAGAGACGAGGTGCGCGTCGCCAACGCTGAGGCGCGTTCTTTGCCTTCGCCGATGTGAGCGCTTGTAGCCTTCCTTGTGCCAGCTGGTCGCGCCGCGAAGATTGATCCACGCGCGGTGCTCACAGATTGATTGAAAGTAGCATGAAGGCCACTGAAATTCGCGACACGTTCGGCTTGGACTCCCTGAAGCTCGTGGAGCACCCCGATCCGGCGCCAGGCCCAGGGCAAGTTGTATTGAAGATGAAAGCATTTTCGATCAACTATCGCGACCTTCTTGTTGTCAACGGCGTGGGCCGGTGGAAGCCACCGGGCGGGCGGGTTCCCCTATCTGACGGCGTGGGTATCGTTGCCGCCGCGGGAAACGGCGTATCTCGAGTCAAGGTTGGGGATCGAGTGGTTCCCATTTTCTATCCGAAATGGCTGGAAGGCAGAGCTGCAGCCAAGATGGGGCAGGCATTGGGCGGCGCGGCAGCTGATGGGGTCCTCGCCGAATACACGCTCTTTGATGAGAGCAGCCTCGTGCATGTGCCGGCGCATTTGACCGATGAGGAAGCAGCTACGCTGCCCTGCGCTGGCGTAACGGCGTGGAGCGCCGTTAGCCTCTTCCGGGATATCACTACGGGCGATTCCGTTGTGGTGCTGGGGACCGGAGGGGTTTCGATTTTCGCCCTTCAGTTTGCGAGGTTTGTCGGAGCCCGCGTCATCGCAACGTCGAGCAGTGATCAAAAGCTCGCGCGCGCGAAGGAGTTCGGCGCAGATGCCGTCATCAACTATAAGACGACGCCAGACTGGCCAAAGGCTGTCGCGGAATTAACTGACGGTCTTGGCGCGGAGTACGTTGTGGATACGGTGGGAGACTTGAAGCAATCCATCGCCGCTGTGCGCCTAGGAGGCGCGGTGGCATTCGTGGGACTGCTCATCGGCATGACTACGGAAGTCGACCTGGTCACCTTCATGGGTAAGTGTGCTCGCATAGAAGCAATCGACGTTGGCTCACGAGAGATGTTCCAGGCGATAAACGAGGCAATTGAGTCTCACGCTATGCATCCTGTGTTGGATCGTATTTTTGAGTTCCACGAACTGCGCGAGGCCCTCAACTACCTGAGAGAGGGTCGGCACTTCGGCAAAGTTTGTCTGCGAGCTTAGGCTTGAGAACACCCTGGGAGGCGCCGGTCTGTTCTTCTGTGTCCAGCAAGTATGTGATCTCGGGACCTACGGGAAAAGTGAGCGCTTCGCGCGGTTTGCGCGCGCTGTCGTTTACATGAAATGAATTGCGTTTGCACGGAAGTAGACAAAATAAGCTGGGCGGCTTGTTTTTCATGTTAGCCGCGTTTGATGAACGTGCCGTCATTGAGCTCGGCCATTGCTTGGCGTAGCTGCGCTTGTGGGTTCATCACAATGGGGCCGTACCAGGCCACCGGCTATTCGATGGGCTTGCCGGAAACGAGCAGGAAACGGATGCCTTGGTTGCCTGCTTGGACGGTGATCTCGTCGCCGCGATCGAAGAGCACCAGCGAGTGGCTGCTGACGTCGTATACCGGCGGCGCATCGGGTTTCGCGGCTTGCTCGGTCAGAACTGCGCGAGGCTCCGAGGAATAACGATAATCGTTATAACATATATTAAGGACAAAAAAGAGAAAGCGACAGCACATCATCAACCATCAGGCGGACGTGCGTTACCTTCAGCGGATCCGATGCAAGTAAGTGCAAAAGTCCTAAGTCTCATAGATACAGTTAGATACAAAACCGACCAGGGAGCTGGTCCTTATATACACGCAGACTGCCGGGAGCGATGGTGGTGTCTCCACATTTTGCCTAAGAAGGCCGGGCCATGCTGCGTCCTGCTAAGCCGGGAGTAAGGTCTAAGAAGCTCTTTGCGTACTGCGGATTTCCTGTTCCCGCCACTCCCGCCACAGGGTGCTGCTGCTCAACAGCATCGATGTAGGAAGTAAGTGGATGGCAATGAAATCCCTGGGATCGTGTGACAGCTGGTGTCGCAGGAGGATCCTGAAAATCGAGTTCATCGCCGCAGGATGAATGAGCCAGAGGCACACCCCTCCAATGAATTCGAAAACCCGTCGACTCCTTTCATCGCAATCGTCGCCAGAATTTGGCTGCGCCTACTAAGAAGTCAATTTTGCAAGATACTATTGCAAGTCAAACTTGCAAGTTTGACTGTTCTTGTGTATGATGAAATTGTTATGCCGCGAAAGACCCTTGAAATCTCGCTAATTGACTTTACTCAGTCCGTGGGGCTATTGCTGCGCCGCGTGCGCGCGGCGGCCGCTTCGCATGAGCTTTCCTTGACCGAGGCTGCCGTCATGAAGCGCCTTGCTATAGACGGGCCTGCAACCATCGCCGATCTGGCGCGCGCAGAAAGCATGAAACCCCAGTCGATGGGAACCACCATCGCAGCGCTGGAAGAAATGGGCATGGTCGAGCGTAAGCCGCATCCGACCGACGGCCGCCAAGTGAATATTCTGCTGACCGCCAAAGGCGCCGCAGTGCGCAAGAGCGCCGCCGATGCAAAACGGACGTGGCTGGCGCAGGCCGTGGCCCAGCTCGACGAACAGGAACGGGAAACGCTGTTCAAGGCCGGCGAAATCATCAAGCGCTTGGCGGAAAAGTGACCGGCAATGAGGGACGAACAGGAGCTTGTGAGCAAGCCCACAAGCTCTTCGGATACACAGGAGACTTCGCTTCTCGGTTCGATGGCGCACGCCTGGCGAGCGCTGCGCCACCACAATTTCAAACTCTTCTTCTTTGGTCAGAGCATCTCTTTGATCGGTACCTGGATGACGCGGCTGGCCACAACCTGGCTGGTCTATCGTCTGACCCGCTCGGCGCTGCTGCTCGGCATCGTAAGCTTCGCGGGGCAGATTGTTTCGTTTGCGCTGGGACCATTTGCGGGCGTTTGGGTCGAGCGCCTCAATCGCCGCAAGCTACTGGTCTGGACACAAGCCGCTGCTGCCGTCCAGTCACTGGCCATGGCCGCGCTCACGCTGACACATGTCATCAACCTGTGGGAAATCATCGCTCTCACCGCTTTGCAGGGCCTGATCAATGCGTTCGACATGCCTGCGCGCCAATCTTTTCTCGTACAGATGGTCGAAGATCGCAACGACCTCAGTAACGCCATCGCCATCAACTCCTCGATGGTAAATGCTGCGCGGCTGGTTGGTCCTGCCATCGCCGGATTGGTGATCGGAGCTGTCGGTGAAGGTTGGTGCTTCCTGATTGATGGCGTCAGCTACTTTGCCGTGATCGCATCGTTACTGATGATGCGCATCAAGCCGTTGGATGTCCGCCGCACTGCATCGAGCATGCTCGAACAAATGCGTGAGGGTTGGGACTATGTCCGTACGATTCGACCAATCCGTACTATCCTTCTACTTTTTTCGCTTCTCTGCTTGATGGGCTACCCCTTCGCCGTGCTACTGCCGGTCTTCGTTGTCCAGGTGCTGCACGGCGGAGCAACTACTCTCGGCTGGCTGACCGGAGCCTCGGGAATCGGTGCGCTTGTATCAGCGCTTTCGCTTGCGATCCGCAAATCGGTCGTCGGACTCACCCGCATGCTTCAGATCGCGGCCGCGATGCTGGGAGGGGCGCTGGTTCTCTTCGGTCTCTCGCATACGTTGTGGGTATCGCTCGTACTGATGGGCTTCGTTGGCTTCGGCCTGATGCAGAGTGCGTCCGCGAGTAATACGATCATCCAGTCGTTGGTGCCGGAAGACAAACGCGCCCGAGTGATGAGCTATTACACAATGGCCTTTTTCGGCGCGGCGCCGTTCGGCAGCCTGCTGGCTGGCGCGCTGGCTCACCGGATAGGAGCGCCACAGACCGTCATCATTACCGGCGTGTTCTGTGTCGCCGGCTCGCTGTGGTTCACGTTCCGGCTGCCAAAAATCAGAGCGATCATGCGGCCAATTTACCAGGGGCTCGGTCTGCTGCCGGCGCCCGACATAAACCTGATCTCTGACCTCGAGGAACCGCAAATATAAGCTTTCTAATGAATCCCACCCCCCAGCCGAAAGGAAAAATCACAGTGAACTGGTATGACTACATCGGTTGTTTCTTCTCCGGAATGTTTCTCGCTAATGTTGTGCCTCATTTCGTGCATGGCATTTCGGGTGATCCTTTCCCGACACCCTTCGCTCGACCTCCCGGAAAAGGATTGTCATCGGCAACGGTGAACGTTGTCTGGGCACTATTTAATCTGGTCGTCGGCTACATCCTCTTTCGGGTCGGAAAGGTCTCGAGCAGAGACAGCTCCACACTCGTTGTTTTCTTCGCAGGCATCGTTGTCCTAAGCACGATGTTGAGCGCGCGATTTGCCAAGAAACAGGCCAAGTAGGCGCCGAGGGAAAACCGGCGCGATTGTTCCACAACCATTCCACCGGAAGGAAAAACCATGCCTCTCACAAAACTCGATACCACCGCCGCCTTGATCGTGATTGACCTGCAAAAAGGCATTGTCGGTCTTCCGACCGTGCATCCCACCGCCGAGATCGTCGATCGCTCTGCCCAGCTCGCGCGCGCTTTCCGGGAGCGAGGTTTGCCGGTCGTTCTCGTCAACGTAACCGGCCGAGCTCCGGGCCGCACCGACGCCGGAATACCCAAGCTTTCGCTTCCGGCCGATTGGACCGAGCTGGTTCCGGAACTGGAGCGTCACCGCGACGATCACGTCGTGAGCAAGCAACGAGTAGGCGCGTTCATCGGCACATCCCTGGACGAGTACTTGCGCCAGCGCGGCGTAACTCAGGTCGTTTTGACAGGCGTCGCAACGAGTAGCGGCGTGGAAGCGACGGCGCGCAGCGCCTACGATTACGGCTACAACGTAGTGCTTGTTGTGGATGCAATGACGGACCGGGACGCCGATCAACACCATCACAGCGTCGAAAAGATTTTTCCCCGGCTCGGTGAGACGGATACAACGGACAGCGTGCTGCAGGGAGGCACTGGCTCAGTGAGCCAAGGCGATTTCGGCCCGAGAATGAGGCTGCCATCCGCCGTAAGTCATTGATTCCGAGCAACAGGGTCGCGGAACTGAGTCGGACTCACTACGGCAGCGCTCCCTTGCCGTTAGCGCTCTGGTTGCAATTATTCAATTTATTGACACTTATTCGAGGATTTTGGGATTATCCTGCTGGATGCAGGATCAGATTGGTCCTAATTTAGGGCCGGCTATCAAACGACGACTGAAGGCATCGTGTAGCCTGCGTTCCAGACTTGTTCGAACCGTGGCAATCAGTTCAGGCTCAATGGGTTCAGGTCCTTGCTCTTGCCGTCGCTAAGGGTGTGATTTGAAAAAGTTGGGCAAATACGAACTTCTTGGGGAGTTGGGCCATGGCGCGATGGGGGTCGTGTATCGTGCCCGCGATCCAATCATCAATCGCCTCGTTGCTCTGAAGACAATTACGATCGGTGTGGCCGACGATCCTGCGCTGCTGCAACGCTTCTACCGCGAGGCTCAGTCTGCAGGCGGACTTCAGCATCCGAACATCGTAACCATCTACGACATGGGAGAAGCTGGCAATCTTCCATACATAGCGATGGAGCTGGTCGAGGGTGAAAATCTCGAACAGGTAATTGCCCGCCGCCCAAATCTACCCATCACCCTAAAGCTTGTTTATGCCATGCAAGCTTGTCGGGCGTTCGACTACGCCCACAAGCGCGGGATCGTTCACCGCGATATCAAACCCGGCAACGTCATGCTCGGGAAAGACGGTGTGGTCAAGGTAGTGGACTTTGGAATCGCGCGGGTGCTGGAAGCTTCACGAACGCAGACCGGAATGTTGATCGGGACTTTTGCGTATATGTCGCCCGAGCAATATCACGGCGAGCACGCCGACGAACGCTCGGACATCTGGTCTTTAGGCGTGCTGTTGTACGAATTGCTTTGCTACGAGAGACCGTTTAAAGGCGCAACGCCGGCAAGTCTGATGCACAGTATTTGCCAGGAGAATCCCAGCCCGCTGAAGAAATTCCTCGCGGAGTGCCCGGAGGAACTGGAAGTCATTGTCGCACGGGTCCTGCAGAAAATTCCGAACGAACGCTATCAGTCGATGGAGGATCTGCTCCTGGAGCTGGATCCGGTCTGCAAGAGGCTGCAAGTTCAATTTGTCACCGATTTGATCCAACAGAGCCGCGAGCTCCTAGAGCAGGGCGAGTTCGCACAGGGTCGCGACCTGCTACGACAAGCCCTGGAGGTAGAGTCCGGGAATCAGCAGGCCAGACGCTTGCTGGAAAGAGCGAATGCCGAACTCAAGCGTCTTCAGAATCGGCCGAACGTTCAACAATTCATTGATAGGGGTCGAGCGCTATTGCAAGAAGGAAAGTTCGAGGAAGCCAAAGGTGCGGCAGAAAGCGCCCTTCAGCTGGACTCTACTTTTGCCCCCGCACAAGAATTGCGAATCGCCGCCCAGCATGAAATCGAACGTGCGCGAATGCGTGCGGAAACGCTGGAGGCGGCCAAGCAGCGAATGGCGGAAGGAATGCCCGAGGAAGCAGAAATGTTTCTGGCGAAAGTGCTGCAGCTTGAACCGGCCAACGAGCAAGCCCTCGCACTTCAAAAGCAAGTCGATACGGAAAAAGCGGAGCGGCAGAAGCGCGCGCGACTCCTCGAGAGTTTGCGGCACGCACGCGAGCTCTGGACGCAGCAGAACTACCCCGAGTGCATTCAACTGCTGGTTGAATTGGAGAAGGCCTACCCGGGCGAGGAGGAGATTTCCAGACTGCTCGAGAGTGCGCGCGAGGACCAAATCGAGCAGCAGAAACAGCAAGGCCTATTGGAATCGCGGAATCTACTGGCAAGCGGCCGCTACGAGGAATGCCTGGCCTTGCTGCGCAGCCTCCAGAAAGCTTTCCCAAACGACGAAGAGATCCCCCGGCTTTTGGAAGAAGCGCATAGAGACCTGCTGGACCGCAGGAAGTTCCAAAAACTGACGGAGGCACGAAGTTTGCTGGCCGCGGGGCAATACCAGAGTTGCATTTCTCTGCTGGCTTCCGCCTGCAAAGAGTTTCCAGAAGACCAGGAATTACCCAAACTTCTAGACAGCGCACGGCAAAGTCAAACAGAACAGCGCAGGCAACAAGGAATCGCCGACGCTCGCAAACATTTTGCCGCACGGCGATTCGAAAAATGCCTGTCGGCACTTGCCGCTCTGGAAAACGACTTCCCCGGCGATGACGAGATTTTAAAACTCCGCGAGGCGGTGCGCGAGGAACAAGCACAGGAGCGGAAACAACGGCGTCTCAAGGAGGCCAGGGACCTGCTGGAGGCTAAAGAGTATAAATCCTTGCTTACCCTTCTGGCGTCCTTGCAGGCGGAATTTCCGGCCGAAGACGAAGTTCAAGAGCTGCTGGAATCCGCTCGCAAGGAGCAGATTGAACAGCGCAAGCGGGAGTGCCTGGCCGAAGCTCGCAAATTTCTGGCAGCCAGGCAATTCGACGAGTCCGTCAGAGTGCTACAGAAATTACAGGCCGAATTTCCCACTGAGACGGAGATCCGCAGGCTACTGCAGTCGACGAAAGAGGAGCAATCCGAATATCGCAAGCAGGAATGCCTGATCGAAGCTCGATCGCTCCTGAGGGCGAAGCGCTACGTTGAATCCATCGCCGTGCTGGAAAAATTGCACCTTGACTTTCCCGCGGAAATGGAAATCCGCAAGCAACTCGCCATCGCCCGTGAAGAACTCGCGGAGCAGGAGAAGCAGAAACAACTAAGCGAAGGCAGAAATTTGTTGGCCTCGCGGTCCTTCGCCGCAGCGCTTACCTTGCTGAACGCGCTGGCTGAAACTTACCCAAAGGACGCGGCGGTGCTGAAGCTCCGCACGCTGGCTCAGCGTGAGCAAGAAGAATACGTCAAAGCAGAGCGAATTCAAGGCGAACTGGACGCACTGAAGAAGTTGATGGGGGAAAGGAAGTACCCAGAGGTTGTTACCAGGACGCAATCGCTGCTCGCGGAGTTCCCGGGCGAAGCGAATTTCATTCGTCTCGCCGAATTCGCCACCAGTCAACAGGCACAGATCGAACGAGAAACATTCCTTCGTGCAACGCTGGGCGAAGCGAAATCGTTCTTTGCCACGAATCGTTTCGAGGAAGCCATCCGCGCGGCCAAGGTCGGTCTGCAACACTTTCCCGGCAATGCCGAGCTTGCAAATCTGTCGCAGCAGGCCGAAACGCAGCAACGGAAACTTGAGATTCGCCAACAGATCGAGACGCGAATTCGTGAAATCAGGGTCAAGATCAACAGAGAGAAATTCAGCGAAGCCGTCGATCTGGCTAAGGAAACGCTGGTAACATTGGGTCCGGATACAGATCTGACGCAGTTACTGAATTCCGCGCAAGTTGAAATTGAAGCTCGCGAGAAGAAAAGAAAGCAAGAACGCACGATTGGGACCATTCGCACGCTGATGGATTCCGGCGATTTTGAGGCGGCAACGCTTGCGGTAGAGGAAGCGCTGAAAAGCAACGATGTGGAGAGTTTTGATCCGCGCATTCAGCGGCTGTCACGGGAAATCGAAGACGGCAAGCTCCTTGCCGAGCGGAAGTCAGTACCATCGACAACGCCAACCGAGCCAAGGGCTCTTTCCCGCGAGTACGCTTTCCTCGAAGCGCCTCCCATACCCAGCGAGCCGGGACCCGCCGAGGCCAGTTCTGCTCCTCAAGCGTCGGTCGCGCAAGCCTCTACAAGCCCATCCTCGGTCACACCTCAATTCCTGCCACCGAGCGCGCCTCTGGAGATAGTAGCGCCCGAGCCAGAGGCATTTGTCGAGCCTCCGGCCGTCAGCGCTCAGCCGCCCATTAAAGTCCATGATGTGCCCGCTATTTCGGCAGCGCGAAGCGAGATCCCAAAAGGTTTGCCAGTCGCAGAAAAGCCCGTAGATAAAATCCCGGCTTCACCGGGTCCCGACAACGTCCCGATTTGGCGGAAACCCGTGGTGCTTGGAGTCATGCTGCTAGGGTTGGTTGCCGCTGTTTGGTCGGGGGTCCATTTCATGCAGCCGAAGGTCTCACAAGTTACTGGCCCTTCGATAAACACAAAACCGGAGCCACCTACGGCCGCCAGCGATCCGCTTGAGTTGCAGCAGCGTAATGCGCTCGATAGCGCGAATAAATTGGTCGCCGCGAACGACCTAAACGGCGCGCGACAATCTCTGCAACAGGCTTCCGCGCTAAAAGGCCCGCTGACCTCCGAAATCCTGAAGAAACAATCCGAGATTGAGGCATCGATGAAGGATGCCAATCTCCGCCAGCTTCGGCAGATCGAAGAAAAGCTCTGGCAGCGCGCAATGAGCCGAACGGCGGACGGACATTTCGCGGAGGCACAAAAAGACCTGCGGCAGGTCTTGGCGCTGCCTGCCGGTGGCGTGCACAGAGACGACGCACAAAACTATCTAGAGAGGGTCATTCCCCAGCGTGTGCGACAAAATGGCCTGATCTCTCAGGCTCGACAGGCGCTGAAGGCAAGCGACTTCCAATCCGCCCGCCAGGCTGCGAGTCAACTAAAGCAAATCGGCGGGGCTTCTGAAGCAGTGATCGCGGAGATCGACCAGCAGGAACAGGCAAAACTCGCACAACTGGAAAGCCAATTCAACCAGTTAAAACAACAAGGCGATGACGCAGCCGTGCAGCAGCTGAGAGCTCTTCAGCCAAAGTTTCAAGCGCTAGCCAGTGACGGCGGCCCACAATCTCTCGACGCGTCAAATTACGCCAGCGCTGTTCCGGTGGCGATCACGGAGATGCAAGCCAGCATTCAGAAAAAGGCCATGGACACCGCTTTTCAGCGCACCGTGCAAAAGTATCAGCAGGCCGCAAGCGCGAACGACAGGAATGGACTCGCTGCTGCACGTACGGACTTGCAATCGATCATTCAGGGTGGCGGTCCGCATGCCGATGAAGCGCAAAGGTTTCTCGCAGATGTCAACGACAAGCTTGCCGCGCTGAATCAGCCTCCGATTTCTCCGGCGAAACCTGCAGTAAGGCCCGAGACTCCCCCGGTAGTGACCGAGGACGCCGACGCCGGTATAAGAGCTGCAATTCGGCGTTACTCTCTGGCCTTCGAGCAAAAGGATGCAGACGCTCTGCGTAAGATCTGGCCAAACATGGGTGACAAGTACTCCGGCTATAGGGTCTCTTTTGAAAGCGCGCAATCCATCCGTATGCGAGTAGATATCAATAAAGTTGATCTCAGTTCCGACAGGGCAACTGCGGTTGTTACAGGCCAGGTATCTCAAGATTACACGCCGAAAGGATCCAAAACTAGAACCAGCCGAGATGCCGTGACTTTTCACCTAGCTAGGGCGAACGGCGCTTGGATCATCATGGACGTGCAGTAAGCTCCATGCCAGAGGTCTAGCTTGACAATCCGCGTTGGGCGTATAAAACTCGCCCCAGCGTTCAACGAAGACTGCAACGCAGGATCAAATCAATATTCAAAGGTTCGTCTCTCCCCAAGGTTGAATTCGGAGGCGTCCCATGCTCAAGCGCTTGCTCGTAGGGTTGACACTCTGCACTCTATTTTCTCACGGTACTGCGCGTGCCCAGGGTGTATGCCCTCTCGATGGAACTTTGAGCGGCAAACTAATTTGTGTGATCCCGCAGACCTTTGGTGCCTTTGGCTTCGGCAGTGGCGCCGGCGCTCCATTACTCGCCAATCAGCACCAAGCTCACTTCGAGGGCGAGTTTCTCTCCAGTTTTGACCCAATTAATGAAGCCGTTGGTATCCAGGTATCACAATTGCCGATTGCTTCGCCTTCGGCGGCTATCACGTTCACTTACGATCCTACGCTCAAAACCTTTGCTCCTTCGACAGAAGAAAGCTTAGGGCCAATTCTCGGTGAGCGCGCAAACACCATAGGGCGCCACAAACTTTACGTGGCGTTCAGCTTTCAATACTTCAATTTCAATTCCATCGATGGGCAGAATACCAGTAATATTCCGGCTGTCTTGAAGCATCAGCCTTTCCCTGCGCTCGGTCCATCTTTCCCAGGCTTCCTGCAAGCCTGCCCAAACCAAACTGGGATGACCGGAAGCTATGCAGGAAATCCCTGCTTCGTGCACGATTTCATTCAAACCACAAACAACATTGATCTGACAGTGCAGCAGTACACGCTGTACGCGACATACGGCATTACCCGCCACCTGGACGTCTCCGTAGCAGTGCCAATACTGAACGTCAGCATGAAGGTCAATGCAAATGCCACGATCGTGCAGAATTCGTTTGGGCCTGGTGGCAGCGCTTTCCACCAATTTGACCCCAGTATTGTTCAGAGCTGTGGCTCGACCAGGCCATGCTTGAATGGTACTTTTTCCAGTTCCGGATCGGCCTCGGGAATAGGAGACGTCGACCTCCGCGGTAAATACGAGGTGTATCAGGGAGAGCGCTTCGGTTTCGCTACGGGCATCGATATTCGTTTGCCTACAGGCGACGAACAGAACTTCCTGGGTTCCGGTGCTGTCGGAGTGCGCCCGTTCGGAGTAATTTCCTACGGTGCTCGCGTTTCGCCACATGCCGAGGTGGGCTACGAGGTGAACGGCAAGTCCACGCTCGCGGGTGATTTTGTGGGTCCGACGGCGACGAACGCTAAGGGTGGCCTGCCAGACAGGTTCGTGTATATCGTGGGGGCGGACGCTTCGATCGTTAAACGCCTTACCGGCTCATTTGATATTTACGGGCAGCGCTTGTTTGGTGTTCCACAATTGTTCATGAGTTCCTTTACCGACTTAGGGAAATGCAGTGACATCAACTGCACAACGCTAACGCCGGGAACTATCCATCCAGACGCGAGCATTCGCCCCAACGCAGATTACAACATCATAAATGCCTCCATAGGGCTCAAGTACCGTGCATTCAGCCATCTCGTGCTCACGGGCAACGTCTTGCTGAAACTTAACCATAGCGGACTCCGAGCCACGGCGGTCCCCCTGGTTGGAGTCTCGTATAGCTTTTAGGGCATCGGGCCATCGGCACTCTTGCGTGGCTTTTTCCCTTCATCCGCAAATGCGTATTACCTGTTCATATCGCGACGCCGATAAAGTCTGGGAAACTCCCGAAACGGAAGTAGTCTTTGGCCGGGCCGAAGGAAATTGGCCGGTCGTTCTGGATCTGTCCCCGGACCAACGAGTCTCCAGACTGCACGGCCGGATCTGGGAGGAAGACGGTTCGTGCTGGATAGAGGATCTGAATAGTTCGCGCGGCACGCTTCTGAATGGCGTCGAAATCAAAGGACACGGCAAACAACGGTTCGGCCCTGCCGACTCCGCGGTGGCCGGGCAGACCACGCTGCGCGTGGAAATTGGAGAGCTTCGCGAGGTCGCGGGGACTAACTATCTCGAACACGGCACGATTCTACTTCCCGAAAAGCACCATGCCGCGTCCGGCTTGGCCATCGCCAAGGATCTGGATGCAACGGCGGTTGAAGCAGTGCCGCTCGATGGTACGGAAGATCACAGCGCGCGGCGATTGAAAATGGTTTGCGATTTGCCATTTCAGTTTGCCACGAAAACCAAGCTAGAGTCGCTTTTGCCTGCAATCGTGGGTCAATTGGTGGAAATGATTCCAACCGGAGAGAGCTGGGCTTTGGTGCTCCGCGAACAGGGGACCGACACGCTTTTGTTGAAAGCCTATCATTATGTTCGGCGGACCTATTTGAGCGAGACGTTGTTGCGTCGCGCCATGAGCGACCGCAAAGCTTTCGTCTGGAAGCGCGACGCCGAAGTCGACGTCAGCGGAAGTATGGCGCAAAGCGGCATGGAGAGTGGAATGTACGCGCCGCTACTTTGGCAGGGCGAGGCTTTGGGGGCCATTTGTGTCGGAGCGCAGAGCCCGCAAGCGGTCTTTACCGATGAGGACGTGCGGTTGCTCGTCGTTGTAGGACAATATGCCGCCATGGCGGTCGCCACACACCGTATGCAGGAAAAAGTGCGCCAGGAATCCGTGATCAAGGCCAACTTGCTCCGGCAATTCTCGCCAAAGGTGGCCGAAAACCTGCTCGCTCACCGCGGGCTCTTGCGCTCGGGTGGCCAACGAAACGAAGTGACGGTTTTAAGCGCCGGCATCCGGCTTTTTCCCCAGGTGGCGCAGGAGGTGGAACCCGACCACATCGTGGAAATGCTCAACGACTATATGGGAGTAGTGGTCCCGATTATCTTTGCGCACCGCGGAACGATCAACAAATTTGTCGGGGACGCGATTCTGGCGGTCTTCGGCGGTCCCGAGCGCGATCCCAGGCAGCATGAAAACGCCATCCGCGCGGCAATGGAAGTGCAAACCGCGATAACCAAACTAAATGAGGCGCGCTCGCTTCGCGATGAATGTTGTCGCAACTTTGGCATCGGAATTCACTGCGGAGAAGTTTTGCATGGATTCATAGGCCCCCTAGACCGCGTGGAATTCACGGTGATTGGTGACGCCGTCAATGGGGCCTCGCGCTATGGCGCGGCGGCTGCGGGAGGCGAGGTGCTGATCAGTCCGGAGATGCACGAACGGGTGTGGCGAATCGCGGAAACGGAGCGCGCTTCCGTTGAGACCAAACCAGAAGGGAATTTCTTTGCGTATCGAGTGCGCTCATTAAAGGAAGATATGCGCCAGAATGACGCCGCCGGCCCTGCTGCTGGCCGGGCCGGCGGGTAATTTTTCAAGGTTAGATCCATCGATCTTGGTATGTTCGAATGCTCTCAATCCGCCTTGATTTGATGTAAAACGTATTTTTGACAATTTCTGTTTGACATGTGCGAAGTTACGGCTTAAATAGTGCAAGGAAGGCTAGGGTGTCCTTGATGTTGACGAGTGCCACCGTCTACCCGCACGGTGCATGGCTCGCATGAGTTCACTGGCTTCCCTTCGTGGTGTACTTGATTAGTCGTCGCGGATTCGCATTTTAGATTTGGTTTCATTTGGGCCCAAATCTTCTTTCTCTGCGCCTTAACTGTATCGGTCAGGCTCGATTCCGCTTCGGGGAGGAAATTTTGAAAGCCCGTACGCGCCTCCTAACCGATTTGCAGGCAGAGCGATGCACTAAGTCTCTCTTCCGCCTTGCCGCCATTCTGGCCGCCACTCTTTCCGTTGGTTCGTGCTTCGCTCCTGCCGTTCGGGGCGCCGTCCCGTCAGATTCTTGGTCATCAGAGGACGCCAATGCCGGATCACCCGAATCGGCGAATATTGCGATTCCAGGCCCGTTGCGCCCCTTTTTACGCATGGCGGGGATCAGCCAGAAGGTCTCGCCCGAAGAAATTGTGCCTTTGCTGGCTCGCAACGTATTTGTGTTGGGCTATCAGGGAGGGTCGCCCAAGGAATTTCTTATTCTCTTGACCCGCTATGTGCAGCAGGCGCGAGAATTGGAGGTTCTGGCAGGTCCCGACGGTGTCATTCATGTTTCGACTTGCGAGGAAGCGAAACCCCTGCTGAAAATCCTGGGTTATCGAACCCGGGCTGACTGCGGGCAGCGTAGCACTTTTTTGGAAACCGCCGATCCACAAAGAGCGTTTCTTACCATCGACTCGGGATTCCCCCTGCCGGACCTTGAAAAGAGTCTCCAGGAGGGCCGGGCTTTCACGTACTCCTTCTCGACGTCCCGTGTACCCGCGCCGCTTGTGGAGATCGACTGGACCAAGAAAGGAAAAAAAGTTGATGTAGTGGACATGCTCTTAAGCGACCCGGAGTTGGCCCGCTTCTACTGGGCGTTGGCGCGGATGGATGCCGAAACTCTATCTGCTTTGCGGCAATCGAACGTGATAAAAAAAATGGTTCCGCAGGCCGCGGCCTTGGATTTCTACGGCAGCCACATCTGCGTTCGATCTGGGCGAGTGGTTGTGCCCGGGGGATCAGCCGCGGCCTCCGCCTGGAAAGAACTGGTCGCAGCGAGCCCTGACTCTCCGGAAGAATTCATTCCTAAATTGCTTGCGAAGGACAGCGGCTGGCTTGCGGCGTATTTTGACGACCTGTCGAGTGTACCTCCGTCACAGCAAACTCATTTTGTCGAACCTGCCCGGCTGCGACATTTTTATGAGATGTTCCGCGGAAAAGACTTCTCTGATGCAGGAAGGGGCGTGTTTCGGCGCGACGCAGGTCTATTGCTTCTGGTGACCCGCCTTCGGTGGGAGCCGAACGGCGATCTATACGTTCCCGGAAATCTCGAGGTATGGAAGAAAATCTTCCGACAAAAGTCGGATTCCAAAATTATCCGCGACTGGGGCCGCAGGGCCGCACATTGGAACCGCCCAGATCAATTGCTGGAAGCCCTGTCGGCGATTTCTCGCGTGCCCACCGTCACGGGTCCCTTGCAAAGCTACTTGATGCTTAGCGAACTCGACGGCAGGCGCTCTCCGGAACATCGCCTTAGTCCCGAAACGGTGGCCTTGCTGGCCGGCAAGTTCTCTGAGTTCAGTGACCAGTACCTAGTCTTTTCAGAATTTCCAGATTTGGACGATGCTTCCATCGCTGCCTTCCTCCAGGTCGTGACTAGCCTGAACGGTATTCCCAAGAACACTTTAAGGGGCAACGCCTTCGGAACCTTTCAGGCCAGCGTCGGACTTTGGCAGATATTGGCGCGTCAGGGTGAAATACCTGGCGTCGCTTTGAACGATTCTTGGCAAAAGGTGATCAAGCCCTTTGCAAAGATCGGCACCTCAACGCAGCTTTTCGATGCAGGCCGCACTGCCTTGAAAGACCTGCTGCTCGCCGCAACCGGCAAAGCCGATGCTTCTCAAGACAAAATCATCAATTTGCTTGCGGGTCCCTACCAATCAGCTCCAGAAGCCCAGCGCTTGCATGAACTGGTCGCCGACAGAATCCGATCCGTTTTGAACGGCCAGCGCGAACAACTAGCCGAGGCCCGCGGCCAACTCGCTCCCTTTCTGCGCGACACCCTCGTAGGCCTCAATTACGCCTACTATGAGCCTCCCGGCGCCCAGATTCTCCACCATAATCCTCTTTTCGTTCGCTCGCACGATTTTACGGGAGAGACTGTCGTCGGCCTCGAACGACTGTGGCAGGCGCCTCAGTTGGTCGGCTCAGGCTCCCCGTCGGGCGGAGGCGCACATTTGGTCGGATCGCTTGCCGATTTACCTTATGTCCTTGCCACCGCGGAGCAGGATTTCATCGCGCCACAAAACGTGCAGGCCCTGATCTGGCATGAGTTGGTGCCCGGCCTTTTGACCAACGCCGTCGTGCCGCGATGGTGGAACGTAAGCCAAAATGAGCTTCACGCTGTCAGCCTGTATCAACAGTGCGGCGAGGAGCTTTTGGCCGCTTCCGCGCACAATGACGAAGTGCGGAATAAGGTCATGAATATCCTGTCCGAGCGTATGATTCCGCAGCGCTCCAAACGAGTGGAGCAGGCTCTGCGTTCAGGGCCTTTGCCCGAACTGCTTTCGCAGTTGATGCCTGCCGACACTTTCTATCTGGCGGCTGAATATCTACAGAGATTCCCGCACGAGCCCAGTTCCTTGGGACCCGCCGGTAATGAGCTTGCAACTCTCTCCGAGCGCTACCCGGGCGAGGTAAACTGGAAACGTCTGTCGCAAGACTTTGGAGTGCCACATCGCGTATTGACGCAGAGCTACACGCGAGAACTGTTGAATGTGCCACCTTTTCCGGTTTTCATGGGCTACGCCGGCCGCTTGTTAGCGGAGACCTGGGATTCCAACAACTTATACTGGGCCCGCTTGGCCGACGAAAAAGGCTATTCGCCGGTCATGCTAAACCGCCTGGTTCCTGAACTCACGCGTCGCATGGTCGAGAGGATTTTTGCCACTGATTTCGAGGATTGGCCGGCGCTGCTGCGCGCCGCTCGAGAAACTGGCGAAGAGTTCCGGCAGGGCAAGATCGTTGTCTTGTCAAGAAACGACAGTTTTTCCCAGCCCTAGATCAGTTCTGGTGGCGCAATTTTCACGGGACTTTTACGGCCGGAAAGAGCAACACGGTGCGATATGCGACGCAAACCTACGGAAAAAAGATGTCTCTTGATCGTGACACTTCTCTCAGGACTGCTGCCTCTTTCCACCTCTCGGACCAGTGCGCAGCAAGACACGACGCGCTTTCGCGTTGTGGTCGACCTGGTGCAGTTGAATGTGGCCGTGACTGATCATAAGGGCAACTATGCATCGGGTCTTCATTCTCTGGATTTTGCCATCACCGAAGATGGCATTCCGGAGAACATTGCCACCTTTGAAGAAGGGAATGGTCCCACAATCAGATTGGACGACGAGTCTGCCGCCGCGCAAGGGCACACTCAGATGCAAGATTCGGCGTCAGGTTCTTCTTTGGAAGACTCGCCCGAAACACTCAGTTCGGCTGTTGCTGGCGCCAATGTCTTCATTCTATTCGATACCAGCAATTACATGTACCGGGGCTTCGTCTTTGCGCAAGATGCCATCGCCGATTTCGTTCGCTCTCTGGAAAGCGCGGACAAAATAGCTTTCTATTCCTACAGCCGCGACCTTTACCGAGCCGCGGCTTTGACCTCCGACCGGACCGAGGTGGTGCGCGGCGTGCGCACGAGCGTGGCTGGGGATGATGCGGCGCTCTATAACTCGTTGTTGTTGACGGTTCAGGATGCCGGCCAGTATCCGGGCAGAAAGATGATCATAGTGTTCTCAAACGGCCCCGACAATGCCAGCATGGTGCCCCCAGAGGATGTCGCCGAGCTGGCCCAATCAGCAGGCATACCTATCTACATGATAAGCACCACCGAGGCGCAGCTTGAGCCCGTTTCTACCGTTGTTTTCGAACGTATGAGCGCGGCCACTGGAGGCAAGGCCTATTTTGCCAAGAGTTGGCGGGATGAAAAAAAAGCGTTTGCCTCCATCCGGAACGATTTAGCGCATCTTTATTCGTTCAGCTACTATCCCAAGTCGAATCCCAATCGTGGATGGCGCTCTATCAAAGTACAACTAGTAGGCGAGCGCTGGAAGAAGTATCACATCCGGACGCGGAACGGCTATCGTCCCAGACCGAACCGGTTTTCAGCAGGCAATGAGCCAGCCTCTGCTTCAGAACCGGTTCCGAATTGAGTCGAGCCATGCTTCGAATTGAAGCCAAATTGAGCCCCTGAAACAGAACTCGCCAGCTTTTTCCCCATGGTTCCTCTCCTCGCCGCAGCACCAACCCGATTGGAATTCGAACTCGTACTCGAGGATCTTCCCGACGAGCCACATATGACCGAACGGGTCCGCCACGGCGCCTTGGAGCATCCGACTGATCGGGCGCGTTCCGACACTGGGCTTCGTTCGATAGCTCCGGCGGCCAAAGCTTGCCTGTGCACTGTGACGGGGTCGTCGACGAAGAGCTCAATCCTCACTGTCGTGAAACCTACGGAGGCTGGGCCGCGCGTGCCATGAGGGGGCGACTCGTGGGCGAGGAAGAACGCGGCGCCGTTAATCGAGAGTCCAGCGACGACATGCCCACCCGCATCCAGGTGCCACAGGAGGGTCGCCCCGAATGCGGCCTGGTAGAACTCGATCGCAGCGTTCCCGTCACTGACAGCCAACATGGGAGAAATTTGAGTCCCCATCGTCCACCTCAAGCTTTCGATTGTCTATCTGAGCCTCGCATGCGTTCGAAACGAAAATGTCCCGGCTGGTTGGCGAGTCTTAGCGGGCGACGAGAGAGAATAAATTCGGGCTTAAGGCGGTTATGCTCATGAGGTTTCACTGTTCGGAGTGAATTGTGAGTAAGCCGGGTGCCGAAGACCGGGCGCACTTTGAGCAACTTGTTCTGCCCCCTGTCGATGCCGCTTCAAGATGGTACTACAGCAAGTCCAGGTGGAGTCTGCGCATCCCTAATTTGCAGTACGTGTACTTTTTTCACGCCCCAGACGGTGTTCCATGAGGAAACGGCTCTGGCCGTTTAGCCTACTTCTGATCTTATGCGCCTGGCCGCTGCTGGCTGCAGACGACGACCACCATCATCCCTATGATCGTCGACAGAAACTGGGCACGGTTTCGTTCCCCATCTCGTGTGCCAATGCCGCGCAGCAACCGTTCGAACGGGGTGTGGCGCTCATGCATTCGTTCTGGTATGAGGAAGCCAAAAAGCAGTTCAAAGCCATAGAAAACGCAGACCCCAACTGCGCCATGATTTACTGGGGTGAGGCCATGAGCCTGCTTCGCCAGCTGGTGAGTCGACCTGAAGAAGCAGACCTCAAGCGTGGATCAGAGCTGATGCGGAAGGCTCAAGCGATGGGCACGAAGACGCAACGGGAGAGCGAGTACATTGGCGCGCTTGCTTTGTTTTATGCCGACTACAACAAAATAGATTACGAAAAGCGCATCGAAGCATACTCTCGGGCGATGGAAAAGGTGTATCAACACTATCCCAAGGATCAACAGGCAGCGGTGTTCTATGCACTGTCGCTACTGACGTGGAACGTTGACCAAGATCCACTGGCCAATCCAAAGAAAGCGATCGCAATTCTCAGTCCTGTATTTAAAGAAAACCCGAATGATCCGGGTGCCGCCCACTACCTGATCCACGCATCCGATGCTCCACAACTGGCGCAGCTCGGTTTGCCAGCGGCACGCCGGTATGCACAAATTGCCCCTGCGGCGCCACATGCGCTGCATATGCCTTCGCACATTTTTGCGCGCCTGGGATTATGGCAAGAGGACATCCAATCGAATTTGGCATCACTGGCGGCCGCGCGGCAACCGTCTGCCATGCACGTGGGCGCGGAGAACCAGATCCACTCGATGGAGTTCCTGGAATATGCATATCTGCAAATCGGTGAAGACAGCAAGGCCGAGGTCATGGTCGCTGATTTTGCGCGCATTGCCCGAGTGGATGTCACCGAGAACCTGAGGTCCAACTATTTCGACAGCAGAATTGCCAACTTCCCGGCCATGTGTGCGCTCGAAATGCGCCGGTGGAAGGAGGCAGCCGCGCTCGAGGCGCCCGCCCAGGTTGAGCCTTACAACCAGGCAATCGCGTACTGGGCGCGGGCAGTAGCGGCAGGACATTTGCGCGATGTACCCGCCGCACAGGATGCGGTTAACCATTACGACGCAATGGTAGAAGCGACCAAGAAAGGCAACCACGCTTTCAGGGCAAAGTACATGAACACGGAGCATGATGAGGCCCATGCGTGGCTGGCTTTCGCGGAAGGAAAAAACGATGATGCGATCGTCTTCTTGCGCGGGTTGCGGACAAACAGGATGTCGAAGGCAAAGGCGAAGTTGCCTTACCGGCGCGTGAAATGCTCGCTGATATGTTGCTGGAGATGGGCCGACCAGAAGATGCCCTAGTTGAGTATGAGAAATCCATGAGCGTCGATCCCAACCGCTTCAACGGGCTATACGGTGCCGCTCGCGCCGCAGAATTGTCCAATCAGCGCGACAAGGCAACCTCCTACTTTTCCCGATTGCTCGCGAACTGCGGCGGGGGGACGCATTCGACTCGGCCGGAACTAGGTCACGCTAAGTTCTTCTTAGCCGGCGATTGATAAATACAATGCGCAAATTCCGAAACTGCACGATCTGCTTTCTACCTTAGTCGGGCAATTGCTTTAAGCCGGTCGATGTATTTCCGGTGCCGTTCCGAGCTCAGCGCTTTCCAAGCATGTAATCGTGCGAGTAAGTCGGGTCATGGGGACGGCTTTGCGCCACTCACTATAAGGACCTCAGCAGGAAAACTCATCCCACGATCTGTGGAATACTCACGAAGAGATTCGAGCGCTTGACGTTTCACCTCAGCCAGCTGTTCCTTTGAAAGCGTGGCGATCTTTTCGCGAAGCTTGTCGGACATCTCAAGTCGAATTGCCCAAAAGTCTTCAACTGAGATGGGTGCTTGAATTGTGAACTGCAGCAAGCGCTCGGTGGGAGCTATCGCGCCAACGTCGTTAAGAATCTTCCGTAGCTTGCCGGTAGTGGCAAAGCGAAATGCGTCCGGAGCATCCGGAGCAGGGAGTGGTGAATCGACATACCGATCGATGACTCGCGAGAGCGCATAGTGGAAAGGATTCCTTTCGGCGAAATGCCAGACCGCCAAGGCCAGTTTCCGTCCGGGCTTGAGCACTCTCAACATCTCGCGGATCGGGTCGACCGCAGAAGGAAAAAACATCACGCCGAAGCGGCTCACCACAGCATCGAAGGTATCGGCTGGAAACGGCAGATGGTCTGCAGAGGCGACGAAAAATTGCGTATTCTTAAAGCCAAGATGGTCTGCCGCTCGACGAGCGGCTGCCACCATCTCGGGAACCGGATCGATCCCAAAAATCTTGCCTTTCGATCCGACCAATGCTGCCAGGCTCAATGCTGGCTCTCCCGGGCCCGTAGCGAGATCCAGAACCGCGTGATGACTGACAATCTGCCCATCCTCGACAAGAGCTTGCGTAACCGGCGCAAACATCAGCCGGATGATTTCGCGGTGTTTCTCCCAGAACGGAGCGGATCTGCTCCATCGGTTCAAACCCTCTTGGTCGGGCTGCATAATGAAGAGTATAGCTTTCTCGTGCCATTCGGTAACGCGTTCCATTTGAGCTGAAAAACAGTTATCTCATTACCGCGTTCGCGCATGGCTAGAGTGGACTTTCTGGAGTGGAACAGCTTCATCGGGGAGGCTCGAGGAAAGTCCGGTTTGCCAAGGCGCGGTCACTGAGTTCGCCGACCGTAGCCGCCATCCGGGCATTTGGCTAGAGCAGAATGCCGCGCAAGATGATGCTGGCCACACTGAAGTAGATGATCAGACCCGTGACGTCAACGAGCGTGGCAACGAAGGGAGCAGAGGCGCTAGCCGGATCCAATCCGCAACTGCGCAAAATAAACGGCAGCATCGAGCCCGCGAGCGTGCCGAACATGACGACGCCGATCAGGCTACAGCCGATGGTGAGAGCGATCACCAGATAGTGCTCCCCGTAGGTCCCGCGCAGCACGTGCCAAAGAAGAATTCTCGTGACACCGATAACCCCAAGAATTGCTCCCAGTGCGATACCGGCGAGAAGCTCCCGCCGGATCACTCTCCACCAATCGCGCAGCCGAATTTCACCAAGTGCCATCGCTCGAATAACCAACGTTGTGGCTTGTGAGCCTGAATTTCCCCCGCTGCTGATAATCAATGGAATGAACAGCGCGAGAACCACAGCGCGCGAGATTTCGTCGGAGAAATAGCCCATCGCCGTTGCGGTCAGCATCTCGCCGAGAAACAGGATGGCCAGCCAGCCCGCGCGCTTTCGCACCATTTGCAGGAAGGTCACCTCCATGTACGGACCTTCCAGCGCTTCCATACCGCCGATTTTCAGAATGTCTTCGCTGGCCGCCTGCTGCGCCACGCCCGCCAGATCCGTGCTGCTGACGATGCCCATCATGTGCTTATCGGCATCTACTACCGGCACTGCCAGCAAGCGGTGTTTTGCCAGTACGTGCGCAACTGCCTCTTTGTCTTCGTCTTCCGGGACAAAAAGGTAGTCCGCGCGCATGACGTCGCGAACCTTTTTCGACCGGTCCGCGGAGATGAGCTCGCGGAAGGAAATCACGCCCACCAAATGCTGAGCGTCGTCGAGCGCATATGCGTAGTAAATCATCTCCACTTGCCCAGCTTGCCGGCGGATCTCGGCGATCGCTTCCTCGACGGTCATCTCCGGCGAGATCCGCACATAGCCTGAATGCATCAGCCCCGCAGCTTCGTCCTCCGGATACAGGGGTCTGCTGCCTTCACGACTGCGCTCGGCGACCACGATCACTTCCAGATCGCGCGCCTGGTAAAGCAATTGATCCGTGAAGTCCAGCCCGCGAAACCATCGCCTTGGCGGCTCGCCGGCTGGGCCGACAAAAATCTGCGTCACGCCATTTTTGTGCGCGTAATCTGCAAGTGTATCCGCGCGGTTTTTGCCTTGCACGACGGCCGTATCAATGTGCAAATTCGCGGCGAAATGAAAATGGCGCTCGATCGCCTGGCGTTCTTGCGCCGGCAATGTTGAAAGATCTTTCCCTCCCGACACAAAAACGGCGACGCACGCGGCGTGAAGGTAGTCGGCTACGCGCCGTGCTCGCCGCAACAACATGGCCGTTGACGGATCAGCCGTCACATTTACTAAAATTTTCTCGGCGCGCGGCTCGGCTTGCTCCTTCTTTGCCGTCGCCCGTGCTTCCAGTGCCTGCGCGGTCTGCCGGATTGCGAGCTCTCGCAGCGCCACCAGAGTCGGTTCCTGAAAAAGTCTTGCAGATTCAGCCTTCGCCCTTTCCGGAGGGTAGATTACGCCGCGCGCCAGCCGGTGAAGCAACGCCCGCGGCGTGACATCTACCATCACCACCTCATCCGCCGCTTGAAAAACCCAGTCCGGCACCGTCTCGCGCACTCGCAAGCCAGTGATTTGCCAGATCTGGTCGCTGAGGCTTGCGAGGTCTTGCACATTCATCGTCGTGAGTACGCTCACGCCTCCATCGCGCAATACCTGGACGTCTTGCCAGCGTCTCTGTCGCTCCGAGCCAGGCGCATTTGTATGCGCCAGATCGTCCACAATGCACACTCTCGGTCGACGCTGCAGGATTGCGGCAACGTCCATCTCCTCGATGTAGCTTCCCCGGCAGGCCACCCGCAGCAGCGGCACCATCTCAAATTCCTTGGACCGTTCGACCAGGTCATGGCGGCCCTGCGGCTCCAAAAACGCCAGCACCACGTCCACTCCGCGCGCTTTGAGCTCGTGCGCGTCCTCGAGCATCTGGTAGGTTTTGCCAACGCCGGCGGCATATCCCAGGTAGATTTTCAGGTGACCTCGCCGCTTTTGATGACTCATGGTTGCCGCTCGCGATCTAATGAGGAAACACTCGAACGTCGATGCCTCGCGCTGCCCGGACCAAGCGGCTCACGGTGCTTCCGAACATTCGCGTTCCCAAATCCTTCTTTACGCTGTGTCCAACGAAAATTTGTGTGACGCCGTGCGAACGCGCGTATCGCACGATGGTCTCGACAGGATCCTGGCCTTCGAGCACTTCCACTTGCGCGCCGCCCTCGCGCGCCTTCGCCAATCTTTGTTCTAACAATCTTCGGTCAGCGTCGGACAGGTCCGGCTGCCGTACATACGCGGCCAACACGTCACAGTGGAAACGCGCCGCATTCCGTCGAGCCGTGGCCATCATGCGTTCGAAGTTTGCTCGTGGCGTAAGACAGATCAGGAAGCGCTCGTGTGTGCCCCAATGCTGTTCGAGCCCGTGCGAGTGCATGTAGCGCTGCAAACCCGCGTCAATCACATCGGCCGAAAGAACCAGCGCCATCTCTCTCAGCGCAGAACGCCGCTCCGTCGTCGCCTCGGTGGGCGCATCCACAATCACGATCTCGTCCGCGGTATTCAGAAACTCGCGCGGGATGGTCTGTGTCACGCGCTTGCCGGTGAGCTTCTCCACCGCGGCGCGCTGGTCCTCGATGTACTGCAGATTTACGGAAGCAACGATCGTAATTCCCGCCGACAATAATTCTTCGACATCTTGCCAACGATGTGCGTTGCGGCTGCCGGAAGGATTGTCGTAGGCCAATCCATCGATGAGGCAGACGTGCGGGCGCCGTTGCAGAATTGCTTGCACGTCAATTACAGGCACGCCTTTGATGTTGATCGTGGGAATGATTTCTAGCGAAGTTAAGAGCGGCTGAATTTCCGCCGGAACTTTGAGCTGCAGTGCTCCAACTACCACATCCTGTCCACGGTCGCGGCGACGCCTGCCCTCGTCGAACATCCGGAAGGATTTGCCGACGCCGGATGCATAGCCAAGAAAAACCTTGAGGCGGCCCGGCGTTGAGTCTGACGTTCTTTCCTTGTCCGGCATAGCCCGCTGATTGTAACCCCAGCACGTCTCCTACGACATTACGGAACCATGCAATTGACTCCGGTTTTTCGCCACGCCCTATGAGAAAACGGAGTCCGATCCTTCCCAGCAAATATTTGAATGGCTTCTATTGCAGAGCTTGCTTGCGGCTACGGCCGGCTTAGCAATCGCTCTTTTCCTGACCGGAGTTGTCTCGATCCCGATCTCAAAACGGTTCATTGCGACGTCACTGTCTCGGTTTCTACTTCCTGTCGTGATGGGCGTAGAGATAGTTCTGATTCTGACCGCGTATTTCGCTTTGACGTTTAATCTGACGGCCAAGTCTGGACGATTTGTTGGTTGCATGTCCCTCGCACTGGGCCTTCAAAATGGGGCCTTCAGTCGAGCGGGAGGCAGCAGCGTTCACACCAGGTATCTCACGGGAATGGGCACGTCCCGGCTCAAAACCGAAAGACACCGTTCTCAAACAACACCAGGCGACGAGCCAGCGTCCGATAAAAAGGTCAAACTCCTTGCTGAAGTATGGCTGGCATTCGTCTTAGGCGCTACGGTTGGAGCCGCCATGGTGTTTCGGCTTAGAGCCCTAGAAGTCGTTGGAGCCGCGTTCCTGTTACTCGCAATGATGATTGATCAGTCCCGCGTCTCGACGGCAAGGCGCTGAACGGAAAGCGCATCGTTGAACGGATCGGTGAATTTGTGCAAAAGCTCCCCCACGACGCGATGGACTACCAAAGCGCATTGATTTCGACCGGCTTGCCAAGCTTTATTCGCTTGCTCCGCTATTGTGTCGTGAAGGTCTTTACCGTGCTGGTAACTCCATCGGTCGTGCCATGCGCGTCCGTCGATTCAACCTTGTAATAATACGTCGTCCGCGGTTTTAGTTCATCCAAGCGCACCCGGAAGACCATCTCAGGATGGGCGGGGGTTCGGCGGTTTGGAGACTTTGCGTCCTGGGAGAGGTGCCGAGGATCCGTTCCGTAGTGAACGACTCCATAGTGCAGAACCGTGCCTCCGGGATTCGTGGTGGTCCAACGGATGATCGCTAAAGTGCCTTTTACGATTTCAGATTCGGGCCCATCGGTGAGTTGTACACCTGCGGATTTTTGCGCGGCAGCGTGCACCGGGCCGCTCGCGATATGCAACAGAAACAAACCGGTCCCACTCGATGCCAGGGTGAATGCCAGAATGATCTTCCTCACGAGCACACCTGCGGTTCTCTCGATTTAGTTTGTTTTGCGTCGCGAACAATCGAGGCGGACGTTCCTGATTCGGTCCGCCCCAATTGATCCTGCTCCTCGCTTGCTATTGCTTTGAAGGTGTGGCTGGTTTCCTAGCCAAGCTAGCTGGCGTGCTGGTGGAAGCCGACGACGTTTTGACGAAGCCGTCCGTCAGCGTCTGCAGAAACGCCACGATGTCGTCTTCTTCGGCGGAAGACAAGCCGAGATGGCCAATGGTCATGTTCTCATTGTTAGGATCTTCCGGCATCGGCCAGCAGGTCACTTTCTCGACCGTTCCCGCAGGGCACTGCCCGGAGAGCACCGGTTGAGCGAAGACGTCTCGAGTGTTGCAGAAGTGGACTACTTCCTTGAGGCTGAGCAAATAGCCGTTGTGCATGTAGGCCTTCACAAAACCCGGGTAAGGCACCTGGCCTACATCGCGAGTTGTGGAGGTTTGGAACTTGCCTTCAAAGAAGGGCAGAAATTGTCCCCAACTAAGATTGGGAGGAGGGCCGTAGTAGCCATCGAGGAAAAGGCCTACGCCTTCGTCGGTGAAGCCCGGCCCAAGCGGATTCCCCGTGAAACCGAACTGATCCGGGGTGTCTTCCGAATACCACGGGAGAATGACGTTTCTGGGAAGGCCGATGTTGTTGTACGTGAAGTCGGTGAACATCGGGGCCACGCTGGTGGCGACGCCGTAGTCGGCTCCCTTGGCCGTATTCGATCTTCCGTCCAGATGGCAGGTGTTGCATTGCGCCTTGCCGCGGAATAGGTCGTAACCGTGCTTTTCTTGCGCGGTTAAGGAAGCGTTGCCAGCCAGAAAGGCGTCGAATTTCGAGGTAAAGGGGCTAACCGCGGAGGAGATTTCGTAGGCGGCGATGGCCTGGCCAAATTCGTCGAAAGCCTGCTGCGCGCGGGTGCGATCGGAAGGGCTGAGATTCAATGGAGTGGCGTTGGTGCCGAAAATAGCCGCGCCTTTCGGAGTGCTGCACACCGTAACGACGTCGGACGGCCACGCGATGTCCAGTGAACCGGTGCCCCAGACCTGCTCGAAGAAGAACTTGTAGCTGCTGAGCGACAGCTTCCAAACGACGCAGGCCGTATCCGGATTGGCCATCTCTTCCGGGTCAACGGGTGGATCCTGGCCCTGCTCCGCAGCGGAATTCTGCAAGCGGAAGCCGGTGGCGCGGGCATCCCAGAAGTTGCCGCCATAGAAGTCACCCTGGGTGACGTTGTACTGCAGCGGTGGAAAATAGGGAGAATAGACATAGCTTTGAGGATTGCGCTTGGCAATCCGGTTGTCGGGGAAGGCTCCGTGAACGGTGATGGGCACGGAACCGGGATTGGACCCGCCGGTGAACACGCTGAGCACCGAGGAGCCGTTTGCATATCCCGCAGCGGGATCGTGGCAATAGCTGCAAGCCAGGTTACTGTTTACCGACAAGTTGGGATCGAAAATCTCGAGTTGCCCGAGAGTTTCAACCTGGTGAAATGGATCGAGGCCGCCAGCTTGCGCTGCGGCCAACGCTTCCGCTTCCAGGCCAGCCTCTTCGGCGCGGATGCGGGCTGCGTCGGGATCGTTTTTGATGAAGCACTGCAGATCGAGTCGGTTACCCGGCAAGATGCAGGGCACATCCTCAGGCGGAATGGTGAAGCCCGGCGGCAGGGACTTGACCCGCGGCGACGCGGGATTTTGCGAGAACACCTTCTGCGAATTGATTGATGATACTACGGCGACCGCACTACACATGATGATCGCGACAACAAACGCTCGTACTTTCATGCCTTACTCCTCTCCGCGAGTTGGTGAGTTGTTGTTCGGGATGGTGGGGTTGAAGGGAAGGCGCGATTACGTGGCAGGCGGCCGCTCTGTGGATACACGAATGACCAGCCAGTCGCGTTCACGGAGTTTACGGGCAGCGCAGCGTTGGATCCGGAGATTTCTGTGGGAGGAGTTACGAAATGCATTTAGAAAAAACCGGAACTCGCAGCTGAGCTCTTGCGCTATTCCGGCAGGTAATGAGGGCAGCTACCTGTGCAATTCGCATTCTCTACCTTTAACGATTGATGCGGTGAAGGGGACACATTCAACCGCAACCCGGTAGAAAATTATGATAGTTCTGATCGCAGCGTCGTTTTTTCGCAATGGAGTTCAGTGCAATCCAATTGCGACATAAACTGTCAAGCTGAGTATTCGAGGAGGCTGGAAGTTAGCCACCACCAAGTCTACCCCGTCACGACGCGGAATAACATAGGGCCAGCGACCCGGCGACCCGGTCAATACGTAGAATCCTTTATTAACAAGTACGGGAAAAAATTCCGGCTTCGAAACCGAACCCCGACGCATTGAAACCGAGACCGCGATTCATCTGGAGCGCTGCGAACGTTACGTTGCTGCGGTCTATAGCGACGATTAGATACAAGATGAAGAGGAAAGCAGAAGATGCCGCGTGACCTGCCTGATAGCGTCGTGCCCGTGAGCTTCTTTTGAAAGCTCAAAAGGTCTTGGAATGGGAGTTGCCATCTATTCAGACGGCGGCAATCCGAATCTCCAACAGACTGACACTGTCCAAGGAATTGACGGCCGACCGTCGCCAGATGAGGATTGAGTCCTCGCTATTTCCTCTCGTATTTTGTTTGCTACCAACATCTTGCATGAATGCCCCTGCTCTTCGCAAAACGGTACAACGCGTGCTGTCGCCCAATGTGGCAGTTGAAATCTAAACCTGCCAGAGGGCGATTCAGGATGAAACCAATCACTCCGGAAAAAAGTAAGCTCGGATTTGTCGGTATCGGCTATATGGGTCGGCCAATTGCGCGGAGGTTGCTTGAATCTGGCTTCAAACTGACCGCCTACGACCGGGACCACGGCAAAGCAGAGGAACTAGTTCGATATGGTGGTAGCGTCGCGAAAAGCGTTTCGGAACTCTTCTCCGGTTGCAACGTCATTCTCTCGTGCCTGCCGAGTGATGAAGCGGTCCTAGATATTTATAGAGGACCAGACGGCGCGTTCGCCAATACCAGTCCCGGTTCAGTGATCATCGACATGAGCACCGTGTATCCAGAAACTTCGCGGGAACTATCGAAACTGGGTTCCGAGCGCGGAATTGCAGTGCTCGATGTAACGATATCCGGGAGCGTCCCCGCCGCCGAGCAGGGATCTCTGACCCTATTCGGGGGCGGAAATCAAGAATGCTTTGACGCCGCCGAGTCGATTTTTCGTGTGCTCGCCCGAAAATACTTTTACCTTGGGCCGAGCGGGTCTGGAGCGACGATGAAGCTGGTCGTGAACACGTTGCTGGGAACCGGAATGCAGGCGATTGCCGAGGCGGTTGCGCTCGGAGAGAAGGCTGGGCTCGATCGCCATCGCTTGCTCGATGTTCTCTCGGAGACTGCGGTGGTCGCTCCGGCGCATCTGGGAAAACTACAGCGGGCGATGCATGGCGATTATAGCCCACAATTTCCGCTGCGGCTCATGAACAAGGATTTCGGACTGATTTTTTATCTTGCGGCAGCGGTAGGGGCACGCATGCCTGCAACTGAAGCCGCATTTGAGGTAAATGCAAGACAATCAGAGCAGGGACCAGAGCAAGATTTCTCGGCAGTTATTCTGCAAATGGAAAAACAAGCTCATCTGAGAACGGAAAAGTCGACCTAGCTGCGTGAATTTCATCCCCACGGATGTGCTCGAGCTGAGGAACGAAAATGATCCAACTGAACGTGAATGGCGCGGAACAGTCATTCAACGGAGAACCAGAAATGCCCCTGCTCTGGTATCTGCGCGACATTTTGGGGCTGACCGGATCGAAATTTGGCTGCGGCGTTGGCCTCTGCGGCGCATGCACCGTCCATGTGAACGGACAAGCAACGCGATCCTGCGTAACCCTCATGCGCGACACGGCCGGCAAGGAAGTCACGACAATCGAAGGTCTTGAAAAGAACGGATTGCATCCAGTTCAGAAGGCTTGGATCGAAATCAACGTGCCGCAATGTGGCTATTGCCAGGTCGGGCAGATCATGCAGGCAGCGGCTTTCCTGGCCAGCAAGAAGAAACCGACCGATCACGAAATCGATGACGCGATGTCCGGCAACATTTGCCGTTGCGGAACCTACCAGCGGATACGAGCGGCGATCAAAGCAGCGGCAGAGGAAATGGCATGAGTGCGATTGAAAACGTCAGCCGCCGCAGATTTCTAGCCGGAGGCGTCATCGCGACTGGCGCACTTGTGCTCGGAGTTCACTATTACCCTAAGCTGTCCTCCGGCGACAAAGTTCCACACGACACAAACGCGGATCACGCCACATTACATCCCAGCGTGTATCTCGGTATAGATCCAGACGGCACGGTGTGGATCGTGGCTCATCGCTCGGAGATGGGCACGACCAGCCGCACGACGTTACCTTTGGTTGTCGCGGATGAATTGGACGCGGATTGGAAGCGCGTAAGAATCGAGCAGGCCATCGGCGACAAGCGCTACGGTGACCAAAATACGGATGGATCGCACTCGATCCGCTCGTTCTACGACGCAATGCGCGAAGCGGGAGCAACGGCGCGATTCATGCTGATTCAAGCTGCGGCTCATGAGTGGGGAGTTCCAGCGGCAGAGTGCGAAACCGATTTACACGTGGTGGTCCACCGCTCGACGAACCGCAGAGCCGGTTACGGCGAACTCGCCAAGGCTGCGGCAAAATTATCGGTCCCCAAAAGAGAAGATCTTAAGTTCAAAGCAAAGAGCGCCTGGCGATACATCGGAAAAGGGGAAGTAAGCTACGACCTCGAAGGGTTGGTGACCGGGAAAGCTATTTATGGGATGGATTCCCGGGCGAACGGCATGGTGTACGCCTCGGTGGAGCGCCCGCCGGTTCTCGGCGGCAAAGTGAAATCATACGACGACAAGGAAGCCTTGCAAGTCGCAGGCGTGCGTCAGATTGTTCCGATTGATCCATTCCAGGCTGCGCCAGCCTTTCAACCACTCGGGGGTATCGCGGTAATCGCGGATAATACCTGGGCTGCGTTTCAAGGCCGCAAGAAACTGAATATTTCCTGGGACCACGGGGCAAACGAAACCTACAACTCGGATCAATACAAGAATGAGCTGCGCGAGACCTCGCACCGCCCGTGCAAAGCGGTGCGCAACATTGGCGATGCGGATGCGGTTTTCGCCAAAGGCGGCGAAAAGGTACACGAGGCGGATTACTACGTTCCTCTCTTGGCGCACGCTTCGATGGAACCGCTGGTAGCGCTTGCGGAATTTAAAGAAGGCAAGGCGACGTTGTGGGCCCCGACGCAGAACCCTCAGGCTGCGCAGGACATCGTCTCGAAAGAGTTAGGAATACCGAAGGAAGACGTCGTTTGTCATGTAACTTTGCTCGGTGGAGGATTTGGCCGTAAGTCAAAGCCCGATTACGTAGCCGAGGCTGCGGTGTTGTCCAAAAAAACGGGCCGTCCAGTGAAAGTGGTCTGGACGCGCGAGGACGACATCAAGTTCGACTACTACAACGCGGTGGCGTCCATGTATATGAAAGCGGCTATGGGTGCGAAGGGTAAGCCAATAGCGTGGCTGCAACGGTCGGTCTTCCCTCCGATTCCGTCCATTTTTGATGTCAATGCGGTTTATGGCGATCCCGGCCATCTGCAGCAGGGCTGGACTGACATTCCTTACGATCTGCCAAATCTTCGTGTCGAGAATGGCCCGGCAAAGGCCCACGTGCGCATCGGTTGGTTACGCTCGGTCGCAAATATCTATCACGCGTTTGCCATTCAATGCTTTACGGATGAACTTGCGCATGCGGCGGGGCGCGATCCGCTCGATTACTTACTCGATCTAATCGGGAACCCGCGGACGATCGATTTCAAGGGTGTGGACTACCCGAATTACGGAGCTTCGATGGACGCCTATCCCTGGGAAACCGGTCGTCTGCGTCGTGTTTCAGAGATGGTCGCGGAGAAATCAGGGTGGGGAAAACGCAAGCACGGAAAGGGAACTGGCGTCGGGATTGCTGCGCACCGCAGTTTCCTGACGTACGTGGCTACAGTCGTTGAAGTCGAGGTTAATGATCAGGGTGAAGTCCGGATCCCGCGCGTGGATACGGTTCTGGACGCGGGCCTGGTGGTAAATCCGGAAGCTACCCGCGCGCAGTTCGAGGGCGCCGCAGTGTTCGGAACAAGCGTTGTGCGAAGCGGCGAGATTACGGCTACCAAAGGTGCAGTCAATCAATCGAATTTTCAGGACTATCCGGTTGCTCGAATTAACGAGGCGCCTCACCAAACGAATGTATACATCGTCGAGAGCGATGCTCCTCCGGCGGGCGTCGGCGAGCCGGGAGTGCCGCCATTTGTGGCTGCGCTCTGCAATGCCATTTTCGCCGCAACGGGCAAGCGAGTGAGGGACCTGCCAATCTCAAAACTCGGCCTAAGCTGACGCGGTGTCGGACGCATAACGAAGAACGCGCGAGGACGCGATTGAAGTGTTCAAGAAAGGAAAAAGCATGTTCCGCGACAAGTATCGACACGCTCTATTTTGCACTCCTACTATTCTGACGGCGCGGGTTGGCGCGCTGACGTTCCTCTCGGTCCCGATGGTGCGGGCCAATCCAGGTCCTGACAGCGCGGCGGGCAGCGCAACGATCCGGACGAAGTGCGCCATGTGCCACGGTCAAGATGGAGCTGGCTCTGCGGTTGGAAAGAGTATGAACGTTGCGGATCTTCGCGCACCAATAGTCCAGAAGTTACCCGACGCGGAACTGGCTCAAGTCATTTCCAATGGCAAGGGCGGAATGCCTCCCTTCAAGAGTTCGCTCAGTGAAGATCAGATTCACGCCCTGGTGACGCGCATTCGTTCGCTGCATCAAAAGAAGTAATTCGGACTCCATGTGCTGCTGCTTTCCAGCAGGTGGCAATGTGGTTCGATTCTTTCAACATCGAGAGTAGGTTATGAATAACCAGAAGAATCAACCTAGGCAAGAAAAAGTGTATGATCCGCATCTCGCAGTGACTTCGGCAAATCACGGCCCTGCCAACTCCAGCATTTCCCGGCGTGGCTTCCTGGGGTTCGCAGCTGCGTCGATTTTCTTGGCCGGCGCCGACCGAGAAGCTTCGCGTTCAGAATCCCGGAACGGTATTCCCTATCGAACGCTCGGCCATACCAATGAGAAGGTCTCACTGGTCGGGCTCGGCGGCTATCATCTTGGCAAACAGGCGGATCCTCAAGAGAGTATTCGCATTATCCGCACCGGGCTTGATGAAGGAATCAATTTTCTCGACAACTGTTGGGACTACAACGGCGGCGAGAGTGAAATCCGCATGGGCAACGCGCTGCGCGATGGCTATCGCCAGAAAGCGTTCCTCATGTCCAAGATCGACGGGCGCACCAAGCCCGCCGCGGCAAGCCAGATCAATGAGTCGCTGCGCCGTCTTCAGACCGATCGCATCGATCTCCTCCAGTTCCACGAAGTAATCCGCGACAACGATCCGGACCGCATTTTTGCGGAAGACGGAGCGATGGAGGCCGTCCTGCAAGCACAAAAGGCAGGCAAGATCCGCTACATCGGCTTCACCGGCCACAAAAGTCCGGACATTCATCTGAAAATGTTGGCGACTGCTGCAAAGCACAACTTCACCTTCGATGCCGTTCAGATGCCTCTCAATGTAATGGACGCGCACTTCCATAGTTTCGAAAAGCAAGTTTTGCCTGTGCTGTTCAAGAACGGCATCGGCGTGCTCGGTATGAAGCCTATGGGCGACCACGTTATTCTCGAAAGCAAGACCACAACCGCCGTGGAATGTCTTCATTACGCGATGAATCTTCCCACCTGTGTCGTAATTACGGGCTGCGATTCGCTTTCAATTCTTCAGCAGGCGCTGCAAGCTGCCCGCAGCTTCAAGCCGCTCGGCTCTTCTGAAGTTGCCTCTCTTCTGGCCAAAACTGCAAAAGCCGCGGAAGTCGGCCAGTTCGAGCTATATAAAACGAGTCACCAATTCGACGGCACCTACGCCAACCCGCAGTGGCTCGGCTAGAAACACCACGAACTCCAGCAAGGCAAGGTCAACATGGAATTCATATGGGGAGATCAATCATGAACACGAACAAGAAAGAACTTTCTGCAAGTGTGGCTGGCGATGTTTCGCTCGGTGGGAAAGTTTCTGTGCATCGTCTCGGCTTCGGAGCGATGCGCCTCACCGGCGACGGTATCTGGGGACCGCCGAAAGATCGCCCAGGAGCGCTAGCGGTTCTTCGCCGGGCCGCCGAGCTTGGCGTCAATTTCATCGACACCGCGGATTCCTACGGCCCTAACATCAGCGAGGAACTGATTGCCGAAGCGTTGTTTCCTTATCCGGCTGGCCTGGTGATTGCCACCAAAGGTGGCTGGAACCGTCCTGGCCCGGA
>WNFR01002390.1_pt1 | contig 38779 bp, 35 predicted proteins | sample 5400221 | NCBI WGS metagenome assembly WNFR01 (sample SAMN13153357, study PRJNA577476) | soil metagenome | isolation source: 40 cm soil under Madrone tree | place: USA:California | collected 2016-06-14 | reverse complement strand
GGAGCGGCTGACGCGCGTCGCAGGCGATTCGGCGGCGCTTCCCGCGGCCTCCCTCGTGTTCGCAGGACGCCCGGATTTTCCCGAACGTCCCTGCCTTTCGGCGCGTGTGCTCATCAATGGACGGGAGCTGCGGCGATTCGTGCCGTACGTCGGCTGGCGCGAGTATCGGCTGCCCCTGCCGCCGCGTCTGCTCCACACCGGACGCAACGACGTGCGATTCGAGATCACCGACGCCGGCGCGCCGTGGCGGTTCGCGATGACGTACGTGCGCGTCGCCTTCGACTGACGGTCGCCGCGCCTTGACAACGATGCGGCGGAGGGCGACGCGAGACGCATGCGCGTGGCGATCACGGGCGCGACGGGATTCATCGGCCGCCGCCTCGTGGATCGCCTGCTCGCCGATCGTCACGAGGTCGTCGCGCTCACGCGTGATCCGACGCGCGCACGGGCGACGCTGCCGCGTGCGGCGCGCGCGGTGCGCTGGGATCCCAGGGCGGGCACCGTCGACGCGACGGCGTTGCGCGACCTCGACGCGGTCGTGCATCTCGCAGGCGAGAGCGTCGCCGGCGGACGGTGGACGGCGGCGCGCAGAGCCGCGATTCGCGACTCGCGCGTCCTCGGCACCGAGGCCCTCATGCGTGCGCTCACCGAGGCCCCCGCGGGCGCGCGGCCGCGCGCGCTCGTCGCCGCGTCGGCGATCGGCATCTATGGTGATCGCGGCGACGTCGAGCTCGACGAGCGCGCGCCGCCGGGCGACGATTTCCTCGCCGAGGTGTGCAGCGCGTGGGAGGCGGCGGCGCGCGGCGCGGCGGATCTCGGCGTCCGCGTCGCGATCGTGCGCATCGGCATCGTGCTCGGCCGCGACGGGGGCGCGCTCGGCAGGATGCTGCCGCTCTTTCGTCTCGGCCTCGGGGGTCGGCTCGGCAGCGGACGGCAGTGGATGAGCTGGATCCACGTCGACGATCTCGTCGCGCTCTTCGTGTGTGCGCTCGCCAACGACGCCGTCACGGGCGTGCTGAACGGCGTTGCGCCGCGGCCGGTCACGAACGCGGAGTTCACGCGCACGCTCGCGGCCGCGCTTGCGCGCCCGGCCATCCTCCCCGCTCCCGCGTTCGCGCTCCGGCTCGCGCTCGGCGAGATGGCGACGCTGCTCCTCGCCAGTCAGCGCGTCGTAGCGAACGCGGCGCGCGCGCGCGGATTTCGCTTCGAGCACGCGGAGCTCACGAGCGCCCTCGCCGATCTCTGTCACCCGCTCAGGTGATGCCAGGAATTTTCGGCCCCCCCTGGCGCAGGACGAGCCCTTCTGGACAATAAGGGGAAAGGAGAACTTCCGATGGTGGCAGCCCCGGAGAACACCCATATGGAAAAGATCGGAGTGCTGATCGTCAGCGGAGACAGTGCGGCGCGTGCGGCGCTGCGCCAGTTCTTCACGAGTCGACAGACCGAGATTTGGGAATCGGAGAACGCGACACGTGGTCTCGCCGTGCTGCATCGCCGACCTGTCGACCTCGTCGCCGTCGGACCGGACGTCTTGCGCGCCGAGCCCGGCGTCGTCGGCAGCGTACGCTCGTTCGACGATCACATCGAGGTGATCGCGATCGTCGACGATGCCGAGCGCGGCCACGCGGCGCTCGCGGAGGGCGCGTACGACTTCTTCCTCGAGCCCGTCGACTTCGACCGCTTCGACGTCGTGTTGCGGCACATCAGCGATGCCGCCGAAGCGCGCGAGCACAGCAGCCTGTTGGCGCAGCAAGTGGAGGGTCCGGCGCGGCTCGGTCGGCTCGTGACTCAGAGCCCGCGAATGATCGCGCTCTTCACGGCCGCGCGCCGTCTCGCGCGCTACGACACGCCGGTGCTGATCGCCGGCGAAGCGGGAACCGGCAAGGAAAGCCTGGCGCGCGCCATCCACGATCTCGCGCGGAGCTCGACGCCGTTCGTCCCCATCGAGGCGACGGCCACGACCGTCGAGTCGTTCGATCGCGCGGTCACCGAGGCGGCGAGTGGCACGCTGTACGTCGACGACGTGTTGGCGCTCGCGCCGCAGGTCTCCGCGGCGCTCGTGGCGCTCCTCGATTCGGGCACGCGCGAGCAGAAGGGCGCGCCGCGTGTGATCGCCGCGTGCCGCGAAGACGGCGGACGCCGTTGCAGCCCGGGGACGTTGCAGGAGGATCTGTTCCTGCGGCTCTCCTCCGCGCTCCTCGACGTGCCGCCGTTGCGCGAGCGTCCGGAAGACGTACTGCCGATCGCCTACGAGATCCTGCACCGCAGCGGCAGCGGCGACGGCGTGCGCGTCGGTCGCGGCGTCGCCGAGGCGCTCACGCGGCACGAGTGGCCGGGTAACGTCGACGAGCTGCGCGCGACGCTCGAGGCGGCGCAGGCGACGGCGCAAGGACGCCCGATCGAGCTCCGCGATCTGCCGCCGGCATTTCGTCAGGGCGAGCCCGACGTCGAGGAGTCGGTGGGCGGTGCGAGCCGGCGGCTCTCCGACATCGAGGCTGCGCATCTGCGCAAAGCACTCGCGGAGACGCGCGGCAACAAAGCACGCGCGGCGCGTATCCTCGGATTGAGCCGCTGGGCGCTACAGCGGAAGCTGCAAAAGCATCGCATTTCGATGCAGGAGTTGCTCTCGTAAGAGCGGCCCGTATTCTGTGCGGCGGGGGTGTTATGGTCGCGATTACGCCTGCCGCTGCATGGTCTACGACCGCCTGCTCCAGTCTCCCTCGTATCGCTGTTTTCGTCGCGACGCTCGGCGTGTGGTTTCTCGCGGCGGCGTTGCTGCCCGCCGTCGCGCGTGCCGGGGTCGATAGCGATCTCACCTTGGAGCGCTACGTCACCGACGGGCTGCCGGCGCGCGCGTCGCTCGCGCAGCCTGCCGATCGCGCACAGCGCAAGGGCTTGCCCTTCGCGATCCTGCCGCAAGTCGGGTACGGCCCGGACACCGGCGGCAAGGGCGGTGTAAAGTTCGAAGGACGCGACCTCTTCGGCGGCGACACCTTCGCCGATCTGAACGTCACCTACGCGCAACACGAGCAGACGAAGGGCACGGTCGCGATCGGCGACCCCCGTTTCTTCCACGACTTCATGTACTATGCGACCGCCAGCTACTATCGCGACCCCTCGAAAGAGTACTTCGGACTCGGCAACAACAACGTCGGCCCCGAGGAGCTTGCCAACTACGACATCAAGCGCACGAAAGTCGGCGGCACCTTCGCGTACCGCGTGCTCCGCCGGCTGGCCCTCACGGTCAGCGCGATGTACCGTGAAAGCGACGTCGATCCGTCGAAGAGCACTCGCAATCACCCAAAGCTGCAAGCGTTCGCCCCGACGCTCCCCGGCGTCCACGGCGCGTCGAGCAACTACGTCGCGGTGGCGGTCGTCTACAACTCGCGCGACGAGGTCGTGCGGCCGACGCGCGGTTGGGAGCTGATCGCGAAGTATCTCTCGGCGGACCAGGCGCTCTTCAACCGCGATACCGACTATTCCAAGTTCATCCTGGACGCGAGCTACGTGATGCCGCTGGTGTGGCGCCGCCAGGTGCTGGCGGTGCACGGCAACACCGAGGTGATGTTCGGCCACCGCAGCGACATCCCGTTCTTCGAGCTGTCGTCGCTCGGCGGCGACGACACGATGCGCGGCTACTTTCCCGAGCGGTTCCTCGGCAAGGGCCGCATGCTCTTCAATGCCGAGTACCGGCTGAAGCTCCTCGACTTCAACTTACGGAAGCTGTGGGACGTGACGATCGACGGCGTCCTGTTCAGCGATATCGGCCGCGTCTACGAGGACGGCGACGATTTCCTGAACCATTTCCTCGACCACGTCCGGTACAGCTACGGTGGCGGCACGCGGATCGGGTTCTCGTCCGGCCTCGTGGCGCGTATCGACGTCGGGTTCAGCGCGGAAGAAAAAGGCCTCGTCTACCTCACCTTCGGCCATACATTTTAGAAAGGCCGGCAAGGCGGTGGAGCCCCCGCCCGCGCGCGGGCGTTACGCTATGGGCGCGCTATGCGATCGCGCGGCGGCGGCGGCGGACGGCCGGCGTGACGCGCCGGTGCGTCGTGCGCAACTGCCGAACGGGGACGCGCGTCGTTCCCGCCGGCGATGCGCGCCAGGCGAGGAGGCCGTGCGCGAGATAGGTGGCGTCGAGGCCGAGCGCTTCACAGACGTTGCGGAACGCGAACGGACCGTCGTCTCCCGCCTCGCCGCGAATCCAGATCTCCGCCTCGGTGGCGCCGACGGAGTTGCGGCGCTGCAGCTGAATGACGGCGTCGAGCAGGACGGCGAACATGAGACGCTTCTCGGGTGTTTCGCACGGCCGGGTCGCGAGACGATCGAAGTACTGGTCGGGGAGAAGCGTGTCGGGAATCGACGCGTCCGACACGCTCCGTCGCGCGACTTCCGCGTCCTTCGTCTGCGCGTGGCGCGACACGTCGGCGAGACCGATCGCTGGCGTACGCTGCGCGCTACTCGGCGCTGCTCCGCGATGTTCGACCATATGACCCTGCCTTCGTTTTTGTGGGGACCGCAAGACTACGCATACAACGTCGCCGACCACAAGGCCGATCGACACGGAGCAACCATACGGAGCAACCATTGTGCCGTCGAGCAACCATTGTGCCGTCCGGTCGATCGTCGCCGGCGCGGCGCCGTCCTTCCGACGCGGATCGCCGACGCGTGTCCGTGGCGAACACGACGCCACCCGGGCCGACACGTGCTGTCGATCCCCTGTTCACGTGAGCGTGCGTACCGGCGCCGCGGCCGATTTGCTATAGCCCGACGATGCCGTCCTCGGAGCGCCTGACCTCGCTCGCCGTCGTGCGGCAGGAAAACGTCGCGCCTTCGATCGGGCTCGCGACGGACCGGCATCTTCTCGCGACCTTGGGCAAGGCGTCGCGACCGCGTCCCGGGGTGCTGCGGATCTACAGCTTTCCAGGGGACGTCCTCGCCGCGGGCCGCTGGCACTTGGCACCGCCGGCGGCGGCCGACGCCGGCGAGGCGTTCGTCCGTCGCATGACGGGCGGACGAGCGCTCGCTCTCGGCGAAGGCTACCTCGGCGTGTCGCTCCTCTTGCCGCACCGCTCGGCGCTCGTCGCCGAGGAGCCGCTCGCGCTGACGCCCGCCCAAGTCGCGAACCGGTGCGTGCGCGGTCTCTTGCGGGCGCTGAAATCGCTCGGACTTCCGGTCTTCTATCCCGGTCGCGACCTCGTCACCGTGAGCCGCCGCCCGATCGCGGCGCTCGCGTTCGAGACCGACGACGAAGGGCGCCTCGTCTTCGAAATGATCCTCGCCGTCGATCGTCCGCTCGGCGCCGTGGCGCAGCTCCTCGACCGCTGGGACAAGGGCGGCATCATCAAGGCCGACCTCCTCGCGCTCGAAGCCGGGACGTCGTTGCGCGAGGAGATCGGCGAGACCCTCGCCTTCAACGACCTCGCGGCGCTCGTGAGCGAGGCCTTCGCGCAGCAATACGGCGTCGCGCTCGAGGACGCGCCGCTCTCGGCGCTCGAGGAGCAGGCGGTCGCCGCGCTGGCACAGCGCGAGTCGCGCACGTGGACCAACATGCGCGTCCTGCGCCAGGAGCTGCCGCTCGCCGGCTCGTCGGGCATCCAGACGGGCGTCCTCGAGGTACACTTCGCGCTCGAGCAGGAGCGCTTCGTGAAGGAGATCCAGCTCGCCGGCGACTTCATCGCCAACTCGCCGGCGATTGCGGCGCTCGAGTACGGTTTGCGGCTCTGCCCGGCGGAGTGGACGGCGATCACGCGCGTCGTCGACGGCGTCTTCGTGGATCCGGCGAACTATCTCCTCGGTGTCGGTACGCTGCGCGCCGTCGCGGACACGATCGTGAAGGGGCTGCCGTCGTGAGCGACGCCTCGCGTTTGGCCGCCGCCGCCGCCGCGCGGCGCCGTGCGCTGGCGTCGCCGGACGCGAGCACGCGACTCGCCGCGCTCGAGGAGCTCGCTGCCGCGGGCGCGCTCGACGAGCGCGACGTGCTCGCCGTCGTCGCGTGCCTCGGCACCGGGACGAAGGCGCTGCAGCGGCGGGCCGCCGACGTCCTCTGCGCCGCCGAAGCCACCGCCAGCCCCGCCGTCCTCGCGCGACTTCGTCTCGCGCTCGCGGCCCCCGGGGTCGACGAACGGTGGGGAGCGGCGTACGCCCTCGGACGGCTCGATGTGCTCGAGCCGGCGCTCGTCCCGGTGTTCCTCGAGGCGCTCGCGCATCACGACGCCGACCGGCGCTGGGCGGCCGCGGCGCTCCTCGTCGGGTGCGGCGTGCGCGATTCGTCGACGACGGTTCCTGCGCTGCTGACCGCTGCACGCGGCGAATCTGCCGAGCTGCGCCGGATGGCGCTCTACGTCCTCCGCGACCTCGCGCCCGCCGACGCGCGCGTCGCATCGACGTTTCTTCACGCCCTCGACGACGCCAACGCGACCGTGCGGCTGGCGGCGCTCTCCGCGCTCACCCGCCTCGCTGCGCCGCCGCCCGGCGCGTGCGGACACGTGCTGCGTCTCGCGCGCGATGATCGTGACGCCGGCGTGCGCCGCGCCGCACTGAGCGCGCTCGGGCGTCTCGGCGTCGGAGTCGCCGACGCCGAGACGGCCATCGCCGCCGCCGAGCGTGCGTCCGATCCCGCCACGCGCCGCGCCGCCGCCGCGGCCCGCCGTCAGCTCGCCCGATCGCGCTAACGCTCGCTCGGCTCGCTCCCCACCGGCGCCGTGCTCGACGGTCGCTGCGACCCGCGCCCTGGACGACCGTCGTGGCACGGGCGTCGCCTCATGACGCCGTCGCAGCGGACGCGGCGAGCGCGCGGAGAGCCTCGTGGACGCGGACGAGCGCTTCCGTGTCGCGCCCGCAATACGCGCGCAGCGCGGCGCGCAACGACGCCTCCTCGTCGACGCCGCATGCACCGGCGGCGATGCGGCTGAACTCGACCGTCGCGCCGAGGCCGTCGCGGATCGCGGCGAGGTCGCCGTAGCCGAAGCTCGGCACCAGCGCCGGCGCGACCGCCTTCAACGAAAACGAGCCGCGAAAGCGCGGGTCATAGACGTGGTCGCGTACGACGATCAGGAGATCGCGCAACCGCGCACGCAACGCCTCGAGATCGGCGGCGAGGTCGGGAAGCGCGAGCGCCAGCTCCGCCAGGACGTCGGACTCGAAGTCGGAGTACACGAGGATGGGATGCGCGCTGTCGCGGGTCGCGTCGAGGAGGCTCGCGGCGAACGCACGCCGCGGGTCGTCGCGGCCGTCGGCGAGAAACTCGCGGTGGAGCAGCGCGCCCGAGTCGTCGCGCCGGTGCAGCGACCATTGAAACGGGACGCGCTCGTACGGCGCCGTGTCGCGGTATTGCGGTATGGCGGGGCTGATCGTCTCGAAATCGAGATAGTCGGCGGGCGGGCCGAGCTCGGCGAGCGCCGCGCCCAACTCCGGCGACACGATCGCGCCGCCGCGCGCGAGCGCCTCACGCGCGCGCCACAGCACGGGCGGCACGCTTTCCGGAGTCGTCAAGTCGCCGAGACGCGTCGTGCCCGCGGCGCAGAGCTCCGCCCAGCGCTCGGGCGGTACGTAGCGTACGTGCAGGATCCAATCCTCGGGGAGCACGCGCGTACAGTGCTCCCAGAACTCGCAACGATACGGCGAGAAGCAATGGGGCGCCGGCTCGATCGGCGGCTCCGTCGTGCGCGCGAGCGCCGCCGGCAGGCCGGCGAGACGGGCGACGACGTCGGCCGCGCGCGCGTCGACCGCGGCGGTGACGTCCCGGCGCGCGAAGAGCCGCGCCCGATCGACGTCGCCGCCCGGGTGCCGATACTCGGAGTCGAGCTGGATCAGCTCGATCGAGGCGATCGTCAGACCCGCGCCGGTGAGCACGTGTCGCTGGATCGCGAGGTCGTCCAAGTGGACGTCGCGGATCCGCGTCCCCGACTTCACCTCACGCAGTCCCCACGCGCGGTTGGGAAGCCGCTCCAGCACGTCGACACGAACGGCGAACCCGCCGTGCTCGACCGCCGCGTCGAGCACCGCAGGTACGCCAGGGTCGGCGAGGATCTCCGCCGTCCGCGCGCAGGCGCGCGTGAAGTCGGGCTCGTCGACGAGGACGGCGCCGGGGAAGAGCGCGTACGCGAGCCGGCCGATCTCGCGCCCGGCGTCGCGTAGCGCTTGGCGGCTCGTGCTGCGGGCGGTCGCCCGCGTCGGATCGTGCACCGCGAGCCACGCATGCCGTACGCACTGGAGCGAGGCGAGGGCCTGTGTCTTCGTGATCACCGGCGCGCGATCTCTACGACGCGCGCCACAGGTGCACGTGCTCGACGCTGACGCGCACGACGGGATGCTCGGAGCCGTCGAGGTCCATCGCCCGATACTGCGGATACTTCGCGCGCAGCGCTCCGAGCGCTCGCCGCGCCTCTGCCGCGTCGGTGACGACGGCGGCGCGGCCGCGCACCAGCACGTACGCCAACCTCGTCCAGTCCTCGTCGTAGTCGTCGACGACGAGCGCGACCGCGGGATTTTCGAGCAGGTTCCGCATGCGCTTCAACGCCGTTCCCGTGCGCCGCTTCGGCTTCGCGTCGATCACGAAGTACAGCATGTCGCCGTCGCGGGCGTAGCAGAGCGGCACGACGTGCGGCACGCCGCCGCGATCGGCGGTCGCGAGGTGGGCGACCCGGTGCCGATCGAGGACGTCGCGCGCCTCGGGTCCGAGGACGTCGCGCGCCTCGGGTCCGAGGGCGTCGCCGCGCGCGGTGTCGCGGGATGCGCCGCGGTCGCGCGCCGTCACGACCGTGCGTCGCCGGCGACGCGCCGACCGCGCTCGTCGCTGCGCGCCGCGTCCGCGAGCTCCGCGACCCAGGACTCGGTCTCTTCGAGCCGCGTCTCACCGCGGAACTCCGCTTGCGCCTCGGTGTGGAACGCCTGCGCCATTCCCTGATAGCGCGGCGAGAAATGAAACACTTCGAGGCGACGCGCGCCGGCGACGCGGGCGAGGAAGCCGGATTGGCGCGCCGTCAGATGATGCCGCTTTTCGGCCTCGTCGCGGTCGGCATCGAGGAATCGCGCCTCGGTGTAGAGCAGATCGACGTCGCGCACGAGCTCGACGACGCGGCGGCCGTTGTCCGGATCGAAGCGGGTATCGACCACGTATGCGATCTGCTGCCCACGCTGGTCCTGGATGAGGTCGCGCGCGAGGACACTAGCCGGGATCGACTCGCCGTTCGGTAACACGATTCGCGCGTGGTCGTCACCGGCGCGGACGGCGTTTTTCAACGCCGCGAGCCACGCCCCGGGCCGCAGCGCGCGCGCCGCGAGCACGTCGGTGCGGACGTTCAGGTGCCGGCGTTCGCTCACCCGAAACGCCAGACACGGGATGCGGTGGTCCAGGGTCGTCGTCGCGATGTGGAACGCGTCGGTGTCGACGAGCGCGTGTGGCGGCGCGACGACGTCGGGCAGCGGCTCGGACGCGAAGCCGGTGCTGGCGCGGAAGCGCGCTCGCACCAGGCGGTCGTCATGGCGCTCGACGACCGTGAGCGCGAGGGTATAGCTCGCGGTCAAGTTCCAGGTATAGCCCGCGAGCTTGCCGCGAATGTTGTCGATCAACCCCGGCGGTCCGCAGAACGTCAGCTCGCGATCCCGCGGCAACGTCAGCCGCAGCAGCTGATCGAACCCCATGAAATGGTCCATGTGGGTGTGCGAAACGCACACGTACGAGAGGCGCAGGCAGTGCCCCGGGCTCAAGCGGTCGATGCGGCCGAGATCGAAGAGCAGCGCGTCGCCCTGCCAGCGCAGTGCCACGTACAACGCCGGGTCCTGAAACGGCCCGTTCACGAGCATCGGCCGGAAGCTCGACTTCACGGCGCGGTATCCTATCGAACATGGCGCGACGGGGCGAATCGCGCGAGCGCTCGGGCGCAGTTCAATCCGCCGCGCCGTGCTGTCGGTCTCAGCGGAGGCTCGCGCGTCGACGCGAGTTTCTCGCGGCTGACGGCGACGACTCGTAGGCGTCGAGGCCTTCGTTCAAGAGAGCGAGCACGAGCGCGCGCATGCGGATGTTGAGCGTGCGGGCGACGTCGCGGATCTCTTTCATCGTTTGACCTGGAAGACGAACAGCGAGCAGCGCCGTCTCGGTGGCGGCGCGTTGTTTCAAATCGGCGAGCTTCAGCTTGCGCTCTTTCATGACCATCCTCTCTAGGGGCGCATTCCATTCGGAGGCCGGCTCGACGCGTCGGGGTGACGCGACGAGCGAGCGTAGAACGCGACAAAACATACGTACCGTGAAGATAGCAGTATGGTCAAGCACAACTGTTATGCAGAAGGATGTACGTAGAAGGATGTGGCGATCATTCGACGGGCGGTGCGACGCCGCTCGGTTTGACGACGCCGAGGTACCCCGCCGTCGGGACGGCGTCGGCGGGCGGCCGGACGCTCGCCACGCGATGGTCGACCAGCCTCGGCGCGACCGTGAGCAGGATCACCACCACGGCCAGCTGCGCCGCCCAGCCGGCGAGAGACACGCCGAGCGCGCGCCCGGTGCGCTCGGCGTCGAGCGCGTGCCGGACGGCGACCGCCATCGCAAAGATCATCCAGACCTGCGCGAGGACCAAGACCGGAGTGCGAAGCGGCGCAATGACGGCGAGCGCCTGGCAGATCCCCGGCGCGGCCGCGAATCCGAGCACGCGCACGGACGCACCGATGTCGCGGTGCGTCCGTGGTCGTCGGGGCACGAGGCGCGCGCCGATTGCCAGGCAGAAGCCCGCCCACACGACCCAGCAGAAGACGCCGACGATCGTGTTCGCGGCGAGCGCCGCCAGCGTGAACGAGCCGAGACGTCCGATCGCGCCGGCGATGGCGGAGAGCAGCACGATCACGAGCGCCTGGACGCTTGCCGCGCGGTCGTGCTCGACCTCCTCGTAGACGGTGGGATCGAGCCGGGCCGCGCCGAGAGCGCGGCGGCTGAAGTCGCTCATCGGCGACGCGCGCGTCGTCGGATCGCTGCGACCCGCGCGCCGTGCCTCAACCGGGCGGCCAACCGAGCGCACGACCGGCGAGCACGTGCACGTGGAGATGGTACACGCTTTGGCCGGAGCCGGCGCCGCAGTTGATGACGACGCGGAAGTCGCGATGACCCTCGGCGACGGCGACCTGCTCTGCCACCCGATGGAGGTGGCCGAGGAGGGGGTCGTCCGCGGTGGTGAGATCGTGCAGGGTCGCGATGTGCTTGCGCGGCAAGACGAGCAGATGGAGCGGCGCGCCGGGATTGATGTCGCGGATCACGACCGCGTGCTCGTCCTCGTACACGCGCGTCGCCCTTGCCTCGCCGCTACAGATTCGGCAGAAGAGGCAGTCGGCCATGCGTTTCGCTTAACAGTTTTCGGCCGCCATCCGCAAGAATACCCCGAGTATTCGATGGACTTCGGCTTCACGCCCGAACAGGAGCTGCTGCGCCGCACCGCGCGTGACCTGCTTACCGATCGCGCGCCGATGGCACGCGTGCGGCAGATGATCGCCGACGACAGCGGGCTCGACGACGCCGATTGGCGGCGCATGGCCGCACTCGGTTGGCAGGGACTCGTCGTGCCCGAGCAGTACGGCGGCGCCGGGCTCGGTCTCCTCGAGCTCGCGATCGTGCTCGAGGAGATGGGCCGCGCGCTGCTGCCCGGTCCGTTCCTCGCCACCACGCTCGCCGCACTCGCGCTCGTCGCCGGCGGCAGCGACGCGCAGCGCGCGCGCTGGCTGCCGCGGATCGGCGACGGGTCGACGCGGGCGACATTCGCGCTCGTCGAGGAGAGCGGCCGCTGGGATCCGGCGGCCGTTGCCGCGCGCGCGCAGTCCGGTGGCGAGGCGCTCGTGCTCTCGGGCACGAAGCGCTTCGTTCCCGAGGCGGCGGGCGCGGACATCATCGTCTGCGCCGTTCGTCGCGACGACGGCGCCCTCGCGCTCGTCCTCGTCGAGGCCGGCGCACGCGGGGTCACGATCGCCCCGCTCGCCACGATGGATCGCACGCGCCGTGTCGACGACGTCGTCCTCGACGGCGTGCGGGTCGACGCCGAGCAGGTGCTGCCTTGCGACGCGGCGACGGTGGCCGCCCGGCTCCTCGACCGCGGCCGGGTGATGCTCGCTGCCGACATGGCCGGCGGTGCCGAGCGCGTTCTCGAGATGACGGTCGAGTACGCGAAGGTGCGACGCCAGTTCGGACACGCGATCGGCAGCTTCCAGGCGATCCAGCACCAGTGCGCCGACATGTCGGTCGAGGTCGAGAAAGCGAAAGCCGCGACGTACTACGCCGCGTGCGCCGACGCCGAGGCCGCTGCCGACGCCGCGCTCGCGGCCGCGCAGGCGAAAGCGATCGCCGGCGACGCGTACCGCTTCGTGACCGCGCGCGCGATCCAAATCCACGGCGGCATCGGCTTCACCTGGGAGCACGACGTCCATCTCTACTTCAAGCGCGCGCAATCGGGTGAGATGACGTTCGGCGACGCGACGTCATGTCGCGAGCTCGCTGCGCAACGCCTCGGGTTGTAGTCGCGGCTTCGATGGCGCCCGCGGCGGCAGCCACTTCGTCGTCGCGCCCCCGCCGCCACGGCGCCGGAACGCGATTTGACCCTCGCCGCGGGCACCCATAAAGAAACTCGCGCATGGCAATTGTCCAGCGTCAGCACGGGCATTTCCTCGAGGACTTCCGTCCCGGCGCGATCTTCCGTCACAAGCGCGGCAAGACCGTGACCGAAGGTCTCTTCGCCATCTTCACCGATTTCTCGATGACGACGAATCCGCTGTCGAAGAACGCGCGCTACGCGCAGGCCTACGGCTTTCGCGGGCTCGTCGTGCACCCGGGCCTCGTGATGCTCGTCGTCTTCAGCCAGAGCGTCGAGGACGTGTCGGAGAACGCGCGCGCCAACCTCGAGTACATCGACATGCGCTTCGGGGTGCCGGTCTACATCGGCGACACGCTCGAGGCGGAGACGAAAGTCCTCGGGGTGAAGGTGTCGACCCGCGACCCGAGCCTGGGCGTCGTGCACGTGCAGACGACGGGGCGCAACCAGCACGGCCAGGTCGTGCTGACGTTCCAGCGCAAGGTCCAGGTATGGAAGCGCGACCCGAAGGCGACCGTCGCAGAAGGCGACGTCGCGCCCGACGAGATTCCGATCGCGCTCGATCTGCCGGCGTACGACCCGTCGCGCAAGTACCGCGAGCTGGCGTATCTCAGCAACGAGAACACGTACTTCGAGGACTTCAACGTCGGCGACGTCCTCGAGCACTCGCGCGGCCGGGTGATCACGACCGACCACATCATGCTGACCGGCATCCTCGACAACACGTCGCAGGTGCACTGCAATCTCTGGATGGTCGAGCAGCAGCCCGAGCGCTACGTCGGTGGGCAGCTGATCGTCTTTGGCGGGATCCCGTTCAACCTCTGTCTCGGCATCTCGTCCGCCGACGTCGGCGACAACGCGCTCGCCGACCTACGGTACATCACCGGCCGCCACACGGCGCCGAGCTTCGCCGGCGACACGGTCTTCGCGTCGACCGAGATCCGCGAGACACGCGACCTCCCCGGTCGTCCCGACCTCGGCGTGTTGGCGACGACGCTGCGCGGTCACAAGTTCGTGAAGAAGGACGGCAAGGTCGAGAAAGTCGAGATCTTCTACCTCGAGCGCGAGCTCGCGGTGAAGCGCCGCAGAAACTACGCGTAGCGTGCGTCGACCGCACGCCCGATGCGGCGCGTCGGACGGCCGGAGGCGACACCCGAATGGGCTGCAGGACGGCGACGGCACGCGCGAGGGGGTCATCAATGGGTGACGGACGGTGTGCGCTGAGGTGGCTGCTCGGCGTCATCGCGACGGCGGTCGCGATCGGCGGCGTCGCGTGGGCCGATGACTCGCTGTCCGCGAGAGGCCTCGGCGAGATCCTGGTGCGGAAGGGCTTGATCACGCGCGAGGAGCTGCAGGACGCGCTGGAGGAGACCAAGAAGGACCGCGCCGCCGAAGCCGCGCGGCCGCAGGAGCGCGAGCAGGGCCAGGCCGCCGAAGCTGCGCCGGCGGAGGCGACCAAGCAGACGCAGGCCGCGGAGGCGTCGCGGCTCGAGGCGATCGAGGCGAAGCTGCCGAAGTGGCTGGCGATGCTGACGCCGTTCGGGGACCTCCGTTTGCGCGACGAGGGATTCTACCAGGACGAGCTGCACGCGCGGAACCGCGGTCGCTTTCGCGCGCGCCTCGGCCTGACCGTCGCGCCGAGCGACGAGGTGAGCGCCACGTTCCGTCTCGCGAGCGGCAACCCGAACGACCCGATCTCGAACAACCAGACCTTCGACAGCGCGTTCACGAAGAAGCCCGTCAACTTCGACTGGGCATACATCACGCTGAAGCCGACCAAGACGATCGGGCTCGACCGGCCGTGGCTGACGGTGACGGCGGGGAAGTTCGGCGTCAATGCCTACCGTCCGTCGGAGCTCGTATGGGACGAGGATGTGGCGGTCGAAGGCGCGACCGAGATGCTCGATCTCTTCGAGCGTCGCCAGGGGTTCCTCCACAGCGTGCGCGTAAGCGCGTTTCAGTGGATCGTCGACGAGGTCGCGAACGGCGGCGACCCGTGGATCCCCGGCGGTCAGGTGGTCGTCGACATGGCGCCGAGCGAGCGCAGCGCTTGGACGCTCGCGCTCGCCGACTACGAGTACGTCCACATCAACGAGGTCGCGGCGAAATTCCTGAACCCGTTCACCGACCCGCCGACGAACTCGAAGCCGAACTCGAGCTTCAACAGCCAGCTCGCGAACAGCAACTCCGTCGTGAGGGACGCGAACGGCAAGATCCTGCGCTACAAGGACGGCTTCAACATCCTGAACTTGTCGACGGAGCTGAACGCGTCAGACCCGTTCGGGATGCACCTCCCGGCGGGGCTGTTCGGAGATTTCGCGTACAACACGCAGGCGAACGGTCGCAACGTCGGCCTTTACGCGGGCGCGGGCATCGGCAACGCCGGCAAGGACTGGTACCGCGACACGCTCAGGAACCCGGGCGATTGGGGTGTCTCGTATACGTACGCGTGGGTAGAGAAGGACTCGGTGCTCTCGATCTTCACGTTCAGCGACATCAACGAGTTCTCGACGCGGCCGGCGAAGTCGGGCGCAGCGCGGCCGACGCAGAAGGGCGGCACCAATCTCGGCGTCCACATCGTCCGCATCGATTACGTCCTGTTCCCCAATCTGCAGCTCACGGCGAAGGCGTACATCGAGAACGTGCTGGAGCGGAAGATCTCCGACGCGGCGCTGACCGGCAATCCGACGCTCGTGCGGACGCAGCTCGATGCGATGCTCCGCTTCTGACGATCATCGATGCGTCCGCGGCTGCGGTTCGACCGTCACGAGCTCGCCGGCGCGTTCGGCGACATCGGCACCGACCTGCCGCTGCTGATTGCGCTCATCGTCACCTGCGGCCTCGATGCCGCGAGTGTCTGCATTCTCTTCGGCGCGCTCCAGATCGCGACCGGGATTCTCTACGGTATCCCCATGCCGGTGCAGCCGCTGAAGGCGATGGCGACGATCATGCTGGCGCAGCGACTCCCGCCCGGCATCTTGGCCGGCGGCGGTCTCGTGATCGGCGTCGCGATGCTCGTCCTCACGGTGACGGGATTGCTCGACTGGCTGGCGCGCGTCGTCCCGAAGGAGGTGGTGCGCGGCATCCAGCTCGGATTGGGGATCACGCTCGGATCGTTGGCGCTCAAGGAGTACGCGGGCGCCGAGGGCGTGCTCGGGTACGTGCTCGCCGGCGTCTCGGTGGTCGCGCTCTTGACGCTGGCGCGGCAGCGGCGGGTGCCGGCGCCGCTGGTGGTGATCGGCCTCGGGTTCGCGTACGCGATCGTGAAGGTCGGCGGCGGCCTCGGGCACACGATCGGCCTCGGCGTCCCGACGATCAGTGCGCCGACGTTGCACGAGATCGGGCAGGGTGCGCTTCTTCTGGCGCTGCCGCAGATTCCGCTCTCGCTCGGCAACTCCGTCATCGCGACGAGTCAAACGACGCGCGATCTCTTTCCCGACCGCGCGGTGTCGGTGCGGAAGATCGGCTTCACCTATTCGTGCATGAACCTGGTCGCGCCGTGGTTCGGCGGCGTGCCGGTATGCCACGGCTGTGGGGGGCTCGTCGGTTTCTACGGATTCGGCGCGCGGACGGGCGGCGCGCCGGTCCTCTATGGCGCGATGTATCTCGTGCTCGGGCTCGTCTTCGCGCCGGGATTCGCGCACGTGGTGCGTCTCTTTCCGATGCCGGTGCTCGGGGTCGTGCTCTTGTTCGAGGCGATCGGGCTCATGACACTCGTCCGCGACGTCGCGCACGAGCGCAGCGCGTTCTGGATCGCGCTCGCAGTGGGCGCCGCGGTCGTCGGTCTCCCGTACGGCTACGTCGTCGGTCTCGTCGCCGGGACGCTCGTTGCGTGGGGCGTGCGCCGCGGGTGGGTCACGCCGCCCGCGATCAGCGCCGCGTCGGCGGGGCGAGATGGCGCCGATCGCGGACGCGACTAGCTCAGCGCGTGAGCACGACGACGAAGCTCAGCGCGTGAACACGACGATCGCCTCGCCGGGCGTCGTCTGCTTGCCGTCGCCGTTCTCGGTCCAGATCGTGAGCTGCGCCAGGCGCTCGCCGCTCTCTTCCCATTTCCGCGCGACCTTCCCGGTGCACACGATCGGCTGATCGGGGAAGTCCATGCCGCGGAACTGGCAGGCGATCTTGCGGATGCGGCCGCGATGGCCGAGCCAGTTCGAGACCAGCTCGCCGAGCGCGGCGTACTTGAAGCGACCGTGGACGATGATCGAGCCGATCTGCTTCGCTTGCGGGAAGCCGTAGTCGTGGTGGAGCGGGTTGAAGTCGCCGGAGCCGGCAGCGTACTTCACGAGCTGCGTCACGCCCGGCCGCTTTTCCAGCCGTGGTAGGGCCGTGCCCTCTCGAATCTCTTCCCAGGTGATCGCCATCGCGTCGGCCTCAGTAGAAGATCGCTTGGCCGCGTTGCACGGCGACGACGGCGCCGGTCGCGGCGTTGGTGTACGTGGTCTCGGTCGTCGCGATGAGCATCGTGCCGAGCGCCTTGCTGGCGCGCGTCTGGAGATCCGCGAGCTTGCTGACGACGATCAGGGTGTCACCGGCGCAGATGTCGCCCTGGTACTCGGTCTCGACGCCGCCGTCGAGGAGGCCGGGGAGGCCGTGATCGAGACGCGGCATGCCCGCGGCGGGGGTGCTGAACGTGTCGCTCGATTGTCCCGGGATGAAGACCGGCGTGCCGAGGTAGGTCGGCGGCGCGGGCAAGTGGCGATAGCCGGCGCGGCGCGCAGCCTCGACGTCGAAATGGACGGGGTCGGTGTACCCGACGCCGCGCGCGAACGCGCGGACGCTCGTCGTCGTGACCTCGTAGGTCCACGGTGCCGTCTCTTTGCCGATCGCGGCGCGCATCGCGTCGGTGATCTCGAAGTGCTCGGCCATCGCTCCTCCTGCGGCGACTGCATACTGGCTTCGCGCCGCCGTGCCAAATCCTGCGCCGGCGCGTGCACGCCGTTGTCGCTGCGCGGACCCCGTGGTACCCGACGCGTCATGCGCGCGATCGTCGTCCAAGGACCGTCGCAGGATCTCGTCATCGGCGACGTTCCCCGACCGGAGGTCGGCCCGGAGAGCGTGCTGGTCGAGGTGCACGCGACCGCGGTGAACCGCGCCGACTTGCTGCAGCGGCGCGGGCTCTACCCGCCGCCGCCCGGCGAGTCCGACGTGCTCGGCCTCGAAGCCGCGGGTGTCGTGGTGGAAACCGGCGCCGCCGTCCGCGACTGGCGGCGCGGCGATCGGGTGATGTGTCTCCTCGGCGGCGGGGGGTACGCGGAGTACGTCGGCGTGCACCAGGGCATGCCGCTAAGGATTCCCGAGCGGCTCTCGTTCGAGGAAGCGGCGGCGATTCCGGAGGTGTTCACGACCGCGTACATGACGCTCCTCGACGAGGCGGCGCTCGCGACCGGCGAAACCGTCTTGATCCACGCCGGCGGGAGCGGCGTCGGGACGGCGGCGATCCAGCTCGCACGCGCGCTCGCCGCGCGGCCGATCGTCACCGTCGGCGACGGGAAGAAGCTCGCGCGCTGCGTCGAGCTCGGCGCCGAGGCGGGGATCAATTACAAGGAGGAGGACTTCGCGACGCGCGCCCGCGAGATGACTGGCGGTCGCGGCGTCGACGTCATCCTCGACTGCGTCGGCGGGCAGTATCTCGAGCGCAACGTCGGTCTCCTCGCGCCGAAGGGGCGCCTCGTGATCATCGGCCTCATGGGCGGCGCGAAAGGCGAGATCAACCTGGCGCTGCTCGTCGGCAAGCGGCTGCGCGTGATCGGCACCGTCCTGCGGACGCGTGCGCTCGAGGAGAAGCTCGCGCTGACCGACGGCGTGCGGCGGCGCATTCTGCCGCTCCTCGCCGACGGCAGGCTGCGGCCGGTCGTCGACTCCATCTACGACCTCGCCGACGCCGCCAAGGCGCACGATCACGTCGCTGCCAACGCGAACTTCGGGAAAGTGATCCTACGGGTGCGGTGAGCGCGAGCCGACGCGCGGCTGCGAGCGCGCCGCTCTATCCGACGTGCGGTTGTGAGCGTGCGATAATGCGTTCGCAGTCGGTACCGGGCGGCAGCGTGCCGAACGCGAGGCCGCGGTCGCCGGCGAGCCGTGACGCGCAGAACGCGTCGGCGACGGCGGCGTCGCCCGCGCGCACCAGCAGCGCGCTTTGGAACGCGAGCGCCATGCGCTCGACCACCCGCCGGGCCCGTGCCTCGATCGCGTCGAAGTTCCGAAGCTCGTCGCGCAGCGTCGCGACGTAGGCGTCGAGACGTGCGTCGCCGCTGCGGGCGAGCCCGAGCTCGGCGAAGAACGCCTCGGCGCTCTCGGGGCTGCGCCCCATCGCGCGCAGCACGTCGAGGCACATGACGTTCCCCGATCCCTCCCAGATCGAGTTGAGCGGCGCCTCGCGATAGAGGCGCGGCATCATCGACTCCTCGACGTAGCCCGCGCCGCCGAGACACTCGAGCGCCTCGCCGACGACGCTGGGGGCGCGCTTGCAGACCCAGTACTTGCTGACCGCAGTGGCGAGGCGGGTAAAAGGGCGCGTCGACTCGTCGGCGGCCGCGTCGTCATAGGCGCGGGCGAGGCGCATCATCGTCGCCGTCGCCGCCTCGGCCTCGAGGCAGAGGTCGGCGAGGACGTTCCGCATGAGCGGCTGATCGACGAGGAGCTTGCCGAACGCGGCGCGGTGCGCGCAGTGGTGCGTCGCCTGCGCGACCGCCTGGCGAATGCCGGACGACGAGCCGATCACGCAGTCGAGGCGCGTGTGGTTCACCATCTCGATGATCGTCGGCACGCCGCGCCCTTCCTCGCCGACACCGCGCTGCGACCCGATCGCCTCGGCGCGTGTCGTGTTGGCGCGCACGTCGGAGCCGCCCTGCTTCTCGGTCATCGCCATGCCGCAGATCGCGCCGCGCTTCTCAGGCGCGGGCCGGAACCGCGGGTCGTACTCGAGCGACGTGAGCCGCGGCTCCCACTCGCGCGCGATCTCCGGCTGCGCCCGCAGCGCCGGCACCGCGGCGAACGTCATCGTCGTCGGGCAGCCGAACCCGGCCTCGGCTTGCGACAGCATGTAGAACATCGCCGCCCGCGCGGGATGCGCGCCTTTGCCGGGTTCGCGCCACGGCAGCGCGTGTAAGCCGTGCGTGACGCCGGCGCGCATGAGCTCGTGCCACGCGGGATGGAACTCGACCTCGTCGATCCGGTTGCCGTAGCGGTCGTGGGTGCGAAGGACGGGAGGATACGCGTTCGCCTGTATACCCCAGCGAATCGCCTCGCCGCCCGCGAGCTCCCCGACGGCGCGCACGCGTTCGCACGCCCACTCGCCGCCCTCCCGCTCGAGTGCCTCGGCGAGCGGTGTGTCGTGGTCGAAGAGGTTGTAGCCTTCGAGCGGCGGCGGCTGGTTCAGGACCTCGTGCGTCGGGCGGTAGGGCATCGCGATCTCCTCGCAAACGTTATCGCCTGGCGCGGCGGGCCGCGGCAAGACCGCTAGCGCGTCGTCGCAAGACTGCTAGCGCGCCGCCGCGAGACCGCTAGCGCGCCGCCGCCGTGATCGTCGCACGTTCGGGCGCCGCATCCGCCGGCGCGTCCGCGGGCGCGTCGGCGAGCAGCGGGAGGCGGACCGTGAACGTCGACCCTTGGCCGAGGCCGTCGCTTTTCGCGTCGATCGAGCCGCCGTGCACCGTGATCAGGTAGCGCGCGATCTCGAGGCCGAGTCCGAGGCCGCCGTAGCGCCCGCCGGCGACGTCGACCTGATGAAAGCGCTCGAACACCCGCGCCACGACGTCGGGCGCCATGCCGATGCCGTTGTCCCGCACGAGGACCTCGACGGTATCGCCGGCGCGGTGTGCCGCGACGACGATGCGCCCACCCGGCGACGTGAATTTTACCGCATTCGTTACCAGGTTGCCGAGGATCTGCTGCAACCGCATCGGGTCCGCGTGCACCGGGAGCGCGTGGTCACCCGGCTCGCAGACGAGCTCGATCGACTTCGTCTCGGCCGCGACGCTGAACGTGTCGACGAGCGCGCGCACGGCTTCGCGAGCGTCGACGCGTGAGAGCTCGAGGTGGAGCGTGCCGGCCGTGATGCGCGCGACGTCCAAGAGATCCTCGATGAGGCGCGCTTGCATACGCGCGGTGCGCTCGATGACGTCGACGGCCCGCGCCGTCGTTTCGGCGTCGACACGGCCGCGGCGGAGGATCTGCGTCCATGTGATGATCGTCGCGAGCGGCGAGCGGAGCTCGTGGGAGACCGTCGCGAGGAACTGGTCCTTCGCCCGCGTTGCGGCCTCGGCGGCGTCACGCGCTTCCTCGAGCTCGCGACGGAACCGCGTCTCGGCGAAGCGATGCAGCCACGCCGAGCGGAACGTCCGGCACGTGCCCTCCGCGATCGCCCACGAGAGCACGGAGCCGATCACGATTGCCGTCCCGAGCTCGATCGCGGGCACCGTGAACGTCAAAAGCGGGATTGCGACGAGCCAGGGCACGAGGGTGCCGATCCACACCAGCATCTGTGCCCGCCATCCCCACGCGAAGAACAGCGCAGTCGCGAGATAGAGAGTGAGCAGAACGAACGCGAGGACGTCGCCGCTGCCGCGCGCTGCCGCGAACATCGCCGTCGAGGAGACGCCGAGAAAGATGCAGACGCCGGCGAGCGCGCGCGGGATCGGTCGCCGACGATTCGTGCCACGCGCCCGCGACGTCCTGTACGCGTAGGCGAGCGCGACCGACTGCGACGCCACGGTCACGCAGGCCGCGACGCCGCCGAGCAAGCCTTCGCTCATGAGGACCGCGCTCCAGAGCGTCGTCGTGCCGACCCAGCAGGCGGCGAAGAGCGGCAGGCGATGCGCGATCAGGTTGGCGCGCGCTGTGGTCAGCGCGTCATCGACGTACCGTGCGCGGACCTCGACATCCCATCGCATGCTCCGTTACGAGCAAACGAAATACCAAAAGGACGGGAGCAGAGACGCGTCGGCGGCGGTTCCGAAACCGCTTGTTACGCGCACCGCGATGGTCCAATCCCCGAATGGAGGGAGCAAAGCGCAGAGCGTCGCTGCCGGATCGTGCGTGGCCGCAACGATTCGACCACGGTCAACTACGCGGGGCGAAATCGCGAAGTTTCGTCTTTGACCGTCTCACCGACCCCCGGTTCACTGACGGTGAGGAGAACGCACATGAGAAAAAGCATTCTATGCAGCGCGAGCCTGCTCGCCCTCACCGTCGGGAGGACGCCGACGTGTGTCGCGCACGGTCTTCAGGACGATGTCGATCAGGGCGCGACGATCATCGAGCGGTTCCGCGGGATGCCCGAGCACGGAATTCCCGACGCGGTGCTACGCGACGCGAAGGGATTGGCGATTCTGACGCGGCTGAAAGCGGGCTTCATCTTCAGCGGCGAAGGTGGCCGGGGCGTCGTCATCGCGCGCACGCCACGCGGCTGGAGCGGACCGTCGGCCATCGGCTCCGGCGGCGCCGGATTCGGATTCCAGGTCGGTGCGGAGGTGACCGAGCTCGTCCTCGTCCTCAACACGCCGGCCGCGGTCGACGCCTTCGAGCACAGCGCCAACGTCAAGCTCGGCGGCGACGTGAGCGTGGCCGCCGGGCCCGTCGGCCGTGACATCGCGGCCGGCGTGATGCCGGTGGCGGCGGTGTACACGTACAGCCGCAATCAAGGTCTCTTCGCCGGTGTCTCTATCGAGGGCGCGGTCGTCGCGGCCCGGCCGAAGGCGAACGAGGAATACTACGGCCGTCCGGTGACGCCTGACGAGATCCTCTCCGGTTACGTCAAGCCGCCCCCGGGCAGCGAAATGCTCACCGTCGCCCTCGGAGGTCGCGGCGAACGATACCGGTCGCACTCGTACGCCGGTCGTTAGCTCGCCGACTCGGCAGCCGCCTGCGCGAAGGTCGCGGGATCGTAGAAGAAGAGCTCGCGGCTGATCTTGCCGTCGCGGACCTCGTGGATCGCGACCTCGTGCAGGCGCACCGGCTTGCCGGTCGCGGCGAGCGTGCAGTCACCGACCCACTCGATCACGATCGTGTTGCCGTCGACGCACACGCGGCGGGGCTCGAACTGCGCGCTGCTCACCATGGTGCGCCAGCCCGCGAACTTCTGACGGATGGCGTCGATGCCGCGCATCGGTGGCTGCCCGGGCTCGATCGATTCGACGTTGCCGGCGTAGAGGGCGAACGCTCCCTCGTCGTCGTTGCTCAATGTCGTCTCGACGATGCGGCGCGCCAGCGCTCGGACGCCATCGGCGGCGGGCGACTTCGACGCCGTTCGCGCGCGTGTCGCGGGCTGCGTGCGGGCCGACCGTGCGGGCCGGGTTCGAGCCGCCCGTGCGGGCCGCGCTTTCGACTTCGCCGGTTTCACCGCGCGCGCCTTGACGCGGCGGGTTTTCGTCTTCGTTCGTCCTCGATTTGCCACGTTCGTACCTCCCGAGGCGTGGGTTAGACCGCGGGCAACCCTCGGTCAACCCGCGTGGCCGCGGTAGTTTCCGCGATCACGACCGGCGCCGGCGCCGCGGCTCTCGCGCCATTCCGCTCCGCCGGCGAGTGGTGTAGGGTCGCCGGCACCCCCCTCACGAGGAGCACGCCGATGGACGCCGCCCGTACCGTGAACCAGCTCGAGCAGCTCGACGAGGAGCTCGAGACCATCCTGACCTCCTTCGACAGCAGCTACGCCTGGAATTACGGCAGCGTCAAAGAGGGGTTGCGCGACCTCTACGAGAAGGCGAAGCGCGACCAATGGAACGGCACGACGCAGCTCGCCTGGTCGACGGATGTCGATCCGGAGCGCGGCATTCTTCCGGACATCACCAACCCACTGAACGGCTACGCCCCGTACGAGCGCCTGAACCAGAAGGAGCGCGACCGTCTACGTCACGGACAAGTGGCGCTGCAGCTGTCGCAGTTCCTGCACGGCGAGCAGGGCGCGCTGATCGTCGCCTCGCAGCTCGTCGGCGCGGTGCCGTGGATCGACGCCAAGTACTATGCGGGTACGCAGACGATGGACGAGGCGCGCCACGTCGAGGTTTTCGGCCGCTACCTCCGCGAGAAGCTCGAGTGGCAGTGGCCGGTGAACGAGAATCTCAAAGAACTGCTCGACGCCACCATCAAAGACAGACGGTGGGATTTCAAATATTTGGGCATGCAGATCATCATCGAGGGCTTGGCGATGGCGGCCTTCGGCAACCTCTTCCAGATCACGACCGAGCCGCTGCTGAAGGAGCTCGTCCGCTACGTGATGAAGGACGAGTCGCGTCACGTCGCGTTCGGCGTCCTGTCGCTGCACGACTACTACAAGGACATGCCGGCCGGGGAGCTGCGCGACCGCGAGGACTTCATCATCTACGCCTGCGAGCTCATGCGGAACCGCCTCGTCGGCGACCAGATCGCGGAGGCGATGGGGTGGGACCGCGAGGAGGTGAAGCACGTCGTCCTCGAGTCGATGATCGGCAAAGCGTTCCGCAGCACGCTCTTCGCGCGTGTGGTGCCGAACCTGAAACGCCTCGGCCTCTTGAGCCCGCGCGTGCGGAAGGCGTTCGAGGAGCTCGACATCATTCAGTTCGAGAACGCCGATCCCGAGGCGCAGGACCGCGCGCTCGGGCTCGCCTAGCGCGTTAGTCCTGCGCGGCGATGCGGCGGTCGCCGCGGTCGTGTCGCTTGACCGCCTCCCGGTGCGCGGGTACATCACGACGACTTCTCGCTCGAGGTCCCGCCGATGCGCTTCTACGAGTACGAGGCCAAAGCTCTCTTCGCCCGCCACGGCACGCCGCTCTTGAAAGGCCGCGTCGCGAAGACCGCGGCGGAAGCGAAGGCGATCGCCGCCGAGATCGGCGGTCCGGTCGTGCTCAAGTCGCAAGTGCTGACGGGCGGGCGAATGAAGGCGGGCGGCGTCACGTTCGCCGACAACCCCGCCGACGCCGAGAAGGCGGCGGACGCCATCTTGAAGCTCGAGATCAAGGGTCAGAAGCCGCGCGGCGTGCTGGTCGAGGAGCGGGCGCCGATCACGCAGGAGTACTTCGCGGCGGTGACGTGGGACGGGCGCCGCAAGCTGCCGGTGCTCATCTTCAGCGACATGGGCGGCATCGACATCGAGGAGGTCGCGCAGACACATCCCGAGCACGTCGCGCGCGTGCACTTCTCGACGCTGCTTCCGTTCAGCCCGTACACAGCGAAAGAAGCGATTGCCACGACCGGCGTCACCGGCGAGGATTTGAACAAGTTGATTCCTATCGTGTCGACGCTTGCGGAGATCTTCTTACGCTACGATCTCACGCTCGCCGAAATCAATCCGCTCGGGAAGACCGCGGACGGCAAATTTCTCGTGTTGGATGGGCATGTCGATCTGGAAAGTGACGCGCGCGACAAGCACGCGAAGGTGGTTGCAGAGCTGGGGATCGGCAGAGAAGAGACGCGCGAGGCACGGCCGCCGACGGAGTTCGAGATCAAAGGTGCGCTGGTCGACGCGTCGGACCACCGCGGTGTGGCGGGGAACGTCAAAGAATTCGACGGCGATCTCGGCCTGGTCATCGGCGCCGGCGGTGGATCGCTGACGTTGTTCGATGCCATTCGGAAACACGGCGGCAAGCCGGCCAATTACTGCGAGATCGGCGGCAACCCCAGCGTCAAGAAAGCCTGCGAGCTGACGAAACTGATCTTGTCGAAACCAGGCGTGAAGAAGATCGCCGTGATGATGAACGTCGTCTCGAACACCCGCGTCGACATCGTCGCGCGTGGTGTGATCAAGGGCTGCGTCGAGTCGGGGCGCGACCCGGGGCGGACGATCGCGATTTTCCGCATCCCGGGCGCGTGGGAGGACGACGGCTTCAAGATCCTCCGCAAATACGGCGTCGAGTACTGCGACCGCACGGTGTCGATGTACGAGGCCGCGGGGCGTGCGGTCGCCAAAATGTCGGCGTGACGTCGGCGTAGTACGGCGTAGTACATGGACATCGGCGTGATCCTCGCTCCGCTGCCGCGCCGCTCCGCGGAGCTGGCACGCATGGCGGAGAGCGCGGGATTCGCGACGCTGCTCTATCCCGACAGCCAGAACCTCGCGCCCGACGTGTGGCAGCAGCTGGCGCTGGCGGCGCAGGCGACGACGACGCTGCGACTCGGGCCCGGCGTCACGAATCCGGTGACCCGCGACCCGGCGGTGACCGCCGGCGCAGCGCTGTCGCTGCACGTCGAGAGCGGCGGGCGGGCGATTTGCGGCGTCGGGCGCGGCGACTCGTCGTTGCAGCGAATCGGGAAGTCGACGGTGACCGTCGCGGCGTTCGAGCGCTTCCTCGCGATGCTGCAGGCGTATCTGCGCGGTGAGACCATCGAGCGCGACGGGTTTCCGAGCCGGCTCGAATGGCTGCGCGCCGAAGGGAAGACCGAGCTGCGATTCACAGCGATCGGCAAAGTCCCGGTCGAGGTCGCCGCGACCGGGCCGCGCGTCATCGCGGCGGCGGCGCGCCATGCCGAGCGCATCGCGTTCGCCGTCGGCGCCGATCCCGAGCACCTGGCGTGGGCGCTCGAGACGGCACGCAGCGCGGCGCGCGCCGCCGGTCGTGACCCGGCGTCGCTGCGCTACGGCGCGTACGTGAGCTGCGCCGTGCACCCGGACGTCGCCGTCGCGCGGAACGCCGTCCGCGGCACGGTCGCGACGTTTGCCCGCTTCTCGTCGCTCGCGGGCGCGGCGCTCGATCGCCTGCCGCCGCAGCTGCGCGAGGTCGCGGCCGAGCTCCGCGCGCACTACGACATGCGGCACCACACGCGCGCGACCGCCGAGCACGCGCGCGCGCTCGAGGACGAGTTCATCGATTGGTTCGCGATCGCCGGACCGGCGGCGGCCGTCGTGCCGCGCTTCGAGCGGCTCGCCGCGCTCGGTCTCGATTTCGTCCACGTCGTACCGGGATCGAGCGAGATGGAGCGCGACGTGGCGGCGACGGTGCTGCGCGGGCTCGCGACCGAGGTGATTCCGAGATTTCGCGGTACCGTGGCGCGCGCCTGACGCGGGCTACGGATTCTCCAACGCCGGCACGCAGAGCAGCTGGGGCTGCTTCACGTCGAGCATCTCGGCTCCGAACTGGTCTTCCGCGAAGACGCCGACGATCTTCACGAACTTCACCGCGTCGGTCTGCTTCGTCTTGTAGCACATGAGGTGATCGATGTGGCTCGGCGCCGTCGGGTCCTCGCTCTGCTTGTCGGCCGGGTTGCAGAGGTAGGACGGCCGCTTCACGTCGACGGTCATCGTGCCGAACTGATCGCCGACGGCGACGCCGAGCTGCGGCACGAACTTCGGCGTGCCGCGCGTGACCGTGACCGCGTAGCACTCGAAGTGATCGGTCGCGTACGTCCCCGGTGTCGGGACCGGCGTCGGGCCGGTGAGGCTCTTCGCCGCCGGCACGAGGAGGTACGACGGTCTCCTCGCATTGACGAAGAGGCCCGTCGGGTTGAACTGGTCGACGACCTTGATCTTGGTCGGAAGGACCGGCCGTCCCGGGATCTTGAGCGGGTACATCTTCAGGTGCTCGGGATGCGTCGGTGCGCTCGCGTCGTCGCCGTTCACGTCGGTCGGGGCGCAGAGCGAGCTCGGCTTTCTCACCGCGACTTGGGCGCTGCCGAACTGATCGACGAGCGAGACCCCCGGGGGATTCGCGATGCCGGCAAACTTGATCGAGTGCCGCGTCGGCGCCGCTTTGTAGCAGGTGAAATGATCGAGCGACCCGAGGGTCGGCGTCGGGTACGGCGTCGGGGTGAGCGTCGGCGTCGGCGTGCGGGTGGCCGTCACGGTCGGCGGAATCGTCACCGTCGCGGTGGGGGTCACGCTGATCGTCGCGGTCGGCGTGAGCGTGCGCGTGGCGGTGCGCGTCGGGGTCGGCGTCGCGGTGCGCGTGCGCGTCGGCGTCGGGCCCGCAGCCGTCAGCAAGTCGTAGCCGATGACGTCGAGATTGATCCCCTCGGGCGACGTTGCCGCGACGTCCGACGCTTGGCCGGAGCAGGCGAACGCGTTTTGCGGATATGGGTTCACTTGCGGGCAGGCGCCGCTCAGCCAATCGCCGAAATCGCCGCCCGCGGTCTGATTGAAGCCGACGATGTTCGTCGAGCCGGAATTGATCGAGAAGTACCGCGAGCCGCTGGACGTCAGATTTCTCGTGCCGGGCGCCGACCAGCTGAACAGATCCTGCGGCCGGACGTCGCTGAACGCGCCGATCCCCGATCCGAGACCCATGACCTCGTCGATCTCGTGCTCGGTCGTGCGCAGCGCATCGAACAAGCCGGCGCCGGCAGGACGGGTGAACTTGAACGACTGACTGGAGTTCAGCGTGACGATGCCGTCGTACGGGCCGCCGACGCCGACGCCGCCGTTCGCGAACATGGCCGTCGGAGTATTCAAGCCGATCGCGCGGCCGCCGGCGCTCGACGTGAGGACGTTCGTCGACAAGCCGCTGCTCGGGGGGAGTCTCGCGTTCGCCGTCGAATCGTTCGTCGTCGTCGCGTCCGCCTTCAAGTCGGCGATGTAGGTGCTCCACGGCACGGTGTAGAGAACGTAGTTGCTGATCGCGAGCGCGCCCCCCGGCAGCGCCGAGCCGTTGGGCTGGGTGGTCGCATACCGGAAGAGAATGTTCACCGTGATCGCATCGTTGAAGAGCGATTCGTAGATCGCGACGGTGTTGTTGATCATCGTCTGAATCGCCGCCGAGTTCGGGTCGCCGGTGATCGAGCTGTCGAACGTCGCGTGGATGACGAGGGCGCCGCTGCGGCCGCCGCCGGCGATCGGGGTCGCCGCAGCGCTTGCAGTTTCGCTTTGCACCAGCGCCGGCGCTGCACGCTGCGCGTCCGTCGACTGCGATGCGACGTGCTGACCGCTGCCGACCAGGAGCGGCACGGCGCTGTCGGCCGTCGCGGCGCGACCGCTGCCGGAAAGCAGCGCCGTCATCGTCACCGCGAGCGCGAGGCGACGGACGGTCATCGTGGGCTTCTCGTCACGTGCGCAAGGCTACCATTTCGCAAGCGGCAGATCGTCACGAAAAAATCCTGGTCATGTCGCGGCCGCGCCATTCGCCTTGTCGTGTCGTGTGCTACGGATCGGGCCTTGTCGTGTCGTGTGCTACGGATGGTGTCGGCGTGCGGGCGTGGGCAGCGGCTCGCCGCGGCGCCCGTCCCGGTGATACGACGTCCGCATGGCGGAAGGGAAGCACCCCCTCGAGCGCGGGATCGCGGCGTCGCGGGACGCCCTGACGGCCGTGCGCGACGCGCTGCTCGTTGCGCTCTTGCTCCTCTTGTTGATCGCGCCGGCGGCGATCAACCGCCGCCTCACCGAGGCGGGGCTCACGCAGGGGTCGAGCGCCGGGTTGCAGTGGAAAGCGGCCGTGAAGCAGTCGTCGACGGCGGCGAAGAACGCCGGGCAGCAGATCGCGGACGTCGAGACGAAGCTCGACGACTACGCGGCGCGACTCCGCGCCCTCGAGGCGACCGCGGCCGACCCCGAGCTCAAGAGCTCGATCAAGCAGCTCGCGGACGAGATGCGCGATTCACGCGAGAAAGCCCGTCTCGCCGACCACGCGCTGAAGACGAGTCTGCTGACGCAACAGCGCCTCATCGAGAAGGTGTCGCCGGCGAGCGTCGCCGTCCACGGCTGGATCTACCTCGGAACGGCAACCGACGACAAAGAGCGCTGGACCTCGTCGCCGACCGTCGACGCGCGTCCGTCGAACGTCCAACCGGGCGCCATCGTCAAGATCCGCGACCAGGTGTACCTTCGGAAAGACACCGGCGCGCCGACGCACGGCACGGCGCCGATCGTCGCCGTACTCGGCGTCGGCAGCTCCGTCGAGGTGCGCCACGCCGAGTACGCGCGCGCCGACGGCGGGTGGCGCGTCTGGGCCGACGTCACGCGTCACGGTCCGAGCTCGCGATGACCGACGACGGGACGTCGGCGGTGAGCGGCGACGGCGCGAGCGCGGCGACCCGCCTACGCGATCGCGTGCGCGACCGGCTCGCCGCCGAGCACGTCGAGGTGCGCGACGAGAGCGCGCGGCACGTCGGCCACGCCGGCGCGGTAGGCGGTGGCCGACACTACGACGTCACGATCGTGAGCGCACGGTTTCGCGATCGCGACCCGGTCGCGCGGCATCGGCTGGTGTACGCGGCCGTCGGCGATCTCATCCCGAACGAGGTGCACGCGCTCGCGATCGCGGCTTATACGCCCGAGGAGTGGCGGCAGCGCAGCGCGTGATGCGAGCGCGGCGCGGAGCGCGCGAGGTCAGGCGCCGACGCGCTCGTCGTGCGCGAGCTCGAGGCTCTCGAGCCAGCGCACGTACTCGTCGGGAAGTCCGCGCTGGCGCGCGCCTTCGACGAGAAGCCCGAGGTACCGCGGTGACGGCTTCCGCCCGGCGCTCGCGAACCGGGAGCGGTACGTGAACGCGGCACAAGTGCTGCCGTCGTCGAGACGAACGTCGACGGGGAAGCGATAGTACGCGCCGACGTGGACGCCCTCGGTGCGGTCGAGGCGATCGCAATCGGACGGGGTGAGCAGATAGAGGGCGCCGCATATCGACTCGCCGACCGTCGCCTCGATGTTCGCGACGCCGCGTTCGCCGGGACCGACCGGGAGGTTGAAGCACAACCGGAAGCCATCGAGCCAACCGCGGCGGACGGCGCGTGCGCGCATGCCGCGGCGCTCGCGAAAGATCGCGTCGTGGAGGTTGCTGCCGTACGCGAAGTACCAGACGGTTTCGCCGCCCTGATCCACGTCGCCGATGTGCGTCGCACGCCGACCCGAGTCAACGGTGCTACGCGGCGATGTGCGTCGTCGGGACGGGCGCGCCGGGCAGGCGGATCGTGAACGTCGATCCGCGCCCGGGCGCGCTGTCGACCGCGATCGTGCCGCCGAGCTGCTCGACGAACTCGCGCACGATGTAGAGGCCGAGACCGGCGCCGCCGTACGAGCGCTTGTCGGAGCTGTCGACCTGCCGGAACATCTCGAAGATGTGCGGGAGGTGCTCGGGCGGAATGCCGACGCCAGTGTCGCGCACGGTGAGGACCGCCGCGTCGGGGCGCAGCTCGCAGCGGACGACGATCTCGCCGCTGGCGGTGAACTTGAGGGCGTTGCCGACGAGATTCTTCAGGACCATCTTCAGCTTCCGCCGATCGGTGCGGAGCATCGTGTCGCCGACCGGCTCCCAGCGCAGATCGGCCTCGGTCGCGCACGGCAACGCCGCGAACTCCGTCTTGAGATCGTCCCACAGCGACGCCAGCGACGTGAGCTCGATCTGCGGCAGGTCCTTGCCGGCGGCGAGACGGTTCACGTTCAACGTCGCCTCGATCATCTCGAGGAGCTCGACGCTCGAATGGCGGATGCGGCCGAGGACGGCGCGGTCCTCGTCGCGTGCGAGGTCGTCGCCGAGGATGTCGGTGTAGCCGAGGATCACGTTGAGCGGCGTCCGCAGCTCGTGCGACATCGTCGACACGAACTCCGATTTGAGCCTGCCGGCTTGCTCGAGCTCCTCGACGAGCCGCGCGTTGGTGAGCGCCATCGACGCGAGCTGCGCGATGCCGCGCGCGACACGCTCCTGCGTCGCGGTGAAGCGGTCACGCCGCGTTCGGTATCCGGCGGTGTGAATGCCGACGATCTCGTTGCCGCGCCGGAGCGCGACGCAGAGGAGGACGCTGATGCCGTAGTGATCGATGACGCTCGCGAGCATCGGATACGTCGTGGAGCTGTCGCGGTCGACTTGGGTGAGATCGTCGTACAGCAGCCGGGTCATCCCCGGGGACGACGGATCGGACGGCATGTGCAGGAGGCGGAGCGCGTCCCATTCCTCGTCGATCATCCCGTGCTGCGCGATGCCGGAGTAGACGTGCTCCTCGGGCTTCCAGAGCCACGTGCTGCTGAAGTCGCAGTCGAGCACCTCGGTGGTGAGACGGCAGAGACGATCGAGCACCACGGGGGTCTCGAGCGACGAGATGAGCTCGCGGCCGACGAGCGCCAGTGCCGACGAGGTCGCCGTCTCTTCGGCGCGCTCCGTCTCGACGCGCGTGCGTTCGGTGATGTCGGCGAGAAAGCCGATCATGCGGACGACGTCGCCGGCGTCGTCGAGCACGAAGTAGCCGTTCGTCTCGGCGAAGACGTAGCCGCCGTCCTTGCGCCGCGCGCGGTGGCGCATGTGGAACGAGGTCTTCGCCGCGACGACGCGCTCCACCTCGTGCTCGAACGGCCCCCAGTCGTCGGGGTGGACGAACTGCACCCAGCCGCGAAGGGTCTTCGGGAGCTCGGCCTCGGTGTAGCCGAGCATGCGCTCGAAGGCGCCGGCGTATTGCACCTCGTCGCGGTGCGGGTCCCAGTCGTAGAGCAGCTGGCCGCTGGCGAGGATCGCGGCCTCGTAGCGGTGGCGCCACGCGGCGCTCTCGGCGACGGCCGCGTCGGCGCGCGCCAGGCTCTCCATCCAGCGAGCGCCGTAGATGAGCCCCTGCAGCGCGGCGGTGCCGCCGGTCGCGATCGCGCCGCCGAGCACCATGATGAACGTCGAGAGCGGAACGGCGGGGCTCGGCACGATACCCAGCACGAACGTGTTGCCGGCGACCAATCCGACGATCGCGATCGCGAGGTCGAGGCCGGATTGCAGGAACACCATGCCGCTGAACGTCGCGAGGCCGGTGAGCGCCAGCTCGTGCATGTGGTTGCCGAGGGCGCCGTCGATGTAGGCGGAGACGAGCGGCAAGAGGAGCGAGAGGACGAGCGTGTAGCCGCGGACCGATCGCCACGTCGCGCGCCGCGCGAGCCAGATCCCGAACGCGGCGTAGAGGCAGACGACGAAGCGGAGCCAGAAGAAGCCGTGGGACTCCTCGTAGCGTACGATCGCGATCGCGCCGTAGACGACGAGGAAGATGCTGCACCCCGTCCGCATAGCGCGACCGTCGACGTGGAGTGGCGTGTTGATGAGGCGCCACCAGGCGCGGAGGCCGCTCGCGGCGGCGGGTGCGGTGGCGTGCGCGCTCGCATGCGACTCGTGAATCGCGCGCTGCGCGCCGGGGATTCCGCCACCGATCGGCTGTGTTCGTCGCTCCGGCATGAGAGATCCGCAACCCCAAAGCATGGGTCGTGCCACCAGGGCGAGGCGGGAGATCGTCGGGTTCATCGTGGTGACGAGCGAACATGCTGGCGCATGCAGCGGCGCGAGCGGCATGGCGCGTGCGCGAGTGACACAACGGCGCCGCTGCCGTCACGGTACCGCCTGCGGATTCACGGTAGCGCGATGGTACGGGCGTTGCTGCTGCTCTGGTCGGAGCCGAGAGCGCGAGAATGCCGACGCACAGTTACGCTGCGAGCTTCTATGCGATCCCGCCGTTGGTTTGCGGCGCCGCGATGCTCGCGCTCGGCATCGGGACGCTCCTGCGCGAGCGCGGCTCACGCGTCGCCGTCGCGTGCTTTCTCATGGCGACGATCCAGAGCATTTGGCTCTTCGCGTACGCCGCCGTCTACGCGTCGACCGTCGCAGACGTGGCGCTGTGGTGGGCGCGCGTGGCGTACATCGGCGTCACGCTGATCCCGGCGAGCGTCTGGTATTTCGTCGTCGTCTCGCTCGGCCTGTACGTCCGCTACCGCTATGTCGTGTGGGGCATGTGGATCGTCGGCGCAGTGTTCTTGGCGGCGACGTTGTTCACCGACGCGCTCTTCGGCTCCGTGCATCGCTTCTGGTGGGGGTATTACCCGCAGTACAGCTGGCTGGGGACGCCGTTTCTCGGTTACTTCTTCGCGTCTATGATCGCGAACCTCGGTCTCTTCCTCCGCGAGTACCGCAAGGCCGCTCCCGGGACGTCGCATGCGGCACGCATCCGCGGCCTCTCGGTCGGACTCGCGATCGCCTATCTCGGCTCCGTCGATTTCATCGCGAAGTACGGGTACGCCGTGTACCCGTGCGGGTACGTGACGCTCTTCATCTTCTTCTCCATTTCCGCATGGACGATTCGCCGCTACCGGCTCGTCGACATCACTGCGGCGTCGACCGCGAACGCCGTCGTCGACACGATGACCGACGCACTCCTCGTGATCGATCATGAGGGCGTCATTCGTCTCGTCAATCCGGCGGCGCGCGCGCTCCTCGGCGCAACCGACATCGAGCCGACGGGCCGGCCACTGACGTCGGTCGCGGGGAATGCCTTCACCGCGGCGCTCGCGGCGGTCGGCGCGGGGCAGACGCTGCGCAATCACGAGCTCACGATGCCGAACCTCGACGGCAGCCTCGCGACGTACAGCCTCTCGGCGTCGACGCGGCGTGATGCGCGCGGCGACGCGATCGCGACCGTGTGCCTCCTGCGCGACGTCACCGAGGAGAAGCGCGCCGAGCGCGCCCTCGCGGAGGCGAAGGAGCAGGCGGAGAGCGCGAACAACGCCAAGAGCCAGTTCCTCGCCAACGTGTCGCACGATCTGCGGACGCCGCTCAACGTCATCCTCGGGTACACGCAGCTGCACGAGGAAGGCGTCTTCGGCGCGATCACTCCCGAGCAAGAGGACGCGCTCCGCCGCGTGCGCCGCGCCGCCCAGGACCAGCTGACGCTGGTGCAGGATCTCCTCGATCTCGCGCGCATCGAACAAGGGAAGCTCTCGTACCGCATGACGCCCGTTGCCGTTCGCGACCTCGCCGAGTCGATGCGCGACACGATGACGACCCTGCTGCGCGGCCGGCCGGTGACCTTCGCCGTCGACATGGCGCCGGACGTCGTCGTGCTCGCCGATCCGGAGCGCCTGCGGCAGATCCTCACGAATCTTCTCGTGAACGCCGCCAAGTTCACCGACGCGGGCAACATTCACGTGACGGCGGCGTACTGTGACGACAGCGTCATCATCGCGGTGAGCGACACCGGGCGCGGCATGGACCCCGAGATGCGGGCGCGCATCCTCCAGCCGTTCGTGTGCGGCGACGAGGGGCAAGGCTGGGGCCTCGGGCTCGCCATCGTCGCGCGGCTCGTGCGGCTCTTCGAGGGCTCGCTGACGATCGAGAGCACACCCGGTCAGGGAACGACGATCATGGTGCGCTTGCCGGCGGCGAAACGCGCCGACGCGACGGATCGGCCACGGCTCGTCGCGTCCGCGTGACGCGTCGCTTGTGCGTCCGCGTGACGCGTCGCGCGCGCGTCCGCGTGACGCGTGGCTCGCGGACGGCCGTCGGCTACGGCAGCAGCTCCCAGATCATGTACAGGAAGAGCGCGACCTGGATCGTGAACAGCGTGCCGCGCACGAAGACGAGCTGGTGGTTGACGCCGATCAGATGGACCGTGCTCTGCGCGACGCGCGCGCCGAGCACGTAGGACGCGACGCCGTCGGCGGCGGCCGGCTTGCCGAGCGCGTAAGCCGAGAGGACGATCGCCGCGAAGATCGGTAGGTTCTCGACGCAGTTCATGTGGGCGTGCTGCGCGCGGACGACGAACCCGGGGTCCTCGGTCGGACGGCCGCGCGTCCACGAGTCGGCGCGCTTCTGGCCGCTCATGACGAGTGCCGTGCGGTAGAAGACGTACGTCAGCATGAGCGCGAGCGTCCACGCGGCGAAGAGCAGCAGGGCGGTGATTCCCTTCATGGATCCCTCCTTCTGCAGGCGGTCGTGCGCTGCGGATACGGGTTCTCGAGGGCAGACTCAAGCGGACGCATCCGGGGCGTGACCGCGCTGGCGACGCAGCGGCGTCGGCCCGGCGGCGTGATTGGTTCCTCACCCGGTCTGCTTCATCTCCGCCGTCGCGAAGTGCCCCTCCTCATCCGGGCAACGCCGATCGCCGACGTACGCGAGCAGCGGCCGGCCCGTCCATCCGATGCCGAGATGCCAATGCACGTCGTGCGGCGCGGTGCCCCAGGCGCAGATCGTACTGGTGTGGATGCCGTGGAGGTGATGCGCGGCGCATACTGCGGTGCGGTTCGTGGGCTCGTTTCCGCCGCCGCGCGAGCGGTACAGGAGATGATGGTCGTGGAGGCCGCATCGGGAGCTGCACCCGGGCACGGTGCAGCGCCAGCCGTCGCGCGCAAAAATCGGATCGCGGTGGCGCGGGCTCGCTTCCCAATACGTGATCACGTGCTGCAGCACGCGCTCGAACGCGTACCAGCGCGGCATGCCGGGCTCCGCAAAAACATCGAGCGCTTCGCGTATGAGCGCGACGACTGACGCCGGCGCGACGAGGCCGATCTCGACGTCGCAGACCTCGGACGCGACACGACGCTGGTCGTCAGCCGTCGGCGCCGAGTTTCCGAGCGATGCGTGCGCACGGATTTGCACGACCGTGCCTGCCCGAGGCGTCGTCGAATCGGTCCGAGCCGTGACGGACGTCATGGGCGACGCGAATTGCGCGATTGGCGGTACGAGCGCGGCGTCGAGCGGTGGCGGGTCGAGCGGCACGCTGGTGCCGTAGGCGTCACGGGTCTCGAGAATCCAATTCACCTCGTCGGTGAGCCGGCGCACGGTGACGGCCTCGGCGCGCGCGATCCAGGCCGCGGCGTTGTCGCGATCGACGACGGGAAGCAACGTGAGGGCTCGAGCCCACGAGATCGTGCCGTCGTGGTACCCGCGACTGAAGGCGTCGTCGCGACGCGTGCTGCGCTCGACCTTGAGGAGCGCCCAGGCCTTGCGCGGCGAGATGCCGAGGCGCTCGCGGACGTAGCTCGGGAAGGAGGTGAACCCGTGTGCGCGGTACACGCGCTTGTCGACGACGATCCGAAGAAGCTCACCGATTCGAGGCTCGCTCGTTCTGATCGCGCGCGCAGCGGCGACGAGGCGCGCGTCGAGCGCGAAGGCATCCGCGGCAGCGTCGGCATCATTTGCGGGCGCCGCGGCAGCGGGCGCCGGAGCAGCGGGCGTGGCAACAGCGGCGGACTTGCGCGCGCGTCCTCCGAGGCGCATCGACGCCAGGAGCGCCCGCTCGACGAATGACGCATCCGCGGGACGACCGGAAAACGCCTCCGCCGCGATGATCTCGGCGGCGCGCCACGCTGGCAGTTGTCCTCCCGCCATGCGCGAGGCGAGCTCGCGAGCACGGCGCCAGAGCGCGCGCACGCGGGCGGGGCACGCGATGCGCCAGCGGACGGCGGGCTCGCCGTCGATCGTGCCGTCATCGTCATCGGGCTCGCAGCGGTCGCCGATCGTCGAATTGCGGTCGGCGCTGTCGGTGTGCCCGCCGTCGGCGTCTCGGGCGTCGGAATCCGCGGCATCGGCGTCTCGGGCGTCGGAATCCGCGGCGTCGGCGGCGTTGCGACGCGCCGCTGCGACCGCGCGCTCGAGCTCGTCGACGGTGGAATCGCGCGCACGAGCCAGCCACTCGTCCTGATCGCGTGGGCGGGCGACGGTGCAGATGGCGCGCACCTGCGCCCACGAGAGGTCGGAGCGGTCGAAGGCATCGGCGACGCGTGGAAGAGTGTCGAGGCGGTTTGCGACCCACGCGGCATCTTGCAACGTGCGTGCGGCAAGGCCGACGCGCTCGCGTGCGTAGTCGCTGAGCCGGACGAATCCGATGCGACGGTACGCGCGGCGTCGAAGCACCTCGCGCGCGACAATCCCGAGCTCGTGACGGGACGCGGCTTCCATCCGGCACGCGACCCGCAGCTCGATGTCGATGTGGCGCGCGAAGCGGGCGCGCTCGGTGAGCAGCGCTCGCTCGCGCTCGGCGTCAGCGTGAGTGTACGTCGGGGGCGGCCGGTGCCGCGCCCGCGCACCTGCGCGGTCAGCGGAAGCTCCGCGGATGCCTGAACGCCGCCAGCGACGTCGCTTGTATCGCAATGACCCCATCGGAAACGTCCATCTCAATGCGCGAGCACGCGGTCCTGGGTGCAGGCGAAGAATAGGCGAAACCACACACGGCGCGCAAGTGTTTCCAACGAAGAGAGGCATTCCCGAGGATCATATTCGTGCGCTGAACAGGTGCCGCTCGTCGATGGAGGCGAGGCGGCGATCGGCGCGACGAGGCAGTTCAGTTCCGCGTCGCGTTGTCGAGCAGTGCTGCGAGCGCACGCGTGTCCCCGCGCTCGCTCGCGGTCTCGCCGGATCGCTCGTACGCCACGGTGCCGTCGGTTGCGAAGATCGCGAGGGTCGGGATGTAGCCGCGGTAGTGCGCTTTCAGCAATGGACGTTGGGCGTCGGAAGGGTGCGCGACGTCGACGATGATGAAGCTCACGCGGTCGCGGAACTTCGGATAGAGCGCGATCACGCGTTCAGCCTCGCGATTCGTATTCCAACAGTGCGCGGCGCCGAAGAATACGAGCGCGGCGCGGCCCTTCACGAGCTCGGCGTCACCGAGTCGATCGCCCTCGATCGGGAAGTGGCTGCTCGAGTCGTCGGTGAAGCTCAAGTCCGGCGCCAACCGCAGGTTCTCGGCCGCGCGCGCCCAAGTGGGGGCGATGACCGTCACGAGCGCCGCGAGCAGCAGCGCGCCCCATCGAGATCGTCGGGCGTTCATGGCGCAGCGAACGCCGCCGCGCCCGCTTTCGCGATGTCCTCGTCTTCCTGGGGCGTGTTGCCGCTGACGCCGATCGCACCGACGACCTTGCCGGCGGCGGTGAGCGGGATGCCGCCCTGGAGCGGCGTCGCGCCGGGCAGCGCCAGGGCCGCGACGCGGCCGTTTCGGATCTGCTCCTCGAACTCGCGGCTCGGCCGCCGGAAGATCGCCGCCGTCCGCGCCTTGCCGATGCCGACCTCGACGCTCGCGACCTGCGTGTCGTCGAGGCGGTGGAGGACGAGCAAGTGGCCGCCGTCGTCGACGACCGCGATCACGACCGTCGCGTGTCGCTTCGCGGCTTCGTCGCGAGCGGCGGCGGCGACGTGCAGCGCGGCGTCGAGAGTCAGGACGGGTTTCGTCGGAAGCGTCGGCTCGGCGCCCCAAGCGATCGTCGCCGCTGCGAGCATCGATCCGATCATCACCGCGAGCGTACGCATGGTGCCTCCTTATCGTGAGGGAGTCAGCGCTTCGATGCCGTGCGCGACGAACGGTCTCGGCGAGGGGCGCGTGCGACACGGACACCGCGGATCCGGTGCAGCGCGCAGCTTGACCCTCCCTCCGGCCGGTTGTAGACGAACGCTTTCGCGACGGGCACTTGCCTCTGCGTTCGACGCGGCCAATCCCAGCGAACGATCCGGAGCACGATGTCGATCCTCATCAATAAGGACACCACCGTCATCATCCAGGGCATCACCGGCCGCGAGGCCGTGAACCTGACGCGCGAGGGCCTCGACTACGGCACCAAGATCGTCGGCGGCGTCACGCCCGGGCGC
>WNFR01002829.1_pt1 | contig 38814 bp, 31 predicted proteins | sample 5400221 | NCBI WGS metagenome assembly WNFR01 (sample SAMN13153357, study PRJNA577476) | soil metagenome | isolation source: 40 cm soil under Madrone tree | place: USA:California | collected 2016-06-14 | reverse complement strand
TCGCCGCTTCATCGACGCGAACATCGTCGGCTTGACCATCGTATCGATCGCGCTCGTGCTGGCGCGGATCGCGGCGCGACGTCGCCGTCGCGCGCACGCGTGAGCGCGCGACGCGCACCGCACGCGCCGGCCGCAAACCCCACCGTCGCTGACCGTTCGCGCTCCGCCGCCCCGGGGGGACGTGGCGGTCGCCGGCTGGTGATCGCAGTCGGCGCCTGGTTCGTCTGGCTGCTGAATGCCGCCGGCGAGTTCCGCACGCTGACGCCGCACTTCGACGGTACGTGCACGGCGGTCCCGATCGTCGGCGCCGAGGACCTGACGATCGATCAGCGCACCGGCATCGCCTACATCTCGTCGGCCGATCGCTGGGCGCTCTTCGCCGGAAAGCCGCCGCAGGGCGCGCTCTACGCATACGACTTGAACGCGCCGTCGCCGCAGCCGGTGAATCTCACGCCCGACGCCGACCCGACCTTCAGTCCGCACGGCGTGAGCCTCTACGTCGCGCCCGACGGCGCGGCCACCCTCTTCGTCATCAACCACGCCCAGGGACGACACACGATCGAGGTGTACGACGTCGATCGGATGCGGCTCACGCATCGGACGACGCTCAGCGATCCGTCACTGCTGTCCCCGAACGATCTCGTCGCCGTCAGCCCGACGCAGGTCTACGTCACCAACGACCACCGCTATCCCTTTGGCAGCAAGATGCGGACGGTCGAGGAGTACCTGCGCCGCCCGTGGGCGAACGTCGTCATGTGGGACGGACACGCGTTCCACGAGGCGGCGCGCGGCATCCAGCTCGCCAACGGCATTAACAACAGCGCCGACGGGAAGACGATCTACGTCGTCTCGACGATCGGGCGGGCGGTGCGCGTGTACGACCGCGACCCGGCGTCGGGCGCGCTCACGTTCCGACGCGAGATCCCGCTCGCGAGCGGCGGCGACAACGTCGAGATGGATGCCGACGGCAGCTTGTGGATCGGCTCCCACCCGAAGCTCCTGACGCTCGTCCGCTACATGTCGCGCGGACGGCCTTACGCGCCGTCGCAGATCCTGCACGTCGTCGCGCCCGACACGGCGGGCGAGGTGCGCGAAGTGTATCTCGACCTCGGCGAGCAGATCTCGGGCGCCAGTGTCGGCGCCGTGCGCGGGAAGCGGCTCCTCATCGGCGCGATCGCCGACGCGAAGCTCCTCGACTGCACGATGCGCTGAGGCAGAGACGACGATGCCCCCTGCGCGTCGAGGGACCAGCGCCGCGCGGCGCCGCGTCGTGCGCGCAATGCGCGGTCAGCCGCGATCGACGATGAGCTCGATGATGTGGCCGTCCGGGTCGCGCACCCACATCTGACCGACCTCGGCGTTGGTCTCGAGGACCTCGATGCCGTGCGTCTTCAGCGCCGCCACCGTCACGGCGTAATCCGCGATCGCGAACGCGGCGTGACGTGCCATCGGGTTGAGCGTCGGCGGTGGGCTGCCGACGTCCATCGACTCCGGGTACTGGATCAGGTGCACTTCGCACGGCCCGGCTTGGTACCACGCGCCCGGAAACATGGCGACGAGCTGCGGCGGCCGCGGCTTCTCCACGAGTCCGAGCACCGTGCCGTAGAAGACGCGCGACCGCTCCACGTCGCGCACCGGGAACGACATGTGGTGGGCGGCGAGCGCGATCGGCATGGCCCAGGGATGCCCCAGTCCGCCGACGCGCGTCAACCCCGCGTCGCGGCGACCCGCGTCGCGGCGACCACGGTTCCGAGCCGACCGTCCGCCCCGATGAAACCTGCGCGTCTCACGTCTCGCGGCGCCCACGATGCCCGGAGTGCGGCAGTGCCTCCACCGAGCCGGCACGGTACCAGATGAGGCCGATCGTGGTCGCGCCGCGAGCGCGCGCCGCCTCATGGAGGAACGATGACGAGACTTGCCGCTGTACGAGCCCTGATTCTCTGCGCCGTCGCCAGCGTCGCGGCGACCGCCGGTGCCGACACGTGCAATCCGTTCGGCGACGCGCCCCGGCCGTTGACGCCGAACAACGAGCCGGTCACCTGCTATCCGGGGACGACGATGCCGGCGTGGACGGATGCCGACGGCAACGCCCGCACGGCGTGTCTCTACGAGCCCGCGTCCGCGTCGCCCACGAGCCCGCTGCCCATGATCGTGTATCTCCACCCCTCGCTCTTCACCGCCGACACGATCTCCGCAGCGACGAACATCCTCGACTCCCAGAACACCGCCGACCTGAGCGGCGATCCGGCGCGCCCGGGCTTCATCGTGGTCGCGCCCGAGGGACGGGCGACGCAGCACTTCTATCCGTCGCCGGACGACACGGGCACGGGATGGGACAACTGGTATCGCCAAGTCGACAAGAAAGGCCGTGACGTCACGATCGGCACCGTCACGTACGCGCTGAACGTCGACGTCGCGACGATCGACCACTACATCGACGCCGAGGTCGCGACGGGCAAGGTCGACAGCAAGCGCATCTACGTCACCGGCTGGTCGAACGGCGCCGCGATGGGCTTCCTCTACGGTTTGAACCGCAAGGGGATCGCGGCCGCGGCCGTATACACCGCACCGAATCCGTTCGAGGCGTTCAACGACCCGTGTGCGCAGGATCCGGTGAAACACCGCGCCAGTACGAACGCCGAGCTCCGCCTCTCGAACCCGCGGTTGCCCGTCTACCACGTGCACAACGCCTGCGACATCGCCGGCATCTGCCCGAACGGCGAGCTGTTGCTGTCGCAGTTGCTCGACATCGGCGTCCGCTGCACCGACCTGATCATCAACGACGACGAGACGCCGGCGATGCCGAACGTGTGTGACCCCGCCTGCGGGACCAATCCCGACGCCGACATGAACTTCGCCGACAACCCCGAGGGCTACACCCGCGGATCGCAGAACCACACGCGCTGGCCGAAGTCACAGACGCAGGGCATGCTCGATTTCTTCCGCGCCCACGGCGGCCACGCACGCTGGCGTCCGATCTCTCAGCCCTGACGCGATGGCAACGCGGGCGACGTCACCGCGCGTGCGGTGACGTCGCCGCCTACGAGGTCACCGCAGCTCGCGCGCGTGTCCGGGCAGCTCCAGGCGTCCCGGTCCGGGAAGCCCGGCGACGGAGTTGACCGAGCCCGACGTCGTGGGGCCGATACAGAACAGCGCAGCGAGCGTCGGATTCGACTCGCTGTTCACCGGCGGATCGGTGGCGCCGGTCGCCTGGATGCTGGCGCCGGCGGCGCCGTTGTCGGTGAAGCACGGGCGGAATTTGCCGACCGAGCACGTCTGCTGCGCGGCGCACGTGCCACCGGGGCACTGTGACGCCGTGCTGCACGGCTGGGCGGGGTTCGAGCCGCCGCTGCAGGTCGTGAACGAGGCGCAGTCGGCATCGGTCGTGCAGCCGGCAAAGGTCGCGTCGGGACCGCAGAACTGCTCGAACGGACCGCCGCTGCACTCGCCCTCGTTGCCGGTGGTCGGACTGCACGTCGCGTCGCTGCATTGATTCGGCGCCGTCGCCGTGCCCGGAACGTTGCACGCGCCGCTCGGACATTCGGTCGCCGTCGTGCATGCCGCGCCGGGGTTGGTCCCGCCGATGCAGCGCTTCCCGCCGCAGATTGGCCCGATCGGACCGGCAGGATCCGGGCAATCGGCGTTCGTCGCGCAGGGCTGCGCTGCGCCGTTGTTGCAGGTATCGCAGAAGCACTTCAGCGTCGTGAACCCGGGGGCACGGCAGCTCGGACTGGAGGTCGCGAGCGTGCGCGAGACCGTCCCGGTCGAGTTCGAGAGGTCGATCGGCAACGCGGCGATCTGCGCGCCGGAGGTCGGCGGGCAGTCGAGGCTCGTGGCACCGAAGAACACGTTTGGCGACGAGCCGTTCACGTCGCAGCTCTGGCCGCTGTTCACCCCGGAGTCGCAGGTCCCGCCGCGCACGCCGTCGTTCGGCGTCGCGTCGCCGACGCACTTCGGACACGGCGTGGCCACCGTCGTGCCGGTGTAGATGCGCGAGATGAGCTCCACGTCCGTCGCGCTCGCGCCGCTGGCGACGTCCGCCGTTCCGGTGACGGCGCCGTTCACCTGATTGCTGACGCACGTCGACACGCCGCCGGCCGAGAGCGGCAGCAGGGTCCCGAAATAATACTCGCAGGTGCCGCCGGCAACGCTGCAATCCGTGTTGGTCGAGCATTTCGTACGGGTGTTGCCCGTGCAGCGGCGATTGTTGATGTCGCCGTGGTCCGCCTGCGCGTTCGGCACGGGGCCGGTCAAATTGCACACCCCGCACGGCTGAACGGAATTCGCGCAGCTTCGAGAACGCCGAGCGAGCCGGGCGTACCCTCGAACTCGATGTGGCTCGGACAATCGCATTGGCAGTGGTTGTCGCAGAACTGGAGGCCGTTGCTCGCGTTGCCGCAACTGGCGCTGCCCGGCGGATCGCAGCCCTCCCCGTCCTCGACGACGCCGTCACCGCAGTCGCAGGGGAACGCGGCGTGGCCGGTCTGCCCCTGGTATTGGGTGCGCAGCGCTTGGCACGCGGCGTTGGGGTTGCCGGTACAGTGCGCCACGTCGCAGTACGTGACGCAGAGCGCCTGCGCGATCGGCGCGAGGCCGTTGCACTCGCTTCCGACTTGCGCGACCACCGGTCGCGATACGAAAGCGGTGAGGATGCAGGCGAGTCCCCCGAGCGCGGCGCGCGCGCTCCACGAGTTCAACCGGCTCATGACGATCGCTCCTTCCGAGCTGCGGTGATCGCCGCGCCCCTCTGCGCGGCGAAGCGGCCCTGTGAGCGTTTTTGAGCTCGCGTCGCAACGGCGTCAATTCCACGCTGATGGGAGACCCATCCCGCGTGCGACCCGCGGAAACTACGCGGATGTCATCATTCGACGGGAGGCGAGGTCCCGTCGTTGTGTAGGTCCGCCGGCCAGTCAGCGGTGAGAGGTTTCCGAGCTACTGCGAGGTCGTCACAGTGCCATGCGACTACGTCGCGAAGCGCGCGGGCGAGAGGATTGCGGCGTCGAAGCGCTCCGTCCGCCCCTCGATGAGCAGATCGGCGGCGATCTGGCCGACCGCGCCGCTGGTCTCGATGCCGCAGCCGCCTTGGCCGGCGAGCCAGAAGAAGCCGCGCACCCGCGGATCCTCGCCGACGACGAGCGCCCGATCGGGGACGAACGTGCGGAGGCCCGCCCACGTGCGGCGCAAGGTCTGCGGGACGAGCCGCGGCGCGACGCGCCCGAGCCGCTCGATCGCCTGCGCGACGACGAGCTCGCTCGGCTGCGCGTTGCAGGGCTCCATCGGCTCCTCGTCCATGGGGCACGCGAGCAACCCGCCGGACTCGGGCGCGAAGTAGAGCCGCTGCGACTCGTTGTGGACGAGTGGCCAGTCCCGCACCGCGACGTCCTCGGGTGCCGCGAACGTCACGATCGTCCGCCGATGCGGCGTCAGCGGCACCGGCGTCGCCTGCGCGAGCATGCCGACCCCCGCGGCCCACGCGCCGGCGGCGTTCACGATCCACGTCGTCTCGAGCTCGCCCGCGCTCGTCATGACGGCGCGAGAGCGGCCGCCCTCGACGCGAATTCCCTCCACCGTCACGCCCCAGCGACAGTGCACGCCGGCGTGCATCGCGTGGCGCAGATAGCTCCACAGGAGCTGGTGCACGTCGATCCGTCCATCCTCGGGGAGGAGGACGCCGCCGTCGACGTACGCGGGCGACAGCACCGGGACGAGGTCGACGCACTCGGCCGGCGAGAGGATGCGCACCACGGTTCCACGATCGGCCGACGTGGCGGCCGCCGCGCGCGCCGCGCTCCAGAGTGGCTCCTGGCAGGTGACGAGAATTCCCGTGGCCTTGATCAGGGAGTGCTCGGAAAAGTCCGCCGGCGGATCGCGAAGAAACGCGGCGCCTTGCACCTTCAGCTCCTGGAGCGCCGGCACCGGATCCCACTCGACGACCGACGCCGCGCTCCGGCCGGTCGCGTGGAAGCCGGGTTGGGATTCTTGCTCGAGGAGCACGACGTCGGTCACGCCACGCCGGGTGAGAAAGTAGGCGAGCGACGCGCCGGCGATGCCGCCGCCGATGATCACGACGTCGAAGCGCTGCCCGGGCGACATACTCGTCACCCATCACTCACGGGCGGCCCCGTCAAATACACGTTTGTTGACTCCACGGCATGGCACCACTAGCGTCCGTTCTCGTCTGAGCCTCATGAATCCCTCCGCGACCGCGAGCCGCGACCTCCTCCGCGCCATCGCGCGACGCGCGATGCTCGAGCGCGGACTCCTCGCGGACTTCTCGCCCGCCGTCCTCGCCGAGACGGCCGCCATCACCACGGCAACGACGAGCGCCGGCGGCACGATTCGCGACCTCCGCAGCCTCCTCTGGGCGTCGATCGACAACGACGACTCGCGTGACCTCGATCAGCTCTCGGTCGCGCAGCCGCTCGCGGGCGGCGCGGTGAGGATCCTCGTCGCCATCGCGGACGTCGACGCGCTCGTCACGCGCGACTCGGCCATCGACGGCCATGCGCAGACGAACACGACGTCGGTCTACACGCCGGGCGGGATCTTTCCGATGCTGCCCGAAAAGCTCTCGACCGATCTCACGTCGCTCGCCGCGGAGCGTGAGCGCCTCGCGATCGTCATCGCGATGACGGTCGCCGCCGACGGCAGCGTGAGCGAATCCGAAGTCTACCGCGCGGCCGTGGTGAACCGCGCCAAGCTCGCGTACGACAGTGTCGCCGCGTGGCTCGACGGTCGCGAGGCGGCGCCGGCGGCGGTCGCGACCGTTCCGGGCATGGACGCGCAGCTGCGCGTCCAAGATCGGATCGCGCAGGCGCTGAAGACGCGCCGCCACACCCAGGGCGCGCTCAGCCTCGAGGTCGTCGAGGGTCGCGCGGTCTTCGACGGCGACGCCTTGACCGATCTGCGGCCGGACGAGAGGAATCGCGCCAAGGAGCTCATCGAGGACTTCATGATCGCGGCGAACGGGGTGACGGCGGCGTACCTCGAACGCCGCGGCTTTCCGTCCCTGCGACGCGTGTTGCGGTCGCCGGATCGCTGGGAGCGCATCGTCGCGCTCGCGGCCGCGACGGGCGACCCTTTGCCGCCGCAAGCCGACGCGCGCGCTTTGGAAGCGTTCCTCGAACGGCGTCGCGCAGCCGATCCGGTGCGCTTTCCCGACCTGTCGCTCGCGGTCGTGAAGCTCCTCGGCAGGGGCGAGTACGTCCTGCGACAGCCGGGTGAAGACGTCGTCGGCCATTTCGGTCTCGCCGTCCGCGACTACACCCACTCCACCGCCCCAAATCGCCGCTTCCCCGATCTCGCGACGCAGCGGCTGCTCAAAGCGGCGCTCGCCGGCGAGGCGGCACCGTACCGACTCGACGAGCTCAGCGCGCTCGCGACGCATTGCACGACGCAGGAGGACAACGCGACCAAGGTGGAGCGCCGCGTCCGGAAATCCGCCGCCGCGCTCCTCCTCGCGCCGCGCGTGGGCGAGGGCTTCGACGCGATCGTGACCGGCGCCTCGGCCAAGGGGACGTGGGTGCGCCTCTGCCGCTCCGCGATCGAAGGCAAGGTCGTCCGCGGCGCCGCGGGCCTCGACGTCGGCGACCGCGTGCGCGTCGAGCTCGTCCATACCGACGTCGAGCGCGGGTTCATCGATTTCGCCCGCACCCGGGAAGGAGCACGATGACGACCGATCGGCGTCCACGCCTTGCGTACGAGAACCGCGAGTTCCTCGAGAGCGACGACGGACGCGCGCTGCGGATTCTCGCCGAGTACCTCGAGCCGCTGCGACGCTTCCGCCGCGAGCACGTGCAGGAGACGATCGTCTTCTTCGGCTCGGCGCGGCTGCGGCCCGACGGGCCGCTCGGCCGCTATTATGAGGACGCGCGTCAGCTCGCTCGCCTGGTCACGGAGTGGTCGAAGAGCCTGCCGTCGCAAGCGCACCGCTACCTCGTCTGCTCCGGCGGCGGTGGCGGCCTCATGGAAGCCGCCAATCGCGGCGCGTCCGACGCGCGCGGTAGGACGATCGGCCTCAACATCGGGCTGCCGCACGAGCAGCGGCCGAACCCGTACGTGACGCGCGAGCTGCTCTTCGAGTTCCACTATTTCTTCATGCGCAAGCTCTGGTTCGCGCATTTGGCGTGCGCGCTCGTCGTGTTCCCCGGCGGCTTCGGTACGCTCGACGAGCTCACCGAGATCCTGACGTTGCAGCAGACGCAGAAGCTCGATCGCCGCATCGTCGTCTTGCTCTATGGCTCGGACTACTGGAAGGAGATCGTGAACTTCGACGCCCTCGTCCGCCATGGCATGATCAGCGCGGAGGATCTGCGTCTCTTCCACTACGTCGACGATCCGCCGACGGCGCTCGCGCTCCTGCAGGAGGCGCTCGCCGCCGAGCCGGAAAGGCCGGCGCCCGCGTTCGCCTCGTCGCGGACGCCGGGCAGCGCCAGGCCGAGACGCTCGTCTCGGTAAGAGGACCCGAAGCGGTATCATGGACGACCGACGACCAGCTCGCGGACGCGGGTCGAGCGTACGCCGACTGGCGGCGCTGCTTCTGCTGCTGACGCTCGTCGGCGGAACCAGCGTCGCGACGCACGCCCACCCCGACACGCTCGGCGCGCCCGACCCGCAATGGCAGCGGTTCCCGGATGCGCCGGCGGAGACCGACGTGCAGCGACCCGTCGACGACGGCGCACCCGTTCCGGGCGACGGCGTGCGCGTGCTCGAGGCGGTCGTCTATACGGTGGCGACGTTGGCCGTCCTGCTCGCCCTCGCACTCGTGCGGTCGTTCTGGAGCGCGCGCCGCCCCTCTGGCGCGGGCGCGTCAGTCGGGGCCGAGCACGGCAGGGACTCTCGCGAGCGTGCATGAATTCCGGCGCCGGTGCGCCGACGCACGATTCCGGGATCCGCGGCGATGCCGCGCGAGTGCACCGCGACCTGTCATGTCGACCGGCGCGCAACGCCGTGATCGCGCGTCAGCCGCGGTCGGCGGCGGCACCCTCGCGGTCCACGGTCCGCGCGCCGGCACCGCGCTTGCTCACGACGGGGGTCATGCCATCGATCCTCGTCGTCGACGATTGTCAGCCCATCGCCGGCATCTTGGCGCGCCATCTGCGCGTCGAGGGCCATGCCGTCACCGTGGCGCACGACGGCGCCACCGCGCGCGCACTCGTGGAACGCGCGAAGCCGGATTGCATCTTCCTCGATCTGATGATGCCGAAGATGACGGGCGTCGAGCTGTTGCACGAGCTCAAACGCGATCCCGGGACGGCGGAGATTCCGATCGTGCTGGTGAGCGCGCACATCGGGAGCGGCGTGACGCACGTGTTCTCCGAGCACGAGGCCAACTACTCGGTCGGGAAGCCGTTCACGCACGAGCAGGTGCTCGCCGCCGTCGCCGCAGTCCTGCCGCACGCCGCGCGACGTGCCGCACCCCGCCCGGTTGTGCGCGCGGCGACACGCGATCCGTTCATCTATTCGATCTGACGGGCGGCGCGCTCGTCGCGGTCAGCGGCCCTCGGACCAGCGATCGATCCAGCGCTCGACGCCATGCAGCGGAAACTGGATGAGCAGGACGGCGCCGAAGACCAGCAGCGAGACCGCGAAGTACCCCGCTCCGGCGGCAAGACCGATGCTCGCCACCGTCCACAGGGTCGCGGCCGTGTTGAGGCCTTGCACCGTCGGACCTTGGTGCATGATCACGCCGCCGCCGATGAAGCCGATGCCGGTCACGACACCCGCGGCGATCATCATCGGGCTCGTCGTCGGGCCGAGACCGAGCAACGACACGAGCGTGAACGCCGCGGAGCCGACGGCGACGAGCGTATGCGTCCGCAGCCCCGCGTTCTTGTGATGCCACTGGCGCTCGATGCCGACGAGCGCGCCCAAGACGAGCGCCAGTCCGAGACGGAGCGCGACGTCGGCAACGGCGACCGTCGTGCCGCCGGACTCGGCTAGCACGTCAGCGGGCATACCGACGTTGCGTCGGGTCGCCGAGCCGCGTCACGCCGCCTTCGGCGCGAACATCGACCCCGCGATCCGCGCCAGCACGCTCCGCGGCGTCATCCGCGTCGTCACCACGAGCGTCTTGTTCATCCACCCCGGCACGAGCGTCCGCCGTCCCACCTTCGCCGCCTCGATCGCCTGCGTCACGACCGCTTCCGCCGTCATGTACGTGGACTCGGGAACCTTCTCGCTGACGCCGGCGACCTCCTGGAACTCGGTCTTGGTCGCGCCCGGGCAGAGCGCGAGCACGCCGACACCGGTTCCCGCGAGCTCGGTCGCGAGCGCCTCCGAGAACGACAGCACGAACGCCTTCGTCGCCGAGTACGTCGCCATGTACGGCGTCGGCACGAACGAGCCGACGGAGCCGAGATTGACGACCGTGCCGCGCCCGCGCGCGACCATCGCCGGTAAGTAGAGCCGGGAGAGCGCGACCAAGCAGTACACGTTGAGGAGGATCTCTTCCCGCTCTTTCGCGAGCGGCAGATCGACGAACCGTCCGTTCGTTCCGAAGCCGGCGTTGTTGACGAGCCAGTCCACGTCGCAGCCGAGCTTCATCGTCTCGGCATGGAGCTCCTCCGCCGCCTCCAGCCGCCCCAGGTCCTTGGCGATCACGTGACAGCGCGCGCCGCCCGCGCGCTCGATCTCGGCGCGGAGCGCTTCGAGGCGATCCGCGCGTCGCGCCACCAGCACGACGTCCTTGCCTGCGCGCGCGAGCTGCCGCGCGAATTCCGCCCCGAGCCCGCTCGATGCGCCAGTAACCAGTGCAACGTCTTTCGCCATCGTATCCTCCGCGGTTTGCGAGACGTTTAGGGCGAGTTCACCGCAAGGGACATACTGCGCCCGCTTGCAACCAGCAATGCTGCGCCATTGCGCCGCGCGGGCCCTCTCGCATACTGCTGCCGGCGATGGGCGCCAGCGTATTTCGCGACTGTACGTTGCTCGACTGCACGGGCGCCGGCCCGGCGCCGCGTTCGACCGTGGTCGTCGACGGCGAGCGGCGTCGTGCACAAGCGTGCGGACGTGTGAGCGCCTGCGACTCCCTGCATCGCGGGAGTCGACACTATGACGATAGTACTAGATGGCTCCGTATATGACCGGAGTGTGCACGACCGCACACAAAGATTTAATGGACATTGTGTAAAACTCTGCTTGACGCCTCGTCTCACGGGCGTAGAGTCGCTTGGACGTCGCCGATCACCTCGCACGCAGGAGGCTACCATGATCGAAGCGCACATCAGTGGTCCACACGGCTCGCTGTACTATTCGGCTCCCACGACGCCGTACGATCTGGAGAACCTGCGGACACACGTTCGCGAGGCCGATTCGGTCTCACCGCGGCAAGTGCACGTCGAGCTGCGGTTCGACCGCAGCGATCGCGCGCTCGCGCCGAACCTCACCAGTCTCATCCGCGAGTTCACGGCGCGCGGCATCGCCGTGCACGTCGGCCGCCTGCGGGCGGCGCATCGCTGACAGCTACGCCGAAGAAGCCCGCACCGGGATTCGGCGCGTCACCCGCCGTCGCGGGCCTTCGGTCGCGCGGGGACGGGCGTGGCCGCCGACGGCTCGAGTTCGACCGGGCGGGCGGTCCGTGCAGAGTCCAGGGCGGCGGCGATCACGCGGACCGCGTCGTAGCCCGCCCATCCATCCGACAGCGGACGGCGGCGCGTCTTGACGGAATTGAGGAAGGCGCGCCATTCGGCGAGTAGCGGCTCCTCCGGCGGGAACTCGAGCTGGCGAACGTCGCCCTCCGTGGCCAGCAGCTCTCCCCCTTTGACGACGTGCTCGTTGCGGAACGTCGTGACCTTGTACTGCGCGACGTTGTAGTCGCAGACGGCGGTGAGACCCTCGCCGACGACGACGATCTCGCGCAGCTTGCCCGGTCGGTGGTAGCCGCTCTCGACCGTCGCCCAAATCGGTCCGGCCAGCGCCGGCGCGCCGGCGTCCGTGCCGTTCCCGACCACGTCGTAGTCGAGCGCGATGAACGCTTCGTCCTCCAGCCCGCGGCCGAGGAAGTCTTTCACGATCGCCGACACCCGAACGGGCGCTCGGCCGACGAGATAGTTGAAGAGGTCGACGAAGTGCACCGCATCGGAAAACGATACGCCCATGTCGGCACGCGGACGCTTGAACCCCGAGAACCGACCCCGCAACATCCGCAGCCGGCCGAAGTCGCCGCGTGCGATGGCCGCTCGCAGCCACTGCGACGCCGGGTCGAAGCGGAAGATGTGCCCGACCTGGAGAATCCGCCCGCGCTCCTCGGCGAGCTCCGCCAGCTGCTTCGCCTCGAGCGGATCGAGCGCCAGCGGCTTCTCGACGAACACGTCCTTCCCGGAGGAGAGCAGCGTCCGACAGAGCGCCGCTTGCGCGGGCCCGGGTATCACGACCGCCGCCGCGTCGACGCGCGGGACGAACTTCGCGGGATCGGTCGCGAGGTGCGTTTCAGGGACGCCGAGCGCGCGCGCGCGGCTCAGATGGTCGTCGCGGAGGTCGGCGACGTACAGGTCCACCGGCAACGACGTGAGCACGCGCAGGTGGTTCGTGCCCCAGCGCCCCACTCCCACCAACAGAACTTTGACCATAAACGAGCCCGCATCAGTAGCCGCGGAACGCATCGCGGTCAAGAAACGGCGTCGCACCGGTAGTGGACTCAGTTTGCTCGGACCGGGACTGGGTCAAGTTGCGAGCCAGACGAGGCGCGAGGGAAGCGAGCAGCGCAGGCGTAGCGGGAGCTACGCCGAGCAGCGGAACGACCGAGCAACGAAGTATGGCGACGCAAATTGGCCCAGTACCGTCGCACCGACGTTGACGGACGCGCCGGCCGACGGTACTAGCGCAGGATGAAAGCGGTTCCGCTCTCGAGGGTCTACCTGACCGACGAGGTCCGCGCCGCCGCCGTCGCGGCGTTGAACTCCGGTCGCTACATCCTCGCCCGCGAGTGCAGCGCCTTCGAACGCGAGCTCGCGGAATACGTCGGCGTCCGCCACTGCGTGCTGGTCTCGTCCTGCACGGCGGCGTTCCTGCTCCTGCATCACGCGATGGAGCTCGGCCCCGGCGACGAGGTGATCGTCCCGTCGCATACCGCGTTTCCGACCGTCGAGTCGCTCATCCACGTCGGCGCGAAACCGGTCTTCGTCGAGGTCGACGACACCTACTGCATCGACCCCGCCGCGATCGTGGAGGCGGTGACCCCGCGCACGGTCGGCATCATCGCCGTCCATTTGTACGGCCAGGCGGCGGACATGGAGCGGATCGCCGCCATCGCCCGCGAGCGGCGCCTCTGGGTCTTGGAAGACTGCGCGCAGGCGATCGGCGCCCGCTACGATGGCCGCCGCGTGGGTGGCCTGGCCGACGCGAGCGCGTTCTCGTTCTATCCCTCGAAGAACCTCACCGTGCTCGGCGACGGCGGATGCATCATGACGAACGACGACCGCATCGCGGAACAGGTCCGGATGCTGCGCGACCACGGCCGGCGGTCGAAGTTCACGCACGAGCTGGTGGGCTTCAATCTGCGCTTCAACGAGATCCAGGCGGCGATCGGCAGGGTGATGCTCCGCCACCTCGACGAGCTCAACGCGGGACGCCGCCGGATCGCAGCGCGCTACGGCGCGCGGCTCTCGCGTGTCGTCGCGACGCCCATCGAGCGACCCGGGGCTGAATCCGTGTACCACATGTACGTCGTGCGCACGCCGGACCGTGATGCGCTCGCCACGCACCTCAAGACATACGGGGTCGAGACCGGCATTCACTACCCGGTCGCGAACCATCAGCAGCCGGCGATCACCACCCGCTTCGGCGCGGTGCGCCTGCCGCGCACGGAAACGCTGGTGAACGAGATCTTGTCGCTGCCGATCTACGGCGAGCTGCCGCTCGAGGATGCCGATTACGTCGCCGACCGCGTCATCGCTTTCTTCGAATCGCGATAGCGTGCCGGCGGCGCCCGAAATCAGCTTCGCGATTCCCTGCTACAACGAACGCGACAATCTCGTGCCGTTGATCGACGCGATCGAGCGTGAGGCCGATCGCCTCGGGCGCGAGTACGAGATCGTCATCACCGACGACCGCAGCACCGACGGATCGTGGGAGCTCTTGTTGTCGCTCGCGCGGGAGCACCCGCGCGTGCGCCTCGCGCGGCTGGCGACGAACTCGGGCGAGTCGGCGGCCAGCTTCGCCGCGATGCGTGCCGCGCGCGGCCGAATCATCGTCACGTTGGATGCCGATCTGCAGAACGACCCGGGCGACGTCGGTCGATTTTTCGCCGCGCTGGCGGACGCCGATTGCGTGTGCGGCACACGCACGCAGAGCCGCCGCGAGGGCGACAGCTGGGTGAAGACCCTGGTGTCACGGTGCTCGAACTGGATCCGCAGCCGCGTGCTCCAGGACCCGATCACCGACGCCGGGTGCACCTACCGCGCGCTCCGCCGCGAATGCCTCGACGAGGTGCCGTTCTTCCGCGGCGTCCATCGCTTCCTGCCGATTCTCATCGCGCTCCGCGGCTTTCGCGTCGTCGAGGTCGCGGTCGTGAACCGCGACCGGCGGAGCGGGAAGAGCCACTACGGCGTGCTCGATCGGGCCGGTGCCGTCATCGACATGCTCGCCGTGCGCTGGATGAAGACGCGCATGGCGCCGTACCAGGTCGTCGAGCGGTGGCCGCGTGAATGACCGCGCCGGCGGGACGCGCCTGCCGCCGCTCGTCGCGGCGGCGGTACTGACCGTCGTCGCCACCGCGCTCTTCGCGATCCGCCTCGCTGGGCAGCCGAACTACATGGACAACGAGTATCGGCTCGGCGCGTTCGTCTTGAACGCCATTCAGGGAGGCAATTGGCTCACACCGCACGATCTCTCCGGCTCCATGTACAAGCCGCCGATGCTCACGTGGCTGTCGGCGCTGGTCTCGTTGCCGACCGGTCACGTGAGCCCGTTCAGCCTCTACCTTCCGACCGCGCTCGCGACGCTCGGCGCGGCGTGGCTGATATTCGCGTCGGCCGGCGAGAGCTTCGGCTGGCGTGCCGGATTGTTCGGCGCGCTGGCGTACCTGCTGAGCTTCGTCGCCTCGCACCAGATGGCGACGGCACGCTGGGACGGCCTCTTCGCGTTCATGGTCGTACTGACGGCGCTCGCGGGCTTCCGCGCCTGGACGTCGGGCCGCGGATGGACCGTCTTTTGGCTCGCCGCCGCGGCGGCGACGCTCACCAAAGGCCCGCTCGGGCTGCTGCTCGCGGCGTTCGGATTCTTCGCGATCCCCTGGGAGCGCCGCTCCGGCCGATGGCTCCCGCCGCGCGGCTCGCACGCGGTCGGGATCGCGCTCTTCCTTCTCGTCACGGTCGGCTGGTTCGGCGCCGCCTACTGGCGGATGGGCTCGCACCTCCTCGACGACATGTTCAGGGACGAGTTCGTCGGACACATGGTCATGCATTCGCCGGGGCACCGCTTCTGGAAGGTGCCGAACGACTTCCTCACCAACTTCCTGCCGTGGAGCCTGCTCACGATCGTCGGCCTGTGGCGCGTCGTATGGTCGCCGGCCGCCGACGATCGGGCGCGCCGCTTCGAGCGCTTCTGCTTTTGCTGGCTCGTCGCCGGGCTCGTGCTCTTTGCGATCTCGCCGCACAATCCGTCGCGCCTCCTCGACCCGCTCTTCCCCGCAGCGGCGATTCTCGCCGGTCGCGAGCTGGATCGGCTGGCGCAACACCTGCAGCCGCGCTGGGTGACCGTCGCGTGCGCCGCGGCCATTGTGGTCGGATTGACCGCGCTCGCAGTGCAGGCGCGCCACTTCGAGCGGCACAGCGGCAAGACGAAAGAAACGCGCGCGATGTTCGATCTGCGCCGCAGCGTCGAAGCCGCCGTCGGCACCGGCTTCCCACTCTCGTACGCGGTCGACGTACCGTTCGCTGCCCAGCTCGCCTTCGACACCATGCGCCCGACGCTCACCTTTCGTCGCGCGGCCGCGCTCCTCCGCGGCGCGGCGCCGACGTACGTCGTCGTCAGGGACGTGTCGCACCTTCGCCGCAGCCTCGGACGGCACGCGCCACCGCTCCACGAGGTCGCGGCCTGCTCCGTCGGCGGCGCGACGTACCTGCGCGTCGTCAGCAACCGCGACCGCCTCGAGTGGTCGGATCCCGTCGCGGTCGGGTTCGGACCGTTGCGGCTCCAGCTCGATCGGGTCCGCCTCGGACCGACGCAGGACGGCGCGATCGTCGTCGTACGCGACGCGCGACCCGGCAGCATCGACGTGACCAACGCCGGAAAAGATGCGGCGAGCTTCGTGCTTCGCGTCACCGGCGGCGCGTCGCGACGGGAGGCGCGACAGATCGCTCCCGGTGAGACCGTGCATATCGCCGTCGAGTGAGCGTCGCGGGACGGGACGCCACGGCGCGCGACCGCCGAGCGGTCATGCATCTCGGCACGTAGGGAAGCTATACACAGGTACGTCCCGGCTGCGAAGCGCGATCCATCCACGATCGACGGCGGCGCGAAGCCCTCGGCGTATCATTCAGATACGCGGTCGGGCTTCGCGCCTTGCGCTCGCGGCGGCTCGCGCTTCTCGCTCGGAACGTACCTGTGCAGAGCTTCCCTACCGCGCAGCGACGGCGGCGAGCGCCGGGGTGCGCGCGACGTGCGCGGAGCCGCACTCCCATCGCGCCGCGCAGGAGTCGATCCAGAGCTGCAGGACCATGAGCGCCCACAGCTCGCGGCGATTGTCGCGCCGGCGCTCGACGTGCTCGTCGAGGAGCGCCTGCACCGCTTCGCGCCGGAAGACGCGCGGGTCGAGACGGTCGAGCGTCTCGCGCAGGAACGGCAGAAGCGGACCCGCGAGCCATGCCGCGACCGGGACGGCGAGCCCGCGCTTCACGCGGCGACGCGTGTGCGCCGGCACGAGATCGGCGACGGCCCGGCGCAGCACGCGCTTCCCGATCGGTCCGCGGAGCTTGAGGTGCGCCGGCAGCCGGCACGCGAACTCGACCAGGTGGTGATCGAGGAACGGCGCACGCCCCTCGAGCGACGCCGCCATCGTCGCGCGATCGAGCTGTGTCAGGAGCTCGTCTCGTAGGTAGCCGGTGAGGTCGAGCGCGAGCAGCGCGTCGAGCTCGCTCCGCGCCGCCGGCGTGTCGAGGGTCGCGGTGTCTCGTGGCGCGTCCAGCGGCCCGCCGCGGACCGCGAGCCCCTCGACCATCTGCGCGCTCATCGTGCCCATCCAGGCGCGATGGCGGATCGCCGCGGGCGCCTCCGCAAGCTCGAGGAACCGTCGCGCCATGTAGCGCAGGGTGACGTTGCCGTGCGGCGCGCCGATGTGCGGCGCGAGCCCCCGCAAGACGTCGCGCACGCGCTCCGGAAGCCGGCGGTACCAGCCGGCGAGCAGGCCCCCGGGGTACGTCGGGTATCCGGCGAACAGCTCGTCGCTCCCCTCTCCGACGAGGACCACCTTGACGCGCGTGCGGGCGTAGCGCGCGAGGAGGTAGGTCGGCACGAACGATTGGTCAGCGATCGGCTCGTCCATCAGCGGCGCGAGCTCGCGCAACCCTTCGAGGAAGAGCTCGGGTGTGATCGTCAGCACGTGCGGGCGCGTGCCGAGCTCGCGCGCGGCCAGCAGCGCGTGCTCGCGCTCATCGAAGCTCGGGACGTCGAACGCGAGCGTGAAGCTGTCGAGCTCCGCGCCGAGCTGCGAGCGGGCGATCGCGGCGACCGTCGTCGAGTCGAGGCCGCCGGAGAGGAACACCCCGACCGGCACGTCGCTCACGAGCGCCGCCCGAACCGATCGTTCGAGCTCGCGGCGCAGCGCCGCGGCCGCGGAGTCGAGATCGAGCGCGGCCGCCGGTCCGTCGAGGAAGGGACCGAGCTCCCAGAACGGCGCGACGCGCGCGCCCTCGCCCTCGACGACGAGGCGCGTGCCCGGCACGAGCGCCGCAATCGCGCCGAAGGCGCTGCGCGGTGCCGCGACGTAGCCGGTGCGCAAGAAGTCGCCGATCGCGTTCGCGTCGACCGCGCGATCGACGAAACCGCTCGCGAGAATCGCCTTCGGCTCCGACGCGAAGAGCAGCCCCGCCGGGGTCATGGCGTAGTAGAGCGGCTTCTCGCCCATCCGATCGCGCGCGAGGACCAGGCGCTTCGCGCGCGCATCCCACAACGCGATGCCGAACATGCCGTCGAGCGCATCGACGAAGTCGACGCCGTGCTCCTCGTAGAGGTGCGGGATGACCTCCGCGTCGCTGCCCGTGCGAAAGCGGTGCCCGCCGCGCTCGAGACGATCGCGCAGCGCCTTGTGGTTGTAGATCTCGCCGTTGCAGACGGCGATGACGTCGCCGTCCTCGTTCGCGAGCGGCTGCGCGCCGTGCGCGACGTCGATGATCGCGAGACGCCGGCAGCCGAGCGCCGCCCGCCCGCGCAGCACGGTGCCGTCGCCGTCGGGGCCGCGGTGAGCCAAGGTACGGCCCATCCGCTGGACGACCCTCGCGTCCGGCTCGAGGCCGGGACGCACCACCATGCCGTAGATGCCGCACATCAGCCCTGTCCCCGTTTCGTCGCTGGCGCATATCGCAGGGAGGACCGCCTGGCAATTCGCGCGGCTGCGATGGGGCAGCCGATTCGACACTAGTCTCGGGACGTTAACGGCCGGCCAGCGATCGATCGCGCCCTCGCTGCCATGCCGCGCGCTGCGCGATGCAGCTGCGTACGTTGTTCGTGATCACGATGTCGACGCCCATCGCGAACAGGCGGTCGCAGCCTGCCGTGAAGAATTCCTGGTAGTCCGACGGTCGCCACGAGTTCGCGGACGCGAGCTTGCCGTGCTGGTGCACGAGCGCGACGGCTTCTTGTGTCTGGATCTGCTCGCGCAGCGCGATGACGACGAGGTAGGGATCGTCGAGCTGCAGCGCCCACCGCAACGTGTCCATGTCGCTGGCGTTGACCTGCAGGTTCGCGCGCGGCGCCAGCTCGCGAGCCCGTGCGTAGCGGTCGTAGTGGGCGTTGGCTTGGAAGTAGATCCGATCCCACGCGCCATAGCGCTCGGCGAGCGCGAGCGCCGGGCCGATCACCTCGTCGTCCTTGAACTCGGCGTCGAGGACGACGTTCGTACCACGCGTCCAGCGCAGGAGCTTCTCGAAGCTCTCGATGCGGGCCCCCGTCAGCAGACGGCAATGCATGACGTCGTCGAACGTGCGGTCGCGGACCTGTCCGAGGCAGAACGTATGCTTGCTCAGCGTGTCGCTGTGGTAGACGACGACGCCGCCGTCTTTCGTCCACCGCAGGTCGATCTCGAGGAGGTCGGCGCCGTTCGCAATCGAGCTCGCGAAGTCGCTGCGCGCGCTCTGGGAAAGACTCCAGAACCCGCCGCGGTGCGCGCCGACGGAGAATTCGCGCAGGCGGTCCTCGAGGGCACCCGCGCCTGCGCCGGTCGGGCAGACGCGCGCGCAGAGCAGAGAAGCGACCAGCAGAGCAGCGGCCATCCAGGGCCGCCCACGGGCGCAGAGCATCGCCATCTGATTCGTGCACCGTACAGCAGTCGCCGTGCCACCGTCCATCGCGACGCGCCGATGTCATCGGCGGCGAGGCGTGGGACGTCGTCGTTGAATTCGAAGGACTTCCTTTGGGCTGCGGTGCGCGCGCGATCCGGCGAGCGTGCGGGACCGAGCGACGCTCCGTGCCGTTCTGCCGATTTCCGCAGAGCTCTGCCGGATTCGGCGGACCGCCGGCTCGCCCACCGGTGAATTTCCGCGATCCACGCGTGGTCCGCCACCGGCCCGCCGATTGCTCGATTATGCACGACTCGGTCCTGTTCTGAGATGCGAGCGGCCGGCACGCACGACATCGGCACCGCGGAGCGGCGATTGGCGATGGCGCTGATCGTGGCGGCGGCGTTCCTGCGAGCGCTCTACGCGTTCCGCTATCGCGTCGACTCCGACGAGCCGCAGCATCTGCACGTCGCGTGGGCGTGGGCCCACGGCCTCGTTCAGTACCGTGACGTGTTCGATAATCACATGCCGCTCTTCCACCTGCTGACGGCGCCGCTGGTCCGCGCGCTCGGCGAGCGTGCCGACATCGTGCTCGTGATGCGGCTCGCGATGGTCCCGGCGTACGCGCTCGTTCTGTGGTGCACGTACCGTCTCGGCCGTCGGCTGTACTCGCCACGCGCCGGATGGTGGGCGGCCGTCCTCACCGCATGGCTGCCGCCGTTCTTCTTGTGCTCCCTCGAGTTCCGCGCCGACGATCTGTGGGCGCCGCTCTGGCTGCTGACGCTCGTCGTCGCGAGTGAAGGAACGTTCTCGCCGCGACGCGCGTTCCTCGCCGGAGTCGTCGCCGGGGCAGCGGTCGGGACGTCGATGAAAACCACTCTCCTGTTGACGACGCTCGGCATCGCGGTCGTGCTGACGCTCGCGTTACGGCCGGGTCGCGAACGCGGCGCCCGGTGGTTCGCGGCCATCGGATGGCGAGTCGCACTCGGCGCCGCGATCATCCCGGCGCTGATCGCCGCGGCGTTCGCGGCGATCGGAGCATGGCAGCCGTTCATCTACGGTGCGATCGACCACAACATCGTCCCCGGGATCGGCACCTGGCGGCGCGGCCCGCTCTACATGCTGATATTCCCGGCAACTGTCGCGGCGGCCGCAATCGTCGCTGCCGCCCTCGAGCGCCGGACGTCGGACGTCGGAGTCGCGCGCCGCCGCATCGTCCTCCTCCTCGCAACGGCGGCCTACGGCGGCGCCCTCGCCGGCGTCTGGCCGCTGATCACGCGCGAGGATTACCTGCCGTTCTACCCGATGCTGGCGGTGTGCGTTGCTCCGCTGCTGCTCGCGCCACTCGGGCGCCGTCAGGTCTCATGGGTCGCGATCGCCGTCGTCGTCGTCGAGATCGTCGCGCTCTTCCACGAGATGCCGCCGTGGATCGATGATGCGAACGAGCAACGCGCGTTCGTCGCCGACGTGCTCCAGCTCACACGCGCCGAGGACCCGGTGTTCGACTACAAGGGCGAATCCATCTTCCGCTCGCGGCCGTTCTTTTGGGTCTTCGAGCGCATCACCAAGACGCGGATCGATCGCGGCCTGATCGCCGACACGGTACCGGAGACGCTGGTCGCGACCGCCACGCACGTCGCGGTGCACGATAGTCGCGACCTCTCGGTTCGCACGCGCAGTTTTCTCGATGACCACTACGTGTCCGTTGGGCGGTTACGCGTCGCCGGTCAACGGCTACCATGCGCAAACAACGCGCCGGCGCCGTTCGACGTGGCGATCGAGGGTCGGTATCGGATGCTGAGCGACGGCGACCCGCCGGGCAACGAGACCGCAGCCGGGCGGGTGCCCGTCATGGCCGACGTCGACGGCGCGCCGTCGGACGGCGGATTCCTCTCTGCTGGCTCGCACGAGCTACGAACCCGACACTGCGAGCGCGGGGTGCTCCTGGTCTGGGCGCCGGCCCTCGAACGCGGATTCGTGCCGCTGACGGCGACCGCCGCCGTCGACGGGATCGCAGGCGAGGTAGCCGCGCTCGGCGTCGACAAGGACCGGCGCAAGTAGCTATTCTGCGATCGGCGACTGCGATACCACAGCGACCATGAGCAACCAGTTCCTCGCGACGACTCTGCGTCCGATGCGGGCGCTCGGTGCGACGGCGGTCCTCCTCGCAGCGGTCGTCGCGGCGTGCGCGACACCGCGGTTACGGTCGGTCGCGATCGCCGATGCTCCGTCGTTCTCCGTTCGCAGCATCGCGTTGCCCGGCGCGTCGCCGACCGGCGTGTCGTTGGACTACTTGGCGTACGATCGGCCGCACCATCGCCTGTGGGTGCCCGCCGGAGAAACCGCGAGCGTCGTCGTCCTCGACGCTGACGCCGGCGATCGCCTCGCAGTCGTCTCCGGGTTCGCGACGGCGGAGATCGAACGCCACGGCGAGAAACGTCGGGTCGGTCCGAGCTCAGCGACGATCGGACGTGGAGTCGTCTACGTCGGCAATCGCGGCGACTCCAGCGTGTGCGCCGTCGATGCGATCTCGCTACGGCGTGGTCCGTGCCTCACGCTTTCCGCGATGCCAGACGGCCTCGCCTACGTCGCGTCGACGAACGAAGTGTGGGTGACGACGCCGCGGCGACGATCCATCGTGATCGTCGATGCGAGCAATCCGAGCGCGCTGACGTCGAAAGGAGAGATCACCTTGGACGGCGCACCAGAAGGCTTCGCCGTCGATGACGCGCGACGCGTGTTTTACACCAACCTGGAAGAGAAGCCGGGCCGCGGGGCTTGGCGCTCGACCACGAGCGCAACCTGCTCCTGGTCGCCTGCACGGACCACGTCGTGGCGCTCGACGCCGGGCACGATGGGACGCGACTCTCCGCCATCAGCGTCGGCGGCGGACTCGACAACATCGACTTCGTCGAGACGCGTCACGAGCTGTACGCCGCGGCGGCGCGCGGCGCGACGCTCACGATCGCCAGCCTCGACCGTGAGGGTCGTCTCACGCCGGTTACCGTCGTCCCGACGAGACCCGGAGCGCGGAACGCCGTCGCGACCGAGCAGGGTGTCGCGTATCTCACCGATGCGAGCGAGGGAAGGATTCTCGTCGTCGCGCCGTCTCCGCAGGGCTGACTGATCCACGTCTGCGTCCCGCTACGGGCACCGAGCAGCCGTGGAAGCGAGTCGCTGGTGACAGTGATTCCGAACGGCGGAGCTCGGTGTGGAGCGCCTCGCTCAGGTCTTCGACCGCGAACCTGCTCGCGTCGTGGATCCCCGACCACGCACCGGCGCTGAATCCGCCGACGGAGCTGAGGTTGAGCACGCGCCCGCGATCTCTTCCACGATCGCGCGCGTCATGCACTCCGACCCCTCGAGAGCCGCCCCCTCCACGTGCATCGTCCGCAAGAGTCGCTTTCCGGCCGCATCGGCAAAGGTCAGACCGTCGAGCCGCACGCGGATCGGCCCGGCGCCGCGCGCGTCGACGAGACCTCTCCAGCAGCGATCGAGCTCTTCCACCCACGGTCCGAACAGCCGCCCCTCGACGGTGACGATCGTCTCTTCGGCGCCGGTGATCGTGATGCGCAGCATCGTCACCGGCTTCTCTTCGCAACTGTCGTGCCCGGCTCGGAGACCGCGAGGCCGAGAAAATCCAACCCCTCGAGCCGCTCGACCTCGAGCGCGCCGATCGCGGGCGCCGATATCTCGGCGCGCGCCGAGATGCCGGCGCGTCAGGCGGAGCGACGGATGCCGAGCCTCTGCATCCGCGACTGCAGCGTCGTGCGCTTCATCCCGAGACGCGCCGCGGCACCGTACGGACCGCCGACTACCCATTGCGTGGCACCCAGCATGCGGAGAATGGCGTCGCGCTCGGTCGCCGCGAGCGTGCCGTCGCCCGACACGGCGGCCGCCGAGCCGCGCAGCTCCGATATCGGAACCCGCAGCGCGCGGCCGCTCGTCAGGATCACGGCACGTTCGATCGCGTTCTCGAGCTCGCGCACGTTGCCGGGCCAGGCGTAGCCGGTGAGCGCGACCATGACGTCGGCGGGGATGGTCTCGACGCGTTTGTTCATGCCGCGCGCGAACTTCTGCGCGAAATAGCGCACGAGAGGCGGAATGTCCTCGGGCCGCTCGCGCAGCGCCGGCACCGCGATCGGGAAGACGTTCACGCGATAGTAGAGATCGCTGCGAAACGTCCCTGCCGCCACCATCGCCTCGAGATCACGATTCGTCGCCGCGACGATGCGCACATCGACGCGCTTCGTGCGCGTGCTGCCGAGCCGCTCGAACTCGTGCTCCTGCAGGACGCGCAAGAGCTTCGGCTGCAGCTCCAGCGGAATGTCGCCGACCTCGTCGAGAAAGAGGGTGCCGTGGTCCGCGAGCTCGAAGCGACCGACGCGGGTGGCGATCGCGCCGGTGAAGGCCCCCCGCTCGTGCCCGAACAGCTCGCTCTCGAGCAGCCCGGTCGGAATCGCCGCACAGTTGATCTTGACGAACGTCCGCTCACGGCGCTCGCTCAAATCGTGCAGCGCACGCGCGATCAATTCCTTGCCGGTGCCGGTCTCGCCGAGGATGAGCACCGCCGAGTCGGTCGGCGCCACCGTCTCGACTTGATGGAGGACGCGCTTCAGCGCCGCCGAGTCGCCGATGATCTCCTGGAAGTTGTGCTCGGTCCGGATCTCGTCCTCGAGGTACACCTTCTCCGCCGAAAGCCGGTCTTTCAGGTCGGCAATCTCCTGATACGCGAGCGCATTCTCGACCAAGAACGCGACTTGCTTCGCCACCGCGGCGAGGAGCTCCGTCTCGTCGGCACCGAACGGCGGCGCGCCACGAAGCCGGCCGACGTTCAGCGTTCCGAGGCACCGATCGTGAACCGTGAGCGGCAGCGAGCAGATCGACTCGACACCTTCGGCGAGCAGGAGACGCGCGATCTCCCCCGGCAACGCCTCGAGGCCGGCGCGGTCGAATTGCCGCGGCCGCCCCGCTCGGAACGCGGCGCCGGCGGGCGACCCGTCGACGGCGACCGACATGTGCTCGCGGATGAGCCCCTTGCCCGCGAACTCGAGCGCCCACATGTCGAAGGCGTCGGAGGCGGCGTCGTGGACGGAGACGCTCGTGTAGTCGTGCGCGACGACGCGGCGCATGCAGGTCGCGATCGCGCTGAAGAGCGCCGGGCGATCGAGGTTCGACACCAGCGCGTTGTTGACCTCGAGCAGCAGCTGCAGCCGGTCACGCTCGATCGCGAGCTGACGTTGCGCCTCCTGCGCGGCCTCGTGGTGGAGCGCGTTGTCCACCGAGAGCGCTACCTGATTGGCGATCTGCTGCAGGAACTCGACGTCGCCGTCGTCGAACGCGTTCGTCTCCGTGCTCGCGAACAGGAGCGCGCCGAGCTGCCGCAACGGCGACGTGAGCGGCACGATGCACATCGACCGCGTTCCCATTCCGCGGTGGAGATCCATGGCGGCTGGAAAGCCGGTTTCCGTGTCGATGTCGCGGACGACGAGCGCGCGGCGCGTCGCCCACACCATTCCCGACGGGCTGTCCGCGACGGGGAGCTCGACCGTCGTCGTGCGCGGCGCATCGGTGCCCGCGATCGCGAAGAGCCGCATGACGTTCCGCGCGGGATCGTGGAGGACGACCGATACCCGACTGCCGTACGCGACGGTGCGGAGCCGCTCGGCGAGATCGCGCACGACACTCGCGATGTCGCGGTGCGACGACGTCGACCGCAGAATCTCGAGCAGCGTCCGATGGAAGTCCGCTCGGTCGCGCCGCGGCGCGGCGCGCCGCCCCTGCGACGTCGCCGCGACGGCGTCGCTCATCGTTGGCTGTTCGTTCCGCACGAGAAACCCGACGGAACCGCCATACCGCCGCCGTGACGTTGAATCCACTCCATCGCGGAGCACGGCGTGATCTTTCCTCGTCTATGCCACGCGGCGCGCGCGCGGCCCGACGACATGCGTCCGCGAGCCGGTGTTACGACGCAGCGACAGCCGGCCGAGCGGCCGCTCGAGTTGCCGGCGCGGCACGCGCAGGCCGCGGCGGATGTAGCCCGCATCGAACCCGAGCGAGTCGCAGATCGCGACGAAGGAGAACGGGCCCGCCACCGCATCCGACGCGAACCACGCGTCGAGCTCGGCGACGACGGCACACTCCTGGTCCGCCGTCGATCCGGCGTAGTGCGCGTACGTCATCGTTGCATCCGTGAGCACCGCGAGCTGCAGCCGCTTCTCCGGCTGCAGCTCGGCGCCCTGAAAGCTCCGATCCATGATCTGGACGGGCATGACTGACGTTCCCTCGATCGCGGCATCATCGTCCATCGCTTCTCCTCTCCGAAGGCGGCCCTGCGCCCGCAGCGTCGCCGACTCGCATGATTCCTCCGGTCCACGGCGGCGGATCGCTCGCCGGAAACGAATCCTCGAGGGCTTGGTCGATCCAGTCCTCGCTCCACGATGCAGGCGCAGCGTCCATGCGCATCATTCCTCCTTCCGCCCGCAACCCTCGTGCCGCTCTTGAGCGGCGACGAAACGCAGGGTTCGCTGCCGCTGCCCGCCGACGTGTCGGCACGAATGCCGACACGTCGGCGACACGTCACGTCGCGCGCGCGAATCGTCCGGCATTACGTGATGATTACGCGGTCCCGGCGGGCACACTACTTGCGACCACGGAAAAGCATGACGAACTTCACGAACAATCGCTCCGACCAGATCGGCAATCGACGTTCACCGGGCCTGCTCCCCATCGTTGTGACGGCGCTCGTCCTCGTTGTCTCCACGGCAGACACGCGATTCGCGCACGCCGCGATGGAGCACGCCGCAGTGGGGCACGCCCCAGCGGGGCGCATCGAGCGCGGAGCTCCCCGCGTCGAACGTCGCCACGGCGACGATCGCGCCTTTCGCGGTCGTCCCTTCGACCACCCCCGCCTGCACCACTTCGGCGACGATCTCGGACTGTACGTTTATCCGGATGGTCCGTATGACGACTACCAGCCGGGATATTTCTACGACCCGTACTGCAACCAGTATTCCCCGCGGTACGACCCCGTGTACTGCGACGCCACGCCGTAACTTCGTGCCGAAATGTCGGCACGCGCCGATATTCAGGCAGCGCCTTCGGCATTCGGCCTGCGGCGTACGGCGGCCGACCCGCGGACTTCGACGATAGCGGCGCACTCCCGCATCGATCCGGCGTAGGGCACGAGAGTTGCGACATCGGCGGGCGTGTGGATCGTCCGCCTCGCCCTCCGCCGCCCGTACACGTTCATCGTGATGGCGATGCTGATCGCCATCGGCGGCGTGCTCACCATCGCGCGCACGCCGATCGACATCTTCCCGCAGATCAACATCCCGGTCATCTCGGTCATCTGGCAATTCAGCGGGCTCTCGCCGAACGAGGTCGAGGGCCGGATGGTCACCATCTCGGAGCGCGCGATGACGACGACCGTCAACGGCATCGAGCACATCGAGTCGCAGTCGCTCGCCGGCGTCGGGCTGATCCGCGTTTTCTTCCAGCAGGACGCGAGCATCGGCGCGGCGGACGCCGAGGTGACCGCGATCAACCAGACGCTCCTGCGGAGCATGCCGCCGGGGACGACGCCGCCCCTCATCATCCGCTACTCGGCGTCGAACGTACCGATCATTCAACTCGCCCTCGAGTCGGCGACGCTCAGCGAGCAGCAGCTCTACGACTATGGGCTCAACTTCATCCGCACGCAGCTGGCGACGGTGCAGGGCGCGCAGGTGCCGCTGCCCTGGGGCGGCAAGGTGCGGTCGGTCATGGTCGATCTCGATCCCGACTCGCTCTTCGCGAAGGGGCTCTCGGCGTTCGACGTCTCATCCGCGCTCGGCACGCAGAACGTCATCCTGCCGGCGGGCACGGCGAAGATCGGACCGATCGAGTACAACGTCCGCACCAACTCCTCGCCCGACGTCGTCGAGACGCTGAACGATCTGCCGGTGAAGCAGGTCGGCGGCGCGACGGTGTACATGCGCGACGTCGCCCACGTGCGTGACGGATTCCAGGTGCAGACGAACATGGTCCACGTGGACGGCCGGCTGTCGTCGCTGCTCACGGTGTTGAAGACACCGACCGCCTCGACGCTCGACATCGTCGAGCGCGTGAAGACCGCCCTTCCCCGCATCCAGGCGACGCTGCCTCCGGAGCTCAGCATCAAGCCGCTCTTCGACCAGTCGCTGTTCGTGCGCGCGTCGCTGCAAGGCGTTTTGCGCGAGGCGATCATCGCCGCCGCGCTCACCGGCCTCATGATCCTCCTCTTCCTCGGGTCGTGGCGCTCGACGCTCGTCATCGTGGTGTCGATCCCGCTCGCGATCCTCGTCTCGGTGATCACGCTGTCGCTGCTCGGCGAGACGCTGAACGTCATGACGCTCGGCGGGCTGGCGCTCGCCGTCGGCATCCTCGTCGACGACGCGACCGTGGAGATCGAGAACACGAACCGCAACCTGGCGATGGGGAAGCCGGTCATCCGGGCGATCCTCGACGGCGCGCAGCAGATCGCCACGCCGGCGTTCGTCGCGACGCTCTGCATCTGCATCGTGTTCGTGCCCGTCGTGTTCATCGCCGGCGTCGCGAAGTACCTCTTCACGCCGCTCGCCGAGGCGGTCGTCTTCGCGATGCTGGCGAGCTACTTCCTCTCGCGCACCGTCGTGCCGACGATGGTGCGGTACCTGCTGCCCGCCGAGGCGCATCTGCATGCGCCCGGCGCGGAGCACACGGTGACCGACGCCGGGCCGATCTGGGCGGTGCACCAAGCGTTCAACCGCCGCTTCGAACGCGTGCGCGACCGTTACACGGCGCTCCTCACCTGGGCACTCGGTCACCGCCGCATCGTGGCCGCGCTCTTCGCCGGATTCGTGACGTTGTCGCTCGGCCTCTTCTGGCTGATCGGCATGGACTTCTTCCCGACGGTCGACGCGGGGCAGCTGCGCCTCCACGTCCGCTGCCCCGCGGGCACGCGGCTCGAGGAGAGCGCGCGCCGCTTCGCCGACGTCGAGGACGTCGTCCGCGCAACGATCCCGGCGAACGAGCTCGACATCGTGCTCGACAACCTCGGCCTTCCGCCGGGCGGCATCAACCTCGCGTTCAGCGACGCGTCGCTGGTGTCTTCCGCCGACGGCGAGATCTTGATCGCGCTCAAGCCCGAGCACGGCTCGACGGCGGTCTACGCGGAGAAGCTGCGGAGCGAGCTCAGCACCCGCTTTCCAGATTTGACGTTCTTCTTTCAGCCGGCCGACATCGTGTCGCAGATCCTGAACTTCGGACTTGCCGCGCCGATCGACGTCCAGATCGTCGGCCGCGACCCGCACAACCTGGCGATCGCGGAGGACCTGGTGCGACGGATCGCGGCGGTGCCGGGCGCGGCCGACGTCCGGCTGCAGCAGGTGCCGCGCTATCCCGAGTTCGACGTCGACGTCGATCGCTGGATGGCGCGGCAGATCGGCTTCACCGAGTCGAACGTGGCACAGAGCCTTCTGGTCTCGCTCTCGGGGACGGCGCAGGCGCAGCCGAACTTCTGGCTGAACGTGCAAACCGGCGTCAACTACCCCGTCGTCGTGCAGACGCCGCAGTACCGCATCGACTCGGTCGACGCCCTCGCCGACACCGCGATCGCGCTTCCCAATCAGCCGCGGCCGCAGCTGCTCACGAACCTGGCGTCGCTCCGGCGCAACGTCGCGCCCGGCGTGATCAGCCACTACAACGTGCAGCCGGTGCTCGACGTGCTCGCCGCCGTGAACCGCGCCGACCTCTGGTCGGTCTCGAGCGCGGTCACGAGCATCGTCGACGAGGTCCGTCCGACGCTGCCGCGCGGGACGTTCATCACCATTCGCGGCCAGGCGGATACCATGCGGGCGAGCTTCACCGCGCTCGCTGGTGGTATGGTCCTCGCGGTCGTGCTCGTCTACCTGCTCATGGTGGTGAACTTCCAGTCGTGGCTCGATCCGCTGATCATCCTGATGGCGCTTCCGGGCGCCATGGCGGGAGTTCTGTGGATGCTCTTCGTCACCCAGACGAACATCTCGATCCCGGCGCTCATGGGCGCGATCATGTGCGTCGGCGTCGCGACCAGCAACTCGATCCTCGTCGTGCAGTTCGCCAACGAGCAACGCGAGGAGGAAAACCTCGATGCCCACGACGCCGCGCTCGCCGCCGGGACGACGCGTCTCCGCCCCGTCATCATGACCGCGCTCGCCATGATCCTCGGCATGCTGCCGATGTCGCTCGGCCTCGGTGAGGGCGGCGAGCAGAACGCGCCGCTCGGGCGCGTCGTGATCGGCGGCCTCTTGCTCGCGACGCTTGCCACGCTCATCTTCGTCCCCGTCGTGTACAGCGTGCTCCGTCGCAAGCAGGGCGGCCTCGAGGTCCCGGAGGAGCTCCGCGAATGAGCGCCGTCGAGCCTGCCGCCACGCGTGCCGTCTCGCCCGCCGCCGCGCCGACCGCCCTTCCCATCGTCGGCGCGCACCGGCTGCGCCGCATCGCGCTCGCGGTCGGCGCCGTGTTCGCGCTGCTGTTCGTCGTCGGCGTCGTGCCGCGGCTCCTCCTGCGGCAGCGACTGCGGACCGACGCCGACGCCGTGCGCACGCGGCCGCCGATCGTCACGACCGTCAACCCACACCGTGCGCCCGAGGTGGTCGAGATCCCGTTGCCGGGGAGCATGGAGGCGATCCTCGAGACCGGCCTCTGGGCGCGTACCGACGGCTACTTGCGGCGGCGCTTCGTCGACATCGGCGACCACGTCATCAAAGGACAGCAGCTCGCCGACATCGAGACGCCGGAGGTCGACCAGCAGCTGATGCAGGCGATCGCGACGATGAACCAGGACAAGGCGACCGTCGTGAAGACGGAGGCCGACCTCGCGCTCACGCGCACCACGCTGCAGCGCTACCTCACCGCCGGGCCGGGGACGGTGTCGAAGCAGCAGATCGACGAGCGCAGCTCGGCCGTCACCGACGCCGAGAAGATCGTCGACGCCGCGCGCGCCACGGTCAACGCTGACGAGGCCAACGTGCAACGCCTGCTCGAGCTGCAGAGCTTCCAGAAGGTGTACGCGCCGTTCGACGGCGTCATCACGACGCGCAACGTCGACCCGGGCTCGCTGATCTCCGCCGGCTCGACGACCGGCACTCGCGAGCTCTTCCGCCTGGCACAGGTCGACGTGCTGCGCATCTTCGTCTTCGTCCCGCAGTCGTATGCGCCGGACATCAAGCCGGGCATGACCGCGGAGGTCGCCGTCCGCGAGCTTCCCGGGCGCGTCTTCCAGGGCACGGTGACGCGCACCGCCGGCGCGATCGACGCCGCGTCGCGGACGCTCCTCACCGAGGTGCAGGTCCCGAATCGCGACGGCGTGCTCCTCTCCGGCAGCTACGCCACCGTCAAGTTCAAGACCGAGCGCGCCGACCCGCCCCTCGTCGTCCCGCAGAGCGCGCTCTTGATCGACGCCAAGGGCGTGCGCGTCGCGCTCGTCGAGAGCGACGGCACGCTGCACTACCGTCCGATTCAGATCGGCCGCGACTTCGGGAACGAGGTCGAAGTGCTCTCCGGCATCGACGCGACCGATGCTCTCGCCGTGGGCCTCGCCTCGAACATCGCGGACGGCGCCGGCGTGGAGATCGCCAAACCCGTGGCCGCGACCGCTGATCCCAAGCCCTCACCCGCGAAATGACGATGCGCGCAACCTGGTTCGCCGTCCTGATCTCGTCGTGTGCGGCCGGATGCATGGTCGGCCCGAACTACCGCCGACCCGACGCGCCGACGCCCGGGTCGTGGGGCGAGCTCACCCCGTCGGCGCCGCCGGCAGGTCGGAGCGACGTCGTCCCGAACGGCATTCCGACCGCGTGGTGGACCACCTTCGACGACGCGCTCCTGACGTCGCTGGTCAGCCGCACCGTGCAGGCGAACCTCACGCTGAAGCAAGCCGAGGCGCGCGTCCGCGAGGCGCGCGCGCTCCGCCGGATCACCGCCGCCGACCTCTGGCCGCAGGTCCAATCCTCGGGATCGTACACGCGCGAGCGGGCGAGCAAGAACGGCATCAGCAGCGGCCTCGCGGGACAATCGTTCAATCTCTACCAAGCGGGCTTCGACGCCAACTGGGAGGTCGACGTCTTCGGCGGCAACCGCCGCGCGGTCGAAGCCGCCGACGCCAGCGTCGAGGCCGCGGAAGAGGACCGCGACGCCGTGCTGGTCTCGCTCATGGGCGAGGTCGGCGTCGAGTACGTCTCCTATCGCAGCTTGCAGCAGCGCCTCGCGCTCGCGCGTCAGAACGTCGACGCGCAGCAAGGGACGCTCGACCTCACACGACGCCTCTTCGACGCCGGGCTGGCGCCCGAGCTCGACGTCCAGCGCGCCGCCGCCCAGGTTGCCACCACGGCGGCGACGATCCCGCTGCTCGAGCAGCAAGCGGCGCAGGCGATGCACGCGCTCGGCGTGCTCGTCGCCGAGCTACCGATGGCGCTCGAGCAGGAGCTCGCGGCGGTCGCGCCGATTCCGAAGCCGCCGCCGCGCGTCGAGATCGGGCTTCCGTCCGAGCTCTTGCTGCGCCGGCCGGACGTCGCCAGGTCGGAGCGGCAGCTCGCGGCGCAAACGGCCGAGATCGGCGTCGCCACGCGCGACCTCTTTCCGCGCTTCTTCATCTCCGGCGCCGCGAGTCTCCAGAGCGTCCGCGGCTCGGACTTCTTCGACTGGCAGAGCCGCCTGCTCTCGCTCGGACCGAGCGTCTCCTGGCCGATCTTCGAGGGCGGCCGCATCCGCGCCACCATCGCGCTGCAAAACGAGACGCAACAGGAGCTGCTCGCCGCCTACGAGGGCGTCGTGCTGCAGGCGTTCCAAGACGTCGAGGACGCCCTCGTCGGGTTCTCGCGCGAGCAATCGACGCGCGCGCAGCTCCAGGACGCGGTGCGCGCGAACGAGCGCGCCGCCGATCTCGCGCGGCGGCTCTATGGGCAAGGCCTGACGGACTTCCTGACGGTGCTCGTCGCCGAGCAGTCGGTCTTCACGTCGCAGGACACGCTCGCGCAAACGGAGCGCGATGTCGCGCTGCAGCTGGTCGCTCTCTACAAGGCCGTCGGCGGCGGCTGGGAAGCCCCGCCAGCGATCGCGCAAGCTGCGTCCTGATCGGCCGCCGCCGCCGAATTGTCGTCCTTCGTGCCGACGGGTCGGCACCGCTACGGCCCCTGACGCCGCAAATACGGCGACGTCACGCTGGTCCGAATGATGCATTCCGTCATCGCACGAGAGGAGGATACCCGATGGACACTCCCAAGACGTTTCTCGCGGACATCCAGGAGATCCGCCGCCGCGCGCGCCAGCAGCTGAGCGACGGCGCGGTGACGAGAAATTACGGCGGCAAGGTCGAGGACGCGATCGCGCTCCTGAACCATGCCGTCGCCACCGAGATCGTGTGCATCCTGCGCTACAAATTCCACGCCGTGTGCGCGACCGGCATCGCGAGCGAGGCCGTGAAGGCCGAGTTCGCGCAGCACGCGAAGGAAGAGGAGGAGCATCTCGATCTCCTCGCCGAGCGCATCAACCAGCTCGGCGGCAAGCCGGACTTGAACCCCGACGGCGTCGGCGCCCGTGCGGCCTCGGAGTACGTCGAGGGCGAGACCCTGGTCGACATGATCAAGGAGGATCTCGTCGCCGAGCGCGTCGCGATCGAGACCTACCGCGAGATGGTGCGCTACTTCGGCGATCGCGACCCGACGACGCGCGTGCTGCTCGAGCGCATCCTCGCGCAGGAAGAGGAGCACGCCAACGACATGCACGACCTGCTCGTCACGCACGACGGCGGCGCGACGGTCATCGAGTAGGAGGAGGGCATGCGTCGCTTGCGAGACTGGTTGACGCTGCGGTCGGCGCTGTTGGCGCTGGTGCTGATCGGCGGGGCAACCGCGCTCGCCGCGAACATCGAGGACGAGTTCTTGGCGGAGAACGACGCGGCGATGATGAAGATGATGGTCGACATGGACGTGGACCCGACCGGCGACGTCGACGCCGACTTCGTCGCCACGATGATTCCGCACCACCAGGGTGCGATCGACATGGCGCGCGCACAGCTGCGCTACGGCGCGAACGAGCAGGTCCGACGGATCGCTCAGGAGATCATCGCCACGCAGGGGGAGGAGATCGCCGCGCTGCGCCTCGCCGTCGGGCAATCGCTTGCCCAGCCGTGTACGTCGGCGGCGCCGCGCGCCGCGAAACGAGCGACAACGCCGGCCGCATCGACGGGCATGACGACCGCGCGCGCGGCAGAACTACGCAAATGAGCGCATCATCACCTTCATGACGAGACCGGGCTCAGACGCCGCGGTGTCGTCGAGATGGCGATCACGAACTGCCTCGCTCACGACGTGGCGACGCTCGAACGACTGTCATCGACGCGCGTCCACGTGCCGTCGGCGGCGATCTCGACCGTCGTGTCGACCGTGCCCCGGACGACGGCACGCGCGCCGAGCTCCACACACCCGACACCGCCTTCCGCGAGCATCGTGAGCACGCGCTGCGCGCGCTCCGCGCCGAGCGCCTCGTTCAGGTCGGCGAGCATCGCGAACGCCGGCGCCGCCAGCACGATCCGGGCGACGCCGATCAGCCGCTGCTCGTCGAGCGACAAGAGGTCGTCCCAGTCGCGCTCGACGTCCAAGCCGCCGGCGCGTTCGACGATGTGCTCGGCATCGAGGCCGCGCAGCACGCGCTGGACGTCGTCCTCCGGCACGGCCGCGACGCCGTCGCCGAGCAGCTGCCGCAGGGTCCCGGGCGGAAGATACGGTCGCTCGGGCAGCAGCAGCACGTCCTCGAGGCGTGGGCGGATGATGCGTCCCGCACCGTTCGTCCAGATGCCCGCGACGGCGCGCAGCAGGACCGCGGCCACGTCGTGCGTCGGGACGCGCACGAGCACGTGCGCGCGCCGCGGCACCTCGAACGACAGCTCGCGCACGAACACCTCGCCGTCGTCGCTGCGCGAGCGCAAGGTCAGGCGCTCGAACGCGAAGCGGCTCGGGTCCTCGACGATCGTGATGCCCGCGCCGGCGGGCTCCGCCGCGGAGCCGGTCGCGTCGACGAGCGCATGGAGACGCCTGAGCACGGTCGCGTACGACGACAGCTCCGTGAACTGATTCACGACCAGCGAGAATGCGCCGAGGAGATACGCAAACGCCATCGACGACTGCGAGATGACGCCGAACTCTACGGTGCCGCGAATGAAGAGCGGCGCGACGATCAAGACCGGGATCAGCTGGATGAAATAGTTGTACCCGACGGTGAAATAGCCGACGTTGCGGTTCACGGTGATGATGCGCTTCAGATTGTCGGCGAGCGCGCCGACGTCGCGCCGCAGCCGCGCCCGAAAATACGGCTCGCGGCGCACCATCGCGACCATCTCGGCGTTCTCACGGACGTGGACTAGCTCGGCGCGGAAGTTCGCTTCCTTATCGGACTGCATGGAGTTCAGCCCGACGAGCGACCGGCCGAAACCGATGACGAGGATCGAGCCGACGGCGGCGTAGCCGATGGCCACGAGAAAGAGCGTGCGGCTGATCGTCCACAGCACGCCCGAGAAGGCGCCGATCGTGAACAGGCCGTTGAGGAAGATCAACGCCAACGACAGCGTCGTCGTGGTGAACGCGCGCACGTCGTCGCCGATGCGCTGGTCCGGGTTGGGGACCGCACCGCTGGCGTTCATGCGGTAATACACGTCGTCGCCGAGATAACGGTCGACCAGGCGGTACGTCAGCCATTCGCGCCACATCAGACCGAGTCGCTCCTCGGTGAAGCGGTAGAGCACGGCGGCGAGCGTCAGGAGCACGAACACTCCCGCATAGAGCAGCGCGCGGCGGACGAACTCCTCCCCGTTACGCTGCTCGATCGCGGTCATGAAGTCGCGGCCGACGTAACTGTTGACGACGTTCAGGCCGTTGATGGCGAGGAGCAGCACCAGCAGCAGACACGCCCGCGCGATCGCGCGTCCGCCATGTTCGCATGACACAAAGTCGCGCACCGTCGTCCGCAGGTGCCGCAGCGTCTCGCGGACGTCGACATTTGGCCTCGCCGTCTCCTGCATTGGCCCCCCATACACGAATCGCCGGTCGCGTCCTACGCGTGGCTCGACCTTCGCGTCGGCGGTCGCTTCCCCCGCGAGAGCAGGGTAATGGTCACTCGCCGATCATGCGCAGCGAGGTGCTGGACGACTTCTCGGACGTGTCGGATTGGATGCCCGTCGCATCGGGTCTCGCCGAGCTGCACATCTCGTCCGAGCCCACAGGTGACGGCGCCGTCATGCGGCTCGATTTCGACTTCAAAGGTGGCGGCGGGTTCGTGGTCGCCCGCAAGGTCGTCGATCGGCCGCTGCCGGAGAGCTACGCGCTCAGCTTCGCGGTGCGCGGCGCCGCGCCCGCCAATCGTTTCGAGCTGAAGCTCGAGGACGCGAGCGGGCGCAACGTCTGGTGGCGTCACTGGGAGGCGTTCGACTTCCCTGCGGACTGGCGCACGATCGACGTCCGCGACCGCGAGGTCGAGTTCGCCTGGGGACCCGACGGCCGTGGAAGGTTGGCGCGCCTCGGCGCGCTCGAGCTCGTCGTCGCCGCCGGACCCGGCGGTCGCGGGACGGTGTGGATCGGCGACTTGCGGCTCGAGGACCGCAGCTACCGCGGCACGCCCGTCGTCACCGCGTCGAGCGCCGCGGCGGCACACCCGCCCGAAGCGGCCCTCGACGGCGACCCGACGACGAGCTGGCAGAGCGCCGCGGGCGCCGGACCGCATCGACTCACGGTCGACTTCGGGGAAGCGCGCGAGCTCGGCGGGCTCGTCATCGAATGGGCACGGACCGACGACGCCGGCGCACACGACGGCGAGCGGCGAGCCGACGGCGAGCGGCGAGCCGCCCCGGAGCGATTCCGCGTCGACACCTCGGGCGACGGCGTCGCGTGGACGACCGCGTTCGCGGCCGAGGCGTCCGAAGTCGAGCGGAGCTTCGTGTCGTTGCCGAACGCGTGCACGCGCTTCCTCGCACTCGTCCTGGAGAGCGACGACCGCCGGGCCTGTGGCATCGCGGAGCTCGCCGTGCAGCCGCTCGAGTTCTCACGGTCACTGGAAGCGTTCTTCGAGCACGTCGCGCGCTACGCGCCGCGCGGACACTATCCGCGCTGGCTCGCCGGCGAGGGCACGTACTGGACGCCCGCCGGGCTGCCGGACGGCGACACGTGCGCCATCATGAACGAGGAAGGCATGGTCGAGGTCGACCGCGGCGGGTTCTCGATCGAGCCCTTCGTCTACGTCGACGGACGCCTGCTGACATGGGCCGACGTGCGGATCTCCCAGACGCTCGAGGACGGCCGGCTACCGATACCGTCGTCGGTCTGGAGTGCCGACGAGCTCACGCTGCACACCACCGCGTTCGCCGCGCGGCGGAGCGGCGTCGCGACGCTCCATCTGCGCTATCGTCTCGCCAACACCGCGGCGCGCGAGCGCCGGGTACGCCTCTTCGCCGCGCTGCGGCCGTTCCAAGTCGATCCGCCGTGGCAGGCGGTCGACGATCTCGGCGGCATGCGGCGCATCACCGAGCTGACGTGGGACGGCGACGCGGTGTGGGTCGACGGCGAGCGCGCCGTCATCCCGCTGACTGCGCCGAGCGGCTTCGGCGCGACGCCGTTCGCGCGCGGCGCGATCACGACGTATCTAACGCGCGGCGCGCTGCCGGCGTCGCGCGCCGTCGCCGATCCGTTCGGCTACGCGTCCGCGGCCCTCGCTTTCGACCTCGACCTCGCGCCAGGCGCGACACGCGACGTCTACCTCGCCGTGCCGTTCGGCGTCGCGGACGCCGCATCGGTCGCGCGCGTCCGCGGTGCCGACGGCGCGGCGGCGCTCGACGCGGCGGTGCGGGACTGGCGCGCCCGGCTCGATACGGCGACCTTCCAGTTGCCGCCCGCGGCGCGCGAGTACGAAGCGGTCGCGCACACGGCGATCGGCCACATCCTCGTGCAGCGCGACGGCCCGGCCTTGCAGCCGGGTCCGCGCCGGTACACGCGCTCCTGGATCCGCGACGGCGCGACGATGGTCGCGGCGCTGCTGCGCCTCGGCCGCGACGCGGAGGCGCGCGCGTTCGTGCGCTGGTACGCCGGCTGGCAACGTGCCGACGGCAACGTGCCGAGCTGCGTCGGTCGCGACGGCCCCGACTGGCGCGCCGAGCACGACAGCCACGGCGAGCTGATCTTCGCGGTGATGGAGTGCTTCCGCTTCGGCGCCGACCGCGCGTTCCTCGCCGAGATGCGGCCGGCGGTCCGGCGCGCCGTCGACTACCTCGAGACGCTGCGCGCGACCCGCCTCGGGCCCGACTACGATCGCCCGGAGCTGCAAGCGCGCCGCGGCATTCTCCCCGAGTCGGTGAGCCACGAGGGCTACCTCGCGCATCCAGTGCACGCGTACTGGGACGATTTCTGGGCGCTGCAGGGCTACAGCGACGCAGCCGCGATGGCGGCGATCCTCGGTGACGACGCCGAGGCGCAGCGAGTGGCAGGCATCCGCGACGCCTTCACCGCGGCGCTCCGCGCCTCGATCCTGCGCACCATCGTCGAGCGCAAGATCGAGTACGTGCCGGGCTCCGTCGAGTGGGCCGACTTCGATCCCGCTGCGACTGCCGTTGCCGTCGGCCTCCTCTCCGCGCTCGACGATCTGCCTCGCGCCCCGCTCGAGCGCACCTTCGATCAGTACATGGAGGGGTTCCGCCGGCGCCGCCACGGCGAGATCGACTGGACGAAGTATTCCGCCTACGAGATCCGCATCATCCCCGCGCTCGTCGATCTCGGCCGCCGCGACGACGCCGCCGAGCTGCTCGAGTTCTTCCTCGGCGATCGCCGCCCGCGCGGCTGGAATCAGTGGCCGGAGATCTCCTGGCGCGACCCGCGGAGCCCGGGCCACCTCGGCGACGTGCCGCACGCGTGGATCGCGGCCGAATACTTCCTCGCGTTCCGGACGCTCTTCGCCTACGAGCGCGACGACGGCGCGCTCGTCCTCGCCGCCGGCGTGCCCGCGTCGTGGCTCGACGGCGGAGGCGAGGTCGGCGTCACCGGACTGCCGACGCAGTTCGGCGCGCTCGATTTTCGCCTGCGCCGCGAGGGTGCCGACACGCTCGTGCTCTCGCTGGGCGGTGACGTCCGCGTCCCGCCCGCCGGGTTCGTCGTGCGGCCGCCGCGTGCGGGGCCGCTGCACTCGGTCGCGATCGACGGGCACGAGACGCGCGCGTTCGACGCGGAGACCGCCACGATCCTCTCCTGCCCGGCGCGGGTGATTTTCCGCTTTTGAACCGCATCGTCCGGATCAGCTCGGCGAATTCCGTCTAGACCGCGCACCCTCTTCCTTTATTCCCGTCGGGCTGTTTTCCGCCTCGGGAATA